>Ga0310826_100098_pt1 | contig 150063 bp, 159 predicted proteins | sample WT_ome_FD_201306 | JGI IMG/M metagenome (GOLD analysis project Ga0310826, IMG submission 201306) | Sorghum-adapted microbial communities enriched on wild type (WT) sorghum from Joint BioEnergy Institute, Emeryville, California, United... ... | reverse complement strand
CCGCCAACCCAATCGATCCCAAATATTCACTTCTCGTCAAATCCTATCCAAGGGGGCTTTGGATGTCAAAGAAGAAAACATGCGAGAAAGCGAGAAAAACGGTGAAAACATTAAATTATTGAGGGAGCGCTAAAACATGAATGTTCGCATTTTGCTGCTGGCTCTGGGCATGTTCGTCATGGGGACGGAAACGTTCATGATCGCGGGCCTGCTTCCCGCCATCGCCGAAGACTTCCGGGTTTCCGTATCCGTCGCCGGGCAATTGGTCACCGCGTTTTCGCTGGTGTATGCCATCGGCTCGCCCGTGCTGATGACGATCACGGGACGCGTGGAAAGGAGGAAGCTGCTGGCGTGGTCCCTCGTCGCCTTCGCCGTGGGAAACGCCATTTGCGGTCTGGCGGTCTCCTACGGGATGATGCTCGCGGGGCGGATCATCGCGGCCGCGGCGGCGGGCTTGTTTTCGCCTGTGGCTTCCGCGGCGGCGTCCGCCCTGGTTTCGCCCGAGAAGCGCGGACGCGCCTTGTCGATGGTCATCGGCGGCCAGACCGTCGCCCTCATTCTGGGCGTTCCGTTCGGAACATATCTCTCCTTTGGCTACCACTGGAGCTTGCCGTTCTGGATCGTGGCGGGCGGGTCGCTCCTGACGGCGGCACTCATTCGCCGGCTGTTCCCGGTCGTTGCTTCTCCCGGCTCCATTCCGCTAAAAGAACGGTTGTCGTATCTGAAACGCCCCGCGATTCTGTCCGCCTTGCTCACGACGCTGATGTGGGGGATTGCCCTTTTTTCGGTTTATACGTATATCGCGGAATTGTACTTCGGGTTCGGCGCGACGGAGAACATGATCAGCCTGGTGCTCCTGATCGGCGGCATCGCCGGGTTTGTCGGCGTCATCCTCGGCGGTTTGGCGGCGGACAAAATCGGCCCCGCAAGGACGATCGCCCTGGCGCTCACCGCATTGACGGTCTCCCTGGCGGCGATGTCGGTGCTGTATGAGGCGTCCGGCTTCGCGGGAACATTGGGGGTCGCCCTGGTGCTTGGCGCCTTGTACGGCGTCAGCAGCTACGCGTTCAACCCCGCCCAGCAGCACCGTTTGATCGGCATGTCGGGGCCGTCGGCGGGGATCGTCCTCTCCCTGAACGCCTCCGCCATTTACCTGGGAAGCGCGTTCGGCGCGTTCCTCGGCGGGCTCGTCCTCCAATACGGCTCCGTTGCCGTGCTCGGGCATTTCGGGGGAATGTGGTCGCTTTTGGCGCTCATGTTGTCCGGGGCAAGTCGTGGGTTGGCGAAGACGAAACAGGTGCGGCGTGAGCCCACCGCAGCCGGGGAATGACGCGCCGGCCGGGGATTGCCGATCGCAAATGCCGGGCGGCAGGCAGTGGCTGCCATGAAACCGCAAAAAAGACCCCTGAAGCCCAGGGGCCTTTTTCGTCCGACGGAACGTTCAGGTACGCACTTTGTCGTAACGTAGTATCCTGTTGGAAACTTTGGCTGAAAGGTCGTGACGGGCATGGGGGTTGCGGAAATCAATGCCGGGGGCTGTCCTGTCGAGGAAACGCTCTCGGTGATGGGCGGCAAATGGAAGGCGGTCATCCTGTGGCGGCTGGTCGGCGGCACTCTGCGATTCAACGAGCTTCATCGTTCGATTCCGAACATTACCCGGAAAATGTTGACGGAACAGCTCCGGGAGCTGGAGCGGGATCAACTGATCATCAGAACCGTCTATCATCAAGTTCCTCCGAAAGTGGAATATGCGCTGAGCGATTACGGAAAGACGTTTATTCCCGTCATGCAGGCGATGGCGGAGTGGGGAATCGCCCATCGCAAACGGAGGGAAGCGGAACAGGCGGCGAAAAGCGGCATCACCTCGGGGTGATGCCGCTTTTCCCGTCAAAGGGGAATAACGATTCGTTATACCCCACCAACAAGCTTGAATTTCCGCAGGGAACGCTGGCGTGATACACTCGGAAAAAAACAAAGGAGATGACACGGATGAACCTTCAGCTTGTTCGCCATGCCACGTTGGTATTGCAGTGGAACGGTCTCCGCATCGCGGTGGACCCGATGCTGAGTCCGGCCGGCGCGCTGGACCCGACGGCCCCCGCGGAAAACGACCGGAGAAATCCGCTGGTCGAACTTCCGTCTGAATTTTCCGGCTTCGGAGACCTGGACGCCGTCATCGTGACGCACACCCACCGCGATCACCTGGACGACGCGGCCGTCGCCGTGCTGCCCAAGGAGCTGCAGCTGTTTTGCCAGCCGGAAGATGAAGCGAAATTGCACGAGAGGGGATTCCGGAACGTGCACGCCGTCAAGGAGAGCGAAGTCTGGAACGGCATCCGTCTGACGCGGACCGGCGGAAGGCACGGCGCGGGCGAGATGGCGCAGAAGATGGGGCCGGTCTCCGGGTTCGTCCTGCAATGCGAAGGCGAGCCCGTCCTCTATATCGCGGGCGACACCGTCTGGTGCCCGGAAGTCGGGGAGGCGCTGCGCCGATTCCAGCCGGACGTGACGGTCGTCAACGCCGGAGGGACGCGATTTCTGACGGGCGGCCCCATCACCATGACGGGCCCGGACGTCGAGCAGGTGTGCCGCAGCCTGCCGCAGACCCGCGTCGTCGCGGTGCACATGGGCGCCTGGAACCACTGCGTGCTGAGCCGGGCGGCGCTGCGGCGATATTTGGAAGAGAAGGGGATTTCGGACCAGGTTCTGATTCCCCGCGACGGAGAATCGATGACGTTCTCGCACCCGGCCCGGACGCTAGAGCAAGCGTAACAGTTTCCCCGTCGCCCGGTGGGGGGTCATGAGGCAGATCGTTCGGGTGATGCCGGGTTGTTCGAGGGGGATGGCGCGCAGGGTGGCATGGTGCAGATGCCGGGCCATGATTTCCGGCAAAATCGAGATGCCGGCCCCTGCCGCCACAAAGCCGGGGATCGATTCCCCGAAGGGGACTTCCATCGCGATGACCGGCGTCCATCCGTGCGCCCGGTAAGCCTCCGCCACGACCGTGCGGACATCGCACGAATGCGGGTAGACGACCAACGCTTCGTCTTTCAGCTCGGCCAGCGCGATCGATGTCCGGCGGCCGAGGCGGTGCGTTTCCGGCACGATCGCATAGAACGGCTCGTCAAACAGGTCGGCGGTCCAGAAGGATTTCGGGCAGGCCTCGGATTTTTGACCGATGCCCGCGTCGAGGACGCCGTTTTGCAGGAGCGCGACGATCTCGTCCGTCGAGTTCAGCACCTTCATGTCCGCCTGCACGCCCTGGCGCTTCAGCTCCGTCCATTTGGACGGCAGGTAGTGCGTCGCCAGGCTGGGAAGCGTCCCGAGGCGGATCGGGGACGTTTGGCGCAGGCGCCACAGGTCGCCGCGGATCGCTTCGATTTCCGCCATCACGGGCCGGATTCGCTCCCGGAACAGGACGCCTTCTTCCGTCAGTTCCACCCCGAGCGAAGACCGCCGGAACAGCTCCACCCCGAGCCATTCTTCCAGATGGCGGATCTGCTTGCTCAGGGCGGGTTGCGTGAGATTCAGTTTTTCTCCGGCCTTGGTCAGGCTTTTGTGGTCGGACGCTTCCAGAAACGCCTTGATCCAGAGCGTATTCATGCGTTCACCTTTCGTCCGGTTTTTATGCAACATCTTATACCAGTTTTGGTTCCGGGATCAACCGAAAAGTTTCGTTTGGAGATCCGGACCGTGGATGCGGAGCGTGACGATGCATGACGATGAAAAAAACGACGGGGGCGGTCTGCCTGGTCGCGGCGGCGACGTTGTGGGGCATCAGCCAGGTGGTCAGCAAATCGGTGCTGCGCGAAATGCCCCCGATGACGTTCACGCTGGTCCGGTTTGCGGTGGCCGCGCTGGTGCTGGCGATGGCGTTCGGGGCGAAGCGGAACCGGACGCCGATCCGGCCCGCCGATTGGGTTCGGATCGCGCTGCTCGGTTTGATCGGCTACACGCTTTCCATCGGGAGCCAGATGCTGGGCGTCCGGTGGTCGTCCGCCCACATGGCGTCCATTTTGACGGCGACGCCCCCCGCTTTTATGCTGCTCTTTGCGCCGTTCATGCTGCGGGAAAAGGTGACCCTGCGGAAGATCGTGTCGCTGGCGCTGTCTTCCGCGGGCGTGCTGCTCCTTATGAACGCGGATCACGGCGGGGAAGCCGGAAAGCGGGGCGACGCCCTGCTGCTGGTCGCAGCCGTCTCGTGGGCGCTGTATTCGATCTGGGGCATCGAAATTTTTGCCAAATATTCGGCGATGCGGGTGACGTTCTGGGCGCTTTGTTTCGGCGCGCTCTTCTCGCTGCCGCTCAGCGTCTGGGAGATCGCGGCGGAAGGCGTCCGCTTCCCGCGGGACGAAGCGGTGTGGCTGGGCATCCTGTACGTGGGCGCCATGGCCACCGCGCTCGGGTTTTATTTGTGGAACAAAGGGATGGAGCTGTTTCCGTCCGGCATGGCAGGGTTGTTTCTGTTCATTCAGCCGTTTGTCGGCGTCGCGCTGGCCTGGGCCGCCCTGGGCGAGCAGATCCCGCCGATGTTTTTCACGGGCGGCTTGTTCGTCCTCGGCGGCATCTTCTTCGCCACCGCCCGCATTGGAATGTCGGTCCGAAGGCGCCACCCTTGAGTCCCCCGTTCGTATCGCTCCCGCGAACGGTTTGTCACAGATCCGGCACCCATTCCGTCATATGCGTGAGAAGAAATCACGGAGGGTGATTCGGATGAAACCATCGAAAATCGCCGTCATCGGCAGCGGCATCGCCGGACTGGTCGCGGCCTGCGATCTGGCCAGGGCGGGGAAGCAGGTCGTCGTGCTGGAGAAAGCGGAGCAATTCGGGGGACGGGCGATGACCGTGCAAAAAAACGGCGCCTTGTTCAACCTCGGCAGTCACGCCCTGTACCGCGGCGGGGAGGCGGACCGGATTTTCCGGGAGCTCGGGCTGAAGCTGAAGGGCGGGAGCCCGTCGCTCAACGTGTCCGTGCTCTGGAACAGCAAAGTGATGTCGATGACGCGGTTCCTGTTCAGCCGCCATTTCACCTGGTCCACGAGAATCGAACTGACGCGGGCGCTCATGAAACTCATGCGCCTCGATCCCGCCGCGGACGAGGTCGCCGCCGCCAGCGTCAGGGCGTGGATCGAACGTCACCTTCGCGACCCGATGGGGCGCAACCTGTTGTACGCGTTGGTGCGGACGAGCACCTATACCCTTGCGCCCGACGTGCAATGCGCCGGGCCGGCGCTCGGGCAAGCCCGCCGGTCGTTCAAGCCCAATTCGGTGCTCTACGTGGAGGGCGGCTGGCAATCGATCGTCGATCAGCTGAAGGAGACGGCGATCCGCGCGGGCGCGGAGTTTGTCCGTTCGGCCGGCGTCGCCGCCATCGAGCATGACGGCGAAGTTCGCAAGCTGCGCCTGTCCGACGGCGCGGAGCTGGAAGTCGGGCGGGTCATCGCCGCCGTGCCGCCGGCCGAAACGTTCCGCCTCGTGCAGGACGCCGACCGCACGTCGCTCCGGATCTGGAAGGAGCAGGCGAGACCGGCCACGGTCGCCTGTCTGGATCTGTGTCTCCGGCGCATCCCGGCCCCCCGCCACAACCTGGTGATGGGCATCGACGAACCGGTGTTTTTCTGCAACCAATCCAAGCCGACGCCTTCGCTGGCGCGGGAAGGCTTCGTCATTCACGTGGTCAAATACCACGGGGTCGGGGAAAAGGATCCGCGCAAGGACGAGGCGACGCTGGAGCGGGCGCTGGACCTCATCCAGCCCGGCTGGCGGAAGGAAGTCATCGCCCGCCAGTATTTGCCCGTCATGACGGCCGCCTGCGATTATGTGCACACCGGCCGTCAAGACCGCACGCCGGGACCGGACGTGCCGGAAATCCGCGGGCTCTATGTGGCGGGGGATTGGGCCGGTCACGGGGAACTCCTGGTCAACGCGGCGGCGGCGAGCGGGAGACGGGCGGCGCGGCGGCTGTTGGAAGAATGGGCGGACTGAAACGCGATGAAATGAAATCAGGGAGTTGACAGGACACCAAATGGTGTCCTATAATTTTTCCCGAAGAGACACCAAAAGGTGTCCGATCGCCGAAACGAAACGGTTTCCAGCCTTTGTCTCTGCGGCATATTCCGCTTCGGTATAATCCTATCCGGGAGGGGTGTTGTGAGCGAGAAAGGCGAGAGGCGAGACGTGTTCGACGCGATCGCGGACCCGACCAGGCGCCGCCTGATTCAACTGCTGGCGGAAGCGGGGGAACTGCCGCTGCATGAGCTGACGCCGCATTTTCCGATGGGCCGCACGGCGGTGTCCAAGCATCTGGCGATTCTCAAGGAAGCCGGTCTGGTCACGGATCGCAAAGTCGGACGGGAGACGCGATTCCGTTTGAACGCCGCGCCGCTTCGGGAAGTGCAGGATTGGGCGGCGTTCTACGGCAAGTTCTGGAGCACGAATATTTCACATTTGGACAAAATGCTTAGGGAGGAAGAAGAATGAGTTTGACCCTGTCCATGGATTTTCAGTTCAAGACGTCGATCGAGAAGCTTTGGTCCGCCTTGACCGACTCCGACAAGCTGGCCAAGTGGGTGGCCAACATCCACACCGGCGAACCGATGGAGAACAATTTCAAGCCCGTCGTGGGCCACCGGTTTCAGTTTCGCACGACGCCGACGGAATATTGGAGCGGCATCATCGAGGGCGAAGTGCTGATCGTGGAAGAACCGACCCGGTTGTCCTACACGTGGGAAAGCGGAGAGAAGCACACGGTCATCTGGACGCTGGAGGATTTGGGCAACGGCATGGTGAACCTGCATCTCGAACAGACCGGACTCTCGAGCGAACCGGCGCTGAACGGCGCAAGGTTCGGGTGGAGCAAATGGTGCGGCGAACTTCAGAAATTGTTGGAGCAGTAATGGGAGGATGATGGAACTTGGCTTACGTCGTCGATTTCAACAACGTGTCCACGGTCGGGCTGGAGACCTCTCCGGTGGCGGAAGCGCTCGCGGGTCTGCGCGCCAACGAAGCCCGCTATTTCTGGAACAAGTACAAGCACCCGTTCACGACGGTGCCGGCAAGCGAGAGCCAAGAGGCGCTGGATTATGTGAACCGGATTTTGAAGGAAGAGCGCGGCATCGAGATTGCGGCCAAGCCGCTCGAGACATCGCGGTTCCAGGTGGAGAACATCAAGTGGACCTACGTCTTCTACGAGAACGGACTGTCGATCAATGTCATGTACACGATCGACGATCCGAAGAAGCGGGCCGTCGGGTTCAAACTGTCCGAAGGGATGGAAGTGCCCGAGGAGCTGGGCAAGTTCAAGTTCGCCCGGCAGAGATCGAAGCTGGCCGGCACCATCCGGGGCTCGTTCTTCGTCATCAAAGGTGAGTATTGAGCCTTTCCGGGGCCCGGCCGGCAGTACGACGTTCCGGTGAACATCGAAGGGCCGCAGCCTGCTGACTCGCTCGTTCGAGCCGGTCGGCGGGCTTTTTTTGTTTTCGCGCTCGTTTTCGTTTCTTCATTGACAACTATACCGTCCAGACGGTATAGTCAAGATGACCGGAATCTGATTTCCAGACAGTTCCAGTACGAGATCGGAGGGGGATTCCCATGTCCGCACGGAAACTGACGCCCACCCGGGAAATTTTGCTGGACGCGGCGTGCCGGCTGGTGCTGCGCCAGGGGGTGGCGCAGCTCACGCTCGACGCCGTGGCCGCCGCCGCCGGGGTGAGCAAGGGGGGACTGCTCTATCACTTCCCTTCCAAGGAAGCGCTGATCCAGGGGATGGTGGAGCACTTGCTGAACGAAACCGGCAAACGGATCGCCGGGGAGACGTCCCAAGCCGCCGACGCGCCCGGCAAATGGGTGCGGGCCTACGTGCGCACCACCTTTGAGCCGAATCCGCTGGAGCGGGAAATGAGCGCGGGGCTCCTGGCCGCCATCGCCACCAATCCCGAACTGTTGGAGCCGCTTCGCGCCAACTACCGGAAATGGCAGGCGAGCGTGGAAGACGACGGGCTCGATCCCGCACTGGCCACGGTGATCCGGCTGGCCGCCGACGGGCTGTGGTTTGCCGAGCTGTTCGACCTGGCTCCGCCCGATCCGGCGCTGCGAACCCAAATTTATGACACCCTGCTCAGACTGTCCGGGGAGGGAGGACGGTGAAGCCGTTTTTCCTGCTGCTGCTCGCCATCGCGGCGGAAGTCGCGGGAACCACGTCGCTGAAGATGTCGGAGGGGTTCAGCAAACCGTGGCCGAGCGTGTTCGTCGTCGTCAGCTATGCCGCTTCGTTTTACACCCTGTCGCTCGCGCTCACGCACCTGCCGATCGGCGTGGCCTACGCCATCTGGTCGGGACTCGGCACCGCCGCCACGGTGGTCATCGGGGTCTGGTTGTGGAACGAGTCGCTGTCGGCGGCCCGGGTCATCGGCATGCTGTTGATCATGGCCGGCACGGTCGTCCTGCAGCTCGGCAAAAATTCGGCGTAAAGGGAGGAGTGCGGCTTGGGCAGCCTCAGATATTTTTTCTGGATGACGGATGTCGGATTTTTGATTTACTGGTTCGTCACGTACTTTCACTTGATTCCCGAGGAGTATGTGTATCAGGATTATACAAACCCGATCCTGGTGTCCTGGAATTGGTCGTTTTTCCCCCTGGATGTGTTCATCTCGCTGACCGGATTCGCCAGCCTCTGGCTGCACGCCCACAACCGTCCCCGGTGGCGCGACGTCGCCCTCGTTTCGTTGGTGATGACGTCCGTCTCCGGCTTGCAGGCGATCGCGTTTTGGGCCATCCGCCGTGAATTCGATCCCGCGTGGTGGATTCCCAACGGGTTTTTGCTGTTATATCCGCTGTTCTTCATTTACCGCCTGTTGCAGGCGGCCGGCGATTCAAGCAGGGTCCGGCCCAATGGCAATAGGTCTTGACGATTGCGCCGTTCACTGACAAAAATGGTGAAGAAGCTCTATATTTTCGAACAATGTTTTATAATTTAAAACAATTCCCAGACACGGGAGCGGCACCATGTTCAGGAATGTGGAAGTGATCAGACGTTACCTGAAGGGCAAATCGATCATTCGCACGATGATGTTCTCCTATTTGTTCGTAAACATTTTGCTTTTGCTGCTTCTTGGGTGGTTGTCCATCCGCGATTCCACGACAAGCCTGACCGGGGAAATCACGCAATCCAGCTACAAAATCATGGAACAGGCGGCGCGGGGGCTCAGCTTCCATCTCGAAGAGGCGACTCGTCCGCTGGTGATTCTGGCAGGCCATTTTTCCGTGAAAAGCCTGATGAATCCGGGCGGACAGGTGGATGTCGAAGGTCGCATCCAGCATGAGCGGAACATCGCGGACGTCGCCTTTGGCGTGACTTCCCTGCAGTCGTTGATCAGCGACATTTTGATCCTGGGTGAAAACGGATACGTAAACAACCTGGAAAGCAGACAGACGCTCCGCTGGAACTATCCGTTCACCGCGCAAGACTGGTTTCGGCAGGCGGTGTCCGAAACGCCGAGCAGGGGCTTTATCCCGCTTGGCCTCCATCTGCAGGATTATTACACGGAAAATATGATCTCCAAATATAATCGCCCGACGCTTTCCATCGCCCTGCCGGTCAAGGATTACAAGCAAAAGCCGATCGGCGCGGTCATCGCCAATCTGGACCTGAACAAGATCGGCGGCATGTTCGAGTTGACCGCCAATCAGAACCAGCAGAACGTGTTCATGATCGATCACCGGCGGACGGTCATTGTTCACCGGGATGCGGCCGCCATCGGCACCAAGCTCGATTTCCCCGGCATCGAGAAGATCGATGCCGGCGATTCCGGAAGCTTCATTACCGAAATTGACGGCAAGGAAACGTTGGTGACCTTTCACCCGACCACCGTCCAAGGGTGGAAAATGGTGTCGACGATTCCGATGTCGGTGATTCGGTCGCAGGCGGATCCGCTCAAATCCAACCTGTTCGGGTTCATTTATCTTTGCTTGCTGCTCAATTTGCTGATTTCCATCCTGATTACCGCGCGAATTTCGCGACCGTTCGGACGATTGCTCTCCGCTCTGGACAAAATCGGGGAAGACAGCGTTTATGTCATTTCCAACGATTACAAGTACCGCGAGCTGAACCTGATCGGCAACAAGTTCAAGGAGCTGGTGCACCGGATCAAAACGCTGGTCAAACAGAACTATCAGTCGGAAATCGCGCTGAAAGAAGTCGAACTGAAAACGCTTCAATCGCAGATCAATCCGCATTTTCTCTTCAATACGCTGCAACTGTTGCAGACCGAAATCGTGTGCGGCAGCACGGAGGAATCCAATCAACTGGTGCTTTCGCTGAGCAGTTTGCTGCGGTACTCCATGAAGCAATCGGAAGAGATGGTGGAACTGGAACAGGAAATCCGGAACGTCAAAGACTACTTGTTTATCTTGAACAAAAAATTTGACAACCGCATCGACATCGAATACCGCATCCCGGACGAGTCGGTTTTGAAGCACAGAACGATCAAGCTGATTCTGCAGCCGGTCATCGAAAACGTCGTTCGTCACGGATTTGGCGAAAATCCGCATGAAGCCAAAGTGACCATCGGCGTCGCGGCGGTCCGCAAAGGGATCATGATCGCCATCCGGGACAACGGCAAGGGAATGCCGAAGCGCCAGCTTCAACAATTGCGGAAACGGTTGAACGACCGGGACCATAAACCGGAACGCATCGGTCTGTACAACGTCAACCAGCGGATCCGGCTGAAGTTCGGACCGGATTACGGACTCAAAATCAGAAGCATACCGGGTGAATTTACGGCCGTCTACATCGTGCTGCCCAAGGTTTGAAGCGAAGGGAAGATCAGGGAGGTCACGGGGATGAAATTGCTGATCGCGGATGATCAAATCTCGCTCCACAGGTACCTGGACAAAGTGATGAACTGGGAGGAGATGGGGTTTACGGAGGTTCAGCATGCCTATGACGGCGAGGAAGCGGCCGCCAAGGTCGCCTCGTTTCGTCCGGATCTCATGATTCTGGATATTCACATGCCGCTCCTGAACGGCATCGAATCGCTGCGGCGGGTCCGGCAGTCCGGCCATCAGCCGAGAACGATCATCCTGAGCGCATATGACCAATTTGAATACGCGAGGGATGCGCTCCATCTGCAGGTTTCCCATTACTTGCTGAAGCCGGTCGACGCGGAACAGCTCCGAAACGCGCTGGGAGACTTGATCCGGGAGTCGGCATCGTCGGCCAGGCGCATGATCGGCGGCGAACTGGAGCGGATCATTTATTCCGGGGGGATGGAGGACGAAGCGCTGGCGACGATTCGGCAAGGGTTTGAAATGCTCGGCATCGACCGGTATGCCGTGGTGACGTACGCGGACAGCTCTCCGGAGGGCGCAACTTCCCGCTGGATGCGGGAGCAGGCGGCCGGTTGGTTCAGTTGCGCGATTTGCGGCAAAACCAGAAAAGAAAACGTGATGCTGATCGGCGGGCGGGAAGAGTTGACGGAAGGGAACTTGCGGGCGTTCATCGAGACGGTGCGGCAACACGCGGCGGCGTCCTCCGCGGCTCCGTTGACGTTTGGCATCAGCCCGATCGCCCAAGACGCCGCCCTCCTGCCGCGGCTCATTGCGGAGAGCGCCCAAGCTTTGAAGGAACCGGCCGAAACCGGCGCCAGACTTCAGGAGACGATTTGGCGGATCAAAGCGTATATCGACGGCAGCTATCATGAAGATCTGAGCCTGCAATCCGTCGCGGACCGGTTCAAGATCGACAAATACCAGCTGTGCCGGGTGTTCAAGAAGGAATTCGGCGTCAACTACTGGACCCACGTGATGAAGGTGCGCATGGAAAAAGCCGCCGAACTGCTCGCCGGGACGAACTGGAAGAACAGCCGGATCGCGGAGCATACCGGATTTTTGGACGAGAGCCACTTCAGCCGCGCGTTCAAAAAGTATTACGGCGTGACGCCCAAAGCGTACCGCCAAAGCCGGACGTCCCCGGACGCGGAACATGCGGAGCGCAACAATTGACAACTCTTGCTGCAACAATTTGCATTCAGATTCGCGCAAGACCGCTTTATACTTCACCATGAAGCAATTGGAAGTGCTTTCAATTCACGAACAGGGGGAAGTTCCGGTATGAGCAAACGATTGTTGGGGCCATTGACGATCATCCTTTGTGTTTCCCTCGTGCTCGCGGCATGCGGCAAAAGCGGCAATGGGGGAAAGGGCGACGCTTCCCAAAGCGGCGAAGCTTCCCAAAGCGCCGAAGTTTCCCAAAGCGCCGAAGCGCCCAAACCGGTCAAGCTCAGCATTCTTTCCTGGAACAATGAAAAGGAAATGAAGCCCGTCCTGGACGGATTCAAGGCGAAATACCCGCACATTTCGTTTGACTTTTCGTTCGCGCCGCCCGTGACCGATTATATCGCCAAGCTGCAGACGATGCTCCTGTCCGATACGGCGCCCGACATTTTCATCATCGCCGCGGAAAACCGCAACGAGATCATCGACGGCGGCTACGCGATGGATTTGACCGACCAGCCGTTCATGTCCGTTATGCTGGACAGCAACAAACCGATGTTGAGCAAGAACGGCAGAACGTACGCCTTTACGCAAACGGGATGGGCCGGAGGCCTGTTCTACAACAAGAAGATTTTCCGGGATGTGGGCATTGAGCGCTTGCCGGAAACGTGGGAAGAATTTGTCGAGATGTGCCTGAAATTAAAAGAAGCCGGCATCCGTCCGCTTTACGACCGGATGCACGACATTACGATCATCCATTCCGCCATGTTCGCGGCGAACGTGCTCACGAAGGACCCTGACTTTGACGAGAAACTGTTCAACGGGGAAACGACGTTTGCCGAAGGCTGGACGGAAGTGCTCAGGATGTGGAAGGAAGGGTTGGTCGACAACGGCATCCTGACGCCGGACATGATCGGCATGACGAGCGAGCAGGTCATGAACGAGTTCGCCCTCGGCAACGTCGCGATGGTGCCTGGAGGCCCGTGGAACATCAGTACGATCGAGGCGACGAACCCGGATATCGAATTTGAAATCATGCCGATTCCGGGGAAAGAACCGGGCAACAAGTATTATAACGGGGCGCCCGGCGTAGGATTCGCCATCAACTCCAAAACGAAACACAAGGAAGAGGCGCTGCTGTTCCTCGAATATCTCAGCTCGACGGAAGGCTTGCAGAAATTCGAGGAAGGCACGGGCGGCATCATTACGGCGCACGGCTACACCACCAAAGTGCATCCGGCGTATTTGCCGGCCTACAACGACGGATTGATGGCCGGCCGGATCTACCTGCCGATGGTGTCCTGGGCGCGGCACCAGGAAGCGCTGCGCAATCAGTTCCTGGTCGCGATCCAGGATATGGCGCTGAACAAAATTACGCCGGAAGAGGCAACCGTCTTGCTGGACAAAAAGCTGCAGCAAATGGAAAACAAATAAAGCGGGGTGCCGGGGAGAGGGTATAGGACAGCCTACTACCCTCTTTCCGGTCTTGGCCCGGAAATCCGGTGCAAGAGCCGCTTTGGGGGCCTGATGGGGGATTGAAACGCAGAGCTGTGAGGAGGCCGATGATGACCAGATTCGTCCGTCAACTGCAGTTTCTTTCGTTTTTGGTGCCGATTCTGGCCGTCTATTCCCTGTTTACGATCTATCCGCTGCTCAAGGCGTTCTTTTTGAGTTTTACGAATTTTGACGGGTATTCGAAAGCTTATGATTTTGTCGGGTTGAAAAACTACGCGCGGATTTTCGCCGACGACGCCATTCTTTCCGCCATTTCGTACACGCTGTTCTTTACGTTTGCCAAGGCTTTGCTGGTGACGGTGCTGGCGATCCCGCTGGCCATCATCCTGGATCAGAAGTTTCTGACCCGCAATTTGCTGCGCGCCGTCTTCTTTTTTCCTTCGATCCCGAGCGGGCTGCTCTTGGCCTACATTTGGGGATTCATTCTGGCGCCGATCGGGTCCGGCGTCATGAACACCATCCTGCGCGAGGTGTTTGGCGTCGGGCCGCAGCCCTGGCTGGCGGACCCGCTGCTCGCCAAGCTGTCCACGGTCGTGGTGGCGACATGGGCGATCACCGGATGGCATGCCATACTGTATTTGGCTTTTCTTCAATCCATCCCCCGGGAATATTACGAGGCGGCCGCGATCGACGGCGCGAGCCGGTTTCAGCAATTTCGTTCCATTACCTTGCCGCTGCTCGCTCCCGCCATGACGATCAGCGTCATGTTGCTGCTCACGGGCGGGTTCAAAGTGTTCGAAATCCCGTTTGCGCTCACCAAGGGCGGGCCGGGCTATGAAACGTACTCGATCACCCAGGTCATCGTGCTGAGGGGCATCACGGAAACCCAGTACGGCTTGGCTTCGGCGATGTCGATCGTGTTTTTCCTGATCGTGTTGTCGGTCGCGATCATCCAGGTCACCATGATGCAACGAAGGGAGCAGAACGTGCAATGATGGAGTCGGACAAAAGACGATGGCTTCTGGATCTCCTGATGCTCCCTGCCGGAATCGTCGCGTTCTTCCCGTTTTACCTGATTATCATCAATACGTTCAAAACGATGCAGGATACGGCCAAAAATCCGGTCGGCTTCCCTTCCAAATGGATTTTTGAAAATTATGTTCAAGTGTTCGAGGAAACGGCGGTGCTAAGGAGCTTCGGAAACACGCTGACCATCACCTTTTTTTCCGTCGTGCTGATCGTGCTGATCGGCGCCATGGGGGCCTATCCCGTCGTGTTCAATGCGAATCGGCTCACGCGGCTCGCGATGCTTTATTTGCTGGCGGGATTCATGATTCCTTTTCAGGCGACGCTCATCCCGCTATTTCAACTGATGAGCGATTTGCGTTTGATTGACAAACATTACGGATTGATCTTGCTGTATACGAGCGGCTCGGTGTTTGTCTTCTTCCTGATGACGGGCTATATGAGGACGATCCCGCGGGAGTTGTCCGAGGCCGCCGTCATGGACGGCTGCAGCGTCCGGGGCATTTTCTGGCGCATCATCCTGCCGCTGTTGAAACCGATCACGATGACGAGCGTCATTTTTGAGACGATGTGGATCTGGAACGACTTTTTGGCGCCGATGCTGTTTTTGAACTCGGCTTCGAAATCGACGCTCGTCCTGCAGATTTACAAGGCCAAAGGCGAATTTAACGTGCAGTGGCCGATGTTCATGACGCTGACGGTGATCACGCTGATCCCGATCTTCATCTTCTTCCTCCTCATGCAAAAGCATATCGTCAAAGGCATCGCGGCCGGCGCCGTGAAAGGGTGACGCAGGGGAAATCGTTCACCATCGCCGGCTTCGCGGCAACGACCCCGGTTGGTGTCCGGGGTCGTTCTTTTTGTTCCTTGACAGGGGGCGAAAAGTCGACTATATTGAAAAATGAGTAAATCACTCACTCAATAACCGTGACCAAAGGGGAATGAAGATGAGCAAGACGAACATCCTGCCCGACCTGCTGCTTCGGAGCCGAAACCGGCGAAAGAACGCCAAAATCTTGAAGATGGATGCGCTGAACGGCATCGTGGAAAACCGCTTCGTCGCCATCGGCGGCATCGAACAGTGGGTGACGATCCGCGGGGAGGACCGCCGCAACCCCGTGCTGCTGTTCGTCCACGGCGGGCCGGCTTCGCCGTATTCCGTCTTCAGCCCCTTGCTGCGTTCGTGGGAGAAACATTTTACGGTCGTGCAGTGGGATCAGCGCGGCGCGGGCAAAACGTTCCGCCGGAACGGCAAGGCCGGAAGCGGCGCCATTACGTTGGAACGGCTCGCCCGGGACGGGATCGAGCTGACCGAATATTTGCGGGAGCGGCTCGGCCAGCGCAAAATCATCCTGATCGGCAGTTCGGTCGGCAGCCTGATCGCCATGATGATGGTCCGGTCCCGGCCGGAGCTGTTCCACGCGTATGTCGGCACCGACCAGAACGCCCCGGATCCCGATTTCGCGTGGTACCGGCAGGCGCTGGACGCGTTTCGCGACGCCGGTATTCCCAAAGGCATCCGGCTCCTGGAGCGGATGGGGCCCGACCCGTCCCGCTGGCGGCGGGAAGATTACGACCGGCTCAATCAAATCATCGTGAAAGCGATCCGGAATGTGCCCAACATGATCATGGATCTGATGCTGCCGTCCATGCTCGCTTCGCCGGATCATACCCTCGGCGATCTCGTCGCCATCTTCCGGGGCATGTCCTTTTCCCTCGACCACCTGTTCGAAGAGCTGATGACGTTCGATTTTTCCCGGATCGGGACGAAGTTCGAGGTGCCGTTTTTCGTGTTCCAGGGCGACAACGACATTTTTACGCCGCTCCCGGCGGCCCGATCGTTTTTCGATCAGATCGAGGCGCCGCGCAAATCGTTTGCCTTGATCCGGAACGCCGGCCACCTGGCTTGCTTCGCCCGCCCCGACCAGTTTCTCGGGGAGTTGGTCGAACAGGTGCTCCCGCTGGCGCACGAGGCGCCCCGCTCCGCTTGATGCCGGGCGGACCGCCTGTGGTAGAATGGGGGCAAACCCTGTGGAGATCGGAGTTGGAGATTCATTGTCACCGTTAAGCAAACAGCGGCTTGCGCAAATTCGCGGGGAACGCAAGGAGCAAATCAAACGGGCCGCGCTTGCCACGTTCGCCCGCCACGGATTCACGGGTACGAAAACGAGCATGATCGCCGCCGAGGCCGGAATCAGCGAAGGGCTGATCTACCGGTACTACAAATCCAAGGACGAATTGTTCACCGAAATCGTCGCGGAGCTGCTGGAGGAAGCCGACAAGGAATTGGGGCTCCTCGGGCAATCTCCCTTGCCGCCCTTCGATCTGATCCGGTCGCTGACGCAAAACATGCTGGACGAAAACCACAAAGACGCGTTCAGACTGATCCTGCTGGCGCGGAAAGCGGACCAGATCCCGGAGGGCGTCCGACGGCTCATGGCCCGCTACTCCGAAGACGCGCTGATCGACCGTCTGGTGCCCGTTTTCGTCAGGGGCCAGGAAACGGGACAGTTCGCGGAAGGGGATCCCCGGCAGCTGCTGACGTGGTATTTCACCGTCGTCAACAGCTTGATCCTGCGGGACTTGGGAACGGAAACGCACGGCCTGCCGACGCCGGACCTGTTGATGCGGATGCTGGCCGGACCGGCGATCCGCGCGCCGGGGCGCGATCGGCCCTGATCGCTCACCGCTCGCCGTCGCCTTGATGGACGCGCTGATCGTTGGCGCGGCGGCGCTCAAGCAGAAACGCCGACAGCGCCGCGAGCGAACAAATCGCGCCCGTCCAGCCGATGTCCGCCGCGGGCAGGGCGAGCAGGGACGCGCCGCCCAACGCGGCCCCGCCAGCCATGGCCAAATAGATGACCGCATTGTTCAACCCCATGAGCACGTTCGCGTTCCGGGGATCCAAACTCAGGAGACGACGCTGCTGCAAGAGGAACAGGCACGGCACGGCGCCGCTCCAGAGGAGCAGCGACGGCAACGCGCCGGCAACCGATCGGGTCGCATAGGGCAGCACGCTTTCGACGACGAGCAGCGCAAGGAGCGTGACGAGGAAGGAACGCGGCACCCCGAAGCGGTCCGACACGGCTCCTCCGATCCAGCTTCCGAGCCCCGCCCCGACCCCGCAGGCGATCAGCATGCCGCTGATGTCGCCGATCCCCAGGTTGGCCTGCAGCATCGGCGCCAGATACGTATAAATCGCGTGGAACCCGAGCCCGGCGAGAAAAACCGGGACGAAAGCCGACAGCACGCGCGGGTTGTACAGCGGCGCCAGCCGGGCGCCGAGCGGCAGCGACGTGGATGCGGGCAACCGGGAGATGCCAGAAGCCAGCAGCGCCAGGGCGGCGATGCCGGCTGCCGCCGCCACCGCGCCGAACGACATGCGCCACCCCCCATGCGCGCCGATCCAGGTGCCCAGCGGCCCCCCGATGATGACGGCCGCCGTTCCCCCGACGGCGACGACGGCGAGCGCCCTTCCCCGTCTTTCCTCCGGCGCCAGCCGGGCAGCCAGGGTAAAGGCGAGCGGACTGCACAGCGCGGCGAAACCGCCGGCTAGCATCCGAAACGCCAACATCAGCGGGTAAGCGGTCGCCAGCGCGCAGCCGACATTGGCCGCGCAGAACGCCCCCAACGCCCCGATCAGCACCCAACCCGGCGGCCAGCGGCCGGAAACGGCGGCAAGCAGCGGCGCGCCGATCCCGTAGGTGAGCGCGAACAGGGTGACCAGTTGCCCCGCCGCGGCCTCCGGGATCCCGAGCGCCGCCGCAATGTCGGACAGCATCCCGACGATGACGACGCTGTCCGTGCCGAGCACGAACGATGCGAGCGAGAGCAGCACGATGCGCGGTTGCACCGCGCCCGATTTCCGCGTCATGCGGATCATCCTTTCCGTCCCGGTGGTTGGATTTTTTCTGAACATATGTTGCTTAAGACTCTTGAGTTCAGATAAAATCATAAGGTGGAACGGCAAGACGATCAATCGTTAAAATCGGACAGTTGTCGCAAAAGGAACAACAAAGGATAATTGTTGAAAAACAAAGGTTTCGCACCGGGATGCCGGGACGGACGCAGGGGGGGATGATGGATGGCGACGAAGCCGAAGGGGATGGATCGCCGCGTCGTGCGGACGCGCCGGTCGATCCTGCAGGCGGCCCGGGAGATCATGCGGGAAAAAGGCTTCGACGCGATGACCGTGCAGGACATCGCCGATCGGGCCAACGTCAACCGGGGAACGTTCTACGCCCATTTTGCCGACAAATACGAGTTGGTGGAACGGATGATTCGCGAGGAGTTTCGGCGGCATCTGGACGAACGCGTTCCCCCGGACGCCCGCTGGGGAGAGGAAACGTTGCAGCGGCTCATTTCGGCCGTCATGGATTTTTTCGCGCGCTGTTATCCGCCGGACGCCATCGGTTCCATGATCCATCGGGCGACGTACGAGGAGTTGGTGCAACGGTTGACGGGATGGCTGCATCCGTCCCGGGCGTCCGGTCAGCCGGCCGGTCAGCCGTGGCGGGTGCCGCCGGAGACGATCGCCCGGGTCGCCGTCTGGGCCGTGCTCGGCGCCGCGGCGCACCGCAGCCGGACGCCGGACGCGGCGGCCGGCATCTCGGCACGCGACGTCTGGCTGGTGCTGGCGGAAGGCTTGAACGTTCTCGTTCCGGACGGTCACCGGTCGCCGCCGGAGCGCGGGGACGCCGCCGGGACGGGTGCCGCGCCCGATTTTCCCGCGTGGTATTTTTGACGCAGGCGGTTCTCGATTTTGAAAAATATGGTATGATTCAAAACGGTCGAATATATGAATATGTACAATTTTAAAACATGCGAAACGTTGCCGTCAGAAGGGAGGCCGCGCTGATGAATTACCGGATTTTGCTGTTGACGGCGGGGATGTTCGTGATCGGCACGGAAGCGTTCATGATCGCCGGTCTGCTTCCGGCCCTGGCCGGGGATCTGAACGTTTCGGTCTCCGCCGCCGGGCAGCTGGTGACGGTGTTTTCCCTGGCCTACGCGTTCGGTTCCCCGATTTTGGCCACCTTGACGGGGAGGATGGAACGAAGGCGGCTGATGACGGGCGCGATGCTGCTGTTTGCCGCCGGGAACGCTCTCTGCGGTTGGGGAGCCGCCTACGGCCTGGTGTTTCTCGGGCGGGTGATCACGGCCGCGGGCGCCGGACTGTTCGCCCCCGCGGCGGCGCACACGGCGTCGGTCCTGTCCGATCCCGGCCACCGCGGGCGCGCGCTGGCGCTGGTGCTCGGCGGGGCGACGGTGGCGCTCATTCTCGGCGTGCCCGCCGGCACGTGGATGGCGTACATGCTGGACTGGAGGCTGCCGTTCTGGATCGTGGCGGGCTTGTCGGCGGCGGTGGCGGCGGGCGTTCGCCTGTTTTTTCCCGTGGTCGCCTCTCCGGGGAGCGTGACCCTGTCGGAACGGCTTTCGCCGCTCAAACGCCCGCTGGTGCTCACCGCGCTGGCGGCCAGTCTGACGTGGGGGATCGGCGTTTTTACCGTGTATACCTATATCGCGGACATCTTCGGACAGTTCGGCGCGACGGGAAGGACGGTGTCGGCGGTGCTGTTGCTGGCGGGGCTCGCCAGCTTCGCCGGCGTGCAGTTCGGCGGTTTTGCCGTGGACCGGTACGGATCGAACCGCATCATCGTCTTCACGCTGCTTCTGTTGATGCTGGCGGTGATCAGCCTGTCGCTGCTGCGCGTCATTCCGGGGTACGCCGGACCGCTGGCGCTCGGCGGCGCGGCGATGGCGCTGTGGGGATTCAGCGGCTACGCCTTCAATCCCGCCCAGCAGCACCGGTTGATCGGCTTGTCCGGCCCCGCGGCGGGCGTTGTGCTCTCCCTGCACAATTCCTCCATTTATTTGGGCACCGCCCTGGGCGCCATGATCGGCGGCATCGTGCTGGAGCTCGGCAGCGCATCGGCGCTCGGGCTTTGTTCCTGCGCGGCCTTTGTCGCGGCGCTGGCCGCCCATGGCGCGAGCCGCCGTCTGGCGGCGAAGGAGAGCGGCGCAGGCGGCCTGTCGACACCGGCGGCCGGTCATTGATGCATATGGGCGGTACCGCGGCAGACGCGGTTTTTTTTTCTTTTTGTCACAAAGTTTCCCCCTGAACCGTCACACTTGTTGAAAAACGAACGAAGGGTGATGCTGGTGCGAAACGTGGACGTGGCTGTCATCGGGGGAGGCATTGCCGGTCTGGTCGCGGCGAACGACCTGGCGCGTGCCGGGAAATCGGTTGTCGTGTTTGAAAAGTCGTCGCAACTCGGAGGACGCGCGATCACGATCCGCAAAAAAGGCGCCCTGTTCAACCTGGGCGGGCACGCCTTGTATCGGGGCGGCGCGGCGGACCGCATTTTCCGGGAATTGGGCCTGAGGCTGGAAGGCGGAAGCCCGCCCCGCATGGTGTCCGTTCTCTGGAAAAACAGGGTGATGCCGCTTCCCCGTTTCCTGTTCGGACGCGACATGTCCTGGAAGGGGAGGATGGAGCTGCTTCGGGTGTTGGCCAAGCTGGACCGGATCGATGCCGACGCCGGCGAGATGAACGCCATGAGCGTGAGGGAGTGGGTCGAGCGGGAATTGCGCGATCCGACGGTGCGGAGCGTGTTTTACGCGCTGTTTCGAACCGGCACCTTCACGCTGGCGCCCGACCTGGTCACGGTCGGCCCCGCGCTCCGGCAAGTCCGGCGCGCGTTCCGCAAACGGGGGCCGGCTGGTTCGGGACGCCGAGCGCACGACGCTGAAGGTCTGGAAAGATCAGGCAAAACCGATCACGGTGGCCTGCCTGGATCTTTGTCTGCGGCGGCTTCCGGTGCCAAGCCGCAACATCGTGTTGGGCATCGATCAGCCGGTGTTTTTCACCAACCAGACCAAACCGACGCCATCGCTCACCGAGGACGGTTCTTTGGTCATCCATCTGATCAAATACAACGGCGTCAAAGGCGACGGGGAAGCCGATCCGAAACGGGATGAAGCGTTTCTCGAGCAGACGATGGACCGGATTCAGCCCGGTTGGCGAAGCGAAGTCGTGGCGCGGCGGTTCCTGCCGAACATGACGGTGGTCGGGGATTTCATGCACACCGGCCGCATCGATCAGACGCCCGGCCCGGTCGTGCCGGAAATTCGCGGACTGTACGTGGCGGGGGATTGGGCGAGTCACGGCGAAGCGCTGGTCGACGCGGCGGCGGCGAGCGGACGGCGGGCGACGCAGCGGGTGCTGCGGGATCTGCGGGACATCGCGCGCGTCGGTTCGTCCCAGGCCGATGCCCGTTCCGCCGGCGCCATGGCAGGCAAGCGGATGAACACGCAGTGAGGCGCGCCGCCGAACCTCGCGGGAGTTAAGAGGGAAGTTGATGTGGGGGAAGAGAAACCTGTGGCGGAGTTGATTTATCATGTCGCGACGACGCTCGATTTGTTCATCGCGGATCGGAACGGGGTTGCCGACGAATCGATTTTTCTTGATACGGACGGGGATTTCCAAAACGATTTCCTCGAAAGCGTGAAGCGGTACGATGCCGTGTTGATGGGCCGAAAAACGTACGAATACGGGTTCCGGTACGGGTTGAAACCGGGGGAGCCGTCCGGCATCGCGCAGGCCGTCCATCCCGAACTGAAGCATTATATCTTTTCCAATGCGCTTGACTTTCCGTCCAACGAAAGGGTGGAGCTCGTCCGGGAGGACGCCGTTTCGTTTTGCGCCAAACTGAAATCCGAAGGCAAATACCAAAACATCTGGCTTTGCGGCGGGGGGCAGCTCGCGGGGGCGCTCCTCAGGCACCGGTTGATCGACACGTTGATTCTGAAGATCAATCCGATCCTGCTCGGGGACGGGATCCCGTTGTTCGGGACCCTGGTGTACGACGCGTAAGATCGTGAACCCTTCCCGCTCGATGAATCCGGCTCCGTCGTCCGCAGCGTCCAAGCGGCGGCGACGGAGCCGTTGGTTCGCGCGGATGCGCGTCCGGCTCCGCGCGGCGAGCCAAGCGCGCGTTCACAGCGTCTGACCGCTGTCCGCCGTCACGATCTGCCCGGTCATCGCTTCCTGCTCCAGAACGGCGCACACCAACCGGGCAATGTCCTCGGGCTCCGCAATGCGCTGCAACAGCAGCCGGGGCGCGAGCCGGTTCATCTGTTCTTCCCTTCCGGCCCACCACCGGGTCGCGACGGCGCCCGGCACGACGCAGTTGACGCGAACGAACGGTTTCAACGCGTGCGCCAGCGACTTCGTCAGTCCGTGCACGCCCGCTTTGGAAACGGCATAGGGCAGGGAAGAGCCGAGTCCCGTCAGGCCGGCGATGCTGCCCACGTTGACGATGGCGCCCCGCCGGTCGCGGATCATGTACGGGGCCACCGCCCGCGCGCAGAAAAACATCCCTTTGACATTGACGTTGTACAGCTCGTCCCACACGTACTCTTCGGCGGCGTCCAGGTCGTCAAAGGGCAGATGCCGGGTGATGCCCGCATTGTTCACGAGCGCGTCCACCGTTCCCCATTCGCGCACGATGGCGGCGACCATTTCCCGGACTTCGCCGTCGTTGGACACATCGGTCCGTATGGCGAGGGCGCGCCCGCCCGCCTGCCTGATCGTGTGCGCCGTTTCTTCCGCCTCGGCCTTTGACCGCGAGTAATTGACGGCGACGGCCGCGCCGCGCTCCGCCAGCGCCAGACAAGTCGCCCGGCCGATGCCCGTTCCGCCGCCCGTGACCAGCACCACTTTGTCTTGGAGTTCCACCGCTTTTCCACCTTCCCTGATCCGAATTCACCTCCATTTTAAGGCGCACCCCATGTTTTGTATAATTGAATATAATCAACTTCAAGTTCAAAAAACTTGAATCAGGGGAGATACGGATGGACCTGAAATCGATCAAAACGTTCCACTTGATTGCGGAATACGGAAGTTTCATCCGCGCGGCCGAAGCGCTCAATTATTCCCCGTCCACGGTGACGATGCAGATGCGCAAGCTGGAGTCGGATCTGGGCGTGGTCCTGATCGAACGCGGCAAACCGTTCCGCCTGACGGAAGCGGGAAGGCTGTTCCGGGAACAGAGCATGCCCCTGGTCAGACATATGGAGCAGCTGCAGGTCGTCATGGCGGACTGGGAGTCGGGCGAGGCCGGGCATGTCCGGCTCGGCGTGACGGAGCCGACGGCCAGCCGCCGGTTGCCGGAGTTGCTCAAAACGTTCTTGCTCCGGTATCCGAAAATTCGGATCTCCGTGGACATCGCCGACACGCCGACGTTGACCGACCGGGTGCTGAAAGGGGATGTCGATCTGGCGCTCTGTTCTTCGCCGGATCCGGGAGCGGACCTTTTCTATGAGCCGCTGTTCAAGGAGCCGTTCGCGGTTTTGGTGCCGGAACGCCACCCGCTGGCCCGGAAGGCGGCCATTGGCGCGCAAGATTTTCGGGAGCATCGGTTGCTGGTGACGTCGGCGGCGTGTCCGTACCGCAGAAAGCTGGAGATGACGCTGAAAGAGGCGGGGTACGTACCGGAGGATTGGATGGAAATCGGGAGCATGTCGGCGTTGAAATATTATGTCGCCAGCGGCCTCGGCATCGCCCTGATCCCCGCCATCTTGCTGGATCCGGTTCCCCGGGGCGCGGTGGTCCGGCCGCTCGGCGAGGGTTTGTCCATCGACATGACGTTCGGCATGCTGTACACGAAAAAGGCCTCCCCGTTCACGCGGGCCATGTCCAAGCTGCATCGATTCTTCCGGGAAGAACTGCGCGCGTGACGCAGGCGCTGCGGCACGGCGCAGTCTGCAGGCTTTGGCGGCCGGGGGAGCCGCGGCGACGGAAGGCGCTTGCGGTGGCGTCGTTTGCGGAGGCTCAAGCGGGCGAAGCGCCGCCCGCTTGCTTCAGCAGGTTCGCCTTCTTCCAGCCGCCGAACCGGTAGTACAGCGCGTTGAGCAGCGCGGCGGCGGCGAAGCTGATCGGGAAGCTCCACCAGATCGCGTTGAAGCCGTACAGGTTGCCAAGCACGGCGGCGAGCGGGATGCGGACGATCATCAGGGCGATGAACGTCACGGCGAGCGGCACCATGACGGCGCCCGACGAGCGGACGACGCCGGCCATGACGTTGAAGATGCCGAAGATGATGAACGACCAGAGCGTCAAGTTGTTGATGTGCATGCCGAGGTCGATCGCTTTGCCTTCCGCCGGCAGGAACAGGCCGAGCGCCTCGCGGTTGAACAGATACAGGACGATGACGAGCGCGCCGGTCAGCAGCACGTTGAAGCCGATGCCGACCCAGGTGATGCGGGAGACGCGATTCCAGAGGCCCGCCCCGATGTTTTGCGCGGCCATCGAGGTGACCGCGCCGCCGATGGCCAGGGCTGGCATTTGCACATAGCCCGAAATCTGGTTGGCGATGCCGAACGCCGCGGTCGCTTCGGAGCCGTAGGCGTTGACGATATGAATGAGCAGCAGGTTGCTGAGCGACACGACGACCATGTTGAGGCCCATCGGCAGCCCTTTTTGGATCAGCACCTTAATGATTTGCCCGTTCATGCGCAAGAGGTGCAGGTCGTCCCGCGTCAGCCGCAGGAAATAGCGTTTGGCGTACAAATACGTCACCAGCAGGACGAGGCTGACCGATTGGGCGATCAGCGTGGCCGTCGCCGATCCGGCAATGCCCATCCGCGGAATCGGGCCAAAGCCCTGAATCAGCAGCGGGTTCAGCCCGACGTCGAGCACGGCGGACAACAGCAGGAAATAAAACGGCGTCTTGGCGTCGCCGGCGCCGCGCAGCACGGCCATGATGAGGTTGAAGCCGAACATGAACGGCGTGCACGCGAACATGATGCGCGTATAGATGTCCGCCATCGCCATGGCGTCCGCCGGCGTATTGAGCAGGTCGAGGATGAGCGGCGAGAACGCGACGCCGACCGCGCCGGTGATGACGGACAAAACCAAGAAGAAGCTGGTGCTGGTGCCGACCACCTTCTTGGCTTCAAAGATCCGCTGCGCGCCCAGATTTTGTCCGATCAGAATGACCGCCGCCATGGCGATGCCGAAAATGGCGCTGATCAGAAAAAACATGAGCAGGTTGGCGTTGGACGTCGCCGCCAGGGCGGTCTCGCCGAGCAGTTGGCCGACCCAGATCGCGTTGATGGAACCGTTTAACGTCTGCAGTACGTTGCCAAGCAAAATCGGCAGCGAAAAGAGAAACAGCGTTTTGGCGATCGGCCCTTCCGTCAGGCTGGGCTGGGCTGCCTTGGTCTGTGCGGATGGCATGGTTCGTCTTGTCTCCTCTTCCCTGTGGGCGAACATGTTTTGTTTGCCATTATACACCCGGGTTGAGGAATATGGAAATGGCCCCGTTCGTCACCGGCACTTCCAGTTGGAAGGTCCGACGTGCGAGCCCAGCCAGTCGACGAGCGGCCGGGTTTCCCGCCAGGCGTCGGCGACCCGGCGGAGCGCTTCCGCCGTGAACATCCACGCGTCCACCGGCCAACGCACTTCGGCGGAAATCGTCTTGTAGCGCAGCCATTCCGCGCGGGGATGGTCGGGCGAAAAGCCGCGCGGCACCGTTTTGATCAAATCGCCCGTCAGGGTGAAGCCTTTTTCCCGCAGGCGCGACGCGATTTGCGCCAACGCCTGTCCGGACGCCTCGCGGTCCACCGCGGCCCGGTACCGCTCCACTTGGTCCGGGGGATGGTTGAATTTCCATCCGCCCGCGGCGGTGAGGCCTTCCGCCGAAATCTCCACATAGCGGCACATGCCGTTGTCCAGGTTGACGACGGCGCCGAGAAACGTTTTGTACGGGGACGGGTCCGGCGAGAACCGGTTGTCGCGGCGCATGCTCAGCACCTGACCCGTTCCGAACTCCGGTTCGAGTTCGGTGAGCAGACGTTCCATCGGGGCGAGCACGTCCCGGCGCCATTCGTCCTGATGGCGTTCCCAGTACGCTTTGGTCGGTTCTTCGGATAATCCGCGGAAGAAGCGGAACGTCGCTTCGGAAAAGCCGTCAAATCGACTTTGGTTCGTTTGCTCCGCAATCGTGTTCACGGCGGGCACGCTCCTTTCCTTTTCCCGTCGGCCGGCGGTTTTGCGGTGGCGTTCACAGCCGCGCGGCGGACGAGCTGCTATTTCGTTCGTACAAAAACACCGAGAGCGGAATGAACACCAACAGGATCAACACGCAGACGGCGACGGCCGGCCACAGGGAGGAAAGCGCCGGCTGATCCAAAAGCAGCTTTCGCTCCGCGTCGATCAGCCACGTCATCGGCTGATGGTCGGCGAACAGGCGGAGCCAGTAAGGCATCGTCGCCGTCGGCACGAAGGCGCTGCTCAGGAACGTCAGCGGAAACACCCAGGCCATGCCCATCGACTGCGCCGCTTCCACGCTGCGCGACGCCAGCCCCATGGCCATGCCGACCCAGGAGAAGGCGAAGCCGATCAGCAGAATCAGCGCGACGGCCGCGACGCCCTCCTCCAGACTGCAGGCGGGACGGAAGCCGATCAGCCAGCCCGCGCCCAGCAGGAACAGGGTGACGATCAGGTTGCGCACGGTGTCCGCCGCGACCCGGCCGAGCAAAAAAGCGGGCCGCCAGCAGGGCAGGGAGCGCAGCCGTTCCGCCAGGTTGCCGAGCATGTCCTCGGCCATCCCCGTGCAGGTGGCGGAAGCGCCGATCACGGCGGTCTGCACCAGAATGCCCGCCATCATGTAATTGACGTAGGACGGGCCGCCGGTGTCGATCGCGCCGCCGAACACGTAACGGAACAGCAGCAGGAAGCTGAGCGGCTGGAAGGTGGCGAACGCGATCAGTTCCGGAACGCGGGGAATCCGCACCAGCTGACGTTTCGTCAACACCCAGGTGTCCGTAAGCGCGCGCAGTCGTCCGTTTCGGATCGACGGGAGCGCGGAAGATCCGCTTTGGGCCATGGTCAGCCCACCTCCTTTCGGTCTGCGGGAAATTCGACCACGTCAAGGGAACTTCGGGCGGCCGGTTCCGTTCGCTTCGTGAGCGACAGGAACACCTCGTCCAGCGTCGGGCTGTGCATCGTGAAGCGGCTCACTGGAACGCCGGCGCCGTCGAGGGCCCGCATCACGGAAGAGACGACGGCTTCCGCGCCGGCGATGTTCAGCGAAATCCGGCGCGCCTCGCGGTCGACGGCCACGTCCCCGAGCGCAAAGCGCCCGAGCGCTCGCGCAGCCTCGTCCAGGTCGCCGTCCGCGCCGACGGTCACGTCCATCCGTTCATTGCCGAAAGCGGCTTTCAGTTCGGCCGGGCTTCCCTCGGCGACGATGCGTCCGGCGTCGAGGAACGCGATCCGGTCGGCGAGCCGGTCCGCCTCTTCGAGATACTGGGTCGTCAGCACGACCGTCGTTCCCTGGGCGGCCAGCTGCCGTACATCCTCCCACAGCTGCGTCCGGCTGGCCGGATCCAGTCCCGTCGTCGGTTCGTCCAGGAACAGCACCTGCGGCGACGCGAGCAGGGCCGCCGCCAGATCAAGGCGCCGGCGCATGCCGCCCGAGTACGTTTTCGCCGGGCGGGACGCGGCGGCGGCCAGTCCGAACCGTTCGATCAGTTCGCTCGCTCTCGCTTTCGCGCGTCTTCCGGGCAGGCCGTAAAGCCGCCCGAACATCACCAGATTTTCGCGGCCGCTCAGCGCCCCGTCGACCGCCGAGAACTGCCCGGTCAGTCCGATGCGGCGGCGCACCTCCGCCGCCTGGCGGACCACGTCCAGGCCGCACACGAGCGCGCGGCCTTCGTCCGGGCGGATCAAGGTCGCCAGCGTGCGGATGGCCGTCGTCTTGCCCGCGCCGTTGCGTCCGAGCAGCGCGAAGATCGAGCCGGCTTTGACCGACAGGTTCAGCCCGCCCAGCGCCTTGACGGATCCGAACCGTTTGACCAGATTTTCGGTCCAAATGGCGCTTCCTTCGTTCATTGCGGCATTCTCCTTTCGTCGTTGCGGCGTTGATGGAAGGGGTGCCCGCAGGCTATAATGGTCGTAAACTGATGAATTTTTATATAGTGAATAAGTACAATATGTATGTCTGCGGTTATTATAATGGGAGGTGTTTGAACATGTCAAGACGGCGCGATCAAGGTTCGCCTGAAGCGGGGGATTCGCCTGTTTCCGCCGCGCCCGACGGCGCGGAAGTGGTGCATGCGCTGGTGTCCGCGGCCCACATCATCGAGCGGATGGTCAACGCGGAGCTGGCCCGGCAAGGGCTGCAAAACGGGTGGTCCGGCCCGCGCCTGCGCCTGATGCTGGCGGTGGAGAAAGCCGGCAGACTTCGCATGGGTGAACTCACCGGAAAGCTCGGCATCACGGCCCGGGCGGTCACCACGCTGGTCGACGGTCTGGAGAAGGAAGGGTTGCTGCTGCGAAAACCGGATCCGGGGGATCGCCGCGCGACGCTGCTTGAGGTTACGGATGAAGCCCGCTCGCAATTTGAACGGATTCGGGCCGTGCAGCGGGAAGTGAGCGCACGGATTGCCGGGGCGTTGAGCCGCGCGGAGCGGAAGCGGCTCTACGAGCTGCTGCAGACGCTGATCGCGGCAAGCGCGTCCGAGACGGAAGCTTCGCCGTGACCGGCCGGAAAACGAATATTTGACGGCTTGCCGTTTGGTTCACGTGAAGAAATGGGCTTAAAGAGCCGACGTCTCCACGAGCATGTTGCGCACGTCCGGCTCCGAGGCGCACCAGAGCGCGATCCGGCCGTCGCCGTGATGGTTGTTCTGGTAAATGGCAAAAGCTCGTTTTTCCCGGATGAAAAAAGCGGGCGCTCCGTGGCTCAACCGCTCGCTCGTCCCCGGCAGGGACAGACTCAAGGCGCGGACTCGTTCGAAAAGCTCTTTCTGCTGCGGAGATTCGAAAGGCAGGTACCGTTGCCGTTCCATGTTCTTCGGACTCCTTTGGCAAATGGAAAGCAGCGCTTTACGCGGCAGAGCGAGGCGGGTCCGCCAAGGCTTTTCCGCAAATTTTTTGCGCTGCGTCAACCATAAAACGAAGCCGGAACGAATGTCAATCTGATCCACCCGCCGCGTATTCCCGCTCCGGCTCGTCCCGTTCGAACCGCGAAGGAATTTTACCTCATCATGTAGAATTTTTTTGATCGGTTGATTCCGGGTTGGACTATCACCTTGTGGAGATCCATCGGGAATTGCAACGGCTGAACACGTAGTTGCAATCTTCCCGCCAAACCGTCAGGGGGGTTGTTGATCGCAAGTAACGAATAAGGACAGGCAGGTTGTTTCGCTTCGTTCATGGACAAGTTTGGCATATAACGGGAACTCATGGCCGAAAAATGATGGGAGCGGAAGGTGCGAACATGAAGCGGTACAAGAACGTGTATCAGTTCAAGATTACGTTGAAAGGAACGAAACCTCCGGTTTGGAGAAGGATTCAGGTCCCGGAGACCTATACTTTTTACGATCTTCATGTGGCCATTCAGGATGCGATGGGGTGGGAAGATACGCATCTTCACGAATTCGTGGTAAATAAGCCGCCCGGCATGCGGGAAGTTCGCATTGGAATACCGTCTGATGATGATGACGTTTACGAAAGAGAAATTCTCCAAGGATGGAGCAACAAAATTTCAAAATACTTCGATGAATGGAACAAGAAGGCTTTGTATGTATACGACTTCGGCGATAATTGGCTACATGTCATCGAGTTTGAAAAAGTTCTGCCCAAAGACCCGAACAGGACATACCCGATTTGCATCGCGGGCAAAAGGGCCTGTCCGCCCGAAGACTGCGGAGGAGTGTGGTTGTATCAGGAGCTGTGTCAAGGTACTCATCCTTATCAGGAAGCATACGCTGACTTTGATCCGGAGAAATTTGACGTTCGGGAAGTCTGGTTCAGTGATCCCAAGCTTCGATTTAAGGAACATTATGAAATGGCAGAAGACGGGGATTGAGCGTTGTCCATAATAAAACTGATGGTTTGCATCGCTATGTCTGGCGTAATCGATGGGAATCAGGGAGTTCAAGGAACACCATCTCTAAGGAAACCAAATACGCATGATCCGACAAAAAGGATTACAAGCCAGATTTCGTAGATCATGTTGCATGATCCAACCCCTTGCCTGCGCCGACTGACCGGTACCCGTACATCTACGAAGGTGGCGCGCCGCCCTCCGGGTTGGACGGATCCAAATAACCGCCAAAACGATCATGAAGCTGTTTCGACAATGTGTCAATCTGGTCTCTCAATTTTCCGAGTTGATCGACGCTGTCGACCTCCCGGGGCAAGCGCCGAACGATCATTTCCAGTTGTTCCTTGAGAAAAGCCCGATCCTGTGCGGGGTGACCGTGATTTTCCAGAACATCGAATTCGGCGTCCAATTCAAAATTCAAATTCGAAAGCGCCCCGATAGTTTCTCTCGCCGGAACAGGATAACCGATGACGCCGGAAACGATCCCGCGAGCCTGTTTTATGGCTTCGTAAGCTTCCCCGATCTCCGAGAGATCGCCGCCCAATTTTTGAAGGATCGAATGCGCCCCATGGATGTACATGCTCCAATCGTTATAGGTCTTCACGGTTGCCTTCCGGAGTTGCTTTTTGTCCATCGCCAGGAGAACCGACAATATGCAACAGACCAGAAAGAGGACAACTGTCGCAATTTGATATTTGTATTTCATCCCGAATTTCTCTCCCAAATCAAAACGATACAGGCACATTTTATATTACGAAGCGCGGGTTGTAAATTGATACCCAAGCGACTGGCAACGGCATTTGCTCGGCTATTTGAAGCGTCTGGACGCTTCGCGGATCCGGGCGACCGATGCCTGGATCGGCCGCATCGATGATGAAGAGATCCGGTTGGTTTGAGCCGTCGCGTTTTTACAATCCACGGCCGCGGCCCTGTGTTACACTGATGGGAAGATACCGGGAAAACGGGGGATCGACATGGCCATTCACATCGCGTTTTTGCGAGGCATCAATGTGGGCGGGAAGAACAAAATCAAGATGACGGATTTGCGGGAAGCACTGGAAAAACTGGGCTTGTCCAAGGTTCAGACGTACATTCAAAGCGGCAACGTGCTGTTCGGGTCGGAGGAAGACGAAGCGACGCTGCGGCAACGGATCGAACGGGAAATCGAGCGCGCCTTCGGCCTTGCCGTCCATGTCGTGATGAGAACTTCCGCAGAATTGAAACAACTGGTGGCGAACCTTCCGTTTTCGGACAAGCAGATCGCCGAGGCGGAAGCCGCCGCGGAAGGCGAATGCCTGTACGTCTCGATGCTGCAACGGGAGCCGGACGCCGAACGGGTCGAGCAGCTGAAGGCGGCGGCTTTTGACGATCAATTCCGGGTCGCGGGCCGGGACATTTACCTCTTGCTCCGCCAAAGCATCCGCCATTCGAAGCTTGCCGCGCGGGTGGAGAAGTTGGGCGTCCCGACGACCACGCGCAACTGGAACACGATCCAAAAGCTCTCCGCCATGGCGGATGAAATGGAGGAAGACCGGGCGGTGCGGAATTGACAAAAGGTTGCAGTTTCGGATTATACTTGATGGAAAAGGAGGGGATCGAAGTGGCAAAGCGATTTGCCCGCATCACTCGTTGCTCATGCAAAGCCTGATTGTTGGGGCGATACTTTGCATGGGCTGACTTTCCATCGCCCTGCGGCGGTTCGTTTCCAATAACGGGCTTTGCACCTTATTTTTTTATCACAAAAATAAGGGGATGGCCCGAATGTGCAAGCCGTTCATTGGAAACCATCAGTTCAATCTGATCCAAAAACAAGCGAATTTGCTGCTCCAGGCCTTGCAGGCGACCGATCCGCAGGTGGCGGTATCGGTACGGGACAGCGTCAAATACCAGATATGGTCGGAATTTCCGGAGGCGACGGAAGCGCAGTCCCGGCTCTTGGATCATCTGACGGACGCCCGCACGGAAGATGAAGTTCGGGAACGTTTGCGGGCGCTGGAGCCTTACGTGACGGAATTTCCGCCGCTGTCGGACAAAAAGCTGAAGGCACTGTTTCCCAAAGTCAAAAAGCTGACCGTTCCCGATCTGTCCGCCGTCGACTTTCGCCGGCTCACGTATTGGAGCTGGACGGACATCGCGACGAACCGGATGTTTCTCGTGTGGGTCCGGAACGGGCAGCCGGTCGGCATTGAAGGCCGGTTTACGCCGGTGAACAAAAAAGGCGCCTGCTTTCTGTGCAACCGGCAGAGCGAGCTCGTGCTGTTCTCGGCGGTCTCGAAGGCGAAGCCGGCGCATACGCCCGCCGATTATTACAAAGCCGTCGGGCAATATTTGTGTCGGGACGCCGGCGTCTGCAACCGGCACATCACGAGCGAGGACGCTTTGGAGCGGTTCGTGCGGGAGGTGACGGGGGCCCATGACTCGTCACACGAATCGTAAATGGGTGCTCGCCTCCCTGCTCGTCGTGCTGCTCCTCAGCGCCATGGAATCGACGGTCGTCACCACGGCGATGAAAACGATCGTGGCGGAACTCGGCGGCATCGAATGGATGAGCCTGGTGTTTTCCGTCTATCTGCTCGTTACGGCCGTGTCGGCGCCCATTTACGGCAAGCTGGCGGATCAGTACGGGCGCAGGCGCGTGCTCTTGAGCGCGGTTGCCCTGTTTGTGCTCGGTTCCGTCCTGTGCGGGCTCGCCGCCACGATGCCCCAGCTCGTCCTGTTCCGGGCGGTGCAGGCGCTGGGGGCCGGAGCCGTTTTCCCGCTCGCCATGACGGTCGTCGGCGACCTCTACACGACGCGGGAGCAAACGAAGATTCAGGCGGTCGTGAACAGCGTGTGGGCGTTGTCCAGCATCGTCGGTCCGCTGGTCGGCGGTCTGCTCGCGCAGTTCGCCGACTGGCGCTGGGTGTTTTTCGTCAACGTGCCGCTCGGACTGCTGTCCCTGGTGCTCATCGCGCTGGCGTTTCGGGAGACGTACCGGCCGGTGGTGCGCCGGGTCGATTGGGGAGGCGCCCTGTCATTCCTGATCAGCGTCACGTCCCTGCTCATCGTGCTGCTGATCGGGGGAGAACGCGGCTTCCGGTCGCCGGCCGTGCTGGTGTGTGCGGCGCTGCTTGCGCTCTCCGCCTTCGCGTTCACCGCGCTGTCGCGGCGGAACGCCGAACCGTTCCTGCCGCTCGAGCTGTTTCGCAACCGGCTGCTTGTCATCGTGAACCTGTACAGCTTCCTGGCGTACGCGTTTCCGATCGCGGCGACGATGTTCATCCCGCTTTGGCTGCAGACGGTCCAGCATCAGTCGCCCGTCGTCTCGGGCTACGCGGTGGCGATGGCGACGATCGGATGGCCGCTCGGCTCGGCGGCCGCCGCCGCGCTGCTGAAGCGGCTGCCGCCCGGGCGGATCGTCGTTCCCGGCACGGGGTTGCTGGCCCTCTGCGGAGGGGTGCTGGCGGCGATCCCCGCGGCGGCGCCGGTGCCGGCGTTCCTGGCCGTCATGCTGGCGGCGGGTTTCAGCCTCGGCCTGTGCCGGTCGGTGCTCACGATTCTGATGCAGCACGCCGTGGAAAACCGCATCCGCGGCATCGCCATGTCGACCAACGCCCTGATGAACACGCTCGGCCAGGCGGTGTTCGCCGCTGTATTTGGCGCCGTGTTCAACGCGTTCGCGCCCGGCGACGGGAACGGGGCGCTGGCACAGGGCGTCCATGCGGTGTTCATCGGGGTTTTCGCCGTCATGGCGCTGACCTGGCTGCTGACGTTCCGGTTGCCGGACGTCTCCAGGCGGAATCTGTTCGGCGACGGGTAAGCGGCCGGGACGCGGCAGGTGCGGCAGGAGGGCGGCAGAAGGGCTGAACGAGATCTGCAGGAGAGCTGGAGCAGGTCTGAAGGGGCGGCAGTACGGAAGCGGTTCTATACATCGAGAGCCCGCCGGCATCGGCGGGCTTTTCGCATGCATCGCACGACGCAAACGGGAACGGGGCGAAAAGGTCGTCTCCCCGCATGGATTTTTGATAATTGTCGGGCTTGACACTCACGTATACGGGAGGGTTTATGCTCGGAATCGGGAGGGGATGGCCTTGATGAAGAAAAAAACCGCCGGGAAAACCGTGCACGCCGGATCTGGCTTGCAGCCCGCAAACGGCTTCCTGTTGTGCGGCCTGGGCTGGCTGACGATGGTGATCGGGCTGTTTGCGGCGACCTGGATCGGGCATCTGGCGGAACGGGCGGGAAGTCCGTCGGCGTTGGCGGACGTCCTGCGAGGCATCGTCGTCACGTCCATCGTGGCGCCTATTGCCTTCCGGCTGCGGGGACGTTTCCCGATTCCGCTGTGTCTGTTGCCGCTTTCCAAAACCGGCATCGCGAATTTGCTGGGCGGCGCAGGGCTGCCGATCCTGCTCGCGGGCTGCGGTTTTGGGCTCGCCGTTCAGTTGGGCTGGATCGACATTTTGGAATGGCACGGTTCGTTTTCGCTGGCTGCCGCGGTGCTGGGGAATGCGCTCGTCGCATTTTTGTACGAGGCGTTGCCCGAGGAACTCACCCTGCGCGGCCTGGTCTACAGTGGTTTGCGAACGAAACTTCCCGCATTCGCGGCTTATGTCGGGCAAATCGCGCTGTTCGTATGCGTGCCCGTCGCGGTGAACGGATTGCAGCGGCTGTCGGGCATGGCGCCCGGCGTGGAGATCCATGCGGACTATGTCGTGCTGCTGCTCGCCTTCGGAACCGTGCTGCAACTGCTGCGCGGCTGTACGGGGGCTTTGTGGGCGTCCGTCGGGTTTCATCTGGCGTTTTTGGAAATTTCCCGGTTTGTCGTGACGCAGAACGAAGTGCGCTTGTTCACCTATGCGGAGCGGGTGGAGGGGACGGGGCCGTTTTTCATCCTGTTTGCGATGGTGATCCTGGGCGGCATCCTCGTCGCCGGAGCCGTCCGGCTCTGGCAGATGGCGAGGCTGAAGAAAGCGAAACCGTGAAGGGGGACCGGCATGTATACCGTCGGACAGTTGTCGAAACGGACGAACGTCTCGATTCGCACGCTGCATTATTACGAACAGCTCGGGCTGATCCGTCCGATCCGGGACGCGCAGAACGGATACCGTCTGTACGGCGGCCGGGAAATTCGGAGACTGCAACAGATCGCCATTTTGAAACACATGAACTTTACGTTGCGGGAAATCGCGGCGATTCTCGAACAGGATGAGGCGGTCCGTGAGCATGGTTCCGATCATGAAGCGGCCGCGTGGACGCGCATGCTCGAAACGCAGCTTTCCGTCGTCCGCAAGCGGCAGGAGGAACTGCGGCGGGTGGAGCGGCTTTTGCACTCCGTCCTCTATGCGATCAGGGTAACCGGGCAGGTCGATCATGAGGAAATGCTTTCTTTCATCAAGGAGCTGGAACGGTCGCGGGACGATGCCAGGGACGCCCGCCTGGCGCGGATGTTTACCCCGGAAGAGCTGAAAAAGTTGCCGATCGACAACTTTGAGCCCGCCGTGATGGCGTGGGCGGACATCCTTCGGGAGGTTCGGCAGCACCTGCATGAACCTCCCGAGTCGGAAGCTTCCCGCAAGCTGGCCGGGCGGATTCTGGATTACATCAAGACGGTGTTCGGCGACGACGAACAGTTGGTCGAGAAATATTGGGCGTACATCACGCCGGAGGACGGCCGGACGCCCCGCGTGTACGGCATGACGCCGGACGTGATGCGGTATATTGAGCGGATCCTCGAAAAATGGGGATGAAGCCTGCCCGACCGAGACCGCCAACGCTACAAAATCGCCACGTGCCGCAGTTTGTCCGGATTGACGACGGCATACAGCTCCACGATGCGGTCGTGCTCCGCGCGGAACGAGGCGACGGCGATCGTCTGGTCGCGCGTTTGCGCCACGACGCCTAGCCAGCCGTTCACATCGGTCAGGCGGTAAACCGTCTCCGGCGGCAAGGTGGCCGGCAGCTTCGCCAGAAAATGGGCCACCCGCAGGCTTCCGACCACCGCGCGGGGCGGAGCGGCGATTTTGCCGCCGCCGTCCATGATGAGCGTCGCGTCCGCCGACAGCACGTTCATCAGCTGGTCGACATCGGCGTTCGCCAGGGCGCGCACGAACTGCTCGACCAGCCGGGCATGGGCGGCCGGGTTGACCGCGGGTGCGCCGCCGTCGGCCCCCTCCGCGCGATTGCCGAGGCTGCGCTTGGCGCGATGGTAGATTTGCCGGCAGTTGACGCTGCTTTTGCCGACGATGTCGGCGATTTCGTCGTAGTCGTACTGCAGCGCCTCGCGGAGCAGGAAGACGGCCCGTTCCACGTAGGAAAGCTGCTGCAAGAGGAGCAGGTACGCCGTGGCGAGCGATTCCTTGTGCACGTAGGACTGCAGCGGATCGTCCGATTTCACGGCGCCGCCGGTTTCGCCGACGAGCGGTTCCGGCAGCCACGGGCCCGGATACAGTTCCCGCTTTTTCGCGGAAGACTGCAACAGGTCGAGACACCGGTTGGTCACGATTTTGCACAAATAGGCCCGGACGTTTCCGACGTGTTCCCATCCCGCCCGGCGCAGCGCCAGAAACGACTCGTGGACGACATCCTCGGCGTCCATGACGCTTCCCAGCATCCGGTAAGCCAGCGAAAACAAAAGCGGCTTCAGGGTGCTGTACAGCGATTCGGGAATGTCCCCGTTGATCGACACAGGTACCGCCACACTTTCCGTAAAAATGGACCTGCCTTTTCCCCTCACCCGTATGACGGATCGGATGCGCGTTCTGTGACAACACGATTATACCAAAAGTTGCATTTGCCTCACATCTGCCGCCATTTGCCTCACATTTGCCGCAATCGCATGGCGATCATTTTCGCGCCGGCGTTCTGCCAGTTGTAGTACGTCCGCTCGGGGACGTTCGCGCGAAACCATTCGAGCGCGGCCATCGCCTCCGGATCCAGCCGGTCCGGCGAATACCGGAGACTGTAAGGCTTGATGCCGACGATGTAAGGGAAATAGAGCACGTTGTAATACCGCCATTCGTCGGACGTGCCGAACGCTTCGTCCCGCCTGGGTTTCAGCTGCAGGATGCATTCGAGCAGCACCGCCTTCAGTTCGTTCGCGCGCTCCAGCACGTCGTCGGCCGCGCCCCGCTCGCGAAGCCGCTCCTCGATCCGCTTCATCCGCGTCAGCGGATTGGCCAGCCGCTGCAAGTCGCCGAAATGGCTCAACGCGCGCCGGGTGAACCGGAACTCCATCTTCCGATCCCCGGTTCCTGCCGTCCGCCGAGGCGGGAAGGAGTTCCGCCCGGCGGGCGGCCGACTGGTTAGACGCGGTTCGGGCGGAAAAGTTTCCCTGACGTTCAATATAAAGCCCCGGGCCGTCCTTGCACGATCCGGTCCCGAAAAAAAATCAAGTCCCCCGTGAAGCGGACGTTTCCGCTCCGGCGGGACTTGGCCGAGACCGCGCCCCTGCGGCCGCGTTTCTACGATTTCAGGAAACCGCCGACGAGTTCGGCGAACGCCTCCGGCTCTTCGAAGCTTGGCGCATGGCCGGAATTCGGCATTTCCACGAACCGGGCGTACGGAATGAACGACGCCGTCTCCCGTCCGAGTTCCGGGGGATTCAGCCCGTCCAGCCGGCCGCTGATGACGAGGGTCGGCGCCGTAATCAGGCCGAGCAGCGGACGCAGATCGAATCCTTCAAACGCCCGGTTGGCGGCCTCCGTCTCTTCCGGCGTCAATGCCGGCTCCGGCCGGACGAGCTCCATCAGCGTACGCGGATCCGTCCGCCTGACGAATGCGGGCGAGAAGACGCGCTCCATGAAAAACTTCATCCGTTCCGCCTCGCTCATGCCGGCCGTTTCGTTCGCGTGCCGTTCCCAAAACAGCCGCGTGGACGACTTGGCGCCGTGGGACCGGGTCACGACCATCACCAGTTTCGTGACGCGGTCCGGCTCGGCCGCCGCCAGCCCCTGCGCGATGTAGCTCCCGCCGGAGACGCCGATCACGCCGGCTTGGCCGATGCCGAGCTCGTCAAGCAGGGCGAGCGCGTCGTCGACATGATCCTGCAGCGTATAGCTTGCCGGCTTTTCCGAGAAGCGGATGACGGCTTGCGCGCGAGTTGTCCGGCGGGCACGATCGCGTACTCCGCGCAGCCGCCGCTGTTCGCCGTTATGCCATACACCGCGTCGCCCGGGCGAAAGCCGGCCGCCTCGCCGCCCGCCGCGACGACTCCGGCCACGTCCCAGCCGGGAATGTAAGGTAGCCCGAAGCGGTCGCCGGCAAGTCCGGAGCGGATCTGCCAGTCGCCCGGATTGACGCCGGCGGCGTGGACGCGGACGAGCACCTCGCCTTCTCCCGGTACCGGCACCGGGACTTCCTCCAGCCGGAGCACTTCCGGCCCGCCGAAGGCGGAATACCGGATCGCTTTCATTTTCTCGGGCACTTGCACGGCCTGATTTCTCTCCTTTCGATCCATGCATTGAATCCATTCTCGGCATTCATTAAAATTGTAGAAACCTGAGAAGGACGAAACAACGGACAATGGGAGCCGCTTGTCGTGTATCCGACAAACGGTCGGAATTGTCGGATTGCGTGCCGGGAAGTGTCAAGGGGGGCGGCGCATGTTTATGACATCGGACGGACAAAAAGAAGACCGCAGAAGCAGCAGGTCGCGGGAGCTGCTCAAGCGGTCGTTCCTGGAGCTGATGCAGGAAAAAGGGTTCACCGCGATGACGGTCAAGGACATCACCGACCGGGCGGATGTGCACCGAGGGACGTTCTACGCCCATTTTCCCGACAAATTCGCGCTGCTCGAGCAGACCATCCGGGACAAGTTCCACTTCCTGCTGAAAGAGCGGCTCCCGGCGGACGCGGGATTCCACCCGGAGCATCTGCGCCTGCTCGTCCGCACGGTGCTGGAGCATGTACGCTCGCTGTACGGCCGGTGCAATCCGGTCGACACGGTCGATCCGCTGTTCGAGCGGTCGATCCGCGGCGAGCTTGCCGGGCTGCTCAAGGAGTGGCTGGAGCGGATCGGCCCGGATCGGCCGGGAGGCGTATCCGCCGACACCTTTGCGCTCATGATGAGCTGGGCGATCTTCGGGGCCGCGGTCGAATGGAGCAAAGGCCGGGTCGCGGCCGGCGTGGACGAAATGACCGACCGCGTGCTGGCCGTGCTGGCCGAAGGGGCGCGCGGCCTGATGGCGGACGGAGGCTGACGCAAAACGGCATCACGTCGAAGTGATGCCGTTAAATTTTTGGATTACAAATGCGAACCGCCCGTCGCGTCGAGGCATTGCCCGGTGATCCATCGTCCGTCCGGCGACGCGAGGAAGGCGGCGATATCCGCGATGTCGGCCGGCTCTCCGGCCCGGCCGAAAGCGGACATGCCGGCGGCGAGCTTCTGTCCTTCTGGCGTATGGAGCCACGGGGCGGTTGCGTCCGTCCACGATGCCGGGCATTGCCGCGTTGACCGTAATTTGCCGAGGCCCCAGCAGCGCCGCCAGATGGAGCGTGAACGTGTTGACCGCGCCTTTCGTCATGTTGTAGGCCATCAGATGGGGAAACGCGATCCGCGTCACCCCGGACGAAATGTTGATGATCCGGCCGTAATCACGCATCATCGGCAGCGTCCGCTTGACGAGGAAGAACGGCGCTTTCACATTGACCGCGAACAGCCGGTCGAAGTCGGCCTCGGTCGTCTCCTCCATCGGCGGAGATGAAGGAATTCCGGCGTTGTTGACCAGAATGTCGAAGCGGTCCTCGCCGGTGAGCCGGATCAGCTCCGACCGGAAGGATTCGGCCAGTTGCCCGACGCCTTGGACCGAGTCCAAATTCGCGCCGACCGGGAACGCCCGGCCGCCCGCTTCGGCGATGTCCCGCACGGTTCGCTCCGCGGCGTCCCGGTTCGCACCGTAATGGACGGCGACGACCGCGCCTTCGGCCGCCAGCCGCTTCGCGATCGCTCTCCCGATGCCTCTGCCGCCTCCCGTCACGAGGGCGATTTTGTCCGTCAGTCGTTTCATGGCCCATGCCTCCCCTGGAACGATTCTTTTCATCGCCGATGTTCGTTTATAGGGTAGAGCCCCCAGTATGGGGGAGAGTCAAGGGGGTGAAAAACGGATTATTCGACGGGCACGAGCAGTTCGGCAAGCCGGCTGCGCCCGTAAATGTCCCGGTCCGGCGTCAGAAACGTCTCGCGGACGACGCCCGTCCCGATGGCGATGCCGCCACGGCCGTCAGCCCAGGAGCGGATCGCGTCGACGGCGGTGCAATGGCGGATGGACGGATCACAATGATGAAGGCAGGAGGCGGCCTTCATACCGGGAATTTTCCGCACGCGGATTCTGCCGCTGACGTCGATCGGACGAGCGATCGGCACCGCCGCTTCGACGTCCGCCGGTTCGGATCGGAGCAGCTCTTCGAACCCGACGCCCGGACGACCATGCCACAGGAGCGTGACGGGGCCCGCGGCTTCCGCCCGGACATGCCGGATGACCTCATCAATTAGCAGGCAAATCTCCGAGCGCATGACGACATCGCGGATCGAGGCGACAAGCTGCGGTTTCACCCGGCGCACGCGGATTTCGCCGCGCCCGGACCGCTGCATGTCCGCTTCCATGCGCCGGATGCTGCCGCTCACTTCCTCGAGCTGTTTCCGGGCGGTCTCCATGGTCCGGACAAGTTCCGCCTGCTTGCGCTTCAGCCGATCCAGCGCCTCGTGCTGCGAAATGTCGTTCAGCAGCATCCGGATCTGGTCCAGCGTAAACCCCTGCTCTTTGTAGGCGAGAATCCGTTTGACGGTGAGAAGTTGATCGCCGGTGTAATACCTGTAGCCGGTTTGCCCGTCGATGTGTGCGGGCGGAAGCAGGCCGGCCTGATCGTAGAAGCGCAAGGTTTTTACGGGCAAGCCGCAAATTTTTGAAAATTCCCCGATCTTTATCATGGAGCGCCGGACCTCCGATCCTGATCATATCCGTCTCCATCATAGCGAAGCGGGGCGTAAAGTTCGAGCTGAATTTTGTAAAACCTCCCGTTCCCGGTCCGATTGACAATTTCCGCCAAGTGTAACTATAATGGCTCAATCAGTTTCAGTCGCTTGTGGGCCTTCAGTCCGGCCGGGCTTGCCCGGCTGCGGCATTTGTCCCGCAAGGTCAAGGCATGGGAGGATGGTTGTTATGCATAATCACCGCATTGTTGTCAGCCGATACGGCGGTCCCGGCGTTCTGCGATTGGCGGAGGAGCCGATGCCGAAACCGGCCGCGGGGGAAGCGAGAATTCGGGTGTTTCGGGCGGGTGTCGCCCTGGCAGATGCTATGCGAAGGGAAGGCGTATATCCCGGGACGCCGGAGCCGCCCTTTACGCCGGGCTATGACATCGTCGGCGAAGTCGACGCTGTCGGCGAGGGAGCGCCCGATGCGTGGATCGGGCGGAAAGTCGTCGCCTTGACGAACGGCATCGGCGGCTACACCCGGTACATCTGTCTGCCCTGGGATGAACTTGTCGATTTGCCGGAAGGCGTCAACCCGGACGAGGCGGTATCGCTCGCGCTCAACTACGTCACCGCCTGGCAGATGTTGCACCGGTTCGCCAAGGTGCGCCCCGGCCAGTCAATCCTGATCCACGGCGCCGCGGGCGGGGTAGGAACTGCGCTGCTGGAGCTCGGCAAGCTGGCCGGCCTGCGCATGTACGGGACGGCTTCCGCCGCGAAGCGCCATATCCTTGAACGGTTCGGCGCCGTCGCGATCGATTACCGGACCGAAGATTTCGCGGCCCGCCTCCTGAGCGAAGAGCCGGAAGGGGTGCACGTCGTGTTCGATCCGATCGGCGGGGAGAACTGGCGGCGGTCGTTCCGCACGCTGCGGAAGGACGGCGTATTCGTCGGCTACGGCTTCACTTCCATCCTCTCCGACGTCGATTCCGACGGTCACAGGCAATCGCTGTTGGAGGATTGGCGCGCCTTGTCCGAGACGAGGAAAACTCCCGGCGGCCAGGACGCGCACATTTACAGCCTGACGACGCTGAAGCGGAACGAGCCGGCCTGGTACAGGGAAGATTTGACGGAGCTGCTGAAACTGCTCGCCGAAGGCCGGATCAAGCCGATCGTGGCCGCGGCGTTCCCGCTGCGGGAGGCCGGCCGCGCACACGAATATTTGGGCGGTGCGGCCGCCGTCGGAAAGATTGTGCTGCAGTGCGACTAAAACAGGCCGCAATGCGAAAGCCGCCATGACGATTATGCGCGTCTTGCTTCATGCGAACCTTTCCGCAAGCGCTGTTCGTTATTACTGTGTAGCCTTCGGCATCGGGGACCAGCAAAAGGGGCGGACAAAGCCGTGCGCGGCATCACCCGTTCCCGGATCGAACGCCAGGTTTCGGCAAGTGAAAACGATGATGACCGGGCGAGTTGCGGACCGCATGCAGGTCTTGAGGCCGGCGGCGGATCGGCATCATGAACCGCAACGCCGCGGGGGCCGTCTGACAATTGTCAACCCGCAAGCAATAACGCATGGCGAATTGCGAGGAACGACAGGGAGGGAGGCGGCCCGATGGGCCGGACAGCAATGAAATGGTTTCTTGCTCTCATCATTACGGGTGCGATTGGCATCGGGATCTGGTCTCAAGTCCCGAAGGAAGAGGAGCGGACGCTTCCGTTCAACTTCTTGAATAATATCGGCGAGAACGAGAACGTCGGGCTGCTCAGGAAACTAAACGCGGAGTGGACGATGCCGGACGAATACGCGCACGAAGTCCTCAAAGTGAACGGCATCACGATGGAATGGGTGCAGGCCAAGGGCGATAAGCCGGACAAGGCGGTGCTGCAGCTGCACGGCGGAGCGTACAACCGGTCGCTGGCGGTGAATGGCGCGACCTACCGGCGCGCGGCGGTGAAATACGCCGAGATCAGCGGCGCGGGCGTCCTCACGGTCGACTACCGGGTCGCGCCGGAGCATCCGTACCCCGCGGCGCTGGAAGACGCGCTGCTCGCCTGCAACTGGCTGCTGGAGAAGGGCTATGAGCCGGAGGACATCGTCGTGGCGGGAGATTCTGCGGGAGGCGGCTTGACACTCGCAACCGCGCTCTACCTCCGGGATCACGACATGCCGATGCCGGCTGCGCTGATCACGATGTCGGCGTGGACGAATCTGGACTACAAGCGTTGGGAGCCTCCCTATGTGGGCGATGAGCGCGCGGACCATCCGTACATTTCGCCCGTCTACGGCGAGTATGACGGTTTTCCGCCGATGCTCATGCAGGTCGGCGGGGACGAGGCCTTGCTGAACGACACGCTGAGGGTGGCGAAAAAAGCGAAGGAAGCCGGCGTGGACGTCACGCAGACGACCTATGACGGCATGTTCCATGTGTTTCAGATGCTTTTCCCGGCGCTGGAAGAAGCCAACGAGGCGTGGAAGGAAGTCGGGGAGTTCATCGACAAAATTTTTTCCTCCTGAGACGGCAAGACCGGGCGGGTATCAAAGCGGGAAATCTTGAGTCGGCCGAAACGCACGCGATGAAAGCCCATGCGTCGGCCCATGAGATGGGCTATGGCAGAGCGGCCGCCTCCGCGCTGGTCGTTCTCGGAGATGTCCTGGCGAGGCAGGGAAAGCGGATCAGGCGAATGAAAAGTGCAATGCCGCGCTTGTTCCCGCCCGGCAATTGCGGATCCCTTCGCTTCTGTCCAAAGTCTGCGAACGATTGGGCCTTGGCGGGTGACGGAAAATTGCTGTGCTCACCGGGAGGATAATCGAACATGTATCCAGAAAAATATTTTCATCTTGAAACAGGGTGAAAGGCGGGAGCGGCGATGACGGAGCGGAAACGGCTAGTGCCCGTGAGCGACGCGGAGCCGGCGCTGTGGCTCGCATCGGCTCTGGAGAAACCGTGGGGACGCGGCGGCAACGCGAATTACGCGGCGGCCGTCATTCCGCGCGGGTTCGACGCCTATGCCCGCCTTTTCCACCCGGCGTATCTCGCCGGCGAGGGGCGGGACATCACCTGGGCCGAGACGGCGGCGCGTGCCGGAACCCGTACGCACGCCCGGATGCAGTGGCATGCCATCTCCCGGGCGGGAGACGCCGGCGGCAAGCTGCGCGGTCTGGTGTCGCCGGAGATGGGTCTGATGCCGGAATGGATGCTGAAAGCGCTGGCTGGTCTGCTTGAACGCCATACGCGGACGCCCGGGAGGTGCTTTTTCGCGATTTGGGACGGCTGGGGGGTGCCCGAACCGGCAACGCTGCGAGGGCGGACGGCGCATTTCCGGTTATGGGACAGAGGGTATTACCTGATGAAAGGAGATATACGCGCGGCGCTGTCTCCGCATCACGCCAGCATCTGGTGGCCGGAGGACCGCGCATGGTGCGTGGCGACGGAGGTCGACATGATGTGGACCTACGTCGGCGGATCCGAAGGCTGCATCGGCGAGATTCTGGCGGCCCCGCGGCTGGAAGCGTGGCGGGCGTCGCCGGACGACAGAGCCGACGTTAACGGCGACGATGTGAACGTGCCCCGGAGCTGGTGTTGATGGACCCAAGTTTTTCCAAATCCCCATAATGCTTCGCGCCCCGCGCGCTGATTCTGTAAAAATTCCGCGGTGGTCCCATGCTGTAAGTTTTTTTCGTGGTTTCGGCCGGTGTGTATTTCGGATTTGACAGAACAGTGCCGCTTGGTGGCCGGTATTTTTGTCTGATTGTGCCGGTAAAGGTTTAACCTCAGGGGATGCCATTATTGTATCTGGGAATTAATGGTAATATAATAGAGGCAAAAGCGGAGGATTTTTTGCCCAAAAGCTAGTTTTGCAAAATTATACGGCGCGCCAAAACGACAACCATCAATCAAAAAGGTGGGCCTTCATCAATGAACGTGCTGGAACTGGATAATGTCTCCGTCACGTTGGGGAACTTTTCTTTGCTCCATATCTCATTCAATTTGCAAAGGGGGACGATTGCGGGACTGATCGGGGCCAACGGATCGGGCAAGACAACCTTGATCCGAACAATCATGGACCTGTACCGGCGCGAAACCGGGAGCATCAAGTTGAACGGGCTTGACAATATCCGGGATGCCAAATTGTTCAAAGAAAAAATCGGGTTTGTGTACGATGAAAACTATTTTTTGGAGAACCTGACGATAGAGCAGAACAAAAATCTGATTCGTCCCTTTTACGCGAAATGGGATGAGACGTTGTTTTCGACCCTTCTGGAAAAGTTTGCGCTGGAAAGGGACAAGAAGGTCAGGCATCTGTCCAAAGGGATGAAAACAAAGTTCAGCCTGGCTGTCGCACTCTCGCATCACGCCGACCTGCTGTTGCTGGATGAGCCCACCTCCGGACTGGATCCCGTGTTTCGCGTTGAACTGTTGGAGTTTATCGCGCAAAACATCCAAGATCATCCTCACATGGCGGTGCTGTTCTCCACGCATATTACAGCGGACCTGGATCGGATCGCAAGTCATATTGTGTACATGCGCGGCGGAAAAATCCGACTGCAGATGCCCAAAGATGATTTGTTTAATCGATGTACCGTCATTCGTGGGAATCGCAATGCCATTGGCCGGATCGACGGACTGAAGCCCATAGGCCTGCGGCATACGGGAGATACGTTTGAATGCCTGATCATGGAACCGTTAAGCGCAGAATTCGGCGATTTGGAATATATCCGGTACCCCCGGCTTCGTTTGGAAGATATCATGTATTATTTGGAACGGGAGAAGGCGGAATGAAAACGGTATGGCATTTGGTCATGAAAGAGTTGAAAACGCAAGATATCAGGTTATTCCTCCTGCTTCCTCTGCCGCTCATTTTTTTCTACGCAATGCTGCAGCCCATCTTTCAAACCGGGGCATACACGATCGTAATTGTCTTGATGACCTATTTTCTTCTTGCGGGCAACAACCACAAACAGCTGGATTACAAATTCGACCGGATCATCCTCAGCTTGCCGGTGACCCGGCATGAAATGCTGCTGTCGAAATATGCGATGGTGATCGTCTGGTACATCCTTGCCGCAATCATCTGCAATGCAATCGGTACCGTTTATATGCTGTACTATCAAATGGACATCCGGCTGTCCAGCCCAATGGAGCTTGCCTTATCTCTTTCGGCCGTTTTGTTGATCGCGGGGATTTATTATCCGTTGTATTATTTGTTCGACAGGAAGTTTCTTTACATAAATATATTCCTGTTTACAGTCATGTTTGTGGCAGGACCGTCCATCTCCCGGAGCGTCCCCGAAATTGTTGTCCGATTCCCGCTGATGTTGTTGCCCATAAGCGTTGCTGTATTCGCGCTTTCGTTCTGGTTTTCTTTTCTGATTTTCCAACGGGCCAGGTTCTCGTAACGCCGTGTCGTGCCGACGCGAACGGTGACGATGTGAATGCGCCCCGATGTCAATGTTGACATCGGGGCGCTGCCGTTGCGCGCGCCGCGCGCCGGGTCGGTACTTCACGCCGCGGACGATATTTCCGCCTGCCGGAGTTTCGCCTGCGTGGACGCCTTGTGCGCGGTGAGGACGGCGATGCGGAACATCTCCAGGGAAATGATCGGATGCAGGGCCGCCAGTATGCCGCTGATGTTCGGCGAGACGATGGCGGTCAGGAACATGAGAATCACCATGATGAACATCCGCAGGCTTTTGCCGCGAAATTCCGCCGGCAGCTTGGCGGCGATCGCCAGGATGAACATCAGGAGCGGCAGGAAAGCGAAAAACCGCGGCAGGCTGGCGTGATCCTTCCATCTTGCCGGGTCGTCGAACAGGGCAAGCCCAGCCAGAAACACCTGCACGACGATGCCGGCGGCGAAGATCCAGCCCATCCATTTGAACACATGCAGCGCCGCGGAGGAGGGTTTGTTTTGTTCGTTCACTTCGATTCCTTCTTTCGTCGGTAATGTCGGATTGGCGCGTCACACGCGCTCGTAATCGGGTTTCCAGTTCCGGATCGACAGCTTGATTTCCTTTGGCTTCAGCCGTTTCTGCAGCGCCAGCTCGCACAGCTCCAGGTATTCCTCGTCCGGCGCGAACCGCAGGGCAATGATTTGCCCATTGTCAGACGGGGATCCAGCAGCCGGCCGGTGAGCACGTAATGGCGCAAATTCTCTTCCGCCCGGATCGCGCGGTCCTGCACGGTGGTTGCGAACGTCCGGGTGAACAGCAGGCCCATGAAAACGGCGACGGACAGCGCGATCAGGATCGCCGACTCCAGCCACCGCTCGCCGCCGTAAAAGACGGCATGGACGACGGAAGCCAGCAAGATGACGGCCGACAGCGGAACGACGAAATAGTGAAATGCCGGGACGATGCGGGTATGATTGGCATACGTTTGCGGTTTGCGGTCCATTTTTATCCCCTTTCATCAGTCGAAAAAAGAATGCGGCGGGCGGCCGGCGTTTCCGGCAAAACCATTTCGCGCCTTCACCTCCTTGATTATCCGGCATGATGAGTGAGCGCACACTCATCAACCGGCAATGATGGCCGAGGAAGCTCAGCCATCGGGGAGGAGATGGTCCACGAAGGAGCTGAGCAACTGTTCCACGTACTGCTCCTGCTCTTCCCTGGTCTCGTTCTCCCCGCAAAACTGGATATGGAAGGCGTGCTGGAAGCATGCCCCCAGCAGCAGGTCGGCCAAGACTCTCGGATTCGTCTCCGGAACCAGCCGGCCCGCCTTGACCTCCGCATCCAGGTAAGCCGCCACGGCATCGTTCGTGCGGTGAGGGCCTTCGTTGCGCGTCAGGAAGCCTTCGCGGTGGCGGGCCAGCAGTCCGGGTTCCGAGAACACGGACGACAGCATCGGCACCGAATCGTGGAAATACTCCAGCGCAACGACCAGCACTTCCTTCAGGTTCTCCCTCACGGTTCCCTGACCGACGCGTTTGGACAGCGCCATCAGGATGGAGAGCAGCGGAGGAAGCTGGCCTCTCAGCACGTTCAGGAACAAATCTTCCTTGCTGCGGAAATGATTGTACAACGATCCTTCGGAGCAGCCCGCAATGTGGGCGATTTCCTTGGTCGTCGTGCGCGCCAGTCCGTTGGTGCGGATGACCTGCTCGGCCGCCTCGAGAATGCGTTGTCGCAAATTCATGGTTTCCCTCGCGATCGCTTGACATGGATGAGGAAGATTTTTATAGTCACATTATGAGTGAGCGCACACTCAGTTGTCAAGTCGTCCAGATGCTTTTTTCTATTACGCTCAATCCGGACAGGAGAGGATATGCAGTGAAGATATTGGTTATCGGTTCCACCGGCCGCACCGGGCTGCGGATCGTGGAGCGGGGAATAAGCGTCGGCCATCGGATTACCGCGTTTACCCGAAAGCCGGAACAGCTGGCGGGCGTCCGGGGCATTGCCCGGGTCGTCCACGGGGACGGGCTCAATCCGTCCGATATTGCCAGGGCCGTTGAAGGACAGGACGCCGTCATATGCAGCGTCGCCCCCGGCCACAGCGGAACGACGGTCACCGACATGACGCGCAATCTGATCCGGTCGATGCGGCAGGAGAACGTCCGCCGCCTCATTTTGATCAGCTCCAATCTGCTCAACGCCACCCGGCCGCTGGGGCTGGTGCAACTGGTCAAATTTCTGCTCCGGCACGCCCTGGCCGACGATCGTCAAGCGGAGCTGCTGGTGAAGGACAGCGGCCTGGACTGGACGATCGTGCGCCCCGGCCGGCTGACGGACAAACCGGCGACCGGCCGCATTCGCCTCGTCTACGGCGGGACGATCGACTCTCCTCCGTACAGTCTGACCCGGGCGGACCTTGCGGCGGCGATCATCGATTCCGTGGCGAACCCGGGCGATTTCGGAAAAACATTCGAAGTGACCAACGGGCGGGCGCTCGGGTAAGCGGGGCCGGCGCCTGCTGTGAGCGGCTCCGGGTTGTCCGGCGGACAATCCGGGGCCCGACTTGCTAAAGCTCTATTCGATTCAGGAAATCGCCCGGATGTTAGGGATGACCAGGGACACACCGCGGTATTACGAAAACTACAGCCCCGAGAGCGATGCGCGGCTCGCCGCCTTTGTCCGGAAGCTGTACCGGGCATCCGCGCGGGCTTCTGACAGCGGCATTAAGGCGGTACCGTTCGCGTTCAGCAGCCTGATCCTGCAGGCGGAAATGCAAATTTGAGTATACGCGTTGCGTGGAGGCGGAATCGGCATGGACATGGAAACGTTGTTTGAAACGTCGTCCGAGCACAAAGAATTGTTTCACCGGATTCGGTCTTTCTGTCTCGCTTTCCCCGGCACGAGTGAACGCGAAAGCCACGGGGCGCCCTCTTTCTTCATCGACGGCAAAAAATGTTTCGCGCAATACCGGGTCAACCACCATGGAGACGGCCGAATCGCGCTCTGGTGCTCCGCCCCGCAGGGCATGCAGTCCGTTCTGACGGAGTCGGCGCCGGACCGCTATTTCGTTCCGCCCTATGTCGGGCACCTCGGCTGGATCGGGCTGAGGCTGGACCGCGGCGCGGAATGGGAAGGGATCGCCGGTGTGCTGGAAGACGCGTATTTGAGCAAGGCGCCGAAGAAATACAGGAAGCCGCCGGGCTGATCGGCAAAAAAGCGACGCCCCCCGGCTGCAGCCGAAGTGGCGTGACGTGTCTTGGCCGTCATGCCGAAGTGGCGTGACGCGTCTCATCCGTCAGACGTGAAAGGTGCAGGCGCGCGGGCCAGAACGCCCGTCTGCCCAAAAAGGACCGTAATCGCCGGCACGAGGAACGGCCGCACGAGGAACGTATCCAGCAGAACCCCCAGCGCCACGATGACGCCGATCTGCATGAGCATCTGGATCGGCATGGTGGTGAGCACGGCGAACGTCCCCGCAGGAATCAGCCCCGCCGACGTGATGACGGATCCCGTCTCGCCGGCGCCTTCCTTTACCGCGTCGCGGAGGGACAGGCGCCTTCTTTTGTTCCAGATGGACGAGATGACGAAAATGTTGTAGTCCTCACCCAGCGCGACCAGGAAAACGAAGGCATGGAGCAGGATCGTGCCCTGAATGGCTTCCATCCCGAGGATGTGGTGCAGGACGAGCCACCCCAGCCCCAGTGCGGACAGGTACGACAGGATGACCGTGGCGATGAGATACAGCGCGGATCCGGGTCGCCAGCGAACCCGGCGTGGGCATGGCATTAACCGTATATCTGCCCCTAATGCCTCCTTCGGATCCGGCGAATGCTCCCGCCGAATCGGAGCGGGACGGCGAAGCAGCAGCCCCAACCCAGAGCCGATGACCTCCCGATCAGGACTGAAGATTGGCCAAGAACGCTTCCAACCGGTCAAACAGTTCCCGCGCGCCTTCCGTCATGCCGGATTGCAGCACACCTTCGCGGGCTTCCGGGGACGGGTAAAGCGTCACTTCGGTAAACTTCGTCCCGCCGTCCGGCAGATCTTCGAACGTCGTCGTCACGAGGGCGACCGCGCCGGGGAAACCTTCATACTCGTAGGTGTTCACGAGCCGCTCGCCCACGGCCACTTCATGATAGACGCCGTTGTGCGCGTGCACCGTACCGTCGCTTTCCTGCTGGACGAAGCGCCAGATGCCGCCTTTCCTGACTTCCATCCGGTCGACCGTCGTCGTCATGCTTCGCGGCCCCCACCATTCGCCGATCGTCGCCGGGTCGGTGTACACGCGATATACCAGCTCGCGAGGGGCGTCAAAAATACGGGTGAGAACGATTTCCTGTCTGCCGGGTTCGGCAACAACGCTCAATTTGGACATGGACAAACTCTCCTTATATGAATTTTTCATGCAGCTTCCGATGGTTCCTCAATGGTCCCCATGATCCCTCTGCGCTTTTTTCAACAATGCCTCGAAACGGTCGAACTGCTCTTCCTTGACTTTGATGAACGTCTCCAGCCAGTTGTTCATTTCGACGAACGGAGTCGGACAAAGCGAGTAGATGCGACGGTTGGCATCCACCTTCGCGCTGACGATGCCGGCTTCGGCGAGGACGTGGAGATGCTTGGACGTTTGCGGCAGCCGCAGGTTGAGCCGCTCGGCGATTTCGCCGACCGTCATGGCGCCGAAATCCCTGAGCAGTTCGACGATGCTGAACCGGGTGGGCTCGGCGAGCGCACTGAGCGTTGCCAAGGTCACGTTGGCATCACCTCCGATATGGAGCCATGGCTTTTACGGTTCTCAATTTACACCACAAGGAAATTTCCGTCAAGGGAAATTTACTAAAAAGGAAAATTAATATGGTCTGCGTGACCCTGGCACGTCCGCGCAAAACCAAGGGGTTGACTACAAAACTAACCATCGGTTATACTACAACCATAAGAAACTAACCATTGGTTATAAAATGATTGCCGAATCAGGGTGACGACCATGAAGAAACAACATCACGCGCGATCGGAACTTACGAAGCGAAACATCATCGCGGCGGCCGGCGAACTGTTCGCCGAGCGCGGCTTCGATGCCGTCACGATGCGGGAAATCGCCAAACGGGCGGGCTGCTCCCATACCGCGATCTACCTCTATTTCACAGACAAGGAAACGCTGCTGCACCACATTTCCATGCCTCCGCTATTGGAACTCAGAGATCAATTCACCCGCATTCTCCGGGAAGACAAGTCCCCGCAGGATCAAGTGGACGACATTTGCCTGACCTGGATTCGCTTCTGTCTGACGAACCGAAACATGTACGAAGTGTTTTTCAGTGCCAATGCGGTGCGGGTGGACGAGACGGAGCCGCGGCTGGAACTGAACCGCATGCGGAACGAACTGTTCGGCATGCTGACGGAGGCGCTGCGAGGCTGCCTGCCGCCTGGAACTAGCGACGAACGCTTGCTGGCCTGCTCCCGCATTGCGTTCTATATGGCTCACGGCATCGTCGCCACGTACCGGTACTCGCCCGAGTCGGTGGATGAGCTGACGGAACGGCTGATGCCGACTTTCCGCGACGCGTTCCGCGCGCTGCGGATCGGATTTTACGCCATGATCAAAGAAGGAGAGGATCAGGGATGAAAATGAGAAAAGTTTCGGAACATGTCTGGAGTTTGCACGCGTGGATGGTGTTCCCGATCACCGTGTGGCTCGTGAAGGAAGAAGACGGCGTCACGTTGGTCGACGGCGGCATGTCGACGATGGCCAGGGGGATTCGGAGCGCCATTCAAACCCTGGGGATCGGGCCGCTGAAAAGGATCGTGCTGACGCACGGGCACTCCGATCACGTGGGGGCGATTTCGCACCTGTTAAAAATCTGGCCGGGCGTGCCGGTGTATGCGCACCATCTGGAAATTCCGCATGCGGAAGGAGAGGTGCCCTATCCGGGACGCAAAAAAGCGGTGCCGTACTTGTCCCGGGGCCTTGCGCAGCCGATTCCCGAAGGCGAGGACGGCCGGCTCGGGAGGATCGGCAGTCTCCAGCCTTACTGGACGCCGGGGCACGCGCCGGGCCACGTCGTCTACTACCATAAACAAGACCGCGTGCTGCTCGCCGGCGATCTGTTCAACGCCAAAAAAGGCCGGCTCCGCTTTCCGATGTTTACGTTTGACAAAGCGCGGACTTTGCAAAGCAGCCGGATTGTGAGGGAACTGGCGCCGGAGCGGCTGGAAGTTTGCCACGGGGGCTCGGTGCTGCGGCCGGCCGGGCAGCTGGACGAATATTGGCGGGCGCATGCGCGTTATGCCGAAACCGGGGAAGGCATGCCGACCGGCGCGCGATGAGGCCGGCCGTGCTGAGGAGAAAACCATACGTGATCAAAGCGTTTATCTTCGATATGGACGGGGTCATCATCGACAGCGAACCGATTCATTTTGAAGTGGATCTTTTGACCGCCGGGCATTTCGGCATTCACCTTGGCAAGGATGGAAAAGAAATTGAGCCATTTGGACGCATTGCGGATGGAACCCATCGACGGCGTCGTGGAACTTTTGCAGGACCTTCGCAGGCACAATATTGCGGCGGGCCTTGCCTCATCGTCTCCCAGGGTGTTTATTGAAGGGGTTTTGGCCAAGTTCAGGATCAGGGAATATTTTTCATGCGTTGTCAGCGGGGAGGAAGTGGCCAACGGGAAACCGGCCCCTGATATTTACGTGGAGGCGTCAAGCATGCTGGGCGTGATGCCGGAGCAATGCATGGCGCTTGAAGATTCCAGGAACGGAGTGCTTGCGGCAAAACGAGCTGGAATGCGATGTATCGGCTGCCTCAATCCCAACTCGGGCCATCAGGATTTATCCGCCGCGGATATGGTTGTAAGGTCGATTGCTGAGATCAAGGTGCAAAATCTTTTGAAAAACTTCATCTGATAAATAGCGTCGGAATTGTTCCCGGAGGAAAGCCGGGAGTTTGGATGCAGAGGTGCGGAAAGATGCGAGGCGGTTTCGCAAAGATGATCATGGCGGTCGCTTTCCTGATCTTGGGCGGATGCCATCAACAAGAGTCAAGCCCGCCGTTTGAACTGACGGAAGTGGAAAAAGAGGCGTACGCCAATTTTCAAACCGATCTTGACGACAGGCATTTGGCCGGACTGCATCCCGTAAGCATCGCGAAAATTTATGCATATGCGGAATTCGAAGGCAAACATCAGGTCAGTTACGCATTGTACACACAGCGCAGCGGATACGTTTTATGGACAAAGGAAGAAGACGCGTCCATTCCTGAGGCATGGACGAAAACGGAATATGGAAAGTGGCTTTTATGCCGATCCAATGAAACCGCGGGCTGGCGAACCGGCATGAAATTATGCGCCTGTTTGCGATGGCAGCCCGGTTGCAGGCGGCCGGGCCGCTTTTCGAACCGCATGCGAATTCCCGCCATTTCTGATATGATGGGGGAAAAAGAAGATGCCATACAGTTCCATCGCAGGTCAAAAGGGCGAAAATTTTCTTGAGCGGGAGGACGGATCGATGTCGGCGGAAAACAAAGTCGTCATCAAGGTGAACGACAACGGATCGCTGCGGGTGACGGGACCGGTCGAACTGGTGGACGCGGAGGGCAATCCGTTCGAGCACAAGGAATCGTTTTCGCTGTGCCGGTGCGGAGCGTCGGGCAACAAGCCGTTTTGCGACGGCACGCACAAGACCATCGGATTTGAGAGTGCCCCGAGGGCGGGCAAGAAGTAAATATCCGCATGTTCCTCGGCGGCGGCGCCGGACACCATCCGGCTGTCGTCGCCGTGGCTTATGTTAAGCCGTTACGGCGTCCCACAGCGCGCAGGGCCCGGTTTGCTCCATCGCATGCGCCCATCTGAACACGGTGACGCCGAACTTTTATATCCACGAGATCTTCGAAGATTTCAACGACGACTGGACCCGTCAGATCGTTATCCATCCCGTCAAGGTCGTGAACGGATATATCGAATTGGAAGACCGTCCCGGCTGGGGTACGGACCTGAACTACGACCTGATCAAGGAACATCCGTACAATCCGGGTTATTTTCTTCCCTTGTTCCGCCACGGCTGGGAAGAGCGCAAGCCGGTGTCGGACGGAACCTGAAGCGCGCGCATTCCCGCATAGTCCGGCGGGCCGGGGCGCATATTGGGAATGTGCATAGCAGCATTTTCCCGGAAGGAGCCCGATCGCATGAACAAACAGCGCGCCAAGGAAATCGCCGAGTCGCCGGTGATGGCCCGCGTCACCTTCAACGGGGTGCCCGTTTATATCCAGCATGTGGACGAGGAAAAGGAAACCGCGCGGATCTTCCCCCTGGACCGGCCCGAACAGGAGATGGAAGTGCCGGTGCAGAGCCTCGAGGAACACCGCTGACGGGGCTTCGGAAGAATACAAACCTGTACTCAACAGCCGTTTCGACCGGCCTATGCAGCGGGTTGAAGCGGTTTTATTTTTCATCCATCGCGCGACCGCGGCGGGTCGGGACGTTTTTTTCATGCCGGGAGGTGATTCTGCGGATGCTGGCGAAAGTAAAACTATACCGTTGACGCATGCATGACCTCGCCGGATTTGAACGGATTTTACGGTGCCGTGACACGGATGCGGTTGCTGCAAGGAATGGAGCATGTGACGTGGGACTTTTGCGCCATAAGCGAACAGATCGTCGACGACCGGGGGATGACATTCCGGGTTGAACAGGTTCGGCCCAATTTGTCCGGATATGATCTGGTATTCGTAGCGGCAAGATCCCAATTCAACACCGGGGGAGACAAAGGGTGGACAGCAAAGACAGGTTTTCCAACCGCGTTGAGGCGTATGCGAAATACCGTCCCGGCTATCCGAAGGAAGCCGTCGATTATCTGTATGACGAGGCAGGCATCCGTCCCGGCAGCCGGATCGCGGACGTAGGCGCCGGAACGGGCATTTTTTCCAGGCTGCTGCTGGAGCGCGGAAGCCGGGTCATCGCCGTCGAGCCGAATGACGCCATGCGGTCGGCCGCCGAACAGGCATTGGGCGGTCATCCAAACTTTCGGGCCGTGCCGGGTTCCGCGGAATCCACCGGACTTCCGGATCAATCGGTGGATTTTGTCGTCTGCGCCCAATCGTTCCACTGGTTTGACCGGGACGCGGCGAAACGCGAATTCCGGAGAATCCTGAAGCCCGGTGGCAAAGTCATCATCCTTTGGTACACCCGCCGGACGAAGGGCAATCCGGCGGTGGAAGACTACGAGCGATTGCTTCACACCTATGCCATCGACTACAAAGCGGTCAGCCACCGGAACGTCTCCAAATCCATGCTGCTTTCTTTTTTCGGGGAAGGCACGATGCTCGAACAGCGATTCGGCATGCAGCTGAAATACGATTTCGACGGGCTGAAAGGCTTTGTGCTGTCTTCATCCTATTGTCCCCTGCCCGATCACCCGAATTACGAACCCATGATGACCGGGCTTCGGAATTTGTTTGACAGGCATCATCGGAATGGCGTCGTTATTTTCGATTATGAAACGGAAATATACTGGGGAGAAGTTTTGTGACCCAAGACCCGTGCGAAAAATTCCGTTGAAATGAGTTCCGGATTCCTTGGTGTCTCAGTACCAATATCATGGCCGTCGGAAAAAATGAGCCACAATAACAGGAGACAGACCGATGCAAAGAGTCAACTACGTCAACGCCCTCATCATGGACGAAAGTACCCGTCAGGTGCTGCTGGTGAAAAACGGCACACCGGACTCCTTCTACTGGAGCTTTCCCGGAGGCCGGGTGGAAGGTCCGGAAACGTTGGAGCAGGCGCTGGTCCGGGAAGTGCTGGAGGAAACCGGATACCGCGTCAAGGTCGGGAAAATTTATTGCGTGAGGGAAGTGCTGTTCGGGAAAAGAAGGGAGCACGCGCTGATCTTCACGTTTCACGCCAAGATCGTGGGCGGGCAGCTTGCCGTATCCGATCCGGACCGCGAAATCGTGGAAGCCCGCTGGATGGACATCCGGGAGGCCGACGCAGCCATGCCGTACATCCCCGGGTATATGCGATTGTCAGCGGAAAGAGGGCCGAGCGCCGCCTTTTATCATTTTCACGGGGAAGTTGAAGTATAAAAAGGTTTTATCTTTGCCGGACGACTGGTATAATGCGTATATCTTCATCGGCGGTGGAAAACAATGGTGAAGGTGACCATAATCAAAGGAGAGTTGTCGAAAAGTGTCCATCCTCCTGAATCCCTATCTGATTTTTGACGGCAACGCGAAGGAAGCGGTCAGTTTCTACGAAAAGGCGCTGGGCGGCAAAGTGGTGGGCATCATGACTTACGGGGACTTGCCGGCGGATCCGGATCACCCGATGCCGGAAGAAGTGAAATCCCGCGTGATGCATGCGCATCTGAAAGTCGGCGACGCGGATCTCATGTTCTCGGACACGTATCCCGGCGAGCCTTACCAGCGGGGCAACGCGATCCAGATCGCAATCCGTCCCCAGGAACCGGAAGTTGCGGAGTCCATTTTCAACGCCCTGGCGGAAGGCGGACAAGTCGTCCTGCCGCTGCAAAAGACGGACTGGAGTCCCATGTACGGGATGGTCACGGACAGGTACGGCATCACGTTCCAGGTGAACGTCACGGCGGGACAATGATCAACTAAAGAACATCCGATCCGGAAAAAGAAAGCGGCGTTGGGCGACTAGTCGTCAAAACGCCGCTTTTATATGCTTAAGGTCGGCAACCGAATCGTCGGCGTGCAGCGTTACCGCCACGACGTCAAAGCGGACGGGGCCGGCCGTGTGGGGATGGAACGTCAGATAGACGCCGGCCACGTCGCGCACCTGCCGGATTTTGCGGGGCGTCACCGCTTCGATGGCGGCGCCGAAACGGGAACCGGTCCGCCGGGAGCGGACTTCCACGAAAACGAGCGCCTCGCCGTCCCGTGCGATCAGGTCGATTTCACCCGTCCGGCAGCGCCAGTTGCGTTCCAGCACCCGATATCCCAGCGAGACCAGGTACCGCGCCGCGGCTTCTTCCGCCGCCGCTCCGCGCTCCTTGCGGCGGTCCTGGCGGTTCTGTCGGTGGTCCCGGTGTTTTTCCAAGCGATCGTTCATGGCGCCCAACCGCCCGATTCGGCCCACGCTTTTTCCACCTGCTCCAGGCGTTCCCCTGCCTGGCGGTCGGACCGGTAGATGAAACTCAAGATTTCCGCCACCAGCCGGAACAGCTCGGGCGGGATTTCCTGATGGAGGTCCAGCTTGGCCAGCACTTCCACCAGGGAAGGATCTTCCTGGACCGGCACGCCGGCTTCCCGGGCCCGCCGCAAAATTTCTTCCGCCACCACGCCTTTGCCCTTGGCGACGACGACCGGCGCCGCGTGGACGTGCGGGTCGTATTTGAGGGCCACCGCCTGTTTGCGGGTGACCCGCTGCCTGCCGGCGGCTTTGGCGCGGGCGTTCGGCTCGTCGGGGGAAGTCGTCATATGCGCAGATCGACCCCCTTGTACGGTCTGGATGCCAGGAATCCGCCGGTTGCCAAACCGCCGTCCGCGGCGTTCACCGGCGGGAGATCCGGGGCCGCGGCCGACCGGTTCCCCTCCGCGTCGTCATCCGTCCTGCCGGGGAGCGGAACGGCGCGCAGCGCCGACAGCTGATAACCCGCCTCCCGGAAGGCGGCGGCCAGGACGTCCCGCGAGTTTTCCGCCAGATCCCGGAACCAAGGGTCGTCGTTGTACAGTTTCATGGAGACGATCCGGTCGACCACCTGCACATCGACCACGGTGGGGCCAAGGTGCCGCATGTTCAGATCGAACCAGAGGCGAACGTTGTCCGCGTCCCATTCGCCGCGCCGCTTTTTGCGCGTCTGCACGTGCACGGAGGCCGTCGTTTCGCCGTGTTCGTCCACGATCGGGATGAAGAATGTCACAAAATGATACGGGCTGAGCGTTCCGCGTTCGCCGGAAAGCAGGAGCTGCTGGCCGGTGATGTGCTGGGCCAGCGTCTGCGCCGCTTCGCGAATCGCCGGCGGCGCGTCCTCGCGGGCGGCCAGCGCCAGCAGCGCGCTTTTCAGGGTTTCCTCGCGGGCTTCCGTCAGCACCCGTGCGCTGGAGGCGTCTTTGGCCGTCAGGGGGAGGGCATCGGCGGGCGGCAGCGTTTCGGCGCCGGCGGTGCCGGCCCGCGCCGCGGCCTGTGACGCCGTCGTCGCATCTCCCGCCGCCAGGCGGTGTTCATGACCGAACCCCAGCCATTGAAACAGCCGCGCCAGCCAATCGGCGCCATCCCGTCCCGCCAAAGCCGGCGCCGTACCGGTCGGGACGGAGGCCGCCGGCGCCGCCGGCGCCGCCGGAGCGTCAAGCCGGCCGGCGGACACGCCGGGCGTTTCCTGCCGCATCCCGGCCTCCGGATTAAAGGACCGCTGTTCCGCCCGGATCCCGTAGGCGGAATCGAAGGCAGAAGACGTGTTCGGTCCGGCCGGGGTTCCCTGCGCCGGGTTCACGGCGGGCGCGGCTTGTCCCGCCGCGGCTCCGCCTGATGCCGTTGCGGGGCCCGCAATGGCTCCGCCCGTCGTCGATGCCGGGGCGGGCGCGGCTTCCGCCGCCGTCCCGGGCGCGTTCGCCGCAGCCGCCGGGCCGCCGGCGGCGGTGTTGCCGGCGGCCGCACCGCTTCCCGCCGGCTCGCCGGCCAGCCATCTGCCGCCCGCGCCGAACAGCGTCTGGCCCTCGATGAGCAGCCGCTGCAGCCTGACCGCGTCTGCCGTCCATTCGGGCCTGGCTTCCGTCGGGCCCTTCAGGGCGCTTTCCAGCAGGTTCAGCAGCGTCTGCATCTGCTCGCGGACGGGAGCCCCGAACAGCGCTTCGCGCAGCGAAGCGAGGGCGAGGGGGGTGTTCGGCAATCCGCGCCGGAACGCCACGTCGGCCGCGGTCATCCATTGCCGGGCGTCCGTCCGCGGCGGCTTCATCGCCGCCATCTCCGCATATGCGCGGGCCGTCTCGCCGTCCAGCGCGAAACCGTCCCGCTTCAAGTTGCGGAGCAGTTCCATCGCCCAGGGCTTGTCGGGCAGCCCGAAGGACCGCAGGATATTCTTCAGCGACTCGTCCGGCACCGCGGCCCCGGTTTCCAACGTGACCGGTTTCAATATGATGTTGTTGGCGTCGGAACCGGGCTGCACCTGCAGCATGACGCCCCGCCCGACGGGAATGTCCGCTTCCAGGCGGGCGCGGACGGGCACGCCGCCCACGCTGACAATGCCTTCCCTTTCGCCGACCAGCTGCAGAAGCACGCCCCTCACGATCTGGCCGATGCGCAGCTCCAGCAGTCTGGCGCCTTCCTGCTGCGGCATCGCGTCGCCAAACCAGGCCCGCCAAATCGATCCGATGTCGGCGCCCATGGCCGCATCTCCTTTCCGCATGGCCTCCCGTCGTTCTCCGCAGTTCCATCCTTATTTATCGGTGTTCGCGCCGCGCGATTGCAAGATTGACCCTTTCGCTTATGTATCGACAAAACCTTCATTCATATATCGCTTATCGCCGTCTTGGCCGTCGGCCTTCCTGTCAGAACAGAGTCTGCTGTTCCGCCAGGATACCCCTGATAAACGTCTTGCGGTGCAGGGGCGTCGGTCCCAGCTCGAGCAGCGCCCGCACATGCTCCCGGGTCGCGTACCCCTTGTGCGACGCGATGCCGTAACCGGGGTACAGGGCCTCCCATTCCTGCTCGCACAGCCTGTCCCGCGTCACCTTGGCCACGATGGAGGCCGCGCCGATGGTGCGGCTTAAGGCGTCTCCCTTGACGATGGGGGTCTGCGGCAGATCGACCGGCACCGTTTCGGCGTCCACGAGGAGGTGCTGGGGCACAAGTCCCAAATTTTCCACCGCCCGTTTCATCGCCAGCCGGGCGGCCTGCCGGATGTTGATCCGGTCCACCGTCGCCGCGTCCACCCGGCCCACGGCCCAGGCGACGGCGGACGAAATGACGGCTTCGTACAGCTCCTCCCGTTTTTTCCTGGACAGTTGCTTGGAGTCCGTCACTTCCTGCGGCACCCGGTACGGGGAAAACACCACCGCGGCCGCCACCACGTCTCCGAAGAGACACCCCCGTCCCGCTTCATCCACACCGGCCACCAGCGTAAGTCCTTCTTCCCACAGCCTGCGCTCCCATTCCAAACGATCCAGATCCGCCGCGTCCATCCGGCACGCTTCCTCTCCCGTTGCTCCGGTTATGTATCCGGCGCGGCCTTCCGGCCGCCCGCCGACACCTCCATTGTCCGACAAGTTCCGGCAACCCGCAAGGTCCCAAAACCTCGCCACGCGCCCGTCAGGCAAAAAAAAGAACAAACCCCGCGGCGGCGCCGCGGGGTTTGCCGGGTCAGAACAGTCTTTGTTGCCCGCCGAGTTGTTGTTCGGCGATTTGGATCAGACGGCGCACCATGTTGCCGCCGATCGCTCCCATGTCGCGGGTGGCTTTGTCCCCGTTGTAAGCCTGATCCAGCGGAATTCCGAGCTGCTGGGCCACTTCGAATTTCATTTGCTCCAGCGCGGCGCGGGCTTCCTGCACGACCAATTGGTTTCTCGAGCCTGATCTCGCCATGTTTCTCACCTCCAAAGGCGCTAATAGTTTGATCGTCCGGTTGGAAAATATGCATATCCGTACCTATTTTCCCGAAATCGGCTTGCCGGCCCCCTCGTGGAGGGAGCGCCGGTTCTTAGGCGCTCATCATTCCGCCAAAAAAATTTGACGGAAAAACGATCACCGGAGAAGAGAAAAGTGCTACAATAGGAAAGGTTGCGCCCATGCGGCATTGTAACGTTCAGATGCATGCTATACGGGAGGATGCTCAGACGATGAATATTCACGAGTACCAGGGGAAAGAGATCCTGCGCCAATTCGGCGTCGCCGTACCGCGCGGCAAGGTCGCCTTTACAGTGGACGAAGCCGTTGAAGCGGCCCGCGAGCTGGGCAGCCCGGTGGTCGTCGTGAAGGCGCAAATTCACGCAGGGGGACGAGGTAAAGCCGGCGGCGTCAAAATTGCCAAAAATCTGGACGAAGTCCGCAAGTACGCGTCCGAGCTGCTCGGCAAAGTGCTGGTCACCCACCAGACGGGCCCCGAAGGCAAAGAAGTGAAACGGCTCCTGATCGAAGAAGGATGCGACATCCGCAAGGAATACTACATCGGCATCGTGGTGGACCGAGGCTCCGGCCGCGTCGTGGTCATGGGTTCCGAGGAAGGCGGCACCGAGATCGAGGAAGTGGCCGCCCGTTCGCCGGAGAAAATCATACGGGAAACCGTCGATCCGGCCGTCGGACTGCTTCCGTACCAGGCCAGGCGCCTCGCCTATGCCATCAACATCCCGAAGGAACTGGTGAACAAGGCCGCCAATTTCCTCATGGGCCTGTACCGGGCGTTCGTGGAAAAAGATTGTTCGCTCGCGGAGATCAACCCGCTCGTGGTCACCGGTTCCGGCGACGTGATGGCCTTGGACGCGAAGCTCAACTTTGACGACAACGCGCTGTTCCGCCATCCGGAAATTCTGGAACTGCGCGACCTCGACGAGGAAGACGAAAAAGAAATCCAGGCTTCGAAGTTCGGCCTTTCCTACATCGCGCTGGACGGCAACATCGGCTGCATGGTCAACGGCGCCGGACTGGCGATGGCGACGATGGACATCATCAAGCACTACGGCGGCGAACCCGCCAACTTCCTCGACGTGGGCGGCGGCGCGTCCAAGGAGAAAGTGACCGAAGCGTTCAAGATCATCCTGGCCGACCCGAACGTCAAGGGGATCTTCGTCAACATCTTCGGCGGCATCATGAGATGCGATGTCATCGCCGAGGGCGTGGTCGCCGCGGCCCGCGAAATCGGGCTTGACCGGCCTCTGGTCGTCCGGCTCGAAGGGACGAACGTCGAGCTCGGCAAGAAGATCCTGAACGAATCCGGCCTCAAGATCGTGGCGGCGGATTCGATGGCAGACGGCGCGCAGAAAATCGTGTCGCTGGTCCAATAACGCAGAAACAACCGCGGAGAGTGAAGACCATGAGCATTTTGGTGGACAAAAACACGAAAGTGATCACCCAGGGCATCACGGGACAGACCGGCTATTTCCACGCCAAGGGCGCGCTGGAGTACGGCACGCAAATGGTTGGCGGGGTGACGCCGGGCAAGGGCGCAACCACGGTGGACTTTACGTTGGACGACGGCCGGAAAGTATCCCTGCCCGTTTTCGACACGGTGCGCGACGCCGTCCGGGAAACCGGCGCTACCGCTTCCGTCATCTACGTGGCGCCGCCGTTCGCCGCCGACGCCATCATGGAGGCGGTGGATGCGGGGCTGGAGCTGGTCATCTGCATCACCGAGGGCATCCCGGTGCTCGACATGGTGAAGGTCAAGCGCTATATGGAAGGGAAGCCGACCCGCCTGATCGGCCCCAACTGTCCGGGGGTCATTACGCCGGAAGAATGCAAGATCGGCATCATGCCGGGATACATCCACAAAAAAGGCCACGTCGGCATCGTCTCCCGCAGCGGCACGCTCACCTACGAAGCCGTGTACCAGCTTACCACCCGCGGCATCGGCCAGTCGACGGCGGTGGGCATCGGCGGCGACCCGGTCAAGGGCACGGAGTTCATCGACGTCCTCAAGCTGTTCAATGAAGACCCGGATACGTACGCGGTCATCATGATCGGCGAAATCGGCGGCACCGCCGAAGAGGAAGCGGCCGAATGGATCCGCGCCAACATGAAGAAGCCGGTGGTCGGCTTCATCGGCGGCGCGACGGCGCCTCCCGGACGCCGGATGGGCCACGCGGGCGCCATCATCTCCGGCGGCAAGGGAACGGCGGCGGAGAAAATCGCCAAGCTGAACGAATGCGGCATCAAGGTCGCGCCGACCCCGTCCGATATCGGGGAGACCCTGGTGTCCGTGCTGAAAGAGCACGGATTGCTGGAGAAGTGCCAAAGCTGACAAGCATCCTCTGAGCTGAATATGGTTTCGACGCGGCGCCGCGGAAAGCGGCGGGCGGATGCCGCATCGGCGCCGCGTCCGGAATGGCAGGCAGCCTTCCGTTTTCCCCGCACGGGGAAGGGGAGGCTGTTTTTTGTGCGGCGGTCCGTCCCGCGGGAAGGCGGGGGCGAATCACGGGAAAACAGACCGGGACGAAAGTCCCGGGGCGGAGGGGTGAAAATATGAGCGAAGGCGGGAAGAAAAATATGGGCAGAGGCAGCGAGCTGCTCAGGGACATCCTGATCGGGCTGCACGAGACGGAAGGCGTCGGCTGGACCAAAATCAACAACTTTATGGCCTGCCGGGGCAGGGAAGAAGCCTCGGCGTGGCGGGAAGGCGACTGGCTGGCCATCGGCTTTCGCCGTCCCGAGGCCGCGGCGGTGGTCAGGCGCCTCAGGCCCGAGGCGATGGAGGAAAGACGCTGTCGGCTGGCGGAACGCGGCATCCGCGTCGTGACCCGCATGGACCCCGATTATCCTTCTTCCCTCGAAGTTATCGCCGAGCCGCCCTGGGTGCTGTATGCCCTTGGCGACTGGTCCCTCGCTTCCCGCGCGTCGATGGCCGTCGTCGGGACGCGGACGGCCACCGCCTACGGCCGAAGGGTGGCCGAGGACCTGTCCGCGGCGCTGTCGGCGGCGGGATTTGTCGTCGTCAGCGGCATGGCCCGCGGCATTGACACCGCCGCGCACATCGGGGCGATGAGCGCGGCGGGGGAAGCTGGCGGCGGCACCATCGCCGTGCTCGGCACGCCCGTGGATCAACCCTACCCGGCGGAAAACCGCGGCCTGTATCGGCAAATCCTGGCGGAGGGGCTGGTGCTGTCGGAAGTCCCTCCGGACAGCGCGGTCCGCAAAGGCGCTTTTTTGTGGCGCAACCGGATCATCGCCGGCCTGTCCCACGCCACCGTGGTTGTCGAGGCCGGCGCCGGAAGCGGCGCGCTGAACACCGCCGAATGGGCCCTGAAGTATTCGCGAGGGGTTTTCGCGGTGCCGGGGCCGATCACCTCGCCCAAAAGCATCGGGGTTCTCCGGCTCACCCGGAAGGACGGGGTAAAGCTGCTGATCGATGCGGAAGAACTGATCGCGGAATACGCCTATTGCCTGCCGGAACGCCCCGCGCCGGATCCGGACGCGATGGGACGGAACGCCGCAATGCCTTGCGACTCCGGCAACAGGGCCGAACCCGCCGCCATCGGGTCGAACGGCGCCGGTTCGCATGCCGCCGGACCGGACGCTTCCGGTTCGATCGCCGCTGGCGTGCATGCCGCCGAACCAGACGCTCCCGGTTCGACCGCCGTTGGCGTGCACGCTGCCGGACCGAATGCCCCCGGGGCAAACTCCTCCGTTCCCAGTGCAGAGCCGGGCGGACGGGACGCGGGCAGCCCGGAAGAGCGGCGCATCTTGCGCCTGCTGGAGGAAGCCCCGCGCACCATCGACGAACTGGCGGCAGCCGGCGGGATTCCCGTCGGCCGTCTGCACGCCGTGCTGATCGGCCTGCAGATCGCGGGTCGCGTGGTGCAGCGCCCGGGATGCGTGTTCGAAATCGTCTGAAACCCTACCATCCGATTTGACCTCGCCGTGCCTGATGCAGTACGATGAGTTTGCGCAACGGAAAAAGAACCGCTATTCTATCTGATAAAGCGCATGTTTGCACAGCCCCGGACCGGGGGTGCGTTTTCCGCGGCCTCTGCCGTTCCGCGACTTCGGAAATCCCGGCGCCAGCCGCGGAAACTCGTTGAAGCCAAGAGGAGGAGTGGTTGTGGCGGATTCGCTGGTCATCGTGGAATCGCCCGCCAAAGCCAAAACGATCGGCAAATATCTGGGAAGCAAATACATTGTCAAGGCCTCCATGGGCCACATCCGGGATTTGCCCAAAAGCCAGTTCGGCGTGGAAATCGGGAACGGCTACCAGCCGAAGTACATCACCATCCGCGGCAAGGGCAACGTACTCAAGGAACTGAAGGAAACGAGCAAGAAAGTCAAGAAAGTCTATCTCGCCGCCGACCCCGACCGGGAAGGCGAAGCGATCGCCTGGCATCTGGCCAGCTATCTGGAACTGGATGAAAGCGAGCCCTGCCGCGTCGTGTTCAACGAGATCACGAAGCAGGCGGTCACCGAGGCGTTCAAGTCCCCGCGCAAAATCAACATGGATCTGGTGAATGCCCAGCAGGCCCGGCGGGTGCTCGACCGGCTTGTCGGCTACAAGATCAGCCCCCTGCTGTGGAAGAAGGTCAAGAAGGGCCTGAGCGCCGGCCGCGTGCAATCCGTGGCCTTGAGGCTCATCATCGACCGGGAAAACGAAATCCGCGCCTTCGTCCCGCAGGAGTACTGGACGATCACCGCCAGGCTCGCCGCCGGCGAGTCCAAATTCGAAGCAAAATTTTACGCTCTGGATGGGGAGAAAAAGGAACTGGCAAGCAAGGCGGACGTGGACGAAGTGCTGGCCCGGATGGGCAACGCGCCCTTCGTCGTGGCCGACGTGAAGGAAAAGGAGCGCTTCCGCAACCCGGCCCCGCCGTTCACCACCAGCACGCTGCAGCAGGAAGCGGCCCGCAAGCTCAATTTCCGCGCGGCCAGGACGATGCAGGTCGCCCAGCAGCTCTATGAAGGGGTCGATATCGGCAGCGAGGGCACCGTCGGCCTGATCACGTACATGCGCACCGACTCGACCCGGGTTTCCCCGATCGCCCAGGAAGAGGCCAAAGCGTACATTCTGCGCAAATTCGGCGCTCCCTACGCGCCGGAGGGTCCGCGGACGTACGCCAACCGAAACGCCAACGCCCAGGACGCCCACGAGGCGATCCGGCCGACTTCCGTGATGCGGGAACCCGACGCGGTCAAGCCGTATCTCACCCGCGACCAGTACCGGCTTTACAAGCTTGTCTGGGAGCGGTTCGTCGCCAGCCAGATGGCTTCCGCCGTGCTTGACACGATGACCGTGGATCTGGCCGCGGGGCCGGTGACGTTCCGCGCCGTCGGCACGAAGGTGCGCTTCCCCGGTTTCATGAAGGTGTACGTGGAAGGCAGCGACGACAACAACGCCGAGGAAGACCGGCTGCTCCCCCCGCTTGAGCAGGGACAGACGGTCAAGGCCGACAAAATCGAGCCGAAACAGCATTTCACCCAGCCGCCGCCCCGCTACACGGAAGCGCGCCTTGTGCGCGCCATGGAAGAGCTGGGGATCGGCCGTCCCAGCACGTACGCGCCGACGTTGGAGACGATCCAGAAGCGAAATTACGTCACCATCGAGGACAAGAAACTCGTGCCCACCGAGCTGGGCGAACTGGTCAACGACCTGATGGCCAAATTTTTCCCTGAAATTCTGGACGTGGAATTCACCGCCCATATGGAAAGCGATCTGGACGAAGTGGAAGAAGGCAAGATGGACTGGGTCCGGGTCGTCGACGACTTCTACAAGTCCTTCGAGAAGCGCCTGGCCGTCGCCGAAGGGGAAATGCAGGAAGTGGAGCTGCCGGAGGACCTGTCCGACGAGACCTGCGAAAAATGCGGCCGGCCGATGGCCTACAAGATGGGCCGTTTCGGCAAGTTTCTCGCCTGCACCGGATTTCCGGAGTGCCGCAACACGAAACCGGTGGTCAAGTCCACCGGAGCCGCCTGCCCCGCCTGCCGGGAAGGCCAGATCCTCGAGCGGCGGAGCAAGAAGGGGCGCGTGTTCTACGGCTGCAGCCGGTATCCGGCCTGCGATTTCGTGCTCTGGGACCGGCCGGCGCCGAACCCCTGCCCGAAATGCGGCGGTCTGCAGGTGGAAAAACGCGGCCGCGGCCGGCGGTATTGGCAATGCACGGCCTGCTCGCATCACCAGACGCCGCCGCGGGAAGAAGCGGCCGAATGAAGGTGGAAACCGTGAGCAACGCATCGTTTGCCCCCGTGACGGTCATCGGCGCGGGGCTGGCCGGCAGCGAGGCCGCCTGGCAGATCGCCTCGCGGGGCGTGCCGGTCAGGCTGCATGAAATGCGGCCGGAACGGATGACGCCGGCACACCATACGGACCGGTTCGCCGAACTGGTGTGCAGCAACAGCCTGCGCGCCAGCGCCCTCACCAACGCGGTGGGCGTGCTCAAGGAAGAAATGCGGCGGCTCGGTTCGCTGATCATGGCCTGCGCCGACTTGCACGCCGTGCCGGCGGGGGGCGCGCTGGCCGTCGACCGGGAAGGATTTTCCGGCGAAGTGACGCGCCGGCTGCGCGAACATCCGCTGGTGACGGTGGTTCGGGAAGAAGTGGCGGCGATCCCCGCGGAAGGCATCGTGGTCGTCGCCACCGGCCCCCTGACCTCGCCGGCGCTTTCCGACCATATCCGGGGGCTGCTCGGCGAGGAATACCTGTATTTTTACGACGCCGCTTCGCCCATCGTGGAGAAGGACTCCATCGACATGGACAAGGTGTTCGTCGCCTCGCGGTACGGCAAAGGCGAAGCCGCCTACCTGAACTGCCCGATGACGGAAGAGGAATTCGACGCCTTTTACGAAGCCCTCGTCACCGCGGAGACGGTGCCGCTCAAGGAATTCGAGAAGGAGATCTACTTCGAAGGGTGCATGCCCATTGAGGCGATGGCCAAACGGGGAAAACAGACGGTGCTGTTCGGCCCGATGAAGCCGGTGGGCCTCGTCGATCCCCGCACCGGGAAGCAGCCCTTCGCGGTGGTTCAGCTTCGCCAGGACAATGCGGCCGCCTCGCTTTACAACATGGTGGGTTTCCAGACCAACCTGAAGTGGGGCGAGCAGAAGAGGGTGTTCTCCCTCATTCCCGGGCTGGAACGGGCGGAATTCGTCCGCTACGGGGTGATGCATCGCAACACCTTCATCAACTCGCCCCGGCTGCTCAGGCCGACCTATCAATTCCGGGGCCGCGACACCCTGTTTTTCGCCGGCCAGATGACCGGCGTGGAGGGATATGTGGAATCGGCGGCGTCCGGTCTGGTGGCCGGCGTGAACGCCGCCCTGCTGGCCATGGGCCTCACCCCCCTCGTCTGGCCGGAGGAAACCGCCATCGGCAGCCTGGCGAAGTACGTCACTTCCGCCGATCCCCGGAACTTCCAGCCGATGAATGCCAATTTCGGCCTGATGCCGCCTCCGGACCGCCGGATTCGCGGCAAAAAGGAAAAAAACGAAGCGATCGCCAGACGGGCCCTGGAGCGGATCGACCGGTTCGCCGCCGAACTGGCGTCGCAAGGGGGAGGCGTGCGCGCATGAACGGAACTTTTCACGGCACCACCATCTGCGCCATCCGTCACAACGGCAAGGGTGCCATCGCCGGCGACGGCCAGGTGACCTTCGGCAACCAGCTGGTGATGAAGCACGGCGCCAAGAAGGTGCGCCGCCTGTACGGCGGCCGCGTGGTGGCCGGCTTTGCCGGATCGGTGGCGGATGCGGTCACTCTGTTCGAGAAATTCGAAGGCAAGCTGGAGGAACACCGCGGCCATCTGCAGCGCGCCGCCGTGGAACTGGCGAAGGATTGGCGGTCGGACCGGGTGCTTCGCCGCTTGGAGGCGATGCTGATCGTCATGGACGCCGGCGGGCTTCTGCTCATTTCCGGCGGCGGCGAAGTCATCGAACCCGACGACGGCATTATCGCCATCGGCTCTGGCGGCGGCTACGCGCTGGCCGCGGCGCGTGCCCTGAAACGCCACGCACCGGACATGGAGGCGCGGGACATCGCGGAGGCGGCCCTCCGCGTGGCGGGAGAAATTTGCGTGTTTACGAACGACCGGATCGTGGTGGAGGAAATTTGAACAGCAAGGAGGGGGTCCGATGAGCGAAGACCTTACCCCCCGGCAGATCGTGGCCGAACTTGACAAATACATCGTCGGCCAGAAGCAGGCCAAGCGGTCGGTGGCCGTCGCGCTGCGCAACCGTTACCGGCGCAGTCGCCTTCCTGAAGCGCTGCGCGATGAGATCACCCCGAAAAACATTCTCATGATCGGCCCCACCGGCGTCGGCAAGACGGAAATCGCCCGCCGGCTCGCCAGGCTGGTGGACGCGCCGTTCGTCAAGGTGGAAGCGACGAAATTCACCGAAGTCGGATACGTGGGCCGCGACGTGGAATCCATGGTGCGGGATCTCGTGGAAACGGCGATCCGCATGGTCAAGGAAGACCGGCAGGAACGGGTGCGCCCGAAGGCGGAACAGGCGGCCAACGACCGTCTGGCGGCCTTGCTCGTGCCGTCCCCGGTCCGCGCCAGACCGCAGCGCAACCCGCTGGAGATGCTGTTCGGCGCCCAGCAGCAGGCCGACGAACCCGAGCCGCCGGATCCGTCCCTGCATGAACGGCGCCGCGAAGTCCGCCGGAAGCTGGAAGCCGGGGAACTGGAGCGGGATATGGTGGAGATCGAAGTGGAAGAAACCGTCACCCCGTTCCTGGACATGTTTTCGATTCCGGGACAGGACCAGCTCGGGCAAAACATGCAGGAGATGTTCGGCCATCTGCTCCCCAAGCGGCGCAAAAAACGCCGGCTGACCGTTCGCGAGGCGCGCAAGGCGCTCATCCAGGAGGAAGCCGCCAAGCTGATCGACATGGACGACGTCATCAGCGAGTCGCTGCGCCGCGCCGAACAGTCGGGGATCATTTTCATCGACGAGATCGACAAGATCGCCAGTTCCGGCCGCGGCCACGGTCCCGACGTGTCGCGCGAGGGAGTCCAGCGCGACATTTTGCCGATCGTGGAAGGATGCACGGTGATGACCAAATACGGGCCGATCAAAACGGACCACATTCTGTTCATCGCCGCCGGCGCCTTCCACATGAGCAAGCCTTCGGACCTGATCCCGGAACTGCAGGGACGGTTTCCGATCCGGGTGGAGCTGTCCAGCCTGACGGACGAGGATTTCATCCGCATTCTGACGGAACCCGAAAACGCCCTGACCAAGCAATATGCCGCGCTCCTGGAGACGGAAGGCATCCGGATCCGCTTCTCCGACGCGGCAATCGCGGAGCTGGCCCGCATGGCCCAGGAAGTGAACCGCAACACCGAGGACATCGGGGCCCGCCGGCTGCACACCCTGTTGGAGAAACTGCTTGAAAATCTGTCTTTTGAAGCGCCCGATCTCAATCTCGAGGAACTGGAGATCACGGCGGAATACGTGAGAGAGAAACTGTCCGGCGTGGTTGGCAACCGCGACCTCAGCCAATACATTCTGTGACCGGTCCGGAGGAATTTGCGAGATGACGTTGCTGGAAAAAGTCCGCACGCTCAACCGGCTGCTCCAGAACGCCGCCGGGAAGCCGGTAAGTTTTCGCGAAATGTCGGAAGCGTTGCGGGAGACGGTAAAATGTGACGTGTTTGTGGTTAGCAGAAAGGGGAAAATCCTGGGCTCGGCCTGTTCCCCCCAGTTCCAGCTCGCCTGGCTGGAACGGACGGAAACCGGAGAGATGCGCTTTGCCCGGGAGACGAACGAGGAACTTTTGCGCGTGACGGATACGGTCACGGGCCGGGGCCAGGACGGGATGACTGCGCTGTCGGACGCGGCGTTCGACGGAATGCTGGTGGCGATCGTGCCCATCACGGGCGGAGGCGAGCGGCTCGGCACGCTGCTGCTCGCGCGCCGGGACGAAGGTTTTGGGGAAGAAGACCTGATTTTGGCTGAATATGGCGCCACCATCGTGGGCATGGAAATCCTGCGCGAAAGGGCCGAGGAGCGGGAGCAGGAAGCGCGCAACCGGGCCGTGGTGGCCGTTGCCGTCCGTTCCCTTTCGTTCAGCGAACTGGAAGCCGCGCAGCACATGTTCGAGGCGCTGGAAGGACGGGAAGGGCTCCTTGTCGCCTCCAAGATCGCCGACCGTTACGGCATCACCCGTTCGGTCATCGTCAACGCCCTGCGCAAGCTGGAGAGCGCGGGCACCATCGAATCCCGTTCCCTCGGCATGAAGGGCACGTATATCCGGATTCTCAATCCCTTTCTTCTTCAGGAACTGGAGATTGGCGATGATTCGAAAGACCTCCCTTAAATCCCAACAACATCCGTAGATAGCCTTATATTCGTATTTTCGGCCCCGTGGGAAAACGGGGCTTTTTTCTTATTGTCTTATGCGAACACATGTTGGATGATAATCCTTAGATTTTTTTCATTTTCGACAAATCGTGCAGTAATTGTCGAGGAAACATTAAATATCGGCAGGATTTGTTGTTTTTTTTATAGAATCATGTCGCGAAATTCAAAAACTCGTAGAAGATCAAGCAGGATTATCGTCGATGAATGTGGAATATGCATGAGGGAAACGCGACCGAAATGTTGAGAGTTCTCTCATTTTTTCGCATGGAGCGAAAGGGGGAGGCAATTGGATATATTGGGCGGAGCTTCGGTCCAGCGGCTGGTTGGAGCCCTTCATGCGGCTTCCCTGCGCCAGCAGGTGCTGGCAAACAATATTGCCAATGTTGATGTGCCCAATTTCAAGCGGTCGGATGTCGTCTTTGAGGAGCTTTTGGCGGAAAAGCTGAGCGCCAGTCCGGCAAAAAAGCTGCCCCTGCGCACGTTTCTTCCGGGCCATATGCCGGGGGGTTCTCCGATACCCAAGCCCCGGGTGGTGACGGACCGGTCCACGACGCTGAATCACAATGGCAACAACGTCGACATCGACCGGGAAATGGCGCTCCTGGCGGAAAACCAGCTCCGCTACAACCTGTTTGTGCAGCAGATCGATCACGAGACCCGCATGCTGCGGATGGGCATCACGGGAGGAAGATGATGAATGAAGCTGGGCGGATTTGACATCAGCGCGTCGGCACTCACGGCACAGCGTTTGCGCATGGACATCATCGCCTCCAACATCGCCAACGCGGAAACGACCCGCGCGAGTTTCGAGAACGGCAAGTTCGTGCCTTACCGGCGCAAGATGACGGTGATGGAACCGATCCGGGCCGATTTCCGCGACGTGCTGAACGGGAAACTGGCGACGAAGGGCGTGCGCGTTACGGGTATCAAGGAAGATCCCGCGCCGTTCAGGCAGGTCTACAATCCCGGGCATCCCGACGCCGACGAAAACGGGATGGTCAACATGCCCAACGTCGACCTGCTCAGGGAAATGGTCGATCTGGTCTCGGCCACCCGGTCCTACGAAGCGAACGTGACGGCGCTGAACGCGAGCAAAGCCATGTTCATGAAGTCCCTGGAGATCGGTCGCCAATGACCGGAGCTTCACCCATTCCTAACCCCACTGGGAGGAGAGGCGAACCATGATTGATCCCGCTTCCCTCGTGCCCGTCAGCCTGCCGGTCCGCCTGCAGGATCGCGTTCGCACGGAAGCGACACCGGCCGAAGTGACGGAAAGCTTCGCGGATTATCTGAAAAAAGCGCTGGATCAGGTGGCCGCCGCGGAACAGCAGGTCCACCGTGCGAACGATCTGTTCATCATCGGAGAAGCGGACGTCAACGACGTCATGCTGGCTGCAGCCAAAGCCGAGCTAAGCCTCAGGCTGACGGCGGAAGTGCGAAACAAAGTCATCGAAGCCTATCAGGAAATCATGCGGATGCAGATCTAATATTGATACACCGGATGAACTCCAGTTGTGGCAAGTCCTGTTGGCGAGGTGGCCTAATTGAACGAAAAGTGGCTGCAGGTTCGCGACAAACTGCGTGCATTTTGGAACCAATACAATAGGAAGCAAAAGACGTTCCTCATGACGACCGCGGTCATCATGCTCGTCGTCATCATCGCCCTGATCTACGTGCTTACGCGTACCGAGTACGAAATCGCGTTCCAAAACCTGGACAGCAATGACGCCGCAGCCATTATCGAACATCTGGAAGGATCTGGAATTTCCTATCGTCTCGAAAATGGCGGGACATCCATCGCCGTGCCGAGCGCCGTCGCCGACCGCGTGCGTGTGGACGTGGGCGCGCAGGGCCTGGTGCAGAACGGTTCCATCGGCTTCGCCGAGATCACCCGCTCCACTTCGGCTCTGGGCACGACCGATCAGGAGTTCCGGGTCCGCTACCGAAACATGTTGAACGGCGAGATCCAGCAGCTCCTGCAAGGCATGACCGGAGTGCAGCGGGCCAAAGTGCTGGTCACCCTGCCGGAGGAAAGCGTATTTCTGAACCAGGAGGAAAAGGAACGGGCGCTGGCGTCCGTCCAGCTGACCCTGAAACCGGGCTTCCGGCCGACCCAGGACCAGATCGACAGCTATTTCAACCTGGTCAAGACGTCGGTGCCCAACTTACATATCGAGGACATCACCATCACCAGCCAATATGAAGAACTGCGGCCTTCTTCAAGGCTTCTGGGCGCAGGCGGTTCGAGCGGCGTCGCGGACACCCAGATGGAAATCCGGCGGAGCTTCGAAAACGACATGAAGCGCAACATCCAGACGTTCCTCGGCCGGATTGTCGGCATCGAACACATGGTGGTCAGCGTTGCGGCGGCGCTCAACTTTGACAAGAAGGTGACCCAGGAGCAGCTGGTGCAGCCGCTGCCCAACAACGACAACCGCGGCATCGTGGTCAGCGAGCAGAATACGATGAGCTCGTTCCAGGGAACGGACGGGCAGCCCGGCGGCGTTGTCGGGACGGGTCAGACGCAGATTCCGGGGTACCCGGCTTCCGACGGCGCGAGCTCGTCTGTGTCCGAGGAAATGAGCAGCACGATCAACTACGATTACAACCGCATAATGCACAACATCGAATACGGTCCATACCGGGTGGTGGATCTGTCCGTCAGCGTGGCCGTCGATTCCGGAGCCGTGACGCCCGAGTCGCTGGCCAACATCGAGCAGATGCTCATCCAGTACGTGCGCACGCAGCTGGCCGAATCCGGCCTGACCCTGGATAACCAGGCCCTTGCCGAACGGGTGTCCGTGTTCGCGCAGGAGTTTTCCCAATTACCTGCGGAGCCGGTCAACGTCTTCGCCGTTTGGTGGCCGGCGATGCTCGCGGGACTGGCCGCGGTGGCCGCCGCGGCGGCGGCGATGGTGTACCGCCGGCGCCGCCTGAGAAGGCTGGCCGAAGCGGAAACGCTGGCGACGAGTCAGGAAACGCCGAACCTCGATCTGGAATACATACGAAACGAAAATCAGGTGCGCAGGCAGCTGGAACATCTGGCCAAGACCAAACCGGAGGATTTCGTCAGCCTGCTCAGGACCTGGCTTGTGGATGAATAGAGGTGGCTGAGATGGCGAGAGCTGTTCAATCCCTGTCAGGCAGACAAAAGGCCGCCATCCTTCTCATCACCCTTGGGCCCGAGGTTTCCGCCCAGGTGTTCAAGCACCTGCGGGACGAAGAAATCGAGCAATTGACGCTGGAGATCGCCAACGTCCGCAGGGTCGACAGCGAAGAAAAGAACGCCATTTTGACGGAATTTCACCAAATTTGCCTTGCGCAGGAGTTTCTCACCCAGGGCGGCATCGCCTACGCCAAGGAGATTCTGGAAAAAGCCCTCGGACCGGCCAAGGCCGTGGAAATCCTGAACCGGCTGACCGCCACCCTGCAGGTGCGGCCGTTCGACTTCGCCCGCAAGGCGGAGCCGATGCAAATTCTCAACTTCATCCAAAATGAAAATTCCCAGACGATCGCGCTGGTGCTTTCCTATCTCCGCCCCGACCAGGCTTCGGCGGTGCTGTCTTCCCTTCCGCCGGAGAAGCAGGCGGACGTGGCCCGGCGCATCGCGCTGATGGACAGCACGTCGCCCGAAGTGATCGCCCAGATCGAGCGCGTGCTGGAGCAGAAGCTGTCCACTACCGTCACGCAGGATTACACGAGCGCCGGCGGCATCGAGGCGATCGTCCAGATTCTCAACGGAGTCGACCGCAGCACCGAGCGGACCATCCTCGACTCCCTCGAGATCCAGGACCCCGAGCTGGCGGAAGAAATCAAAAAACGGATGTTCGTGTTTGAAGATATTGTCACGCTGGATAACCGCTCCATTCAGCGGATCATCCGCGAGGTCGACAACCAGGACCTCCAGCTTGCCCTCAAGGTGGCCAGCGAGGAAGTGCGGGAAGCCATTTTCCGCAACATGTCCAAACGGATGGCGGAGACGTTCCGGGAAGAGATGGAATACATGGGACCGGTTCGTCTGCGCGACGTGGAGGAAGCGCAGACGCGCATTGTCGCGACAATCCGCAGGCTGGAGGAGGCGGGCGAAATCATCATAGCCCGCGGAGGAGGCGACGATATCATTGTCTAACCTCTACAAGTCGTCCCAGGTCATTACCCTCGAGGATCTCAAACGGCTGGAAGTCGAGCGGCGCCTGCAGGCGTCTCTCCGCCGGAGCGGGCAGAACGACAGGCCGGGGCCGGAAGCCGAAGGAGATTTGCCTCCGGATGTCGAAGCAGAAAGAAATCAGATCCTCCAGGATGCGGAGCGGCTTGCCGCAAAAATCCTTCAGGAAGCCCGGGAGGAAGCGGAAGCGCTGAAGGCGGCCGCCCGGGCCGCGGCGGAAGCCTGGTGGCAGGCGCGCCGGGAGGAGGACGCCGCCCGGACGGAGGAAGCAAGACGCACCGGCCACGAGGAAGGGTACCGGGACGGCCTGCGCCTGGCGGAGGATGAAGTCCGGCGGCAGTGGGAAGAACGGCTTTCCCAGGCCAAGGACCTGGTCGAGCAGGCATACCGGGCGAAGGAGAGCATCATCGCCGAGGCGGAGAGGTTTTTGGTGGACCTGGCTTGCGGCATTGCCGGCAAAATCGTCGGCAGGCAGCTGGCGGACGCCCAGGATCTGGCGCTCAAGCTGATCGCCCAGGCGCTGTCCCGCCGGAAGGAACAGGGTGTCATCACCCTGTGCGTTTCGCCCGACCAGTTCGCCTTTGTCCACGCCTCCAGGGACGAACTGGTTTCGATCATCGACTCCCAGGCCGAATTGCATATTTTGCCCGACCCGGCGGTCAAAAACGGCGGCTGCATCGTCCGTTCGCCGTTCGGCAGCATCGACGCCCGCGTGGACACGCAGCTGGCGGTGATCCGCGAAGCGCTTCTCCAGGTGGCCGCAGCGGGCGAAGAAGCGGGGGAACGCGATGGCGGCCAGGACGCTTGATGCGGGCAGGTACCTGGAGGCGATAAAGAATCTCGATCCCATCCGGATCAACGGAAAGGTTATCCAGGTCATCGGACTGACGGTGGAAGCCGAAGGCCCCGACGCCAGCATCGGCGACGTTTGCCTGATCCATCCGGTCAAAGGCGGCGCGCCCGTTCCGGCGGAGGTGGTGGGATTCCGCGACAACCGGGTATTGCTCATGCCGCTCGGCGACCTTCAGGCCATCGGACCCGGCAGCGACGTGGTGGCGACGGGACGCCCGCTGACGATACCCGTCGGCACGGAGCTGCTGGGCAAGGTGCTGGACGGTCTGGGCCGGCCGCTGGACGGGACCAGGCTGCCGGCGGGGCTGCCCCGATACTCGACGCACAACACGCCGGGCAATCCGCTGAAGCGGCCGCTCATCCGTGAGCCCATCGGCGTCGGGGTGCGCTGCATCGACGGTTTGCTGACGATCGGAAGAGGGCAGCGGGTCGGCATCTTTTCCGGCTCCGGCGTCGGCAAGAGCACCCTGCTCGGCATGATCGCCAGGCACACCGCCGCCGATGTGAACGTGATCGGGCTGATCGGCGAACGGGGCCGCGAGGTGCTCGAGTTCATCGAACGGGACCTCGGCCCGGAAGGGCTGGCCCGATCGGTGGTGGTGGTGGCGACGTCCGACCAGCCGGCGCTCATCCGGATCAAGGGCGCCCTCATCGCGACGACCATCGCCGAATATTTCCGCGATCGCGGCCTGAACGTCATGCTGCTCATGGATTCCCTCACGCGCTACGCCATGGCGCTGCGCGAGGTGGGACTGGCCATCGGCGAACCGCCGGCGACCAGAGGCTATACCCCGTCGGTGTTCGCCGCGCTGCCGAAACTGCTGGAGCGGGCCGGAACCAGCACAACCGGTTCAATCACCGCCTTCTACACCGTGCTGGTGGACGGCGACGACATGAACGAGCCGGTCGCCGACGCGGTGCGGGGCATTCTCGACGGTCACATCGTGCTTGACCGCAGGCTGGCCCACAAGGGGCATTTCCCTGCCATTGACGTCCTGGCGAGCGTCAGCCGGCTCATGAAGGATATCGTTTCGCACGAGCAGTCGGAAGCCGCCGCCCGGCTGAAGCAGCTGCTGGCCGTTTACCGGGAAGCGGAGGATCTCATCCATATCGGCGCCTATCAACGGGGCAGCAATCCGGAAATCGACGCGGCCATCGAATATATTGACCGAATCAACGCGTACACGAGGCAGGCAAACGACGAGAAAGTCTCGCTGGAGGAAGCATTGCAGCGCTTGATCACCGAATTCCGGAAAGGTTGAGGTTGAACCGGCATGCGTTTTCATTATCCCTTCCAGAAAATCGTCGACCTCAAGTGCGGCGAGAAGTCGATGGCCGAATGGGAATACGCGGCCGCACTGGGCGAACTTCATGCGGAAGAGGAGAGGCTGGCCCTGCTGGTTCGGGAACGCGAGGAAGCGGCGGGCCGATTGGAAGAGGAAGTCGCCCGGCCGGTGCCGCTGGCGAGGATTCGGCAAATGGAGGCCTACGTGATCGCCCTCGACACCCAGATCCGCAGCCAGACCGACGCCGTCCGCCGCGCGGAGGAAGTCGTGCGGGAGCGGATGCGCCGTCTGACGGACAAGATGGTGGACGAGAAGGTGTGGCTGAACCAGCGGGAAAAGGCGTGGGAACGCTTCCGGCTGGAATGGCAGCGGCGGGAGCAAAAGGAGCTGGACGATCTGGCGGCGGTCAAGGCCGCCCGTACCGCGCGCGTCTGACGGGTGCGGCAAGCGGCGGGACCGCCGGGAGGACGCGGACAAGTCCCGTATGCGGACAAGTCTCCTATGTTCCGCGTCAGGCCGGGAAACGGGGGGATGAACGTGGCGGAAGCAAAGGCGGAAAAAGACGGATACGGATTGCTGGAACGAATCCTTTTTCTGATAACGCCCGTGTTGTTCACGGCCTTGCTCCTCGGCATTCTGCTCCTGATCTTTGACACGGACTTGCGGAGCGAAGCGCTGGATATCGGCCGCAGGATTCCGGTTGTCGGCAAATTGCTTCCGGAGCCCGCCGCGCCGACGGAGTCGCCGCGGACGCCGGAAGAGACGGTGGCGCGGAACGCCAGGGACACCATCCGGCAACTGGAAGCGTTGCTGGCGGAACGCGAGGAAGCCCTGCGGCAATCCGTGGAGACGGCGCGCCGGCAGGAGGCGGAAATTGCCGAACTTCGCACGCAGGTTGAGGAGCTGAGCCAAAGCCTGGCCGACAAAGCCATCACCACGACGGAATATGAAGAGCGCATCCGCTCGCTCGCCGACATGTACGGCAGAATGACGCCCACGAGGGCGGCGCCGATCCTGGAGAACATGACGGCGGAAGAAGCCGCGCTCATCCTCGATTACATGCCGGAAAATACGCGCGCCCGCATTCTCGAGCGGATGAACCCGGGGCGGGCCGCCGAAGTGACCAACATGCTCAAGGACAGCGTTCCGGTGGACGATCGGCAGATTGCGGCGCTGCAATCGCGCGTGCGCGAGCTGGAAGAACGGCTGGCCGAGCCCAGGCCGCTTTTGGAAGGCGGCAATCTGGGCAGCACGTTTATATCCATGAACGCCGAACATGCCGCCACGCTGATTCTCGAGATGGCCAGGACGGACCGCAACAAGGCGCTGTACACGCTGGCCAGCATGGACGGCGCGACCCGCAGCCAGGTGGTGGGCGCCATGACGGAGAAGGACCGCCAGACGACGGCGGCGCTCATGGCGGATCTGGTTCCGCCGGGACCGTGACCGCCGTCAGACGGAAAGAACGACGAAAATCGCATGGTTCAGATGCAGAACCTGCCTTTGAAAGGAGGTGAAAGCATGACGGCGGACATCAAAAACATGATCTTGGCGATGAATGCTTCAATGACCGCGGTCCGGCCGGGGATTTCGACCACGGGCGGAGCGGCGCCGCAAACGGATTTCGCCCGCATGCTCGCCGGGTTGCTTCAGGGCGGAACGCAGGCGGACGGCGCCGGCGGAACTGGCTCGGCTCCTCCGGGCTCATTGTGGTGGATGATTGCGCCAGACGCCGATCTGTCGTTCCTTCCGGGCATGACGGGCGCGTCGGGGTTGCAGTCGCCATACCTTCCGCTGGCGGGATCGGCCGGGTCTTCCGAAGCCGATGCGTTCCTCGCGGCTTTGCGGGATTGGGCCGAAGGGCTGATGCGCCTCCTGGGCCTGACGGGTGAAGACACGGACGGACAGCAGGCCGCCGACGCTTCCGCGCTGCCGGGGTTGTCGCCGGAATCCTTCCTGTCGGCGCTATTCGCCGCGCTGGGGATCGGAAATGCGGGTACCGCAACGGGTTTCGGCCCGGATGACCCCGCATGGACGTACGGGACGCGACTGCAGGAGCTGCTGGCCGGTCTGGCGAATTCGCCGAACGGCGCGGAGCTGGCGAAGGCGATCCGTCAGATTTTGCAGCAGGGGCAAATGCCGACGGCGGACGTCGAAACGCTGCCGGCAGAACTTCAGCAGCTTTTGGCCCTGGCGAAATCGGCAGCCCAGGTTAACCCATCGGCGGCGTCCGGAGCTGACGGGGAGACCGTGCAGCTACCCGGCGGAAAAGCGGAGACGGCGCAGACATCCCACGGGACGAAGACGGTATCGCAAGCCGTTCCGGGTTGGCGAATTGAGGCGCAGCAGCAGGCTGTCCCGTCGCAGGCGGCCCTGGCCTTCCGCGGTGAAGCCACCAAGGAAAGCGCGGCGCACATGGCCGGAGGGACCGCAGTGCCTGCCGGCGCGGAACCGGCGGCGGAAAACGGCCCCGTTCCGGTGTGGATGCTGCGCGGCCTGAGCATGGACGGCCAGCCGGAAAAGGCGGAGCTTCCGCCGAGGGTCCCCGTGCAGCAGCTGGCGGAGCAGTTTGTGCCGAACCTGGTCAAAAAGCTGACGCTGCAGGGCGCAAACGGCGTCACCGAGGCGCGCATTTCCCTCCACCCCGAACATCTCGGGCATGTGGACATCCGCCTGTCGCTGCATAACGGACTGCTCACGGCCCAGTTCATCACCGCCACCGGCATGGCCAAGGAGCTTCTGGAAGCGCAGATGGCCCAGCTCAAGGCGGCCATCCAGGTACACGGCCTGCAGGTGGATCGGATGGAAGTGGTCCAGCAGTCGCCGTCGAGCTCCGTGCTTGCCTTCCTGCATCATCACGGACGGCAGCCGGGATCCGGTGACGGACGCCACGGAGCGTACCGTGGTGAACGGGGCGCCGGTTACCGCGAAGCGGCGGAATTCGAGGCGACCCTCGAACGGTCCGAGATCCTGCAGGACATTTACGGCAATTCGATCAATCTGACCGCCTGATGCGGCGCCGGCAAGGAGGTGGCTGACATGCCAGGCTACACAACCGGCACGCAGAACGTATGGCCCTATTATTCATCGCAAAACGTGCAGCGGGCGACCCGAACGCCGCAGCAGGAACTCGGCAGGGACCAGTTTCTGCAGCTCCTGGTGACCCAGCTTGCCAACCAGGATCCGCTCCAGCCGATGCAGGACCGCGAGTTCATCGCCCAGATGGCGCAATTTTCCGCGCTGGAGCAAATGATGAATGTCGCGGCGGAACTGAACGCCCTGCGCCAGTCGGCGGCGCTTTCCGCCAACCTGATCGGCATGGAGATCGGATGGTACGAGGCCGAAGACGGTGCCGTCGTCATCCGGAAAGGCATCGTGGAGTCCATCGTGGTCCGGGGCGGCGAAGTGTACGCGAAAGTCGGCGGCAAGGAGATCAAGGCCGACGACATCGTGTATGTCGGGCGGCCGTCGCAAACGCCGGATGACGAAACGGCGGAGGAGCCGGAGGAGCCGGCGGAAGAAGGTGACGGCATATGAACGATCGCTGGTGGCCGGGGCATTTGCCCATCGGACAGACGGGCCGGGTGACCGGCGGCTATGCGGTCCCGAAGCCTCGCAACGTCCGGGGTGAAACGAAAGAGCTGTCCTTCCGCCAGGTGCTGGAGCAAAAGCAGCTGAAGTTCAGCCAGCACGCGGAACAGCGGCTCAGGCAGAGGGGCATCCAGTTTGCGCCGGAGCAGCTGGGCGAAATCGCCCGCGCCGTGGATCAGGCCGCGGCCAAAGGGGCCAGGGATTCCCTGGTGCTGTATCATGACGTGGCCATGATCGTCAGCGTGCCGAATCGGACCGTGGTGACGGCGATGGACGGAGCGTTTATGAAGGAACATGTGTTCACGCAAATCGACAGCGCCGTCATCGTTCGGTAATTGATAACGAAAGAAAAGGAGATTCCGGATCTCGCCATCCGGAAACGGGCCGGACCTGAAAAGGGGGCCCGGGGCCGCGGAACGACGGAAGCGGTCCAACCTCAACCGCGAGGAGGGTTTTTGGAAAATGATTCGTGCGATGTATTCCGGTGTATCCGGTATGCGCGGTTTTCAGGTCAAACTGGACGTGATCGGCAACAACATCGCCAATGTCAACACGATCGGCTTCAAAGCCGGACGGGTAATGTTCAAAGACATCCTGAGCCAGTCGATGGCGGGGGCGACCGCGCCGGTGGAAGGTGAAGCGGGGGGCGTCAACCCCAAACAGGTTGGCCTTGGCGTCACGGTGTCCGCCATCGATACGCTGCACACCGCGGGCAGCGCCATGACGACCAACAATCCGCTCGACCTGCGCATCGACGGTGACGGATTCTTCGTCCTGTCCCCGACGGGCGACGCCGACGGGCCGTTGTATCTGACGCGGGCCGGCAATTTCATCATTGACGGCAACCGGCAGCTGGTGAACCCGGACGGCCTGTTCGTCCTGTCTACCGATGGAACGCCCATCATCATTGATGAAGAAATCACCTCGGTCTCCATTGCCCAGGACGGTTCCGTGCTGGGCGTCGACGACACCGGCGCGGTGGTGACCATCGCGCAGATCGGCCTGGCGCTTGTGACGAACCCGGGCGGGCTGGAGAAGGTGGGCGGCAATCTGTATCGCTTGACGGTCAACGCCAACCCGGACGGCGAACTGGGCGATCTGTTTGCTCCCAACTCGGCGGAGGACGGAACCGGCGCCATCATTGCCGAACAGCTTGAAATGTCCAACGTCGACCTGACCGCGGAGTTTACCGAAATGATCGTCGCGCAGCGCGGATTCCAGGCCAACTCCAGAATCATCACCACTTCCGACGAGATCTTGCAGGAAGTCGTCAATCTGAAGCGGTAATGAGTAATTGGAACGCCATCCGGTGAACCGCAGGGGAGGAGGATCCCCTCCTCCCCGGGCGGTACGGGAGGGACCCCCATGATCCAGGTGACCCGTCTGAACGGGAGCCGGTTTCACCTGAACGCGCTGATGATCGAAACGGTGGAAGAAACGCCGGATACGCTCATCACGCTGGTCAACGGAAAAAAATACATAGTTACCGAAAGTGCTTCGGATGTGATTCGTTCCGTTCAGCAATATTTGCGGTCTGTCGGACTTCTCGGGGTCGCGGCGGCGCCGTATCCGCCGGATGATTCCGACAAGGAAGGAGCAATGTCATGAAACGAATGTGGCCTTGGCTGGTCTCGCTGCTGCTCGCCATCTCGCTGATCGCGGTCGTCGTCGTCATCCTCTGGAATTCCCAGAACGGCGGTTTCGGGCTGAACACGGTGAACAGGGAACTGTCGCAGTCCGAGCCGCTTACGGCGGACGAGTTGCTCGACGTCACATCCGAATTGACCGATATCCGGACGAACATCGCCGATCCGGACTATGTCGTCGTCATCGATTTGTCATTCCGTCTGGACAGCAAGCAGGCCAGGGAAACGTTCGACAAAATCAAGGACGTCGAAATCCGGCCCATCGTCAACAAGGCGCTGTGGCAGATGACCCGCGAAGAACTGTCGAGCATCGCCGGCAAAGACAGACTGGTGTCGGAAATCATCAACGCCATCAATCCGGTGCTGGCAACGATGACCAAGGGCAAGCTGACCAAGGTGGAAATCACGAACTTCATCATGACACCGATCTGACCTCCGATTGCCCGAACGGTCCGTCATCGGAAGGGGGGAACGCGCAGTGGTCGACGTTCTTTCGCAGAGCGAGATAGACGCGCTGCTGGCAGCACTGTCGTCCGGCGAAATGGATGCGGAAGAACTGAAACGGGAAGAGCAGCAGCGGAAAATCCGCGTGTACGATTTCAAGCGCGCCGTCAGGTTTTCCAAGGATCACCTGCGAAGCCTGACGCGCATCCACGAAAACTTTGCGCGTTATTTGACCACGTACTTCTCCGCTCAGCTCAGAACGTTCGTGCAGATCAACGTCGTGCAGGTGGAACAGCTGCCTTACGATGAGTTCATCCGTTCCATCCCGAAGATGACGATTCTGAACATCTTCGAGGCGGAACCGCTGGAAGGCCGCATGGTGCTGGAAGTGCACCCGAATGTCGCCTTCGCCATGCTCGATCGCCTGCTTGGCGGAATGGGCGTCGCGCCCGCCAAAATCACCTCGCTGACGGAGATCGAGACCATCATCCTGGAGCGGATGTTCGGCCGGGCGCTGGCCACGCTGCAGGAAGCGTGGAAGACGGTGATCGATCTGCAGATCAGGCTGGAAACCCTGGAGACGAACCCGCAGTTCATGCAGATCGTTTCGCCGAACGAAACCATCGCGCTCATCTCGCTGAGCACGAAAATCGGCGACACCACGGGGATGATCAACCTCTGCATACCGCATGTGGTGATCGAACCGATCATGCCGAAGCTGTCGGTGCATCACTGGTTCGTTTCGCAGAAAAAGACCAGGGTGCCGGAAGAAGTCGAAATGCTGGAACACCGCGTCACCAAGGCAAAATTGCCGATCGTGGTGGAACTGGGCAATTCCTGGATCACCGTTCAGGAATTTCTCAACCTCGCGGTCGGCGACGTGATCGCGCTGGACAAAACCGTCGGCGAAAAGCTCAACATCAGGGTGGGAGAAAGGGTGAAGTATCTGGGCAGTCCGGGGACGGTTCGGGACCGCATGGCCGTCCAGATCGACGAGATTGTAACCGAGACTGTGGAGGAGGAGGACAATGACGGGTAAGGATTATCTGTCGCAGGAGGAAATCGACGCGCTTTTGCGCCAGAGTACGGAGGATCAGAGCGCGGAAATCGCGGACATCAACGATGTGCTCACGTCGCTGGAGCAGGACGCGCTCGGCGAAATCGGCAACATCACCTTTGGCAGCGCGGCCACCGCTCTGTCGACCCTGCTCGGGAAGAAGGTGGATATCACCACGCCGACCGTGTCCCTCATCCACCGGTCCAGGCTGGAGGATGAGTTCCCGAAGCCGCATGTGGCGGTGCACGTCAGCTTCAGGGAGGGCTTTGAGGGCGTCAACGCGCTGATCATCCGTACCGCCGACGCGGCGGTGATCGCCGATCTCATGCTCGGCGGGGAAGGCAGGCCGGCGGACACGGAGCTGAACGAAATCCACATCAGCGCCGTCCAGGAAGCGATGAACCAAATGATGGGTTCCTCCGCCACGTCCATGTCCACCATCTTCAACCGGATGGTCAACATCTCGCCGCCGGGCATCGTCATCATGGACGCGCCGAAGGGCATCGGATTGTCCAGCATTCCGGAAGGAGACCTCTTGATCAAGATTTCGTTCCGGCTGACCATCGAAGACCTGGTCGATTCGACCATCATGCAGTTGCAATCGATCCCGTTTGCCAAGCAGCTGGTCGCTTCACTGATGGGGGGGGCGGAATCGGAGCCGGCGCAGGAACAGGTCGCCGCGGCGGCTTCCTTTTCGCCGCCCGCGCCTTCCCCGGCCGCGGCGAGCGTATCCCAGCCCGAGCCCGTGATGTCCGGGGCGACAGCGGGCGGAATGGCGGGCGGTCCGATGGGAGGATCGCCGGGAGGGCCGGCCGGAGGGCCGCCCGCCGGGCAGCCGCAAACGTACGGCGCAATGACCCGGAACGTCAGCGTCCAACCGGTGCAGTTCGGCAGTCTGGGAGGCGGAGCCTATCCGCAAGCGGATCAGACCAATCTGGATCTGCTCCTGGACATTCCCCTGAGAGTGACCGTTGAACTGGGAAGGACGCACAAGCAGATCAAGGAAATTCTGGAGCTGTCGCAAGGGTCGGTCATCGAGCTGGACAAGCTGGCCGGCGAACCCGTGGACATCCTGGTCAACAACAAGCTGATCGCGAAGGGTGAAGTGGTGGTCATCGACGAAAACTTCGGTGTCCGCGTCACCGATATCATCAGCCAATGGGACCGCATCCAGAAAATCTAGCCAATAACGAACACGAACCAGATCCGTTGGGGGGAGACCGATCATGGGGAAACGCATTCTCATCGTCGATGACGCGGCTTTCATGCGCATGATGATCCGGGACATTCTGACCAAAAACGGCTACGAAGTGGTCGGGGAAGCCCAGGATGGCATCCAGGCGATCGAGCGTTACAAGGAACTTCATCCCGATCTTGTGACGATGGACATCACGATGCCGGAGATGGACGGGATTACCGCCCTCAAGGAAATCCGCAAGGTGGACGCCAACGCCAAGGTCATCATGTGCTCTGCCATGGGGCAGCAGGCGATGGTCATCGACGCCATCCAGGCGGGAGCCAAGGATTTCATCGTCAAGCCGTTCCAGGCGGATCGCGTCATTGAAGCGATCAAGAAGACGATCGGCTGAAGGGCGAAGGAGAACGGACCATGCCCGTTTTCCCGTTGGCGGCGGAAGATGGATATCCGAACTTCGCCTGGGAAGTGCTCTGGGTCATCTTCGTCCTTGTCCTGCTGGTCGCGGCCATTTTGTGGCTGCTCCGCTTCATGGCCAGGCGCGGACGCGGCTTCTGGGCCAATCGTTCCATGAGGCATCTGGGCGGCATGGCGCTGGGCCCGAACAAATCGATTCAGGTCGTGGAGTGGAACGGCCGCATCTATGTGCTTGGTATCGGCGAGAATGTGACGCTGATCGACGCGATCCGGGATCCCGAGGCGGCAGCCGCTTTGTTGGAGGTGCTGGACGACACCGAGGCTTCCCGTCCAATCCGCTTGCCCGCGTGGGCGGAGCGGATCGTCCGCCGGGCCGCGGGACAGCCTGCGGACCCGTCGGCGCGGCCGGGCGGACAAGCCTCCGGCGAGTCGTTCGAACAGTCGCTCCAGCGCCGGTTGCGCGAACTTTCGGAGCGCAGGGCGCGCGTGGAACAGCTGCTTCAGGATCATACCAAGGATGATCGGACGGACAGACCATGAAGCGAATGCGGAAATTTGCCGCCGGCCTTGCGATTTCCCTCGGAGGTCTCGTCTTGACGGGGAAGACCGCGGCGGCGGAAGACATTCTCAACATTACCATCGGCACCGATGCGGAACCGGTGGGCGCTTCCGCGCTGACGATCCTGCTGCTGATTACCGTGCTCAGCCTGGCACCGGCGATATTGGTGCTCATGACCAGTTTTACGCGCATCGTCATCGTGCTGGGCTTCGTGCGGACTTCGCTGGGCACGCAACAGACGCCGCCCACCCAGGTGCTTATCGGGCTGGCCCTTTTTCTGACGCTGTTCATCATGGCGCCAACGCTGTCCAAAGTGAACGAGGAAGCGGTGCAGCCCTACCTGAGCGGGCAGATCAGCCAGACCGAAGCGTTCGAACGGGCCGCCAAACCGATGAAGGAATTCATGTACAAGCATACGCGGGAGAAAGACCTGCTTTTGTTCCTCAACTATTCCAAGGCGGAAAAACCGGCCACCTATGAGGACATCCCGCTGACGGTGCTTATTCCTTCCTTTGCCCTGAGCGAGATCAAGACGGCGTTCCAGATGGGATTCATGATCTTCATTCCGTTTCTCGTCATCGACATGGTGGTCGCCAGCACATTGATGGCGATGGGCATGCTGATGCTGCCGCCGGTCATGATCTCGCTGCCGTTCAAGATTTTGCTGTTTGTGCTGGTCGACGGCTGGTATCTGGTCATCAAATCGCTGCTGAACAGCTTCCAGACCTGATTCCGAAGCGCCGGAGGGTGAGCGATGAGCGCGGAATTTGTCATCGGGCTGGCCGGTGAGGCGTTGTACACCATACTGAAAGTCAGCGCGCCGATGCTGGGACTCGGGCTCATCGTCGGACTGATGGTCAGCATATTGCAGGCGACCACGCATATCCAGGAGCAGACGCTGGCGTTCATTCCCAAAATCATCGCCGTGTTCGCCGCCCTGTTGCTGTTCGGGCCCTGGATCCTGAACGTAATCGTCGACTTTACCGAACGGTTGCTCGGCAATCTGGCCAATTACATAGGCTGAGGGACCCATGAACGCGATTTTGCAGGCATGGCCCGCTTTTTTGCTGGTTCTTTGCCGAATTTCCTCGTTTTTTGTCAGTTCGCCGGTGTTCGGTTCGCGGAACGTGCCGGCGATGTTCAAGATCGGGCTTGCGTTTTTCGTTTCGCTGCTGGTCTTTCTGACGATCGGAACGGATGCGGGGGTCGCGGCGGACAACCGGTATCCGCTGCTGGTGATCCGGGAAGTGCTGGCGGGCCTGTGGCTCGGCTTTGTCGCCAATCTCTTTTTCGTCATCGTGCAGATCGCAGGGGGCTTTATCGATCTGCAAAAGGGGTTCGGCCTGGCCAACGTGGTCGATCCCATGTCCGGCGTCGCGAGTCCGATCGTCGGCAACCTCAAGTTCATGGTGGCGGTCCTCGTGTTTCTGTCCGTCAACGGGCACCATTACCTGCTCGGCGCCATCATGGACAGCTATCTGTGGCTGCCCCTGGAAAACAACTTCTTTCAAAACATTTACGGGGGAGCCCTGACGCAGTTTCTGGCGGAAACCTTCTCGCGCACCTTTCTGATGGCGCTGCAGATCGCGGCGCCGGTGATGGTGGCGGTCTTTCTGTCCGACGTGGCCATGGGGTTGCTCGCCCGCACGGCGCCGCAATTCAACGTATTTGTCCTGGGGATTCCGCTCAAGATTATCGTCGGCCTGGTTGTCCTGATGCTGATGATGCCCGCACTGGGCACATTGCTGCGCATGATTTTCGACCGGATGTTCGGCGCGCTCAGGGAATGGCTGGTCATCGCCGGCGCATGACATCCCGCGCGTCCGGAAGGGAGGGACGTCCCGTGCATCGTCCGTTGCCGATGAACCTGCAGCTCTTCGCGGGCGAAAAGACGGAAAAGGCAACGCCGAAGAAACGCCAGGAAGCCCGCAAAAGAGGGCAGGTTCCGCAAAGCATGGAAGTTCCCTCCGCCCTGGTTCTGCTGGGCACGCTTCTGTGCCTGCTGGCTTTCGGCGGCTATTACCGGGACCGCGTGTTCGGCATGTTCGGCTCCGTGCTGAACGGCGGGCTGTTGATGGAAATCACGCCGGCCAATGTGATGAGCCTCTTTTCCGGATTCGCGGTGCAGCTCATGTGGCTGATGGCCCCGATCTTCGCGGTCGCCCTCGTCATGGCCGTGTTCGCCGGTTACGCCCAGTTCGGTCTGCTTTTCACGCCGTCGATGCTCCGGCCGAATTTCAAGCGGCTCAATCCGATCACGGGTTTCCGCAACCTGTTCAGCCTGCGGTCGGTGGCCGAGTTTGTCAAAAGCATCCTTAAACTCATTCTGGTCGGCATCGTCGTCTACAGCCTGCTCTGGTCGGAACGGCATCGGTTTCTGATGCTGGCGAACGTTTCCGTGGAGGAAATGTTCGCCTACACCGTCGACCTGGTCGCGAGGCTCATCCTGTTTGTGGCCGTTCTGCTGTTTCTGCTCTCCATCGCCGATTATGCCTACCAGCGATACGAATATGAAAAGAGCCTGCGGATGAGCAAGCAGGACATCAAGGACGAGCACAAGCAGCAGGAAGGCGATCCGCTGGTCCGCAACCGGATCCGCCAGAAACAGCGCCAGATCGCGATGATGCGGATGATGCAGGAAGTGCCGAAGGCGGACGTGGTCATCACCAACCCGACGCACTACGCGGTGGCCATGCGTTACGACGGGGCGACGATGGAAGCCCCGAAGGTGGTGGCCAAAGGTGCCGACTATATGGCGATCCGCATCCGCGAAATCGCCCGGGCCCACGACGTCGCCATTGTGGAGAACCGGCCTCTGGCCCGGACGCTGTACGAAAGAACGGAAGTCGGCGACACGATTCCGGCCGACCTGTATCACGCCGTGGCGGAAGTGCTGGCCTATGTCTACCGGCTGAAAGGCAAACGGCAGGCCTGACGGAACGCCGGCGGGGCAGATCCGCCGTAAGGCTTGGATTTATCCGCACGGAACAATGGAGTCGCCATGAACGGGAAGGAGGGAAGCGACGGTGAAAATCCGGGATCTGGTCATCCTGATCGGCGTTATCGGCATCGTTCTGATGATGATCGTGCCGCTCCCCCACCAACTGCTCAGCATGCTGCTCATCATCAACATTTCGCTGTCGCTGCTCGTTCTGCTTCTGGCGATGAACACGGAGGACGTGCTGCAGTTTTCCGTCTTTCCGACGCTCCTGCTCGTAATGACCCTGTTTCGCCTGGCGCTGAACATTTCCACCACCCGGCTCATCCTGACCGAGGGGGAAGCCGGCAGGGTCGTGGAAACGTTCGGAACGTTCGTCACCCGCGGTGATACGGCCATCGGTTTCATCGTGTTTCTCATCCTGACCATCGTGCAGTTCATCGTCATCACCCGCGGGGCGGAGCGCGTGGCGGAAGTGGCGGCGCGGTTCACCCTCGACGCCATGCCCGGCAAGCAGATGAGCATCGACGCGGATTTGAACGCGGGGCTCATCAATGAACAGCAGGCGATGGAGCGCCGGAAAAACATCGAACGCGAAGCCGACTTTTACGGCGCCATGGACGGCGCCAGCAAATTCGTCAAGGGCGACGCCATCGCGACCATCATCATCGTGTTCATCAACCTGATCGCCGGATTTGCGGTCGGGATGATCCGGGATGGCCTGAGCTTCGCCGAGTCTCTGCACAGATACACCGTGCTCACCATCGGCGACGGCCTGGTCAGCGAAATCCCCGCGCTCCTGCTCAGCACGGCCACCGGCATCATCGTCACGCGCGCGGCGTCCGAGAACAACATGGCGCAGGACATGACGAGCCAGATTCTGCGCTATCCCCGGCTTCTCTTCATCGTCGCCGGGACCATTTTCATGCTGGGCATCGCCACGCCCATCGGCATGGTCACCACGCTGCCCTTCGCGGCGCTCATGGCGTTCGCCGGATTCCAGATGCAAAGCGGCATGGAGCGAAAGAAAAAAGCCGAGGAGCAGCTCGTGGAAGAAAAGCAGATCGAGGAGGTCCGAAGTCCGGAAAGCGTCATCAGCCTGCTGCAGGTCGATCCCATCGAGTTCGAATTCGGCTACGGCCTGATTCCGCTGGCGGACACGCAGCAGGGCGGCGACCTTCTGGACCGGATCATCATGATCCGCCGCCAGTGCGCGCTGGAGCTCGGCCTGATCGTGCCCGTCATCCGCATCCGCGACAACATTCAACTCAAACCGAACGAATACGTCATCAAAATTAAAGGAAATACGGTGGCGCGCGGCGAATTATTGTTACATCATTACCTGGCCATGAGTCCCGGCACCGAGGACGAAACGATCACGGGGATCGAAACGCGCGAACCGGCCTTCGGCCTGCCGGCGCTGTGGATCGACGAAGCGACCCGGGAACGGGCGGAGCTGGCCGGTTATACCGTGGTGGATCCGCCTTCCGTCGTGGCCACCCATCTGACGGAAGTGATCAAGAAGTACGCGCATGAGCTCGTCGGCCGCCAGGAGACGAAGACCCTGATCGACAGCGTCAAGGAACATTATCCGACATTGGTCGAAGAACTGGTGCCGGGTACGCTGGCCATCGGCGACGTCCAGAAAGTCCTGGTGAAGCTGCTGCGGGAAAAAATCTCCATCCGGGATTTGGTCACCATTTTCGAAACCCTTGCCGACTACGGGAAATGGACAAAGGATCCGGATGTCCTCGCCGAATACGTCCGCCAGTCGCTGTCGCGGCAAATCACGCAGCAATACGCCGGCTCGGGCGGTCCGGTGAGGGTTATCACGCTGAGTCCGGCCACGGAAAAGAAAATCGCCGATGCGGTGCAGCAGACGGAACACGGCACTTTCCTGGCCCTCGATCCCGTCTCGGCTCAGGCGATCCAGCGCCTCGTGATGGAGCACGCGAACCGCTTGGCGCAGTCCGGACAGCAGCCCATCGTGCTCACGTCCCCCGCCGTCCGGATGCACGTGCGCAACCTGATCGAGCGAAGCCTTCAGGACATTCCGGTGCTGTCCTACAGCGAACTGGAACCGAACGTTGAAGTGCAGAGCGTCGGGGTGGTGAGCATATGAAGGTAAAAAGGTACGTGGCGGACAATCTGCCCGTGGCGGTGCAGCTGATCCGCGGCGAGCTGGGACCCGACGCCGTCATCCTCGGCACGAAGGAAATCCGCGAAGGCGGATTTCTCGGGATGTTCCGGAAGCGGCGGGTGGAAGTGATTGCCGCGGTGGACGATGCTTCGCTGACCAAGGCGCGGGCGGCCGCCCGGTCGCTGGCGATGCACCGGCAGGCGCTGGCGGAGCGGTCGGAAGGACGCCAAACCTCCTTCGCCGCGGCCGGGCCGGGTGACGTTTCCGCAGCCGCCGGCGTCGCCACGCTGGTTCCTCCGCAAACGGCAAGAGAGCGATACGCGCAGCAACCGTCCCCCGCCTCCCGTACGGGACCGGCGCCCGCTTCCGCATCGGCCGCGGGAGCCAAATCGACTCCGACATTGACAGGCGAAACGGAGTCCGCCGGCGGGGAAGACCGGGACGAGCTCATGCGGGAACTGCGCGCCGTCAAGGAACTGGTCTTCCGCATGGCCAGGCAGCAAACGCTCGGCGCCATGCCCGAACCGGTGGCGCATTGGTCGCAGCGGCTGTCCGAACAAGGCGTCGAGGCCGATCTGGTGGAACGCTTCGCCGAGGAAATGCGCAGCCGGCTGGAAACGGCGGAGACCGGCGAGCCCCGCGAAGTGGCGAGGGAAATTCTGCTGGAATGGCTTGTTCCGTATGCCGGCAAAGGCATTACCGCGGACACCCGCATCGTCCGTCTGGTTGGACCGACGGGCGTGGGCAAAACGACCACCCTGGCCAAACTGGCCGCCGAACAGACGCTGACGTACCGCCGTTCGGTCGGATTCATCACCGCGGATACATACCGGATCGCAGCCATCGATCAGCTCAAAACCTATGCCAATATCCTGAACGTGCCGCTGGAAGTGGTGTTCTCCCCTTCCGAGCTGCACAGGGCCATCCAGAAGCTGGCCGACAGGGATCTCCTGCTGATGGATACGGCGGGACGAAATTACCGCAACGAAATGCATGTTTCCGAGGTCAACGCCCTTCTGTCGCCGGGGGAAAACGCCCAGACGTATCTGGTGCTCAGCATGACCCACAAATACGGCGACATGAAATCGGTGGCCTCCTCTTTCGCCAAATGCGGCGTCGACAGCCTGTTGCTCACGAAATTCGACGAGACCGATTCGTACGGCGCGGTACTCAACCTGGTCCGGGAGTTCGGCTTTTCCATCTCGTACATCACGTGCGGCCAGACGGTTCCCGACGACATCCGCGTCTTCGATCCGGAGGATCTGGTCCGCAAGCTGCTGGGGGAATAACACATGCACGACCAGGCGCAAGCGCTGAGGGAGCGAGTCCTCGGCAAGGTCGGGGCTCCCACCCGTACGACCCGCGTCGTTACCGTCACCAGCGGAAAAGGCGGTGTCGGCAAATCGAACTTCAGCCTCAACTTCGCCCTCGCCCTTCGCAACCGGGGACACAGTGTGCTCATTTTCGACGCCGATTTCGGGATGGCCAACATTGACGTTCTCCTCGGCGCTCCCGTGCAATACAACCTGGTGCATTTGCTGCGGAAGGAAATGACGATCTGGGAAATCATCCAGGAAGGACCGGGAGGGTTACGCTTCATCGCGGGAGGTTCCGGATTTCTCGACCTGCTCCGGCTGGACGAGGAACAGTTGGAATATTTCGTGACCGAAGTCGGGAAGCTCCACGGTCATTTCGATTTCGTGCTGTTTGACACGGGCGCCGGCCTGTCGAAGGAGACGGTGCGGTTCATCACCGCCGCAGACGAGACCATCGTCGTCACCACCCCGGAGCCCACTTCCGTCACGGACGCTTACGCCCTCATCAAAATGGTGAGCGCGGGGGGCGAGCCGGTCCGGTTCCGCCTGGTCATCAACCGGGCGGCCGACGAAAAGGAAGGGATCCAGACAGCGGATCATTTCCGGCGGGTGGCGTCGAGATTTCTCGGCCTGGACATTTTGCCGCTCGGGTTCGTTCCCGACGACCAGCATGTGTCCAAGGCCGTCAAAAGACAGATTCCCTTGCTGCACGCGTTTCCCCACTGCCCCGCGGCCAAAGGCATCGACCGGATCGCTTCCAGTTTCCTGATGGAAGAGAGGGTGTCCGAGCCCGCGGGCATTCGCGGTTTTTTGCACCGGATCAAACGCTTCTGGGGATGATGCCCGAATTCGCAACCAGAGAAAGAAAGGGGGAGCGAACATGTCGACATACCGGATTCTGCTCGTGGACGATTCCCCTTTCATGCGCAAGGTGTACGGCGACCTGATCGTCGCCTCGGGCCGGTTCGAGATCGCCGGGTTCGCCGGCGACGGAGAGGAAGCCGTGCGGCTCACGCGGGATCTTGCGCCCGACGTCGTGGTGATGGACCTGGAGATGCCGAAAATGAACGGCATCGAAGCGCTCCGGGAGATCATGGCGGCGCGCCCGACGCCGGTCATCCTGATGTCAGCCGTGAGCGAAGACGGAATGAGGGAAACCATCCTGGCCCTGCAGGCGGGGGCGTTCGATTTTGTGCGCAAGCCGGACGCCTCCGCGGGCCTGGGTTTGGAGAAGGTTTCGAAAATTCTGCTGGAAAGGCTGTTCATCGCGGCCGAGACGGGCCGCGAGGGCCGGCTGAGACTGCTGGCGCAGACACCGGCTTCGGTGCCCGTGCCCCGTGCGCCGGCCAAACAGTCGGCGCAGGCGCCGGCGGCGCCGCCCGCAAGAACGCCGAAAGAGCGACAGATCCCGCTCCGCCACCCGGTCCGGCCGCCCGGGGAAGCCGGTTCGCCGAAGACCGGCGGGGCGCAGGCGCCTTCCCCGCGGCCGGCCGCCGAAACGCCGCAGCGGAAGCTTCCGGCCGCAGGCAAGCGGGAAAGCGCCGCTGCCGCTCCGGAAGCCGGAGCCGCCAGGGAACGCAAGCGCCCGGCGCGGGCCGGCGCGGCCGTCGGCGGCACGGGAACCGATCCGAAGACGGCGGCCCCTGCGGTTCCGGACCGTCCGGCCAAGGCGCCGGAGCGGAATCCGTTGCCGGTAACCCGGCTGATCGCCATCGGCGTTTCCACGGGCGGACCGCGCGCGCTGCATCAGGTGCTGACCGCCCTGCCGGCGGATTTTCCCGCGCCGCTCCTCATCGTCCAGCACATGCCGCCGAGGTTTACCCGTTCCCTGGCTCAGCGCCTCGACCAGTCCTGCCGGATCCGCGTCCGGGAAGCGGAAAACGGCGAGTTGGTGGAAAACGGGACGGCGTACATCGCTCCGGGAGGCCTTCAAATGACGCTGGCGAAGGAGTTGCCCGGGCGCTACCGAATCCATCTGGAGGACGGTCCGCCGCGCAACGGCCACAAACCTTCGGTGGACGTTCTGTTTGATTCGCTTGTCGGCCTGTCGGAGCTGGAGCGTGTGGCCGTGCTGCTCACGGGCATGGGAAGCGACGGCGCCAAAGGCTTGAAAAAATTGCGGGAGGACGGTGCCGAGACGATCGCCGAGTCGGAGGAAACGTGCGTGGTGTACGGCATGCCCCGCAGCGCGATCCAGCTGGGCGCCGCGACGCACGTCCTGCCGCTGCACGAGATCGCGCGGTGGCTCATCCGGAAAGTGGCTTGATCGATCGGTGGGTACGCGCTTCGTCAGACCTACGGGAGGTGTCCGGCAAGTGGAAATGAATCAGTATCTGTCGATGTTTATCGACGAGGCGAAGGAGCATCTGCTGGCGCTGAACGACAACCTGCTGCGCCTTGAGCAGCAGCCGGATGACATCGGCATCGTGCAGAACATTTTCCGTTCCGCCCACACCCTGAAGGGCATGTCCGCCACGATGGGCTTCCAGGACCTCGCCGCCCTGACCCACGAGATGGAGAACGTCCTGGATCAGGTGCGGGGCGGGCGGCTCAAGATGAACGACGTGATATTTGACACGTTGTTCAAGGGTGTGGACACGCTGGAGGCCATGGTACGGGACGTGGAAGGAGGGGGCGGCGGCCAGGCCGACGTCGCGGAGCTGGTCGGACGCCTCAAAGCGCTGGCGGAAGGCGGCGGAGCGGCTGCGGCAGCCCCGGCGCCGTCCGGAAAAAGCGGCAGCGGGGGCTCACCCTCCGGAACGTCGACGTCGCAGGATCTGGATGAGTTCCAGCTTTCGATTATCCGCCAATCGGCGGAGAGCGGATTCCGCGCGCTGCACATCCGGGTCACGCTGCGCGAAGGCTGCCTTCTCAGGGCGGCCCGCGCCTATATGGTGTTCGACGCCCTGGAGCGCAACGGGGAAGTGATCAAGTCCGAGCCTTCCGTGCAGGATCTCGAACAGGAAAATTTTGACCGCACTTTTTCCGTATATTATGTCACCAGACAAGAACCTTCCTTTATTCAGGAAACCGTAAGCGGCATCTCCGAAATCGAGGAGGTGCTCGTCACCGAACTTCGCGAGGCGGACCTGGCCGCGCCGTCGGCGGAGCCGAAGGAACCGGCCGGAGCGGCGGCCGCATCCGCGACGGCGGCGCCCGCCGACCGGCCCGACGCCGCCGCGCCGCGCGGCGACAAGCAAGGCGGAGGTGTGGCGGGGCGCACCATCCGCGTCGACAGCGAGCGCCTGGATTCGCTGATGAGCCTGTTCAGCGAGCTCATCATCAACCGCGCCCGGCTGGAGCAGCTTTCTTCGGAGATCCGGCGCGGCGACCTGACGGAAGCGGTCGAACAGATGACGCGCATCACCGGCAATCTTCAGGACGTCATCCTGAAGCTGCGCATGGTGCCGCTGGAAACCGTATTCAATCGCTTTCCCCGCATGGTGCGCGATCTGGCCAAATCGCTGGACAAAAAGGTGGATTTCATCATCTCCGGCGCGGAAACGGAACTGGACCGCACGGTGGTCGACGAGATCGGTGATCCGCTGGTGCACCTGCTCCGCAACGCCCTTGACCACGGGCTGGAATCGGTCGCCGACCGCAAGAAGGCGGGCAAGCCGGAAACGGGCAAAATCCATTTGCGCGCCTTCCACAGCGGCAATTTTGTGATGATCGAAATCGAGGATGACGGACGCGGCATCGACCGGCAGAAAGTGGTGGACAAGGCCGTCCAGAAGGGCATGCTCACCGCGGCCGAGGCCGCCCGGCTCACCGACGAGCAAGCGTACCTGCTGCTGTTCGCCTCCGGCTTCAGCACCGCCGAGAAGGTGTCCGACATCTCCGGCCGCGGCGTCGGCCTCGACGTGGTGAAGACGAAAATCGAATCGCTGGGCGGACGCGTCTCCGTGGAATCGATGCCGGGCGCGGGCACGCGGTTCATCATCCGGCTGCCCTTGACCCTGTCGGTCATTTCGGCCATGCTGGTCCGGCTGGGTCCGGAGAAATTCGCCATCCCTCTGTCTTCCATCGTGGAAACGGGCATCATCGATCGAAATTCCATCCGCAATGTGCACGGAACCCGGGTGGTCGAATACCGGAACTCCATCGTTCCGGTGATTTCCCTCGCCGAAGTGCTTCAATCGCCCTATTACCGTGACGATACGGAAGCGGAGACGGAAATCGTGCTGGTCCGCAAGGGCGACCGGATGGCGGCCCTCATGGTGGACGATTTCATCGGCCAAAACGACATTGTCCTCAAATCGCTGGGCAAATATTTGGCCAACAACGAGATCATCTTCGGAGCGACGATTCTGGGCGACGGACAGGTCGCGCTGATCGTCGACCCGAACACGCTGATCAAATGACGGCAGCTCCCGAGATGCCGAAACCCAAGGAGGAATCCCCATGGCGGAAGAATTCAAAGCGATCGTCTTCAAACTGGCGGACGAGTCGTACGGCATCGAGGTGGACAAAGTCCGCACCATCGAGCGCATGTCTCCGGTCACGCGCGTGCCCAAGACGCCGCCTTTCGTCAAGGGCGTCATCAATCTGCGCGGCAACGTCGTCCCGGTCATCGACCTGCGCGGCCGGTTCGGCCTGCCCGAGGTGGAACCGGACGACAACACCCGCATCGTGATCGTCCACGTGGCCGACATGGAAGTGGGCTTCATCGTCGACTCCGCCAATGACGTGATCGATCTGACGGAGGACATGGTCGAGGACCCGCCCGAAATCGTCGGAGGCGTGAAGGCCAAATATCTGCGCGGCGTGGCCAAGCTGGAAGACGGACGTCTCCTGGTCCTGCTCAATCTCTCGGAAGTGCTGAACAAGGCCGAAATCGTCCAGCTCGAGCAAATTGGAGAATAACCGTGGAGTTGTTCGGGCATAACGCGGATTTCAAGATGGATGTCCTGCGCGAAATCGGCAACATCGGCGCGGGGAACGCCGCAACCGCCCTGTCCAGGCTTCTGGACAAGAAAGTCAACATGAAAGTGCCGACCGTGAGCCTGCTGCCGTTCGAACAGATCGCCGAAAGGGTCGGCGGGCCGGAAACGGTGGTCGTAGCCGTCTATGTGCGCGTTATTGGCGACGCGCCGGGCAACATGTTCTTCATCATGGGCATGGAGCAGGCCAACCGACTCCTGAACGTGCTTCTCGGCATGGAAGACGCGCAGGGACCCGGCTACACCGAAATGGAATTGTCCACGCTTTGCGAAATCGGCAACATTCTGGGCGGTTCGTACCTGTCTTCGCTGGCAGACCTGACCGGAATGAGGCTGTCGCCGACCGTTCCCTCCGTCGCGGTGGACATGGCCGGTGCCATTCTGAGCTACGGGCTGCTGCAATTCGGCACGATGGGAGACGACGCTTTGCTGATCGACACCACGTTTTTTGAGGGTGACCGGCAAGCCGAAGGGCATTTTTTCTTCATCCCCGATCCCGAATCGTTCCCGCGGCTGTTTCGTTCACTGGGAGTGCCCATGGAATGAACGAGGTCGCCATCCTGAAGGTCGGCATGGCCGACATGAAAGTGGCCTCGTCCGGCGAATCGCTGAGAACCACGGGACTGGGTTCCTGCGTCGGCCTTGTCCTTTACGACGTGCAGCGGCGCATCGCCGGAATGGCGCACATCATGTTGCCTTCATCCACCATCGCGCGGGAAAACAGGATCAACCCGGCGAAGTACGCGGACACCGCGGTCCCGGGGCTTGTCGAGATGATGAAACGGGAGGGAGCGGATCCCGGCCGGCTGATCGCCAAAATGGCCGGCGGCGCGCAGATGTTCCATTTTGCCGGAGAAGACGTCATGCGCATCGGACCGCGCAACGTGGAATCCGTGAAACAGGTCCTTGAGCAGCTTGGCATCCGACTCGTTGCGGAAGACACGGGGGGAAATTACGGGCGAACGGTCGAATTCGACAGCCGCACCGGCGTGCTGCACATTCGCAGCGTTCAGCATGGGGTGAAGGAAATTTGACCGTGATCCGTGGCTGGAAATGGACCCTGGTCTTTGGCGCCGCGGGCGCCGTGCTCGTTATCCTGTTGTCCGCGTGGCGCAATCCCCCCGAAACCATCCTGCTGCGCAGCCTGATCGCCTTTTGCGCGTTCACGGCGATTGCCTTTGCGGTTCGCTTTGCGCTGTTGAATTTCCTTGCATCGGAACCGGGACGCGGGGAGGACGAAGACCGGGACCTTGGCCGCCTGGTGGACGTGACGGTCCCGGACGAAGGAGAATCCATCACCCGGATGATCCAGCAGCAATGGCTGGAAAGCAAACCCGCGGAAACGGGAAGCAACGAGGACAAGGTGGAGTTCAAGCCACTTGAGCCGAAACGCCTGACGACGCTGGATCGCCTCGATCCGGAAAAAATCGCGGGCGCCATCCGCCACATGACGGACGAGGAAGGCAGGTGACGGCAAAACATGATCGAAACGAAACGTTCCGGCGGCATGCGGGAAGAACTGTGGCGCCGTTGGAAGGAATACGGGGATCCGGAAGCCAAGAAAAAACTGATCGAGGCCTACCTTCCCCTGGTCGATTATGTTTCCAGCCGCGTCGCCGCCGGCTTGCCGCATAACGTCGTCAAGGAAGACCTGGTGAGCAACGGGGTCATGGGCCTCATTGACGCCATCGAGAAGTTCGATCACCGGCGGGGTCTCCAATTCGAGACCTACGCTTCCTGGCGCATTCGCGGCGCCATACTGGACAGTCTCCGGCAGGGAGACTGGGTGCCCCGTTCCGTGCGCGACAAGGCGCGGAAGCTGGAGGACGCCTATGCGGCGCTGGAACAGAAACTGATGCGTTCCGCGACAGACGAAGAAGTTTGCGCGTACATGAATATATCCTGGCGGGAATTTCAGCAGATGTTGCAGGAAGTGTCCGTGGCCACCGTATTTTCCCTGGAAGATCCCATTCGAGACGAGGAATCGGAGACCCGCCTGTCCTTGCTGGTGGATGAAAAAGCCGCCAATCCCGAGCAGATCGTCCATGAAACCTTCCTCAAGGAAATGCTCGCGGCGAGCATCGACAAGCTGACGGAGAAAGAGCGCACCGTCATTTCGCTCTTTTACTACGAGGACTTGACGCTCAGCGAAATCGCCGGCGTGATGTCCCTGTCGCCGTCACGCATCTCGCAACTGCATTCGAAAGCCATCTTGCGGCTGCGCGCCGCGTTGTCCAAATACAAAGAACAGCTGCTGCAGGATTGAGCAAAGGAGGCGGGTACATGTCGGATCTTCTCCCATTGCCGCTGGATGACCTCCTGAACGTCACGATCACCGAAGACCGGATGCAGGCTCTGCTGTCCTTCAAGCATACCGTCGAACCGATCCGCCTGACGGAAGAGGAGCTGATCGCGTTTCTCACCGCCAAGGGAGTGCGAAGCGGGGTACAGCATGACGTGCTGAAACGGATTGCGCAAAGACCGCAGCTCTTTTTCGACGGTCCGGTCACCGTGGCCACAGGCACCGCTCCGGTTCCGGGGAAAGACGGTTATATTCGCCTGTATTTCGGTTCGGAAGACAAGGGACCGGTCGTTCGGGAAGACGGCACCGTGGATTTCAAGGATGTGGTCCGTCTGTCAAACGTCAAGGCGGGGCAAATCATCGCCGAGCGGATTCCCCCCGAACCCGGCATTCCCGGCATCGACGTCACGGGAGAGACGCTCCCGCCGAAGCAGGGAAAGGAAGTATGGATCAAGCCCGGCAAAAACGTCGTGCTCAATCCGGAGAAAACGGCGCTTTACGCCGCCATCGACGGTTTGGTCACCCAGACGGAAGACGAGAAAATCAACGTGTTTCCCGTCTATGAGGTCAACGGCGACGTGGACTACAGGGTCGGCAACATCGATTTCGTGGGCACGGTGGTCATCCGGGGGAACGTGCTGACCGGCTTCCGCGTGCGGGCCGCCGGAGACATCCGCGTTTACGGCGGCGTGGAAGGCGCGGAGCTGGAATCCGACGGTTCCATCGAAATTACCGGCGGCATCATCGCCAACAACAAGGGCTACGTCCGGGCCAAACGCCATGTCAAGTGCTCGTTTGTGCAGGAAGCCAACGTGTTCGCCGGTGAAAACATCATCGTGACGCAGAGCATCATGCATTCCCACGTGCGCGCCGGCGGCACCGTCAGCTGCACCGGCTCGAAGGGCCTCATCGTGGGCGGCGTGACGCAGGCGGGGGACCGGGTGGTCGCGCGCATGATCGGCAATTCCATGTCCACCGCCACCGTGATCGAGGTCGGCGTCCATCCCGAACTTCGCCAGGAACTGGCCGATCTGCGCAGGAGGCTGCGTGACCTGACCGACAGCCTGGAGAAGACGGAAAAGGCGCTGATCCTGCTTGACCAAATGGCCGCATCGGGGCAGCTTTCGCCGGATCGGCTGGCCATGCGCGTCAAACTGAACAACACAAGGCGGCAGCACGAAAGCGAGCTGAAGGAAATCCGGGAGCGGACGCTCACCATCGAGAAAACGCTGGAAGACTCCATCGGCGCACGGGTCGACGTGATCAACACCCTGTGGGCCGGCACGAAAATCGTCATCGGCCGGTATACCCGGTTTATCAAGGATCAGGTAAAATATGTATCGCTGCGCATCGTCGATGGCGAAGTGGCCATTTTGCCCCTTCGCTGAGAGCGGCACTTCGGGGGGGGGGATTTGGAATGACCTACCGTTCGCTGGATTTGCAGCCCGTCACGCGAACGCCCGAAATTGCCCAATTGCAGCACCAGCAACAGTACCGTTCGACCCAGGAGCAAATGATGCAAGCGGGTATGGCGGTCCGGATGGCCAGGGAGAAGGCGCAAAGGACGACCCGCGGGGAAGAAGCGTCCGGTGCCGCCATCCGGGAGCGCGAAGCGCGCGGAAAGCGGGAACCGGGCGGAAAGCAGGGCAAGCGCAAGGAAGGCCAGGCGCAGGCCGCTTCGGATGCAAACCTGCATCCCTACAAAGGCAGACATGTGGATTTGACCCTGTAGCTTGCCTAAAGCCCAAGTCCGCAATTTAAACGGAACGCGATTTGCCCGGAAAAGGACAAGCGGGAGGTGATGGCCGTGGCTGAACCCTGGCTGCTCATCGCGCTGATCGGCGCAGCGATCGCCGGATACGGATTTTTGCTGCCGCGGGGGGACGACGCTCCGCCTAGCAGGGACGATTCCTTCGAGCGTCTGATGGAAGATCTGGAGGCGGAAAACCGCGGGCTGCTCGACGCGATCACCAGACTGAAGGCGGAACAGGACGACACGGTGGAACGGCTGGGCCGGCGGATTCACGAACTGGAACAGGAAGTGGACAGGCTCAAGGAGCGCGGCCGGGGCGCGGCGCCCATGTCTTACGCGGACGCGACATTTCCCGCGGGCGCGGTGACATCTTCAAGCGTTTCCGCAGAGACGGAGGATTCGCCGAAACAGGCAACCTCCGCCGTTTCCGCGATTGCGCAGGCTGCCGGAACGGGGGGGCCGGCCGCGGCCGACGGCGCCGGGGAAGGGTCCGCCGGCGAAGGGGACGAAGCGAAGCCGCCCCTGGCGATTCATGAAAGATATGCCCAATTGCTTGAGCTGTACCGGCGCGGCCGATCCATCGAGCAAATTTCCAAGGCGATGAATATGAACAAAGGCGAAGTGCAACTGATCCTGCAGCTGGCGAAGCGGGAGGAAACGGCCCGTGCGTAAACACCGGAAGCTTCTCATCGGCCTCGGCCTGGGTCTCATCCTGGGCGCGTCGATTCTGGAACTGGTCACCTTCGCGAGGCAGACGGAACCGATGGAAGCGCAGTGGTCGGAGGAGGAATTTCTGGAACAGGCGGACCGGTTCGGGTACCGGGTGTTTCCGTCGGACACGCAGGTTTACACCCAGGCGGACGTCGACCGGATGATCCGGGAAGCCGAAGAGCGAATTGCCGAAAGCGCCGGGGCGCCGGCGGCGGAAGAGCCGGAGGGAGCGGAGGCGAAAGATGTCCTGACGCTGCCCGTCTTCAGCGGCATGACGCTGTCCGAAGCGGCGGAAGGACTGTTGGTGCTGGGCGTGCTTGCCGACCGGAAAGACCTGGAGGCGTTCCTTAAGTTCGCCAGGCCCCACAGCGGAGAAATTCAGACGGGGGTCGCCGTTTTTCAAGGCCGGCCGACGCACGAGGAGATCCTCGCCGAGCTCCTTCGGAAAAAACGCTGATAATCTGCAAAAAATTTCCGACTTGCGGCCTGCGCAAAATGTGGTAGAATATTGCTTGTTCAGGCCCGTAGCTCAGTTGGTAGAGCAGGTGACTCTTAATCATCAGGCCGTGGGTTCGAGTCCCACCGGGCCTACCAGAACATGCCAAAGACGACCGGAAGGAACTGGCGCCGGTCGTTCGGAACAGCCGCCACGCGCCGTCCGCGCGAAGGCGGCTGTTTTTGCGTTGCGTCGGCCGGGTGGATGTGGTATAGTATTTTGCGGCGCAAGCACGCACGCAGGTCAATTTTGCCAGCGGTGCTTCCCTGATCGGCTTACGCCCTGCACGGGGAAGTTCTGGCGAAAGATGCGACTTGCGGAGGGACCAAACAAAACCATGAACACGGAGGTGCAGGGAACATGGCGGTTATTTCCATGAAGCAGCTGCTGGAAGCCGGCGTTCATTTCGGACACCAGACGCGCCGCTGGAATCCGAAAATGGCGAAGTACATCTTCACCGAACGCAACGGCATCTACATCATCGACCTGCAGAAAACGGTCAAGAAAGTCGACGAGGCTTACAGCTTCGTGCGCCAGCTGGCCGAGCAGGGAGGCACGGTGCTGTTCGTCGGCACGAAGAAGCAGGCGCAGGATTCCGTGCGCGAAGAAGCGGAGCGCTGCGGGATGTTCTATGTGAACCAGCGCTGGCTGGGCGGCACGCTGACCAACTTCGCCACGATCCAGAAGCGCATCGAACGGCTGCTGCAGCTGGAGAAGATGGAGGAAGACGGCACGTTCGACGTGCTGCCGAAGAAGGAAGTCATCCTGCTCCGCAAGGAGAAAGACCGGCTGCAGAAATTCCTTGGCGGCATCAAGGGCATGCGGAAACTGCCGGACGCGCTCTTCGTCATCGACCCGCGCAAGGAGCGGATCGCGGTGGCCGAAGCCCGCAAGCTGGGCATTCCGATCGTCGGCATCGTCGACACGAACTGCGATCCGGACGAAATCGACTACGTCATTCCGGGCAACGACGACGCCATTCGCGCGGTCAAGCTGCTCACGTCCAAGATCGCGGACGCCATCGTCGAGGCGCGTCAGGGACAGGAAGACGAACAGCCGGCCTGATCCGGCCGGAGGCCAGCAAGGAAGACAAGTCCGATCAGGGTGGTCAGAAGCGATCCTTCTCACCGCCCTTTTTTTGAAACAACCATCAGATTGCCGCGGCGAAGATTGCGCCGCGCGGCACGCAGGAGGGAACGCGATTGTCTTTCAGCGCAGCGGACGTAAAAGCGCTTCGCGAAAAAACGGGAGCGGGCATGCTCGATTGCAAAAAGGCGCTTGAAGAAGCGGGCGGCGACATGGACAAAGCCGTGCAGATTCTCCGCGAGAAAGGTCTCGCGGCGGCGGCGAAGAAAGCCGGACGCGCCGCCACCGAGGGGCTCGTCGAGTCCTACATCCACGCGGGCGGCCGTATCGGGGTGCTCGTGGAAGTGAACTGCGAAACCGACTTTGTGGCCAAAACCGACCAGTTCCGCGAATTCGTGCGCGACATCGCCATGCACATCGCCGCTTCCAATCCCCGTTGGGTACGGCGCGAGGAAGTCCCGGCGGAAGTGATCGAGCAGGAACGGGAAATTCTGCGCACGCAGGCGATCAACGAAGGAAAGCCGGCGCACATCGCGGACAAGATCGTGGAAGGGCGCCTGGGCAAGTTTTTCGAGGAAAACGTGCTTTTGGAACAGCAGTTCATCAAGGATCCGGACAAGACGATCCAGACCCTGCTGAACGAGAAAATCGCCACCATCGGCGAAAACATTTCCATCCGGCGGTTCTCCCGGTTTGTGCTCGGCGAAGGGCTGGAGGCCAAGAAAACCGACTTCGCCGAGGAGGTCATGGCTCAAGTAAAGCGATAAGCTGAAAAAGGGGACACAATTCCAACGTGTTCCCTTTTTTTGAGACTCCCGATACGGCATGATGGAGGGTGCATCTTTGGAACAGCCCGTCTACAAGCGCATCGTGTTGAAGGTGAGCGGCGAATCGCTGGCCGGACCGACCGGTTACGGGATCGACGCGGAAACGGTCCAGTCGATCGCGCAGCAGGTGAAGGAAGTGTTCGAACTCGGCGTGCAGGTGGCCGTCGTCTGCGGCGGAGGCAACATTTGGCGCGGCATCTACGGCAGCGCCATGGGCATCGACCGGGCCACCGCCGATTACATGGGCATGCTGGCCACCGTCATGAACTCGCTGGCGCTGCAGGACGCCCTGGAGCAAATCGGGGTGCCCACGCGGGTGCAAACCTCGATCGCCATGCAACAGATCGCCGAACCCTACATCCGCCGCCGCGCCATCCGTCACCTGGAAAAGGGGCGGGTCGTCATTTTCGCCGCCGGAACGGGCAACCCGTTCTTCTCCACCGATACGACGGCGGCCCTGCGCGCGGCGGAAATCGAGGCGGAAGTGATCCTCATGGCGAAGAACAAGGTGGACGGGGTGTACAGCGCCGATCCGAGGAAGTACGCGGACGCCGAAAAATACGAACAGCTCACCTACATGGAGCTTTTGAACAAAAATCTGGGCGTGATGGACGCGACGGCCTCATCCCTGTGCATGGACAACAACATTCCGCTGATCGTGTTCGACATCACCGAGAATGGCAACATCAAACGCGCGGTCCTGGGTGAAAAAATCGGTACGATCGTGAAAGGGAGTGTCAGCTGATGCCCCAGTCGATCAAGAAAAACGCGGAAGAGCGAATGGACAAGACGCTGCAGGCGCTGAGACGCGATCTGGCGACGCTGCGGGCCGGCCGCGCATCCCCGGCGCTGCTCGAGAAAGTCCAGGCCGAATACTATGGCGCCATGATGCCGGTCAACCAGCTCGGTTCCATCAACACGCCCGATCCCCGGACGCTGGTCATCCAGCCGTGGGACAAAAGCGCGCTGGCGGCCATCGAGCGGGCGATTCTCAAGTCGGATCTGGGCCTGACGCCGGTGAACGACGGGGAGATCATCCGCATCTCCATCCCGCCCCTCACCGAAGAACGCCGGTTGGAACTGGTGAAGTCGACCCGCAAGCTCGGCGAGGAAGCGAAGGTGGCCATTCGCAACATCCGGCGGGACGCCAACGACGAAATCAAAAAGAAGGAAAAATCGGAGATCTCCGAGGACGAATCCCGCCGCCACCAGGAAGACATCCAGAAACTGACCGACCGGTTCATCGCGGAAATCGACAAAATGCTGGCAGCCAAAGAAAAAGAAATTACCGAACTGTGAGCGGCACGCATGCGCAGGCCGTTCCCGCACGGGATCCCTCCGTCCGGAGGGTTTCCTTGCTTGTAAGCGGAAGGAGGATGTCCCGCCCTTCTTCCGGCGGCGCGAGGAGGAAAGAGCATGTGGAAGCAACGGGTCCGCGGCGGTCGTGCCGGCGCGGATGACGCGGACATGGCCGGCGCGGGGGACGGGCGGCCGCAGCTGCCGTCCCCGGACAACATTCCCCGGCATGTGGCGATCATCATGGACGGAAACGGGCGCTGGGCGCGGGAGCGGGGCCTTCCCCGCGTGGCCGGCCATCGCAGCGGCATGCGCACCGTCCGCCGCATCGCCATGGCCGCGGGCCGTATCGGCGTGGAGGTGCTGACGCTTTACGCGTTTTCCACGGAAAACTGGAAGCGGCCCAAATCCGAAGTCGACTATCTGATGAAGCTGCCCGAGGAATTTCTGGCGGTTGAACTGGAGGAACTCATCGCCAATAACGTCAGGGTACGCGTGATGGGATCCCGGGAAGGCCTGCCCGGACATACCCTGGCCGCCGTCGATGAAGCGATCCGTCGCACGGTAGGCAATACGGGACTTATCCTGAACTTCGCCCTCAATTACGGCAGCCGGGCGGAGCTGGTCCAGGCGGCGCGGGAAGTGGCCAGGCGGGTGAAGGAAGGCGCTTTGGACGTACGGTCGATCGACGAACAAACGATAGCTTCGTGCCTTTCGACGGCGGAACTTCCGGACCCGGACCTGCTCATCCGGACGAGCGGGGAGCTTCGCATCAGCAATTTCATGCTCTGGCAGCTGGCGTACAGCGAATTGTGGTTTACGGACGTGTACTGGCCGGAGTTTACGGAACGGCATTTTTACGACGCCATTCGCGAATATCAGCGGCGCGTGCGCCGGTACGGGGGATTGTAGACGAATGGGAAAACGGATTGCCACCGGCGTCGTGGCGGGGGCGGGTTTTGTCGCCGTTCTCGCGGCCGGAGGCTGGGCATTTGCCGCGCTGCTCGCCCTGATGGCCCTGCTGGGTTACGCGGAATTCGCCAGGCTGAACGGATTCGCCCTGCGGAGACCCGAAGTGTGGGCGGGCTTCGCCGCCACGCTGGTTCTCGCGACGCCGCAGTGGCCTTTCGGATGGACGGAACCGGCGCCGCCGGCGGTGGTTTGGGTGCTGGCTTTCCTGCTGTTGGCCGCCACGGTGATCCGGGAAAACCGGTTTCATCTTGGGCACGCCGCCGTCCTGTTCCTCGGCGCGGTCTACATAGGGTTCGGCTTCCGGGCCATGGCGCTGGTCCGGGAGGCGGAGGATGGATTGTTCTGGGCGGCCGTCGCGTTTGCCTGCATCTGGGGGGCCGACATCGGAGCCTATTTTGCGGGACGGGCTTTCGGCAGAAGCAAGCTGTGGCCGGCCATCAGCCCGAACAAGACGGTGGAAGGCGCCGTCGGCGGGCTTGCCGTCGCGGTTCTGGCAGCTCTCGCCGCCGCATGGATATGGCCCGGACCGATGGGCTTCGGACAAGCCGTCCTTTTCGGGCTGGCGGCAGGCGTCGTCGGCCCGCTGGGCGACCTGATCCAATCCGCGTACAAGCGGCACAGCGGAGTGAAGGATGCCGGACGCCTTCTTCCCGGGCACGGCGGAGTGCTTGACAGGACCGACAGCTGGCTCATCGCCTTTCCGGTCCTGCAGCTGCTGGCGCTGCTGCCGGGAGCTTGAAGCGGCAGGTGAAACGAATGAAACGGATTTCCATCCTGGGTTCCACGGGTTCCATCGGCACGCAGACGCTGGACGTCATCGAACGGCTTTCCGGCGATTTCCGCGTGGCCGGCCTGGCCGCGGGGAAGAACGCGGAGCTTTTGCTGCGGCAGGCGGAGCGGTTCAGGCCGCAAGTCGTTTCCGTCGCCGACCGGACGCAGGCGGAGTGGCTGGCGGCCCGGCTGCCGGCGGGCGTCCGGGCGGTATACGGTCCGGAGGGCCTTTTGGAGGTCGCGGCGGGTTGCGGCGCGGATATGGTGGTCGCCGCGATGGTGGGAAGCGCCGGCCTGGCGCCCACCCTGGCCGCCATCGAGGCCGGCGCGGCCATCGGCCTCGCCAACAAGGAAACGCTGGTGGCCGCGGGACACATCGTCACGCGGCGCGCGGCGGAACGGGGTGTGCCCCTGCTGCCGATGGACAGCGAACATTCGGCGATTTTCCAGTGCCTGCAGGGGGAAGGCCGGAAAGCCGTAAAGAGGCTTCTGCTCACGGCGTCGGGCGGCAGCTTCCGCGACCGGAGCCGGGAAGAGCTGGCCCATGTGACCGTGGCGGAAGCCCTGCGCCACCCGAACTGGTCGATGGGTGCAAAGATCACCATCGATTCCGCCACGATGGCCAACAAGGGGCTGGAAGTGATCGAGGCCCATTGGCTGTTTGACGTATCGTACGATCGCATAGAGGTGCTGCTCCACCCGGAAAGCATCGTGCATTCGCTGGTGGAGTTTGCGGATTCGTCCGTTTTGGCCCAGCTCGGCCTTCCCGATATGCGAGGGCCCATCCAGTACGCGCTTTGCTACCCCGAACGGAAGCCGTCGCCTGTGGAACCCCTCGACCTGACCCGCATCGGCGCGCTGCATTTCCGTCCGGCGGACTTTGCCCGCTACCCTTGCCTGGGCATGGCGTACGAGGCGGGCAGGACCGGCGGCACGGCCCCGGCCGTGTTCAACGCCGCCAACGAAGTCGCCGTCGCCCGGTTTTTGCGCGGGGAAATTCCGTTTTTGGCCATCGAGGACATTATCGAAAAAGTTCTTTCGCGGCACACGCCGCAGGCGGATCCGGACCTGGAAACGATCCTCGCCTGCGACGCCTGGGCTCGCCGCGAAGCGGCCGAAGCCCTGTGATACAGGCATTTTCGCCGGGCATGCAACCCTGCGGCCCCCGACGCCGTATTCTCTTGTAACGGCGGAGCGAATAATGATAATCTAAGGACAGCCGCTGAGCGGCATCGGGGGTATTCGAATGCAAACGCTGCAGCTTGTCGTTCTCACCGTTCTGGTGTTTTTCGTCATCGTTTCCATCCACGAATTCGGCCACTATTTTTTTGCCCGGCGCGCCGGCATTCTCGTCCGGGAATTCGCCATCGGCTTCGGGCCGAAGCTGCTTTCCTTCAAGCGGGGGGAAACGCGCTTCACGCTGCGCCTTTTGCCGTTCGGCGGATTCGCCCGCATGGCCGGGGAAGATCCCGAAATGTCTCTTGTGCAAAGGGGCCATGTCGTGGCGGTCGAAGAGGAGAACGGGCGGGTCAAACGCATCGTGCTGGACAGACCGGAGGAGCAGGCCGGCCTCCGGCGGGGAGAAGTGCGGGCGGTTGACCTGGAAAAGGACCTGTACATCGAGCTTGTGGACGAATACGGCGCGGCGGCCCGCCTGCCCGTGCATCCGAAGGCGCTCGTCGTTCACCGGGGCGAGGAGACGCAGATCGCCCCCCTTGACCGGCAGTTTTTGCACAAGCCGGTGGGCAAGCGGGCCATGGCCATTTTCGCCGGTCCCCTCATGAATTTTTTGCTCGCCTTCGTTCTGTTCGGGGCGGTTCTGCAGATGACCGGCGTGCCCGACGAGCATTCGGACAAGGTGTTCATCGGCGGCATCGCCCTCCGGGAAGACGGACAGCCGTCTCCCGCGGAGGAAGCCGGCTTGCGGGAAGGGGACTGGGTCAAGGCCATCGACGGACAGCCGGTGGGCGGGGACATCGATGCCCTGGTGGAAGCCATCGGCGCTGCGGCCGGCCGGCCGATGACGTGGACCATCGAGCGCGATGGCCAGGAGCTCACCCTGACCGTGACGCCGGACGCGGAAACCGGCAAAGTCGGCTTCTACCCGATGCCGGAAATGCGCGCGGCCACCGCCGGTGAGACGATCCGTTACGCGGGCGTGCAGATGGTCCAGTGGACCCAGCTGATCTTCGACGGATTCCGCCAGCTCGTCACGGGCAATTTCCGGCTGGACGACATCGGCGGACCGGTCAAGACGACCCAGGTGACTTACCAGGTCGCCAGCCAGGGCATCGACCGGCTGACCGCCTGGACCGCCGTGCTCAGCCTGTATTTGGGCATTTTCAACCTGCTGCCCATCCCCGCGCTGGACGGCAGCCGGCTGCTGTTCCTCGGCTTTGAGGCGCTGCGGGGGCGGCCGGTCAATCCGAACCGCGAGAGCATGGTCCACCTCATCGGTTTCGCCATGCTCATGCTGCTGATGCTTGTCGTCACGTACAACGACATTCTCGGCCTCGTCCGCCGTTGATGCCGCAGGCCGGTCCGCGCGCCGCGCGTGAGGACAAGCCGCGGCCGCGGACGGCTCACTTACCGCTGTCGGAGGGAAGAAACCGCATGTCCAGGGAAAAGCAGTTTGTCACGGAAATCACGCCGCAAAACGAAGATTTTTCACGCTGGTATCTTGACGTCATCCGCAAGGCGGAGCTGATGGACTACGCGCCGGTGCGCGGCTGCATCGTGTTTCGCCCGGACGGCTACGAGCTGTGGGAGAACATCCAGCGGGAACTGGACCGCCGGTTCAAGGATACCGGCCACCGCAACGCCTATTTCCCGATGTTCATCCCGGAGCATTTTCTTCTCAAGGAAAAAGAGCATGTGGAAGGGTTCAATCCCGAGCTGCCCTGGGTGACGGAAGCCGGCGGCGAGAAGCTGGAAGAGCGCCTGGCGATCCGCCCGACGTCGGAGACGATGATCGGGCACATGTATTCCAAATGGATCAACTCGTACCGGGATTTGCCGCTGCTCATCAACCAGTGGTGCAACGTCGTCCGCTGGGAAAAGCGCACCCTGCCGTTCCTGAGGACCAGCGAGTTTCTCTGGCAGGAGGGGCATACGGCCCACGAAGACGAGGAAGACGCCCGCCGGGAAACGATGCGGATGCTGGAAGTGTACCGCGACTTTGCCGAAAACGTGCTGGCGATGCCGGTCATCGCCGGCCAGAAGACGCCGTCCGAGAAATTCGCGGGCGCCGTGGACACCTATTCCATCGAGGCGATGATGAAGGACGGCCGGGCGGTGCAGGCGGGCACGTCCCATTACCTTGGCACGAATTTCGCCGTCGCCTTCGACATCAAATACCTGAACCGCGAAAACGTGATGACCTATTGCCATACCACCTCCTGGGGCGTCAGCACCCGGCTGATCGGCGCCGTCATCATGGTGCACGGGGACGACCGCGGACTCGTTTTGCCGCCCAGGATCGCGCCCACGCAGGTGATGATCATCCCCATCGGCCCTGCGAAATCGCGGGAACCGGTCATCGCCAAGGCGCGGGAGCTGCTCGACGAGCTGCGGGCGGCGGGAATCCGCGTGCGCATGGACGACCGGGACGATGTGTCGCCCGGCTGGAAGTTCAACGAATATGAAATGCGCGGCATCCCGCTCCGGCTCGAGATCGGCCCCCGGGATCTGGAAAACGGACAGTGCGTCCTGGTCTCCCGCGTCAGCGGCGAGAAAACCCCGGTGCCCCTGGACCGGGCGGCGGCCGAGGTGCGGGCGATGCTGGAGCGCATCACCACGGACATGTACCAAAAAGCGAAGCGTTTCATGGACGAGCATACCTTTGCCGTGGATACGCTGGACGAGCTCAAGGCCAGGTACGAAGAGACCCGCGGTTTCGCCTACGCCGGCTGGTGCGGTTCGGATGCCTGCGAGAGCCGGGTCAAGGAGGAAACGGGAGCGACCAGCCGGAACATTCCGTTCGAACCGGCGGTGACCAAGTCCCGCTGCCTGGTGTGCGGGGACGCCGCCCGGCATACGGTGGTGTTCGCCAGAGCCTATTGAAGCCGGCGGGAAAGCTTGACGGCAGCGGAGCGGCAAACGGGGGAGGATGCGCATGGACGCGTTGGGGGAAGCGCGCCAGCGGCTGGAAGCGTTGCTTTCGCACATCCAGGCGCCGCCGCACTGGCCGGAGGAGCACTTCGGCGACGCCCGGATCGAACGGGTCGCCGTGCGGCGGTCCAGCCGGAACTGGACGATCGTGATACATAAGGATTCGCTGCTTCCGCGGGACGTTTATGAGGAGTTTTGCGCCCTCGTGCGGGAGCGGCTTGCGTCCGTCGCCGATGCGGAATTCGCTTTCAAATTCGGCGAAGCGGCGGCCGCGGAAGACATTCTGCGGGAATACTGGCCGTCCTTTGCGGCTTGGGCGCAGCGGGAAATCGCCAGCGTCAACGGGTGGCTGGCGAAAGCCCGGGCGGAAGCGGCCGGTGACCTGCTCACCCTTTATCTTCCCGACGAAACGGTGCTTCAGCTGGCCCGCAAAAGATCGGTGGACGAGCTGGCCGTACGCTTTTTCCGCGAGCGGTTCGGCTGCGCCTGCCGGATTCGCCTGGCCGTTGACGAAAACGGCCAGGAAGCGTTTGAGGAACTGGCTTCCCGCATCCGGGAAGAAGAGCTGGAAGAAGTGCTGCGGATCGTGACCGCGGCGAAGGAAGAAGCGGCGGCGGAGGCGGACGGCCCGCAGCCGATCCGTCTCGGTTCCGACATCCACGACGAGCCGGTGCCGCTTTCCTCCATCACCGGGGAAGAGAAACGGGTCACGGTGCAGGGCGAAGTGTTCGGCCTGGAAACCCGGGAGACCCGTAGCGGCAGCACGCTGTACCAGTTTTACCTGACGGACCGAACCGATTCCATCCTGGTCAAACTGTTCGGCAAAACGAAGGAAGACAACCGGATGCTTTCCGGCCTGGCGGACGGCAAATGGCTAAAGCTGCGGGGCCGGGTGGAAGTGGACCGGTATCTCAATCCGCCGGAACCGGTGCTCATGCCCGGCGACATCCGCGAGGCTTCGGCGCCGGAGCGGATCGACGACGCGGAAGAAAAGCGGGTCGAGTTCCATCTGCACACGACGATGAGCGCGATGGACGCCGTCACTCCCGTCGACGCGTACATCAAAAGGGCGGCGAAATGGGGCCACCCCGCCATCGCCGTGACCGACCACGCCGTCGTGCAGTCGTTTCCGGAAGCGGCAAAGGCGGCGAAAAAACACGGCGTCAAGGTCATCTACGGGCTGGAAGCCAACGTGGTCAACGACGCCGTGGCCATCGTGCTGGAGCCGCGCAGACAGGATCTGAAGGACGCCGAATACGTCGTGTTCGACATCGAAACGACGGGACTGTCGGTCACCGGCAGCAAGATCATCGAACTGGCCGCGGTACGCATGAAGGATGGGCGCGAACTCGCGCGTTTTTCCACCTTCGTCAATCCCCACGAGCCGATTCCGCCCCACATCCAGCAGCTGACGAACATCACCGACGACATGGTGAAGGACGCGCCCGATGCGGAACCGGTGCTGCGGGAATTCCTTGACTTCGTGGGCGACGCGGTGATGGTGGCGCACAACGCCCGCTTCGACATCGGCTTCATCCGGGAAAACTGCCGCCAGCTCGGCCTGCCGCTGCCGGCCAATCCGGTGCTCGACACCCTGGAGCTGGCGCGCTTTTTGCATCCGCGGCTCAAGAACCACCGGCTGAACACGCTGGCGGAAATGTACGGCGTGCCCCTCAAGAACCATCACCGCGCCATCGACGACACCGTCGCCCTGGGCGGCATCCTGACGGGGCTGCTCCGGGACACGATGGCCCGGGGCATCACGGAGCTTTCCCGGCTCAACGAATCGCGCGGGGATGCCTGGAGGTCATCGCACCCGTACCATTGCTGCATTTACGCGCTGAACGCGACGGGCAAGAAAAACCTGTACAAGCTGGTTTCGCTGTCCCATACCGAATATTTCCACAAGGTCCCCTGCATTCCGAAAAGCAAGCTGAACGAGCTCCGCGAGGGACTGTTCGTGCTGTCCGGCTGCGAGAAGGGCGAGATGTTCGAAACGGTGCTGAACAAGTCGGAAGAAGAAGCGGAGGAAGTGGCGGCGTTCTACGACGCGCTGGAGATCCAGCCGGTGGAGTTCTATCTGCACCTCGTGGACAAAGGCTTGGTGGGCAGCCGGGCGGACATCGAAGAAGCCCTGCGCAAAATATGCCGCATCGGCGAAAAGCTGGGCAAGCCCGTCATCGCCACCGGCAACGTCCACTATCTGGACCCGGAAGACAAGGTGTTCCGCGACATCACCATCCACGGCATCACCGGCTTCAGCCCCCTGAAGGAACAGCGCAAGCCGGACGCCTACTTCCGCACGACGAAGGAAATGCTCGAGGCCATGGCGTTCCTCGGGCCGGAAAAAGCCTTCGAGACGGTGGTGACCAACCCCCGCGCGCTGGCCGAACGGTTCGAGCAAATCAAGCTGTTTCCTGACCAGCTGTTCACGCCGGTCATCGAGGGGGCGGACGAAGAAATCCGGGCGAAGTGCTACGCCAGGGCGCGGGAGCTGTACGGCGATCCGCTGCCGGAAGTCGTCGAGAAGCGCCTGGAGAAGGAACTTACGCCCATCATCAAATTCGGTTTTTCCGTGAACTATCTCATTTCCGAGCGGCTGGTGAAAAAGTCCAACGAAGACGGCTATCTGGTCGGGTCGCGGGGGTCCGTCGGCTCGTCCGTCGTGGCCACGTTCCTCGGCATCTCCGAGGTGAACCCGCTGCCGGCGCACTACCTGTGCCGCAACCCGGATTGCAAGCACAGCGAGTGGTTCCTCGACGGCAGCGTGCGCAGCGGATTCGACCTGCCGGACAAGCCGTGCCCGAAGTGCGGACGGACGATGAAGGGCGACGGCCAGGACATCCCCTTCGAGACGTTCCTCGGTTTCCAGGGCGACAAGGTGCCGGACATCGACCTGAACTTTTCCGGCGAGTACCAGGCGCGGGCGCACAATTACACGAAGGAGCTGTTCGGCGAGAAAAACGTGTTTCGCGCCGGCACCATCAGCACCGTGGCGGAGAAGACGGCGTACGGCTTCGCCAGAAAGTACCAGGAAGATCACGGCAAAAATTGGCGTGGCGCCGAGCTGGCCCGCCTGGCCACCGGATGCACGGGCGTCAAGCGCAGCACCGGCCAGCATCCGGGCGGCATCATCGTCGTGCCGGATTACATCGAGGTGGAGGACATCACGCCGGTCCAGTATCCGGCGGACGACATCTCTTCGGAATGGAAGACGACGCATTTCGACTACCACGCCTTTGACGCCAACCTGCTCAAGCTGGACATCCTCGGCCACGACGATCCGACGATGATGCGGATGCTGCAGGACCTGACGGGCGTCGATCCGACGACGATCCCGATGAACGATCCGAAGGTGATGAGCCTGTTCAACTCGGTGGAAGCCCTGGGCGTCACGGCGGAGCAGATCCGCACGCCGGTGGCGACCTACGGAATTCCCGAAATGGGCACCCGCTTCGTGCGCCAGATGCTGGAGGAAACGAAGCCGGCCACCTTCGCCGACCTGCTGCAGATTTCCGGCCTGTCCCACGGCACAGGCGTATGGCTGGGCAACGCGCAGGAGCTCATCCGCAGCGGCACCTGCACGATCAAGACGGTGATCGGCTGCCGCGACGACATCATGCTGTACCTGATCTACAAGGGCATGGAAGCTTCCCTGGCCTTCAAGATCACCGAGAGCGTGCGGAAAGGGAAAGGCCTGACGCCCGAATGGATCGAGGAAATGAAAAAGTGCGGCGTCCCGCAATGGTACATCGATTCGTGCCTGAAGATCGAGTACATGTTCCCGAAGGCGCACGCCGCCGCCTACGTCATTTCCGCGGTGCGCACGGCTTACTACAAGCTGTACCACCCGATCGCGTTCTACGCGGCCTACTTCTCGGTGCGGGCGGCGGACGACTTCGACGTGGAGCTGTTTTGCCGGGGATACGACGCGATTCTGCGCGCCTTGGAGGATATCGAGGCCAAGGGCCTGCAGGCGACCGCCAAGGAAAGGAACATGATTCCGATCCTGGAGATGGGGCTGGAGATGACGGCGCGGGGCTTCCGCTTCAAGCCGGTGGACCTGTACCGCTCGGACGCGATCCGCTTCATCATCGACGGCGACGCGCTCATCCCGCCGTTCGCCGCCGTGCCCGGCATCGGCGTAAGCGCGGCGCGGGCCATCGCGGCGTCGCGGGAGGAAGGGCCGTTCGTGTCCGTGGAAGACTTCCAGCAGCGGGCAAAGGCGAGCAAGACGGTGGTGGAGCTTTTGTCCGGCATGGGGTGCTTCAGGGATCTGCCCGAATCGAATCAGCTGGTGCTGTTTTAGGGCGCTGTTTTTCGGGCCTCAGGGGATAAATGGTTGAAAAGTTTGACATCCAGCGTTCTTCGAATATAAAATCGATTTGTATCATACATGAGACAAATTTGTTCTATGCAAGGTGGGATATCTCTGGATTCGATTGATCGCGCCAATCCCATGCCGCTCGTCCATCAGTTGACGCTGCTGCTCAGGGAGAAAATCGTTAACGGAGATTATCCCCCCCATTCCCTGTTTCCGACGGAAGAGCAGTTGACCGCCAAATACGGCGTGAGTCGGACAACGGTGAGAATGGCGTTAAGCAATCTGGTGGCCGATGGGCTCATTTATCGGGAACAAGGCCGCGGCACGTTCGTCAACGCGGGGAAATTGCCGGCCGAGTCAAAAAATAAATATCTAAAGAAACATGTCGCCCGGGATGTCGGACAGGTCAAGAGCACGACTCATATCATTGAATCTGCCGGGATGGTTCCGTCGTCGAAATTGATCCGTTTCTCGGCGGAGCAGCCGAACGACCGGGTCGCCCAAAACCTGGGCATCCGCAAGGAGCATACCGTCTGGTATGTCGAACGCGTCCGCTATGCCGACGATTTGCCGGTCTTGCTGGAAAGGCTTTGGATACCGCAATTCATGTGTCCGGAATTGTCCGAAGAACATCTGAAAGGTTCGCTTTACGAATACCTTTCCACGGCGTACGGGTATGAATTCCAACGGGCCAGCCAGGTGTTGCGCGCCATCTTGCTCAGTTCCGAAGATGCTTTGCTGCTCGATTTGAACGAAGGTTCGCCCGCGTTGTTCATTACCGGGGTTACGTACCTGAAAAACGGGAAGCCCATTGAAATGGAAAACACCATTTACAACAGTGAAGCCGTGGAGTTTTTGATCGAACTCGGCGAGTCTTCGGAATACGCCAGAATTCGGCGGTCCGGGGACGCGCTATCCTCCCCATAAAGAGGAATTTGCCATACCCGTATTTGTTACTACATTAAGACAACAAATTTTACAAGAAAAGATCCCGGAAAGGAACCGTGTTTCCATGATCCATGTTCGCATCGTAAACCGTGAACGAATTCCGGCGATGGTGGCGGAAGATTTGCGACGGCAGCTTGAGCGGAAGCCCGATTCGGTGCTCGGTTTGCCAACCGGCTCAACGCCCCTGGCGGTGTATCGTGAGCTTGTCGCTCGGCAACAGCAGGGCAAAATCGATTTTTCCCGCGCGACCACATTCAATCTTGATGAATACATCGGTCTGGACGGAACCCATGCCCAAAGTTACAAAACCTATATGTATGAAAACTTCTTCCGGCATGTCAATATTGATTTGAATAACACCCATATTCCGAACGGTGCCGCCGGGAACCTGGAAGAAGAATGCAGGCGGTACGAAAAATTGATGGAGCAGTCGGGCGGGATCGACTGGCTGCTTCTGGGCATCGGACGCAACGGACATATCGGATTTAACGAGCCAGGGGAAAGTTTGATCGCTGAAACCCACGTACAAAAGCTGCAGGAAGAAACCCGCTCCGCGAACGCCCGGTTCTTCGGTTCGTTGCAGGATGTGCCCACGCACGCGATCACGATGGGGATGGGAAGCATTCTGAAAGCGGGAAAAATTGTCCTGATCGCGTTCGGAAAGGAAAAAGCGGACATTTTGGCAAAAGCCGTAAACGGGCCGGTCACCACTTGGGTTCCCGCCTCTTTTTTGCAGTTGCATCGGGATGTCACCTTTGTGCTGGATCATGAGGCCGCGTCAGGACTTGAACCTTCGGGGGTGACGCCCTGACCGTATCCCGGTACCGCAACTATCCCCGAAAAAACGGTTGTCATCCGCCATCCAATGTGGTATAGTACATATGGTAACCATGCTGAAAATTGCCGTCTGCCGAAGAGTGGGGAAACCCACTCTTTACGTTTTGCCGCGGCGGGCGCCCATACAATCCCGGAGGGAGCGCGTGTGAGCGAGTCGAAAATCCGATCCGTGGTGGAGTCGTTTTTGCTGCCCTATCTGGAAAAGAACGGCTTCGAGCTGTACGACATCGAATACGTCAAGGAAGGCGGTAGCCGTTTTTTGCGCATCTTCGTCGACAAGGAGGGCGGGATCGACGTAGAGGAATGCACGGCCATTTCCGAATTCGCCAGCGCGAAGCTGGATGAACTGGACCCGATTCCCGAGGCGTATTTTCTTGAAGTCAGCTCCCCCGGCGCGGAAAGACCCCTGAAAACCAAAGCCCACGTGGAAAAAGCCGTCGGCAGGCTGGTTTATGTCAAGACATACGAGCCGGTGGACGGCTTCAAGGAATTCGAAGGTGTGCTCGAGGCGTTTGACGGCAACGTGATGACCGTATCCATGGGGCGGAAACGCCATGAAATCCCTTACGACAAGGTGGCCTTCGCCAGGCTGGCCATCGCGTTCTGAACCATGAAAGGAGGTTGCGACTGTTCATGAGCAAGGAGTTGATCGAGGCGCTGTCCGACATCGAGCGCGAAAAAGGGATCAGCAAGGACGTGCTGATCGAAGCGATCGAGGCGGCTCTCATCTCCAGCTACAAGCGGAATTTCAATACGGCGCAAAACGTGCGGGTCGACATCAACCGGACCACGGGCCAGATCAAGGTGTTCGCCCGCAAGACCATCGTGGAGGAAGTGTTCGATCCGCGCCTGGAGATTTCGCTGGAGGCGGCGCGCAGCATCAACCCGCTTTACAATCTGGACGACATCGTGGAAATCGAAGTGACGCCCAGCGACTTTGGGCGGATTGCGGCGCAGACGGCCAAGCAGGTGGTCACGCAGCGCATCCGCGAGGCGGAACGCGGACTCATCTATAACGCCTTTGTCGACAAGGAACAGGATATCGTCACGGGCATCGTGATGAGGGCGGACCAGCGCAATCTGTACGTCGATCTCGGCAAGGCGGAAGCGATCCTGCCGCTCACCGAACTGATGCCCGGCGACCGCCTGAAGCAGGGCGACCGGGTGAAGACGTTCATCGTGAAGGTGGAAAACACGGCCAAAGGGCCGCAGATCATCCTGTCGAGGACGCATCCGGGGCTGCTCAAGCGGTTGTTCGAACTGGAAGTGCCGGAAATTTTCGACGGCACGGTGGAAATCCGCTCCGTCGCCCGCGAAGCGGGCCAGCGTTCCAAGATCGCGGTTTATTCGCGCAACCCTGAGGTGGATCCCATCGGCGCCTGTGTCGGCCCCAAGGGAGCGCGCGTGCAAACGGTGGTCAACGAGCTGAAAGGCGAAAAAATCGACATCGTCCGCTGGTCGGAAAATCCGGAGGAATATGTCGCCAACGCCCTGAGCCCGTCGAAGGTGCTGGAAGTGATCGTATTTCCGGAGGAGAAGACGGCGCGCGTCATCGTGCCCGACAACCAGCTTTCGCTGGCCATCGGCATCAAGGGTCAGAACGCCCGCCTCGCGGCCAAGCTGACCGGATGGAAAATCGACATCAAGAGCGAGTCGCAGGCCGAGCAGGAGTTCGGGCGGCAGCGCACCTCCGGCGAAACGATGCACCAGGACGGCGTGACCATCGATTCCTGACGCGCCCCTGACGCGTGACGGGAGGGAAAAAGCCTTGAGACCGCGCAAGATTCCGCAGCGCAAGTGCGTCGCCTGTCAGCGGATGATGCCGAAACGGGAGCTGATCCGGATTGTCCGAACCCCGCAGGGGGAAATCGAAATCGACCTGACCGGGAAAAAAGCCGGCCGAGGCGCGTACCTGTGCGGTCAGGCCAGCTGCTTCAAACTCGCCAAGAAAACGAAAGCTTTCGAACGGGCGCTCAAGGTTCCGGTGGAACCCGCCATCTACGACCGGCTGGAAGCGGACTTCATCCGCGTGGAAGACGAGTTTGTTGCCGGCAAGGAGCGGTCGGACGACGATGACGACGGATAGGACGTTGGGGAGAATCGGCCTGGCGATGCGGGCCGGCAAGGTCGTCACCGGCGAGGACGGCGTGCTGGAAGCGATCCGCGCGGGAACGGCCTGCCTGGTCGTCATGTCGGCCGACGCTTCCGCACGGACGAGAAAAGTGATCGAAGACAAGTGCCGAAGCGGGGCGGTGACCCTGCTGACCGGATACAGCCGATACGAGCTCGGCGCGGCCGTCGGCAAGCCGGAACGCGTATTGCTTGCCGTGACCGACCGGGGTCTCGCCGATCTGATTCGCGGCGGTTGGACCGAACCATCGGAGGTGGAGGATATTGAGCAAACAGGACACGAAGGAAACCAAGGATAAACTTCGCGTGTACGAATACGCCAAACAGCTCAGCATGAGCAGCAAGGAAATCATTACCATATTGAAGCGGATGAACGTCCCCGTCAACAACCATATGAGCGTCATGGAAGACCATATGATCGAGGCGGTGGAGCGCTTTTTCCAACAGGTGAAGGAGAAAGCCGCGGCAAGGATGGCCGCCCAGCAGGCGGCGCAGCAAGCCGCCAAGGCCAAGGCCGCGGAGGCGGCCCGCAAATCCCAGCAAACCGCCTCGCCGTCGCAGCAGGCCCCGGTGCAGACGCATCAACGGCCCGCCGCCGGCGCCGCGCAAACGCGCGCGCCGGAAGACCGGCCGCGCCAGGCCCCGGCGTCGGGTGCCGCCGCGCGGCCGCAGCCCCATGGGGCGGCGCAGGGCGTCGGCGCGCGGCCGCAGTCCCCGCAGTTCCAGGGGCCGGCACAGGCCGCGAAACCGTCCGGCTCGGCACCGGGAGCGCATAGCCCCGCGCGGGACAGGGACAGGGACAGAGACAGGGACAGGGGGGCGCCCGCCTCGGGCCGCCCCGCCGCTGCCGCAGCATCCGGGGGACAGCCCAGGCCCGATGACCGGGGTGACCGTCCAAGGGGCCCGGCGGCGCCGGGCCGCGGCGACCGTCCGCAAGGGGCCGGACGGGGCGACCGGCCGGACCGCGGCGATCGCGGCGGTCGTCCGCCGGGCCGCGGCGATCAACGCGGCGGACGCGGACCGGGCGGTCCGGGCCGCGGACGGATCGTCATCCCGGCTCCGCCTCCGCAGGTAACGGCGCAGCAAAGCACCCGGGACCGGCGCGGCGAATCCCGCGGCGGCCGCGACGGCGGCCACGGACGCAAGGCCAAGGAAGTCGAATACGGCAGCAAGCGCTTCATGGAAGAGGGGCGTTTTGCGGAAGCCTTCAAGGGCAAGGGCAAAGGCAAGCACGGCAGGGACAAGGGTGCCCATGCCCGCGAGAAGGTTGACAACACGCCGAAGAAGATCATCGTGCGCGGCGAGATGACCGTCGGCGAGCTGGCGAAGCTGCTGCACAAAGACGTGTCCGAAGTGATCAAGAAGCTGCTCATGATGGGCGTCATCGCGACGATCAACCAGGAGCTTGATCTGGATACGATCCTCCTGACCGCCGGCGATTTCGGCGTGGAGACCGAAGTCAAGATCGCCGTGGAAGAGACCGAATTCGAAACCATCGAGGAACAGGACGATCCGGAATCCCTCGAGACGCGGCCTCCGGTGGTCACCATCATGGGTCACGTCGACCACGGGAAGACGACGCTGCTTGACGCGATCCGCGAGACGCGGGTGGCGGCCGGCGAAGCCGGGGGCATCACCCAGCACATCGGGGCCTATCAGGTGGAAGCGCAAGGGAAGAAAATCACCTTCCTCGACACGCCGGGCCACGAAGCGTTCACGACGATGCGCGCCCGCGGCGCCCAGGTGACGGACATCACCGTGCTGGTCGTGGCGGCGGACGACGGCGTCATGCCGCAGACGGTGGAAGCGATCAACCATGCGAAGGCGGCGAATGTGCCCATCATCGTCGCGGTCAACAAGATCGACCTGCCGGAAGCCAATCCGGACCGGGTGAAGCAGGAGCTCATGAACTACGGCCTTGTGCCGGAAGAGTGGGGCGGCGACACCATCTTCGTCCCCGTGTCCGCCAAACAGCGCACCAATCTGGATACGCTGCTGGAAATGATTCTGCTGGTGGCGGAAGTGAACGACTACAAGGCCAATCCGAACAAGCGCGCCCGCGGCACGGTGCTGGAGGCGGAGCTGGACAAGGGGAAAGGTCCGGTGGCCCGCGTGCTCGTCCAGCACGGCACGCTCAAGGTGGGCGACGCCCTGGTGGCCGGCGACGTGTTCGGCCGCGTGCGGGCAATGATGAACGACCGCGGCCGCCGGATCAAGGAAGCCGGTCCGTCCACGCCGGTGGAGATCACCGGTCTGAACGACGTGCCCCAGGCGGGCGATCCGTTCATGGTGTTCGAGGACGAGCGGAAAGCCCGGGAAATCGCCGAGAAGCGTGCCATCAAGTCGCGCCAGAAGGCGCTGCAGCAGCAGCACCGCATCACCCTCGACGATTTGTTCAGCAAGATCAAGGAAGGCGAAATCAAGGAACTCAATGTCATTTTGAAGGCCGACGTGCAGGGTTCGGTCGAAGCGCTCCGGGGATCGCTGGAGAAAATCGACATCGAAGGCGTGCGCGTCAAGATCATCCACAGCGGCGTGGGTGCCATCACCGAATCCGACATCCAGCTGGCCCTGGCTTCCTCGGCGATCGTCGTCGGTTTCAACGTCCGGCCTGAGCCGGGCGCGGCGGCGATGGCGGAGCAGGAGAAGGTCGACGTCCGCCTCCACCGGATCATCTACCAGGTGATCGAGGAAATCGAGCAGGCGATGAAGGGCATGCTCGAACCGGTGATGAGGGAGAAAGTGATCGGCCACGCGGAAGTGCGGGAGACGTTCAAGGTCAGCAAGGTGGGCACGATCGCCGGCTGTTACGTGACGGACGGCAAGGTGGTCCGCAACGCGGACGCGCGTCTCGTCCGCAACGGCATCGTCATTTACGAGGGCAAGATCGAGTCGCTCCGCAGGTTCAAGGACGATGTGCGGGAAGTGACCGAAGGTTACGAATGCGGACTCACGCTGGAAAGATACAACGACATCCAGGTGGGAGACCGGATCGAGGTTACCGTCATGGAGACGGTCGAAACGTAAGATCTGCCGGCATGGCGAGGTGACGGGGCATGGCCAGATACCGGGTCGGCCGGGTTGGCGAACAGATCAAAAAGGAAATCAGCGATTTGATCCGGACGGAGCTGAAAGATCCGCGCATCGGGTTCATCACGATCACGGGGGTCGAGGTTACGGGAGATCTGTCGCTTGCCCGCGTTTACCTGAGCATTCTGGGCAGCGAGGAAGAACGGGCGGGCACGCTGCAGGCGCTGGAGCGGGCCAAAGGCTTTCTGCGGTCGGAACTGGGCCGGCGCATCCGCCTCCGGCAAACGCCCGAACTCGAGTTTCGCTTCGACAGCTCCATCGACCAGGGTCAGCGCATCACGGAGCTGCTGCGAAAGCTGGGTCAGGAGAGCGAATCCCCATGAATCCGAAATCCGGCGCCAACCATCGCCTTCCCCGTCCGGATGCGGCTCCGGATTGGGAAGGCCGGCTGCGGGAAGCCGTCGCTTTCCTGAGGCGGCATGATGATTTTCTCATCGTTTCCCATCAACAGCCCGACGGAGACGCCGTCAGCTCCACGGTGGCCGCCGGATGGCTGCTGGAACGGCTTGGCAAGTCTTTTTCCATGTACAACGAGGGTCCCGTGCCAACGCGGATGCGCCATCTGTGGAACATCGAGCGCATTTGCGTAGCGGACGGCCTGCCGGCCGGAAAAAAATTCCGGCACGTCGTCTGCGTCGACTGCGCCGATTTCGCGCGGATCGGCCGGGCCGCGGCGTGGATCGCGGAGGATGCGGAGATTCTGAACATCGACCATCACGCGACCAATGAAGGCTTCGGCACTCTGAACCTGGTCAGGACCGAAGCCGCCGCGACGGCGGAGATCATGTTCGAGCTCCTGCAGACGGCGGAAATCGAATGGGACAAGGATATCGCCAACACCATCTACACCGGTCTGTTGACGGACACGGGCGGATTCCGTTACGCCAACACCACGCCTTTCGTCATGTATATCGCCTCTTTCCTGCTGGATAGGGGAGCGGACGGCCCGGCCCTGGCGGAATCGCTGCTGGAGCGGATGTCGCTGGAACAGCTGCTCATGCTGCAGCGCGCGTTGCCCCGCCTCTCGCTTACCCCTGACCGGAAAATCGCCTGGCTGTGGGTGACGGAAAAAGATCTTCAGGAAACGGGCGCCGGCAACGAACACCTGGAGGGGCTGGTGGCGTATCCCCGCAACCTGGAAGGCGTCGAAGTCGGAATGCTGTTCAAGCAAATGGGCGAAGGCGCGGTGAAGGTCAGTCTCCGGTCGACCGGAACGGTGGATGTGGCGCGTGTGGCCAAAAGTTTCGGCGGAGGCGGCCATGTCCGCGCCGCCGGATGCCGCCTGGAGGCGCCGCTTTTCGAAGCGATCGACCGGCTGGTGGCGGCGGTACAAAACGCGCTGGAGGAATCATGATTCGCAATCGGACCAATCCGGACGGGAGCGGGCAACCGGCGGGGCAATCGGCCGGACGGCCTGAGCCGGAAGGCGTTCTGGGCGTCTGGAAACCCGCGGGCTGGACATCCCACGACGTGGTGGCGAAAGCGCGGCGGATGATCGGGGTTCGTCGCATCGGGCACGCGGGCACCCTCGACCCGGCGGTGACCGGCGTGCTGCCGCTGTGCGTCGGGCGCGCAACCCGTCTCGTCGAATTTTTGCAGGAACTTCCCAAAAGCTACGAAGCGGTGGTCGTCTTCGGCGTAGCCACGGACACCGACGACCTGACGGGCCGCGTCGTTGCGGAAGCGGACGCTTCGGGTCTTGCGGAAGACGAAATCCGGAGAACCATTGCGGCGTTCGAGGGCGAGCAGGAGCAGCTTCCGCCGATGGTGTCGGCCGTCCGGGTGGACGGCAAGCGGCTTTACGAATACGCCCGGGAAGGGAAAACGGTGGAGCGGAAGCCGCGGCGGATCACGATTCACGAGATCCTGATTCTGGACGTGCAGGCGGGGGTGCCCAGGCCGCAGGCCCGCTTCCGGGTCCGCTGTTCGAAGGGCACCTACATTCGCTCGCTGTGTGCCGACATCGGCCGCAGGCTGGGCGTGCCCGCCGCCATGGCGGAGCTGGTGCGGACGGAGAGCGCCGGCCTGGACGAGGAGCGCTGCGTGGACCTGGAGCGTCTGGCCGCCCTTGTGGAAGCGGGACGGCTTTCGGAAGCGCTGGTGCCGGGCGACCGGCTGCTCACCCATATGCCCTCCGTCATCGCGAACCGCCGGGCGGCTTCCGGCGCCCTGCACGGCCGCGCGCTGGATCCCGCCGATCTTGAAGGCGAATTCGCGGGCGCGGCCTGTTTCCGGCTCTACGGGCCGGAAGGCGAATTTTTGGGTATCTTCCGTTTCGATCATGCGCGCGGCGCAGCTATTCCCGTCAAGGTGATGGGCCGGCCGCAAGACGGATGAAGCGTCGGACGACGCGTTCATGGCTCAGGAGAGGAACATCCATGGAATGCTACAACATCGCCTATTCTTCCGTATTCGCCCGATTCGGCGCCTGGCGTCCGCCGCATGGCGAAGACGGTCTGTCGCTGGCCATCGGTTTTTTTGACGGCGTGCACCGGGGGCACGCCGAGGTGATCCGCGAAGCCGTCCGCATCGGCCTTTCGCGGGGACTCAAACCCGCGGTGCTGACCTTTGACCCGCATCCCCGCCTCGTGCTCGGCCAGGATCCCGAGCGGGTCCGGGTGCTGACGCCGCTGGAGGACAAAATCCGCCTGCTGAAAGAGCTCGGCGTACGGCTCGTTTATGTGATCGAGTTCGACCGCGATTTCGCCGGGGTGCCGGCGGAGCGATTCGTCCGTGAACTGCTGCTTCCCATGGGCGTTCAAACCGTCGTGGTCGGTTTCGATTTCCGGTTCGGGCGCGGCGGCGCGGGGGATGCGGAAACGCTGCGGACCGCGGGCGACGGGCGGATCGACGTCCGGGTCGTCGGACCGGTGGTGGCGGACGGCGTCAAGACCGGCAGTTCGGAGATCCGCGAACGCCTCGAGGCGGGAGATTGTGAAGGAGCGGCGCGCATGCTGGGCCGGCCCTATGAGATCCGCGGCGCCGTGGTCGGCGGCGACGGAAGGGGGCGCCAAATCGGCTTCCCGACAGCCAATCTGTCGCTGAAACACCCATACGTGCTTCCCCGCAACGGGGTTTACGCGGTGGTCGCACAAGTGGCGGACAAAGGTCCGGACCGCCCGCTGGCCGGAGTGATGAACGTCGGCGTCCGCCCGACCTTTGCGGGAGGGGACAATGCCCCCCGGGTGGAAATTCATCTTTTCGATTTTTCCGGCGACCTCTACGGCCGCGAGATGACCGTGTCCCTGCGCCATTTTTTGCGGCCGGAGCGGCAGTTCGCATCGGTCGACCTGCTTGTGGAACAGATCCGGCAAGACGCAACGCAGGCCAGGTCGTTGTTGCGCGATACGGTTGCGGAGCGGTGAGGACCGGTGTCATGGTCCGGCCAATCGGCAACTGCTGAGTGGGCACTGTGAGCGCACCGCCGACCGGGTATGGCGGGATAGGCGCTTTTTTTTGCCCGACTCATATTAATTTTTAATTAAGAAACCATTTGACAAGATAAAAAAGTGGTGCTAATATCACGGTGATGTTAATCAAATCTTAATCAAAAATAAATAAATGGAATCCCAAGATCGGACAAGCCTGCATCGAAGCAGATCTGGTTTCGGGATGAATCGGAGGAGGTGTGTTCGCGCGGGTCGGATTTTTGAAAGCGCTTTTTTGAAAATCATCCATTCATCATACGTTAACAAAAGAAAGGTTGATTTTGAATGAAAAAATTCGGGGTTATTACGGTTGCAGTCCTTTTGACGGGCTCACTCCTTCTGGGCGCTTGTTCGCAGAAGTCCGGCACCTCCCAGAATCCGGGAGGGAATAGCCCTGCCGCGAAAAACAAAAGCGCCGTGGAAGAGGTCATCGAACAAGCGCAGCAGATGTCCAATGAAGAGCTGTTCAAGAAAGCCATCGAAGAATCGAACGGCAAAACGATGTACGGCATCGGCAATTCCAGCCGCGGCGCCACGGCGGCCACGAACTTCATCAACAAGCTCAAGGAGATCGATCCGTCGTATACGGGGCAAATCGAGTGGTCGCAGCCGAAGGAAAACTCGATTTTTACCCTGCTCACTTCGGACATCAACAGTTCGAAACATAACTATTCCATGACGCTGATTCAGGACGCCACGCAGGTTCAGATGAAGATGATCGACACCGGCTATCTGCTCAACTACATCCCGAAAGATTGGGCCGAAGCCCCGGGCGTCAGCATGGAACAAAACGGAAATCCCTTTGCCCTGCAAACGCTGAACAAGGTGTTCATGTTCAACAACCTGAACGGGGAAGGGTTCAAAAACGTCTGGGACTTCGTAGACAAGGATGTCCACCCGATGTTCATGGGGGTCAACTCCGAGCCGGTGGGCAAAAACTTCCTGATGATGCTGACCCACGACAAGTACGCGAACATCGTCAAGGATGCGTTTGACGCGCTGCCCGCCGACAAGCAGGCATACTTCCAAAAAACGGTGGACGACGTCGAGGACGACGTGAAGAGCCTCGGGCTGACGGCGCCGAACGCCAAGTACGCCCTGGCCTGGGTCAAGCTGTGGTGCGAACAATACAACAAGCAGACGGACGACGGCCCCATCAGCAACGAGCTGGTCATGGATTCGGCCAAGGGACAAAGCGGGTTGCTCGTGTACTCCAAGCTGCGTTCCATTACGGAATCGCCCACTTCGTCGGTGAAAAACGTGACGGTCGCCGCTTACCAAGACGGCTATAAAGGTTTCGGGGGCTATGCCTACAAACATTACCTCCAAATCGTGAAAACCGCACCGCTGCCGTGGACGGCCGCCGCGTTCATCTCCTACATGACGACTGAAAAAGACGGGTTCTCCGCCTGGGGGAAAGACATCGGCAGCTACTCGTCGAATCCGAACCTGATGGACGATCACTCGCAAGACGGCTACGAAAACGGCGAGAACTTGTTCCCTGCCAAAAACGACAGGGGCTATGACTGGTGGCTTTCCGACGACGGCGGACGGCTTGTCGTGGAAGATCCGATTTACCTGGCCAAGGTCGCACCGAAGATGAGCGACTGGATCGACTACATCGTGGGCAACAGAGGATAATCCTGAATCTTGTGACGCGGCCGCATATGGGGGTCCCATATGCGGCCTTTTGGGGGAGCCATGAACCAGGTCATATCGCCTAATCCAAGTCCTTTGAAAGTCGGGATCAACCGGCTGCGCACTTATTTATCCAAGCCGCATCATCTGATCCTGCTGATCCTCGGGATTGTGTTGTCGGTCTCCACGATCGCGCCGATCGTTTCGATTTTTCTGGACTCGTTTCGGGTGCATGTCGGTTCCGTGGATTCCATCAACACGGGCAAGATGTCCGGCTACACCTTCTACAACTGGAAAGACTTGTTCACCGGCGTTCTGCGGAACGTCAATTTCTACGTTCCGCTGAAAAACACGCTGCTGCTCGCTTTCTTCACCTGTCTCGGGTCGATCCTGTACGGCGGCGTTTTCGCCTATCTGATGACCCGAACAAATATGAAATACAAAAAATATTTGGGCGCCATTTTTCTGTTTCCGTACATCATGCCGCAGTGGACGCTGGCCATCGTATGGAAAAACCTGTTCAACAGCACCGCGGTGACGGGCGGCGCGAACGGTCTGTTCGTTTCGCTGACCGGCATCGAAATGCCGCTGTGGTGGTGCAAGGGTCTGTTTCCCAGCGCGATGGTGCTCGCGATCCACTATGCCCCGTTCGCTTATATTTTGATCAGCGGCATCCTCCGCAACATGGACGCGAATCTGGAAGAGGCCGCCACGATTCTGGACACGCCGAGATGGAAAATCTTTTTCCGGATCACGCTGCCCATGGTCACGCCGGCCGTCGTCTCGACGATTCTTCTGGTCGCCAGCAGCGCCATGGGAAGTTATCCGGTGCCGCACTACTTGAACTACTCGACGCTCGCCACCAAATATGTGGAAATGAGCGTGAACCGCGCGGGTGAAGCGAGCATCGTGGCCATGGTCCTGATGGCGTTCGGGGTGTCGATCCTCATGCTGAACCTGATCAGCACGAGCGGCAGAAAGAGCTACACCACGATCACCGGCAAATCGGGCCAGGTCAGCCTCGTCGACCTCGGGCGGTACGGAAAGTATATCATCTCCTGGATTCTGATTGTGCTTACGCTGCTTACCAGCGTTTATCCGATCCTTTCCTTCGCCATGGAGACCTTTTTGCCGAACCCGGGGGACTACAGCTTCCTCACGCACGGCAACTGGGAAAGCCTCACGCTGAAGTGGTGGATCACCTCCGAAAATGTCACCGAACAGGGCATGTACGGGCAGTACGGCATCCTGTTCAACGACCTGATTTGGGGGGCGTTCAAAGGCACGCTGATCGTCTCGGTCTGGTGCGCGCTCCTGGCGGGAACCATCGGCACGCTGGTCGGGTACGCCGTGAGCAAGAATCGCCGCAGCAAATGGGCGGCTTATGTGAACAGCATGGCTTTTATCCCGTATTTGCTGCCGTCGCTGTCGGTCGGGGTCGCTTTCTTCGTGTTCGGCTCCAACATCGGCATTTACAACACGTATCTGCTGCTCATCATCGCGGGCACGGTCAAGTTCATCCCGTTTGCCAGCAGGGCTGCGCTCAATTCGATGCTGCAGATCAGCGGAGAGATCGAAGAAGCCGCCGTCATCCACAATATCCCCTGGTACAAGCGGATGTTCCGGATTATCCTGCCGATCCAGAAGACGTCCATCATCAGCGGGTATCTGTTGCCCTTCATGACGTGCCTGAGGGAAATGACCCTGTTCATGATGCTGGCTTCGCAAGCCAAAATTTTGACCACCTTGCTCTCCTACTTCGACGAAATGGGGCTGTACGCTTTTTCCAGCGGCATCAACCTGATGCTGATCGTGACCATTCTGATCTGCAACAGCGTCGTGAACAAATTGACGGGGGCCAGTCTGGACAAAGGGATTGGAGGAAAGTAACTTGCAGGAAATCGTGCTGGAGAATGTGACCAAGCGATGGGATCACTTCGTGGCGGTTGACAATCTGAGCATGGTCATCGAGAAAAATTCGTTCGTGACCCTGCTCGGACCGTCCGGTTGCGGAAAAACGACGACACTGCGCATGATCGCCGGACTGGAGACCCCGACCAGCGGCAAAATCACGATCGGCGGGGTCACCGTGTTCGACAGCGCGCGGGGCATCAACGTGCCCGCGAACAAGCGGGAAGTCGGCTTTCTGTTCCAAAACTACGCGCTTTGGCCGAATATGACGGTTTACCGGAACATCGCCTTCGGTCTGACCAATATCAAGAAAGAGCTTCCGACCTATGACTTCCAGGCGAAAAAGATCGCTTCCATGATCCGCATATTGGAAAATCCGGAAGCGCTCCAGACCATATTGGCGGCATGCAAGGGAAAAAACGGTAAATTGGACGAAGCCCAGGCCAGCCTTCGGCTCGCGGATGCCTACGAGGTGTCCATCTACACGGCGAAGGCGCTGCTGGAGCTCGGGCCGTTCGTCGGGAAATCCGGAGCGGGTGACTTCAAAGCCCCGCTGGAAAGGCTGGAATCGGAACTCGCGAAGATCCGGGAAAAGCACAAGGCCGAAGGCCGTGAGCTCAGCGACCGGTTCGAAGTGACCCAGGGGGGACGCGTGCTGCAATCGGTCCGGAAGCTGACCAAGGAAGAAATCGATCTGATCGTCCGGCGATCCGCCAGAACGGTGAAAATCAACACGCTGCTGGACCGGTATCCGAACGAACTTTCCGGCGGTCAACAACAGCGCGTGGCCATTGCCCGGACGCTGGCGCCGGAACCCAAGGTGCTGTTCATGGACGAGCCGCTGTCCAACCTCGACGCGAAGCTCAGGCTCGACATGCGTCTGGAGCTGCAACGGCTGCACGTGGAGACCGGAATCACGTTTATCTATGTGACGCACGACCAAATGGAAGCCATGACGCTGGCGACCAAGATTTGTCTGATGAATCAGGGCGTGTTGCAGCAGTATGATGCGCCGCTGGACGTTTACAACCGTCCGAGCAACCTGTTTGTCGCCGATTTCGTGGGCAACCCGGCCATCAATTTTGTGGAGGCGGCCGGAAGCGGCCAAGTGGACGGCACGATGCGCCTGACGATCCTGGACGGGATTCGGGTCCAATTCACTCCGCGGGAGGAGTATGACCGTGAGCACGGCGACGGGACCGATGCGGGCGAGAGCGCGTTCCGGTACCCCATCGCCAAAGTCAACGACCGCGGGGAAGACGGCGGGTCGAATGCGGCGGATCCCGATTACGTCATCGGCGTTCGCCCGGAACATCTGAAAATCGGCGAAACCGGCTCCATTCCGGGTGAAGTCTACAGCGCCATGCCGACGGGCATGGAGACGATGGTCAAGATCCGCATCGGCGATTTTCTGCTGACGGGGGTCGTGTTCGGAGGCGTCCTGTTCCAGATCGGCCAGCCGGTCAATCTGGACTTTGGCGGCGACAACATCCTTCTGTTCAGCAAAAAAAGCGGGCGATTGCTGGCACGCGGCCAATTGCAGGTCATCGGATAAATACAACAAACGGCTCCCGCTTTGCACAAAGGGAGCCCGTTTGCATTTGGGGGAAGGCGCGGCGACGGATGAATGACAAGTTGTGGAAATTCACCGAGCGGTTGACGGACGTTTGCATCTTCGGCGTGCTTTGGCTGGTGTGCAGCTTGCCGATCGTGACCGCCGGCGCGGCCAGCGCGGCGCTTCACGCCGCCATGGGCGACCGCTTGACACTCGGAAGCAGGGAGCGGGTAAAGCCTTTTTTCCGGGCGCTTAGGCGGCATTTCAAAAAAGCGACGATCCTGTGGCTGATCATCTTCCCGCTGATGATCGTGTTCGCCCTGGACGCGGTCTACTATCTCGTCTGGAACGGCGACGGGATCTGGAACCGGGCGATGGGCGCCGTCCAGGTCCTGTTGTTCGTCCATGCCTTCGCGATTTCCTGTTATGCATTTCCCTTGCTGACCTTGTATAATCGGAAGGTGAGGGATGTCCTGCTGCTGTCGCTTCAATCCTGTTACCGGCATTGGCCGTGGACGTTGCTGATTTTGGCCGTCCATTCGGCGGCGGTTGCCCTGCTGTGGATCGGTTTGTGGCCCTACATCTATTTGTTCGCCGGCATCCTGGGGTATGTCAGCAGCCTGATCATGGTCAAGATTTTGCGGGAGTAGCCTTTTTCACGGGAATCGGGGGGCGGACATGTCGGATATCGTGCTGAAAAACCTCGTGAAAAAGTATGACAACTCCTCCGTCGTGGTGAACGATCTGAACCTGGAAATCCGCGACGGGGATTTCGTCACTTTGCTCGGCCCTTCCGGCTGCGGCAAAACGACCATCCTCCGCATGATCTCCGGTCTGGAATCCCCGACCAGCGGGGAAATTCTCATTGACGGGAAAGTGGTCTTTTCTTCCGAGAAGCACATCAACCTGCCGCCCGAAAAACGGAACATCGGCTTCATTTTCCAAAACTATGCGTTATGGCCTCATATGACGGTATACAAAAATATTGCGCTGGGGCTGGAGAACAAGAAGTGGAAAAAAGACCAGATTGACGCGCGTGTCCGGGAACTGCTCAAATTGCTCCATCTTGAGGAGTACCGGGACCGCTATCCATCGGAGTTGTCCGGCGGCCAGCAGCAGCGTGTCGCCATCGCCCGGACGCTGGCCACCAATCCGAAAATCATGCTGATGGACGAGCCCATGTCCAATCTGGACCCGAAGCTTCGCATGGAAATGCGCATGGAACTCAAAAATATGCACGAACGGACGAAAACCACCTTCGTCTACGTGACGCACGACCAGCTCGAAGCCATGTCCATGTCCACGAAAATCTGCCTGTTGCGGGACGGGGTTCTGCAACAGTTCGGATCGCCGCTGGAAATCTACTGCCAGCCGGCCAACCTGTTCGCGGCGGATTTCGTGGGCAGCCCGAGCATCAATTTGGTGCGCTTCAGCGGGGAGAACGTCAATCTGGATGAGATCGCGTTGTCCAGCGAGGACGTGCGGCTGATTTTCACCCCCATTACCGGCGGGGTGGCCATCTCCGCCGGGCAACGGCTGGTGCTCGGCATCCGTCCGGAAAATGTGGTCATCACACCCGACGGACCGATCCGGGGGAACGTGTATTCGACGCTTCCGTCCGGCATGGAGACCGTGCTGTCCATCGTCGTCGGCTCCATCAAGCTGAACTGCGTCGTGTTCGGACGGATGGACTACAAAACCGGCGAATCCATCGCCATCGACCTGAAAGCGGACGATTATCCGCTGTTTGACGAGGAGACGGGCCAACGCATCGCCCTCGGCAAGCTGGAAATCGTGTGATACGCCGCGCTCAGGTGGCTTCCTGCCGAAGAGGTTCCGCGTTCAGGAGCGGAAGACGGACGGTAAAGGTGCTCCCGGCGTGCAACCGGCTTTCCACCGAAATGCTGCCTCCCAAATCATCGACCAGCGCCTTCGTGATCGAAAGTCCCAAACCGGACCCGCCATACTTCGTATTTCTCGATTTTTCCACCCGGTAGAAACGATCGAAAATATGGGGGATTTCCGCCTCCGGAATCCCGATTCCGTCGTCCGCGACCCGAATGCAGAGATGCAGGCCGTCCCGGAAGACGGTGAGCGAGACATGTCCGCCGGAAGGGGTGTACTTGATCGCATTTTCGCACAGGTTGGTCACGATCTGGACCACCGACGCCTCATCGCCGAACATCTCCGCGCTTTGGTCGGGAAAGACGGCTTCGAACCGGACCTGATGCTTCTCGGCGAGCGCGGAGATGGAAGAGACGACGGACCGGACGGTATGGACCGGATCGATCACGCTGTGTCTTTGCGTTCCGTGCCGGCTTTCGATGCGCGAAAGGTCCAGCAGCTGCGAGATCATGTGTTTGAGCCGTCTGGATTCCGTATTGATGATTTCGATGGCGCGTTTGAAATCTTCCCGATTCAGCTTTTTCCAATCCTGCAGCGTTTCCGCGAAACCGGAGATCAGCGTGAGCGGCGTGCGAAGCTCATGGGACACATTGGACACGAACTCGTCCCGGACTTTCTCCATTTTCCTTTTTTCGGTGACGTCCGTGATCGAGGCATGAACGCCGTAGAACGTGTAGGGGACATATTTGCTGTACACGATGTTCGTGTGCACAGACAGAATTTTCCCGTCTTCCGTATGCAAATCCCGAAGAAGCGATTGGTTGCGCTGCATGCTTTCCCGGACCATGTCCAAAATGGCGGTGAGTACGGGCGGATATTCCGATTCCCTGTTCGCCTGGTCGGGGAAAAACAAACTGCTTTTCGCGCCCGTGAGCGACCGGGCTTTGGGGTTCATCATCAATATGGAGCAATCGGGGCCGAACAGGATGATCCCGCTGTCCATGTTGGACAAGGCCGTGCTCAACATGCTGATTCGCTTGTTGGCGTACAATTCGATCTGGTTGATTTTGCGGATCAGGCCTTGGCCGGATTCCGGGACCGCGACGGTACGGCGTTTCGAGGATTTGGTCCACAACAGGCAGAACAGCGCGGCCGCGGCCAGCAGCACGCCGCCCGCGATGATCACGGCGTTGCGGACAAGCAGCAGTTTGTCGTATCCGACAAGGGGAATGGAAGCACAAATGATATAGGAAGTGTGGTCCGCCGACTCCGACGGGATGGTGGTAAACTGATTCAGGACATAAAGATTCCCGTAAGACGAGATGGAATAGGAAATGATGCCGTTTTCGAGGCTCATCATGTTGACGGCCGGGAAAAAGTCCGGCGGCTTCAGCCCCGCGGAATCGGAATCGGCCAGCAGCTTCCCTTCACCGGAAAAAAGCGTCACCCGCAGTCCCGCGGCTTCCGACAGACTGCGGATGAACGCTTCCGATTCAATGGATTGTCCTTTTTGTTCCGCTTTATTGGCGTATTCGCGGAGAGTATGCATCAGGTGGACGGCAGACTGCCGCATGCCGGACAAATAGATCTCCACGCCCACGAAAGCGAACGCGACGAGCAGCAAAAACGCGCAAACGGGTATGGTCATGAAGAGGAAAATCCGTTTCATCGCTGTCTCCCGCATTTCATTGGTACACTTCGTCCGGGATGACGAACTTGTAACCGAGACCGCGAATGGTCGCGATGTATTGCTCGCCGATTTTTCTTCTGAGGTTCAGCATGTGCACGTTGATGGCGCTCTGCTCGATCGAGATGAACGGACTCAGGGCGGAAACCATCTGTTCCCGGGTGACGACCCGGTTGACGTTTTCCGCCAAAAGTTTCAGGATATAAAACTCCGTAAGGGTCAGGTTGACGTTTTGATCGTTGATGGTCACCGTATGCGCGGTCGGATCGATCCGCAAATTGCCCGCCACGATCAGCTCGTCGTCCGGCTGCTCCGTCCGCCTCAGCACCGCATTGATCCGGGCGATCAGTTCGCGGATGCCGAACGGTTTGGTGATATAATCGTCGGCGCCGACGCCCAATCCGATCACTTTGTCGGCTTCCTCGCTTCGGGCGGAGAGAATGATGATCGGCACTTTCTTCAGCTGCGGATTTTCCCTCAGCTTCCTGCACGTTTCAAGTCCGTCCATGCCGGGCATCATAATATCCAGCAGGATCAGGTCGGGTCGCATTCTCCGGGCTTTATCCAAAGCTTCCATGCCCGAATAGGCGCAGATCGGGAGAAATCCCGCCGCCTTCAGGTTCATGCGAAGCAGTTCCACAATATTTTCTTCGTCATCCGTGACCAATATTTTTTTCATCGGAATGGATGGCCTCCTATTCGTGCAAATAACATTGAAAGGATGCCCTTTTGGCCCGGGAACTCGTCCATTCTGACTCTTTCTATTTATTATAGTTCTGCGATTTTTAAAAATAAAGCCGAGACGGCCGGCCGCCGCACGCCCGGGCTCCGCGTGCAAAGCGGGCGGCGGTGGGCGAATTCCCGCGTTTGCGCGGGTTTTTCTTGAACCGCGGCTTGGCCGTGTGCTATACTATCAGCGTTGCGATGGGCGATAACCGTTCCCATCCGCACAGGAACCCTGGCTTGGCCGGACGAGTCACCGCCGCCGGCGAGGCCAGAGGCGATTGGATCCCAAGGAGGTGGACCGGATGGCTTTGACGCAGGAACGCAAGCAGGAATTGATCCAGCAGCATCGCACGCACCCGACGGATACGGGCTCCCCGGAAGTGCAAATCGCGATCCTGACAGAAAACATCAACAATCTGACGGAGCATTTGCGCGTCCACAAGAAAGACCACCATTCGAGGCGCGGTTTGCTCAAAATGGTCGGGCAGCGCAGAAAATTGCTCGCTTACCTGAAGAAAAAAGACTTCAAGCGTTACAGCGCGCTGATCGAAAAACTCGGTTTGCGACGCTAACCCGCGTCAAGGAAAGCAACCTGACCGATCGGACCTCCGGGCGGCGGGTTGCTTTTTGCCATTGGTCCGGCATTGTGCGCCACAATGCAGGAAAAACGGCGGAATGTGTCGAAAGTCAACCTCGGCCCACTGACATTGGATAGCCGGGCGATTTGGGAGGGAATTCCTTGAAACACATCGTAAAAATGGAACTGGCCGGCCGGCCGCTTGTCCTGGAAACGGGAGAATTGGCCAAACAGGCGAACGGCGCGGTGCTGGTGCGTTACGGAGAAACGGTGGTGCTGTCCACCGTCACCGCATCAAAGGAACCGAAGGATCTCGATTTCTTTCCGCTTACCGTCAACTATGAAGAGCGTCTGTACTCCGTCGGAAAAATTCCGGGCGGGTTCATCAAACGGGAAGGCCGTCCCAGCGAAAAGGCGATTCTGGCCAGCCGCCTGACGGACCGGCCGATCCGTCCCCTTTTCCCGGACGGCTTCCGCAACGAAGTGCAGATCGTCAATTTGGTGCTGAGCGTCGATCAGGACTGCTCGCCGGAAATTTCCGCCATGATCGGCACCTCCGCGGCGCTGTCGATTTCCAACGTGCCGTTCAACGGCCCCATCGGCGGCGTCATCGTCGGACGGGTGGACGGACAGTTCGTCATCAATCCGACGGTGGATCAGGAAGCAAAAAGCGACATGTACGTGGTGGTCGCCGGTACGCGGGACGCGATCATGATGGTCGAGGCGGAAGCGAACGAAGTTACGGAAGAGGACATGCTGGAAGCGATCATGTTCGCGCAGGGGGAAATCCGCCGCATCGTGGACCTGATCGAAGAGCTGGTCCGGCTCGCCGGCGTGCCGAAAATGGACGTGCAGCTTCATGAGACCGACGCCGAAGTGGCGGAGGCGGTCCGGGCGTTTTGCGGACAGCGGCTCATCGAGGCGGTGCGCATTCCCGACAAGCAGGAGCGCCAGAACGCCATCGACGCCATCAACGCCGAAGCGAGGGCCCATTTCGAAGCGCTGTATGTGGAAACCCCGGAAAAAATGGCCGACGTGGAAGAAACGCTGCATGACATCGTGAAAAAGGAAGTGCGGCGCCTAATCACCCACGAGAAAATCCGCCCCGACGGCCGGAGGCTGGACGAAATCCGGCCCATAACCTGCCAGGTGGGGCTTCTGCCGCGCACCCACGGCTCGGCCCTGTTCACCCGCGGAAGCACGCAGGCGCTCAGCGTCTGCACCCTCGGCGCGATGGGCGACGTGCAGATCCTGGACGGCATCGACCTGGAAGAGTCGAAGCGGTTCATGCACCATTACAACTTCCCGCCGTTTTCCGTGGGTGAGGCCCGGCCGATCCGCGGACCCGGACGGCGCGAAATCGGACACGGCGCATTGGGTGAACGCGCCCTGCTCAAGGTCATTCCGCCGGAAGACGAATTCCCATACACAATCCGCCTCGTCTCGGAAGTGCTGGAATCGAACGGATCGACTTCCCAGGCGAGCATCTGCGCCAGCACGCTGGCCCTGATGGACGCGGGCGTGCCGATCAAGGCGCCGGTGGCCGGCGTGGCCATGGGCCTGATCAAGGACGGGGAACACGTCTCCATCCTGACCGACATCCAGGGGATGGAAGACCACCTTGGCGACATGGACTTCAAGGTGGCCGGCACGGCCAAAGGGATCACGGCCATCCAAATGGACATCAAGATCGACGGCATCGACCGCGACATCCTGACCCGGGCACTGGCGCAAGCCCGCGAAGGGCGGATGTTCATCCTCGGCAAAATGCTGGAAGTGCTCGCCGAGCCGCGCAAGCAGCTCAGCCCGTACGCTCCCAAGATCATCACGCTCAAGATCGATCCGGAGAAAATCCGCGACGTCATCGGCACCGGCGGCAAGGTCATCAACAAGATCATCGACGACACCGGCGTCAAGATCGACATCGAACAGGACGGCACCATCTACATCACTTCCCCCGATGAGGCCGCCAACCAGAAGGCGAAGGAGATCATCGAGGGCATCGTGAAAGTGGTGGCGCCCGGCGAGATCTACACCGGCACCGTCAAGCGGATCGAGAAGTTCGGAGCGTTTGTGGAGATCCTGCCGAACAAGGAAGGGCTCGTGCACATTTCGCAACTGGCCCACGAGCGGGTCAAGCGGGTGGAAGACGTGGTGCAGATCGGCGACAAGATCCAGGTGGTCGTCACGGAAATCGACAGCATGGGCCGGATCAACCTGTCGCGCAAGGCGCTGCTCAAACCGGTTCCGGCGGCCGCATCCGGAAGAAGGCGCCAGTGACCCCTTCGGGGGCGTAAGCCGAAGCGCTTCGCGGGTCTTCCGCGGGAGCGCGCGCAACTTCATACCCCATCGGGCAAAATGGCATGCAAATTGGTCATCAATTTGACACGCCATTTTTGTTTGTTTTAAAAGCTTGTTTCCCGACATAGGATGGTTCCGTCGGATGGACATCTTCTCCGGATTTTCCGGATGCGGAGGGAAACGGCGATGAAACGGTCTTCGCCCGCGGCCCTCGCCGGGGTCGCCGTCTGTTTTGCCGCCGTGCTGGCGCTCGGCAAATGGGGGCCGGTCGGCGCGTTCGTGGACGCGGTGCAGGCGCAATCCGCCGCCCCGCCCGGCGCGGCCGCGCCCGTCTTCGCTCCGGCGGAGGAACCGTGCGACCGCGTGGCGCGGGAAGCGCCCGGGCAGCGCATCGAGCCGGTGGACGCGCGGATCGACCGGGTGTGGAAGGCCATTCCCGGATACGACGGCCGCGAGGCGGACGTGGAAGCCACCTGCGAACGCATGAAGCAAATGGGCGCGAAAGCGGCGGACGGGACGCGGATTCTCTGGGTATATCGGCCGATCCGCCCGGCCGTCGGGCTCGACGATTTGCCTCCGGCGCCGGTGTACCGGGGAAACCCCGCCAAACCCGCCGCGGCGATCATGATCAATGTGGCGTGGGGCGACGAACATTTGCCGGCCATGTTGAACACACTGGAAGAAGAGGGTGTGGCGGCGACGTTCTTCCTGGACGGCACCTGGCTGTCCAAACACCGGGAAACGGCTGGGGAAATCCTCGCGCGCGGACACGAGCTGTCCAACCACGCGTGGTCGCATCCGATGATGAGCCGCCTCTCCGACGGCCGGCAGCGGGAAGAGATCGCCAGGACGGAAGAGCTGCTCCAAAGCCTCGGGGTGCGGAACCGCTGGTTCGCCCCGCCTTCCGGCGATTACGACGGGCGGACGGTGCGGATCGCCCACCGGCTTGGCTTGCGCACCGTGCTTTGGACGCTGGATACCGTCGACTGGAAAAATCCTCCGCCGGACGACGTCGTGCAAAAGGTGGCCCGCTACGCGGAGCCTGGCGTCCTCATCTTGATGCATCCCACGGAAAGCGCCAAGCGGGCCCTGCCCGGCATCATCCGGGCCCTCCGCGCGAAGGGGCTTGTTCCCGGCACGGTGTCGCAAACCCTGTCCAGCGAGCGGATCGAGCCGCCTTCCGTACCTGGCACGGCAGGGCGATCCTGATGCGCCATGATGCACTTTTGGATCGGGTATGGACACCGGGCATACGGGCGGGAGCGGACCGGGATGTCGTTTGGTTGTGGCGGATGTCGAGTTTTGATATAGTGGTTACTAACCAGGGCAAGGGAGGATAACGGGTGAAAAAAGTTGTGCTGAGCAACGGACTTCGCGTTCTCGTCGAATCGATCCCGACCTGCCGCTCGGTGTCCTTCGGCATCTGGGTCAAGGCCGGTTCCCGCCACGAAACCCCCGAGACAAACGGATTTTCCCATTTCATCGAACACATGCTGTTCAAGGGGACCAAACGCCATACCGCCCGGCAGATCGCCGACCGCTTCGACGGCATCGGCGGGAACGTGAACGCCTTTACATCCAAGGAATATACCTGCTATTACGCCAAGGTTCTGGACGAACATCTGCCCATCGCGGCGGACATGCTGGCGGACATGTTTTTCGAGTCCGTGTTCGCGGAGGAAGAGCTGGAGAAGGAGAAAAACGTCATCATCGAGGAAATCGCGATGTACGAGGACACGCCGGACGACACCGTGCACGACCTGGTGGTCCGCGCGGCCTTCGGCGACGACCCGCTGGCCTTCAGCGTGCTCGGTTCCGCCGAACGGCTGAGGGCGGCGGACGCGGACGACCTGCGCGGCTACATGACGCGCCGGTACGGCGTCGACACGACGGTCATCAGCATCGCCGGCAACGTGGACGAATCCGTGAAGGAGCTTCTCGAGCGCCATTTCGGCCGGTTCGACCGGAAGGCCGGCGAGCCGAAGGTGACGCGGCCGGAATTTCGCTCCGGTTCCCTCTTCCATCGGAAGTCGACGGAGCAAAACCATCTGTGCCTCATGTTTCCCGGCTGCGCCATCGACGACCCAAAGCTGTACGCGATGATTCTCCTCAACAACGTGCTCGGCGGGGGAATGAGCTCCCGGCTGTTCCAGGAAATCCGGGAAAAGCGGGGACTGGCTTATTCGGTTTATTCCTATCACTCCGCCCATTCCGACGTCGGCACGCTCACCGTGTACGCCGGAACGGCGCCGAAGCACACCCGCGAGGTCTACGAGCTGACATTGGACCTGCTGGGCGAGCTGTCGTCCGGGGGGCTTACGGAAGAGGAACTGAGGCGGGGGAAAGAGCAGCTCAAGGGAAATCTCATCCTCAGCCTGGAAAGCACGGGAAGCCGGATGAACCGGCTCGGGAAAAACGAGCTCATGCTCGGCCGCCACGACACGCTGGACGAACTGCTGGACAAGATCGAAAGCATCACCCTGGCAGACGTGGATGACATGATCCGCCGGCTGATGTCGAAACCCTGCGCCATCGCCCTGGTGGGAGCGGAGGAATCGGCGCTGGACGGAATCGGGAGGGAATTCGTTGTATCGCATTCATTTCAAGAGGTTGCCCGGCAATGAAGACATTCCGCTGCCGCGCCGGATGTCCGATCTGGCGGCCGGTTTCGACCTGCATGCCGCCGTGGCGGAGCCGGTAACGCTCAATCCGGGGCAGCGGGCGCTCATCCCCACCGGCTTCGCCATGGCGATGCCGCCGGATCTGGAAGCGCAGGTTCGCCCCCGGAGCGGGCTTGCCCTGAAGCACGGCATCACCTGCCTGAATTCGCCTGGCACCATCGACGCCGATTACCGGGGCGAGATCAAGGTGCTGCTCATCAACCTGGGGGAAGCCCCGTTCACCATCGCCCGCGGCGAGCGCATCGCGCAGCTGGTCTTCCACCGGCTGCCCGAAGTATGCCTCGAGGAAACCGACGAGCTGCCCGAAACCGTGCGGGGAGAGGGAGGATTCGGGCATACCGGCCGATGAGACGCGGCAAGCGGCCGCGGAAAAAACGATTCCTGTCCGCAGTTTAGTGCAAAAATACATTATAATAAGACCTATAACGGGAAAACGGCTCCATTTAGTGCATTTTTGCATTAATTCCAGCCGGTTTCGCCAAAAACGTCTGATTATGATGCAAAAATGCAGTAATCATCATTTCCTTATTGACTGTCTGAACCCCGGTTTTTCGAAACCGGGGTCTTTCGTTCGGTTTTTCGCACAAAACCTTCATTGGACCCGCGACCCCGCACCGCCGCCGGTCTCGCCAAACGTTCCGGTCGTCCCGCCCGCACCCCGAGGTGGGCGGTTGCATACCATGTGACAAAGCCTCCAAAACCGGGAGGAGGATCGCCGGATGCTGACAGGCGTGCAAATCGTGCTGGTCGGCGGGGACGCGAGGCAGCTGGAGGTGATCCGCAAGCTCACCGAACTGGACGCGTCCGTCACCGTGGTCGGCTTTGACCGGGTGGAAACGCCGTCCGGCGCCGTCAGGGCGGAATGGACGCCGGACGTGCTGGCGGCGGCGGACGCGCTGGTGTTGCCCGCGGTGGGCACGGATGACCAGGGGATCATCACCGCCAAATTCAGCGAGCGGGAGCTGGTGCTCACCGATGCCCATCTGGCCGCGATGCCGCCCACCGGCAAGGTTTACACGGGACTGGCCAAGCCGTATTTGCGGCGGCTTTGCGAGAAGCACCGGATCGGGCTGGAAGAGCTGTTCGACCGCGACGACGTGGCCATCTACAACTCCATCCCCACCGCGGAGGGAGCCATCATGATGGCCATGCAGCACACCGACATCACCATCCACGGTTCCCGCTGCATGGTGCTCGGCTTGGGCCGGACCGGTCTGACGCTGGCGCGGGCGCTCATGGGATTGGGCGCTACCGTGAAAGTCGGGGTGCGCCGGGCGGAGTCGTTCGCGCGGGCGCACGAGATGCGCTTCGAGCCGTTCTATCTGGAAGATCTGGCCAGACAGGCGACGGATGTCGACTTGCTTTTTAACACGATTCCGACTATGATAGTCACAGCGCATGTGATCGCGGCGCTTCCCCCGCACGCGGTCGTGATCGATCTGGCATCCCAGCCCGGCGGAACGGATTTCCGCTACGCCGAGAAACGGGGCATCAAGGCGATGCTGGCGCCCAGCCTTCCCGGCATCGTGGCGCCGAAAACGGCGGGCCGCATCATGGCGAACAGTCTTGCCCGGGTCATTTTGGAGGACTATCGCCAACGGGGGAATGCGTCATGAACTGGCAAGGGATTGTCGTCGGCTACGCGGTGACCGGTTCGCATTGCACGCTGCCCGAAGTGGTGCCGCAAATTCGCAGGTTCGTGGACGCCGGCGCCGAGGTGGTTCCGGTCGTCTCCCACAGCGTCATGACGACCGACACCCGTTTCGGCACCGCGGAGCAGTGGAAACGCGAACTCAAGGAATTGACCGGCAACGACATCATCGGCTCCATTGTGGAAGCCGAACCCCTCGGCCCCACCAAAAGGTTCGACCTGATGGTGATTGCGCCGTGCACGGGGAATACGACAAGCAAGCTGGCCAATGCGATCACCGACAGTGCGGTGCTGATGGCCGCCAAGGCGCAGATGCGCAACGGCAGACCGCTCGTTCTGGCGATTTCGACCAACGACGGTCTGGGCCTGAATGCCGCCAACATCGCGAAGCTTCTGGTGACGAAGAACATCTACTTCGTGCCCTTCGGGCAGGACAATCCCCACCAGAAGCCGAATTCGCTGGTGGCGCGCATGGATCTGCTGCTGGAAACGTGCGAGGCGGCGCTGCAGGGGAAGCAGATTCAGCCGCTGCTCATCGAGCGGTTCCGGTACGCCTGAGAACGCCGGGTACGGCACGGGAAACGGACGGCGGAGGCGGAAGGCGGACGCGGAACCGGCTGCAATTTGCCGATAACGGGATGGGGGAAACCAGGACAATGGCGAAGACACGGTACAACGTTGCCGTCGTCGGCGCGACCGGCGCCGTCGGGGAACAGATGCTGAACATGCTGGACGAACGCGATTTTCCCATCGACAACCTGAAGCTGCTCTCGTCGGCGCGTTCCGCGGGCAAAAAGCTGAAGTTCCGCGGCGAAGAACTGACGGTGGAAGAAGCGACGCCGGACAGCTTTGCGGGCATCGATATCGCGCTGTTCAGCGCCGGCGGGGATGTCAGCCGCAAACTGGTGCCCCAGGCGGTGGAGCGCGGCGCGGTCTGCATCGACAACACCAGCGCCTTCCGCATGGATCCCGCCGTTCCGCTCGTTGTGCCGGAAGTCAACGCGCACAAGATCGCCGAACACAACGGCATCATCGCCAATCCGAACTGCTCCACCATCCAGATGGTGGTGGCGTTGAAACCGCTGTACGACCGCTACGGCATCAACCGCGTCATCGTTTCGACCTATCAGGCCGTATCCGGGGCGGGCGCCCGCGCGGTGGAAGAAACGCTGCGGCAAACGCGGGAGCAGCTGGCCGGCAACGACTTCGAGCCGGACGTGATGCCCGTCTCTTCGCTGCCGGTGAAGCACCCGATCGCCTTCAACGCCATTCCGCAGATCGACAAGTTCCAGGAAAACGGCTACACCTTCGAAGAAATGAAAATGGTCAACGAGACGAAAAAGATCATGGGCGACGACCGGATCCAGGTGTCCGCCACCTGCGTGCGCATCCCGGTTCTGCGCGGCCATTCCGAATCGGTGTACGTGGAACTGGCCGGCGATTACGACCTGGATGAGGTCAGGGAACTCCTGGCCAGGGCGCCGGGCGTCATCGTGCAGGACGACCCGGCAAACCAGCTTTATCCGCTGGCCGTTCACGCAACCGGCCGGAAGGAAGTGTTCGTGGGGCGCATCCGGCGCGACCTGACGAATCCGCGCGCGCTCAACCTGTGGATCGTCTCCGACAACCTGCTCAAGGGCGCCGCCTGGAACGCGGTGCAAATTGCCGAGCATCTTGCCGCCAATTGACGGAGGAGGAAAACCCATGGAGTTCGGCCGGCTCATCACGGCGATGGTTACGCCGTTCGACGACAACCTGCAGATTGACTGGGAGACGACGGGACGGTTGATCGACTATCTGATCGAGGAGCAGCAGACCGACAGCATCGTCGTCAGCGGCACGACCGGCGAGTCGCCGACGCTGACCGACGAGGAAAAGCTTTCGCTGTTCCGTTTCGCGGTGGAACGCGCCGCCGGCAGATGCCGCATCATCGCCGGCACCGGCAGCAACGACACGGCGCATTCCATCCATCTCACCCGCGAGGCGGAGAAGATCGGCGTGGATGGGGTGCTGGTCGTGGCGCCCTATTACAACAAGCCGAACCAGGAAGGCCTGTACCGGCATTTCCGCGCCGTCGCCGAAGCGACTTCGCTCCCCGTCATGATGTACAACGTCCCCAGCCGGACGGTGACCAGCCTCTCCGTGGACACGACGCTGCGCCTGGCCGAAATTCCCAACATCCTCGCCGTCAAGGAATGCGCCGGCATCGACCAGATGACCGCCATTTTGTGCAAAAAACCGGAACGTTTCCGGGTCTACAGCGGCGACGACAGCATGACGCTGGCGACCCTGGCTGTCGGCGGTTACGGCATCGTCAGCGTGGCCAGCCATATCATCGGCCGTCGCATGAAGGCGATGATGAACGCATATCTGGACGGCCGCGTGGAGGAAGCAGCCCGCCTGAACATGGAATGCTTCCCGATTTTCCACGGCCTTTTCAACTGCCCGCATCCGGTGCCGAATCCGGTGCCGGTCAAATACGCGCTGTCGCTGCGTGGCCTGCCGGTTGGGGGCGTACGGCCTCCGCTGGCGGAAGTGAACGAGAAGGAAGCGGAATTTTTGCGCCGACTGCTGGCCGAATGAGGGAAGGAAGCCGGTTTCCCCCTTTGTCAGCGCGCTGTCGCATATGTGCCGGCGTCCCTTGCGAACGCCGGTTTTTACTTTTTCCCTCGATCATGTATAATATTTGCTGAGTGATTGGGTGCGGCCATATTGCTACTTGACAATTCCATAATGGTTCGGGATCGTCGAGACAGTTTGGGAGGTACTAGATTTGCCAAAAAAGAACAACCAGGAGAAATTGCTCATCTTCGCACTGGGCGGTGTCGGCGAGATCGGCAAGAACATGTACGTCGTGCAATACGGCGACGACATCGTCGTGGTGGACGCGGGTCTCAAGTTTCCCGAGGAAGACATGCTCGGCATTGACGTCGTCATCCCGGACATTTCGTATCTGGTGGAAAATCGGGACAAGGTGCGGGCGATTCTGCTGACGCACGGCCACGAGGATCACATCGGAGGATTGCCCTATGTCCTGAGAAGCCTGAATGTCCCGGTGTACGGAACGCGGCTCACGCTCGGGCTGGTGGAGCACAAGCTGAAGGAGGCCGGTTTGCTGGGCGAGACGGAACGCCACCTGATCAACCCCGATTCGCAGCTCCGGTTCGGCTCGATTCGCGCCGCGTTTTTTCGCACCAACCACAGCATTCCGGATTCCGTCGGCATATGCCTCGACACTCCTGAAGGCACCGTGGTCATCACGGGCGACTTCAAGTTCGACCACACGCCGGTCGGCGGCCAGTATGCGGATTTGCAAAAGATGGCGGAAATCGGACGGCGCGGCGTGCTGGCGCTGCTGTCGGACAGCACCAACGCGGAACGCCCTGGCTTTACGCCTTCGGAGAGCAACATCGGCAAGGAGCTGGCGTCGATTTTCCGCGGGGCGAAGCAGCGCGTGGTCGTGGCGACCTTCGCCTCGAACATCCACCGGATCCAGCAGGTGATCTACGCCGCCGCCGAGACCCGCCGCAAGCTGGCGGTGGTCGGACGCAGCATGGTCAACGTGGTGACCATCGCTTCGGATCTCGGATATCTGGAAATTCCCGACGGCATGCTGATCGATCCGGAAGACGTGAACAAATTGCCGGCGGACCGGGTCGTCATCCTGTCGACGGGAAGCCAGGGCGAACCCATGTCCGCACTGACCCGCATGGCCCGTTCCACCCACCGGACCGTGGACATTCTGCCCGGGGACACCGTGGTCATCGCCGCCACTCCCATTCCGGGAAATGAACGCTACGTCGGCCGGACGGTTGACGAACTCATGCGCCTTGGCGCGCACGTCATCTACGGCCCCGGCCCCGCTTCCGGCGTGCACGTGTCTGGGCACGGCAGCCAGGAAGACCTGAAGCTGATGCTGAACCTGATGCGCCCGAAATATTTCATCCCGGTCCACGGCGAATACCGGATGCTCCGCCACCACGCGATGCTGGCCGAAGCGGTGGGCGTCGAGAAGGAGAACATCTTTATCATTGACAACGGCGACACCGTGGAGATCCAGAACGGCCAGGCCCGCAAAGGCGCCCGGGTTCCGTCGGGCAACGTGATGATCGACGGCCTCGGCGTCGGCGACGTGGGCAACATTGTCCTGCGCGACCGGAAGCTCCTGTCGCAGGACGGCATTCTGGTCATCGTGGTGACGCTGAGCAAGCAGGACGGTTCGATCCTGTCCGGGCCCGACATCATTTCCCGCGGTTTCGTATACGTGCGGGAATCGGAAGGGCTGCTGGAGGAAGCGAACCGGATCGTGGCGCAGACGCTGCAGAAGCTGATGAACGAGAACATCAGCGAATGGGCTTCCCTGAAGAACCACGTCAGGGAAGCGGTCGGACGATTCCTGTATGAACAGACAAGAAGAAGACCGATGATTCTGCCGATCATCATGGAAGTCTGAGCAATTTGCGCATCGACCCGCACTCGCAAAAAAGAAAACCGGCTCCGAAAGGAGCCGGTTTTGTTCGTTTCAAAACGGAAACACCAGCGTCTGGATCGAATGCGGCGGGCTTTCGAAGTCGGCGATCTCCGCGCCGGATGACGGGGCCAGCTGGACGAGGCGGAGGGTAAACGGAACGGCATCGTCCGTGCGGTTCAGCACGACGACGACGGCCGTGCCGTCGGTATTGCGGAACGCGCACGTCTCCAGCCGGTCGGTGTACCGCGTACAGCCGATCCGCCGCGCGCCCGGCCGGATGAACCGGCTGAAGTGGCCGATGTAATAATAGGAGCTTTGGAACGTCGCCTTTCCGGTCCGAGAGTCGACGATGACGGGCGCGTCGCAGTAGTTGCCGACGTGGTTCGGTCCGCCGTGCTCGACGAGGGCGATGTTCCAGTCGATCCATCCCGCGGCGCCGTGGGTCAGATCGCCGATGATGTGATGGGCGTACCGTTCGCCGGACGACCAGTCGCCAAGCCGCACGCCGCCTTCCAGGCATCCTTCCGTGGCCAGCAGCGTGACGCCGGGATACCGCGCGCGCACGAGATCGAGGCTTTCGAAATGATCCCCGGCATACCAATGGAAGGCGACGCCGGCGACAAACCTCGCCGCCTCGGGGTCGTCCAGCACGGCGCGGGCGCGCTCCAGCAGACGCTCCTTGTTGTGGTCCCAGACGAACAGCCGCACGTGCGAAAGCCTCGCCCGCTCCAGCGCCGGGCCGAGCCAGTCCCGGACGAATTCGCGTTCCTCTTTGGCGGTGTAGACGCACGATTCCCACACCTGCACCGCCTTTGCCTCGTTTTGCACGCTGATGCCCCACACGCCGACGCCTTCTTCCGCACCCGCCGGCGCTCCTCCCCATCCAGCCTGCCAAGCGCGACGGCGGCCGCTTCCGTGCAGGCCCCGCCGTAGCCGAGGATTTCCTGGAATTCCGCCTCGGGATACACGTTGATCAGAAAGTTTTCCTGTTCCCGCTCATCGGCCCGGAACGCGGCCGGTTCTGTTTCCGCCAGACGGAACCCGGGCGACCGGGCGGTGAGAAAACGACGGGTCGTGCGCATGGGACGCCATCACCCTTTGACGGCCCCGGCCGTCAGGCCGCGGGCGATTTGTTCGGTGAACAAAAGGTATATCAGCAGGCTCGGCAGTTCGCGACGGAAACTTGGCCCATGCGATCAGAACTGCAATAATAAAATCAACATGAATTGTTGGAAATTTGGGGAATTTCGAAATGCCCAAAACGTAGGGAACCTGGAACGAGACGCTATTGATTGAAAAGTTATCGAACAATTGGACTTTGGAGAAACGGGTTTTAAATAGGTGAGTCAATTTGGATTTTAATCCCTAAAGCTGCAACAAATATGTGTGAAGTATATCCGGCAAGAATATGATTTGGAAGAATTTCGAAGCAGGTTGGAAACGGCAACTTTTCCTGTCGAAATTGAGTCTGAAAAAATGGACATCTTGAATGCATTGGAAGAAATAAGTTTCACCAAGCTGGAAACCAATCACTATCAGTATGGAGCAGAAATTGCGCGGAAAATAATAGATAAACTTGGCAGGTAGTTTTTCCGGCCTTGAATGGCATTATGCAGGGGGCGAAGCCATGCTCCGGCCTTTTTTGAGTTCGGTTAGTGTAAAATCTCCGTGGGTGTAGGAATTGGAAAAAGCGGATATAGAAAAAGAGCTTCTCCCTTGGTAAAGTGATGTTTGCACACAACACACCAGGATGGAGGAAGCTCCTGTGAGCCACTTT
>Ga0310826_100093_pt1 | contig 154501 bp, 127 predicted proteins | sample WT_ome_FD_201306 | JGI IMG/M metagenome (GOLD analysis project Ga0310826, IMG submission 201306) | Sorghum-adapted microbial communities enriched on wild type (WT) sorghum from Joint BioEnergy Institute, Emeryville, California, United... ... | reverse complement strand
GCCGCGGCGTACGGTCAGGCAACAACGGCTCCAACCGAGCCCACTCCGCATCCGTCAAATCATGACGACCAACCACAAAAGTGGTCTATCCCACCCGCCGTCAAAGATCCAGGAGACACGCCCTAGCTCGGTTCCGCAAGCGATTCGGCCCGGGCTCCTCAAGCGGTCCAGCCGCGGCTCCTCAGGCGGTCCAGCCGGTTTCTTGAGGCGGTAAGGTGACCGCCGTGGGTGTCACGCACCATGGCCGTACCGAACGCCTCGATCTCGTCGACCCGACCCTGCGCGAGTGGAACTGCACGGTCGTCTGGTCCGACCCGGCCGACCCTGAGGCAGGCATCGTGCTGGACCGATCCGCCTTCTACCCGGGCGGGGGCGGCCAGCCGCCCGACCACGGCGTGCTGCTGTGGGGTGGGGTCGAGACGCGGATCATCGGCACCCGCAAAGGCGACGATCTCTACCTGATCCCGGCCCCCGGCGACCCGGTGCCGCCGCCCGGCACGGCCGTCCGGGGTGCGATCGCCGACGAGCGGCGCAGCCTGCTCATGCGGACCCACTCGGGCCTGCACGTGCTGTGCGGGGTCGTGTTCCGTGACTTCGGGGCCCTGGTCACCGGCGGGAACATGGAGCCGGGCGAGGCGCGGATGGACTTCAACCTCCCCGAGGTGCCGCCCGACTTCAAGGTCCGGCTGGAGGAGGCGGTCAACGCTGAGGTTCTGGCCGACCGCCGGATCGACGTACGGGTGCTGCCACGGGAGGAGGCGCTCGCCCTGCCCGACATCATCCGGACCCAGGCCAACCTGATCCCGCCGGACGAGCAGGAGATCCGCATCGTCGACATCGTGGGTCTGGACCAGCAGGCCGACGGCGGCACCCACGTCGCCTCCACCCGCCAGATCGGCCGGGTCAGCGTGGTCAAGGTGGAGAGCAAGGGCAAGGCCAACCGGCGCGTACGGATCCGCATCGCCGACTAGATTCCGGAGGCTATGACGTCGCGTGGTAGACGTTCTGGGTCGGCTCGAGCCCGACCCGGATGATCGACTCGACCATGTCGGCCGCGCGGTCCACGAGGTAGTCGAGGTCCTTGCGCTCGGCCGCCGTGAAGTCGGACAGCACGTAGTCGGCCGGGTCCTGTCGGCCCGGGGGCCGGCCGATGCCGAAGCGGACGCGTACGTAGTTCCGGGTGGACAGGGACTGGCTGATGGACCGCAGCCCGTTGTGGCCGCCCTCGCCGCCGCCGATCTTGGCGCGTAGCACGCCGAACGGCAGGTCCAGCTCATCGTGCACGACGATGATCTGCTGCGCGGGCACCTTGTAGAAGCCGACGAGCGACGCCACCGGACCGCCCGAGAGGTTCATGTACGCCATCGGTTTGGCCAGCACCAGGGCCGGGGCGTCGAGGCCGACCCCGAGCCGGGTCTCGGCCACCTCGGCCACGGCCCGTCGGTGCCGGCCAAACCGGGAACCTGTCCGTCGGGCGAGCAGGTCCACGATCATGAACCCGACGTTGTGACGGTTGTGCTCGTACTCGCGGCCGGGATTGCCCAGGCCGACGACGAGCCACACGGGCGTAACCCCCGATCAGACGCTGGCCTGGGCGGGTTCCTCGGCCAGCCGGGCGCCTTCCTCGCCCTCGGCAACCCGCTCCGCCTCTTCGGCCTCCTCCGCCTCGGACGGCGCCGGCGTCACCGCGCCGAGCTGCTCGGCCGTCGGCTCGGCGGTGATCACCGCGAGGATCTGCTCCGGGTCGCCCGCGAGGGTCACGCCGGAGGGCAGCTTGACGTCGGCCGCGGTCACGTGAGCACCCACGGCCAGGCCCTCGATCGAGGCCTCTACCTGCTCGGGCACGTGCGTGGCCTCCGCGACGACCGAGACCCGGTCCTGCTCGACGACGACGAGCGTGCCCTTCTCCGCCTGGCCGACCAACTGAACCGGCACCTCGACGGTGACCCGCTCGCCCCGCTGGACGATCACCAGGTCGACGTGCTCGATGGTGTCCTTGACGGGGTGACGCTGGATGGCCTTGGGGAGCGCGAGCGTCTGGGTGCCGTCGGCGAGGGCGATGTTGAAGACCTGGTTCATCCCGCCGTGGCGAATCGCGGCCGCGAACTCCAGCGCCGGCAACGCGATGTGCTTTGGTGGCTCACCGTGCCCGTACAGCACGGCCGGCACCTTTCCGGCCCGACGCGTACGGCGGGCGCCGCCCTTGCCGAACTCAGTGCGCAGTTCGGCGCTGATCTTTACCTCGGACACGGGGTAACTCCTGCACGTTTCGTAGCTCGGTAGGTGGGCGGTGGCCCGGACGAGGGCGCGTCGGAGCGTGTCCGGGGCACCGCGTCGAATCACGGCAGCTGACCCCACACGAGCCCTTCCGGCGCGCGCGCAGGCGCTGCCCTCGCCGTGGCAACGCCGATCAGCTTACCGGAAGCCGACGGAGCCCTTGACAGCCTCCCCCCCGCCTCCGTGGGCGGGTCGAGGCCGGCCATGACCGAGGCGTGCGCGGCCCGGACAAACGAGTCACTATTGGACAGTTCGGCGAGGTGGGGCGCGCTACCCCTGCGCTGACACGCGCTGGGGAGGACGATCGATGCCGCAGGCCCAGCCGGCGTACGCCACGGGCGTCTCGTGGCCCTCCCCGCCCAGCCGCTTGCCTGCGTCGTGGCCCGACGTGTACCGGGCCCGCCTTGCCGAACTCGGTGCGCAGCTCGGTGGCTTGTGCCCCGCCTGATCCCCCGTTGACCTATGAGGAACGCGTTAACCCCTGGGATTGTTAGCGAGCATGCCTGCTTGTCGGCGGACTCCATTGCGGCATACACTCCCGCTATCAACATCCCGCGCGACGGTGTGTCGCTGCGTATTACTGCCCCGGGGAGCCACTAGGCTCCCCGTATTTCGTGAGCGCACGTTGTGGGGAGGCGTGCCGTGCGGGCGCGGGTGTTCGTTGACTTCTGGAACTTCCAGCTCGGCTGGAACGCGGTGACGAACCGTGCGCAGTGCGATTGGCGGTCAATGCCGCGGGTCCTCGTGCAGGAGGCGGCCAATGTTCTGGCCGTTACGGGCAACACGGAACCGCTCACGGTGGAGGAGACGATTGTGCATGCCTCGGTGAATCATGCAACCGAGGCGAATCTGCGGGACTGGCTGACGAACTGGCTCGATCGGCAGCCGAGTTTTGATGTAAAGATCCGCACTCGTCAAGATCGTTCTCGGAAGTTGTACTGCAAAGCGTGTGGTTCGGCCGCCACGCAGTGCCCGCGATGTAACGCTCCGTTGGTCGCTGCGGTGGAGAAGGGAGTCGACGCCGCCCTGGTCACTGATCTGTTGTCCCATGCATGGCAGCGGAGCTACGACGTGGCGGTGCTCGTGTCCGGCGATGCTGACTACGTCCCAGCCGTCGAGTACGTTCAGGCGCAGGGACTTAAGGTTGTGAACGCTGCGTGGAGGTCGCGGGGCCACGAACTGCGCACCGCCTGCTGGGGCAGTTTCGATATCGACGCTGTGGTCCCACAGCTCAAACGTTGAGTAGCAGGTGTCAAGGGGCAGAAGATCGTAACGCGTTCTCCCGATTCGGCCGTGCAGGGCGGCGGGCGGCCAGCAAATCGGCAACGATCCGGTGTGGCTTCGTCACAGGAAGGCCGTCGATGACGTCCCGGTCGTGCAGCCACGCGGCGCGCAGCTCCAGGTGTCCCGGGTCGGGGCCACCGGCGATTCGGTACACACCGTGCGCGACCCGAATCAGCGCTCTCGCGGAAACAAGGCGCGCGAACGTGGCCCGGGGCACGCCCGCCGCGAGCGCCTGGGTGCGAGTGAGCAGACCCCACTGGTCCTCGGCGACCTCGCGCGCCACCGTCGCGAGCGCCTACCGACGAAATGCTGCAAAGTGTATCAAATACGGGTTCTTTGAAGACTAGACGTGGGACGGGCCGTTCGATCGAGCGACCGCCATGTTCGTTCCCCGTCCTCGGCTGAGAGAATGGCGGGCATGTCTGACCGTCCGCGTGTGCTCTCGGGGATCCAGCCGACCGCCGACTCGTTCCACCTCGGCAACTACCTGGGGGCGCTGCGGAACTGGGTGCCGCTGCAGGAGAGCCATGACGCGTTCTACTGCGTGGTCGACCTGCACGCGATCACGGCGGGGCATGATCCGGAGGCGCTGCGGCGCCGGACCCGGGTGAGCGCGGCCCAGTTGCTCGCCATCGGGCTGGACCCCGAGCGGTGCACGCTCTTCGTGCAGTCGCACGTGCCCGAGCACGCCCAGCTTGCCTGGGTGCTCAGCTGCATCACGGGCTTCGGCGAGGCGAGCCGGATGACCCAGTTCAAGGACAAGTCGGCCAAGCAGGGCGCTGAGCGGGCCTCGGTGGGCCTGTTCACCTACCCGATCCTGCAGGCGGCCGACATCCTGCTGTACCAGGCCGATCAGGTGCCGGTGGGGGAGGACCAGCGCCAGCACCTCGAGCTCACCCGTGATCTGGCGCACCGGTTCAACACGACCTTCGGGCCGACTTTCACCATTCCGAACGCGTACATCATCAAGGACACGGCCAAGGTGACCGACCTGCAGGAGCCGACGGCCAAGATGTCCAAGTCGGCCTCCTCGCCCAACGGGATCATCGAGCTGCTCGACGACCCGGCCCGCTCGGCGAAGAAGATCCGGTCGGCGGTGACCGACACCGGACGGGAGATCGTCTTCGATCCGGAGAACAAGCCCGGGGTGTCGAACCTGTTGACGATCTTCTCCGGGCTGACCGGGCGCAGCATCGACGATCTGGTTGAGGCGTACGCGGGCAAGGGGTACGGCGACCTCAAGAAGGACCTGGCCGCGGTGGTGGCCGACTTCGTCGCCCCGATCCAGGCCCGGACGAAGTCCTACCTGGACGATCCGGGTCAGCTCGACAAGCTGCTCGCGGTCGGGGCCGAGAAGGCCCGGGCGGTCGCCTCGGCCACGCTGGCCACCGTCTACGACCGCGTCGGGTTCCTCCCGCCCGCGTCGGTGGCCGCCTGAGCTCGCCGCCTGAGCCCGCGCTCGCCCGCGGCCGGGCGAGCGCCTCGGCCCGGCGCGGCCGCGTCAGTCCGTCCGGCCTCGGGTCGTCGGGCCGGCCGTTGCCGCTTACCGCGAGTAGCTCCCGGCCGGTCGTGGCGCGTGGGCGCGGTCAGCCGCCGAAGCCCAGGGGTGTGGCGTACAGCGTGCTGTAGTAGGCCCCCACGGCGCTGGCCACGAGCAGGGCGGCCAGCAGGAGGCGCACCCACACACGCACCCGCACCGCGAGCGAGGTGATCGTGCCGAGGTAGACGGCGACGACGATGGCCGTCCAGATGGCGGCAACCCCGAAGCGGTTGGTGGTGGCGCACCCCGGCGGAGCGGGGGTGATGCCTTCACATACATGCGTGCGGGGAATCGCCAGCCACCAGAGGAGATAGATCGATATTCCTGCGACTGCCGTTGCGATCAATACCCCGGTGATGCGGGCGGCTTTGGATGGCGCAACCGTCGCTGTAGTCACAACCGATCCCTCCTTTGAGAGGCCCCCGTAAAGGCTCCGACCAACGGCGTGCCGTTCGATCGTAGACGATGCCGTCCATCGGCGCAGGCCCACACAGTGATCGGATCGGTCGGGCGAAAGTCGTGGTCTGGTACGGGTTTCCGCGTCGGTGGCTTAGGTCGACGGGGTGATTTTCAGCGAGAAAGAAAGAAGGCCCAGGCTCCATGCATTTTAATGCAACTTGAGGGCCGCCAACGAGGCCGATCGATCGGATAATGCAATTTGCTGAAATGATGGCCGATGACCGACCGAGTTGTCGACTAGGCGGCGACTCCGGGCACGCGCGATGCCGTCAGAGTCGATGAGATGACAATCCTCAATCGATGGCCGCGGTCTGCCTGACCTGGCTCCGGCCCGGGTGGCGTGTGTCCGGGGGACGGGGGTGGCCGGAGGCGGATGGTTGGCCGCGATGCGATGATTGCTGTGGTCTATCCGTTTTCGCCCCACAGGCCGGAATGCTGAGGCATGATCCGGGGGCGTGGACCCAGGTAGCCCGGGGGGCGACGGGCCGGAGACCAGCGACAGTTCTCTCGGTTGTTCAGCGATCGGTGGAGAGAAACGGGGGACCGATTGTCATGAACCTGACCTCGACCGGCATCATCCTGCTCGCGTTCGTCGTCGTCGCCTACGGCGGGACGTTCCTGCTCCGCGTCGCCCGGGGCAGCGTGCCGACAAACGAGCTGCAGCGGTCCTACTTCCGCGCCGGCCATGGCCACGCGGCCGTCCTGCTCATCCTGGGTCTGCTGATCCAGGTCATCCTCGATCGAGCCGACGTCCCGGGCTGGAGCAGCACGCTGGCGAGCGGGGTGCTCTACGCCGCGATCCTCATGCCGGCCGAGTTCTTCCTGTCGGTCCACGGCCGCGATCCGCAACGCCCGAACGCCCTGCGGGTGCTCATCTGGCTCGGCGCCGCGTCACTCATCATTGGCCTCGTGGCCGCCGGCGTGGGCCTCATCATCGCCGGTGCGGACAGCACGACCGCCGCGCCCGCCCCGGCCGGCGCTGGCGCGTGACGGCGTAGCACCACCTCGGGGCGAGCAGCAGTCAGATCAGGCCGCAGCGAGGCGGTTGGCGAGGCGGACGAATCCGGCCCGGATCTCGTCGGGCGACGGCGGCGGGGTGGCCTCGACGACGGGGATGTCCTCGTCGTCGGTCTCGAGCGAGATGTCGACCTCGCCGTCATCGGCCGTGACCTCCAGGTCCTCGGCCGCGAGCGCCTCCATCTCGTCGGCCGCGTACTCCTCGTCGGCGTACTCCCCGGCCGCCAGTTCCTCGGCCTCCAGCTCCTCGGCTTCCCGGGCCGCCTGGATCGATTCGCTGATGGCGGCCTGAATCTCCGCGACCGAGGCGTGGGGATAGACCGGCTCCACGACGGCCAGCAACTCCTCGTCGGCGACGACCGTCTCGGCGAGCGACAGGGCGTGCGCCCGCTCGTACGGACCGCAGACCACGGGTTCCCAGGACTCGTCGGCGTCCAGTGGGCCGAACGTGACGATCCAGGGCATCGCCTGCATCGGAGAGTCCTCCGGCAGGTCCAGGGTTACGACATCTCCCACGGGCGTACCTTTCGCTCGGCTTCCTATCGCCCCGACGGCGGTCACCCAACGTCACCGACGACCGACGCCGTGCGCCCATCATCGCCGTTACGCGCCCGTGGACCCGTGCGGCTCGCCGATAGGGGTGTGGCAGGATGCGGCGGCATGGAGACCGTCCGGCTGATCCTGCTCTACGCCCATCTCGTGGGTTTCGCGGTGCTGCTCGGTGCCGCGATCGCGCAATACTTCGCCAAGCCGCTGCGGATCAACGTGCCCATGATCTGGGGCGCCGCGGCCCAGCTCGTCACGGGCATCGCCCTGAGCGCCCCGCTGCGGGGTGAGGGGAGGGAGCCTGACCCGGCCAAGCTCGTGGTCAAGCTCGTGCTGGCGCTGGCGATCTTCGTGATGGTCTTCTTCTCCCGCAAGCGCGAGGCCGTCAACCCCGGCCACTTCCTTGCGATCATCGGGCTCACGCTGGTCAACGCCGCGGTTGCCGTCTTCTGGCGGTGACGGTGCGTAACTATCCCGTCGGCGAGATCGCCGGCGGGATAGTTGCGTCCCGACGGGTTTCGATGGCCGCGCCCGCGCGCTCCGCTGCGGGCGTGCGGGCACGTCGGCCCGACGCCCGGTAGCGCTGTGATCTCAACCTCCCGCCCGGACACGGAAGGGTCACGACCACATAACGCCGTGGCCCCGGGTGATCGCGCAACGGTGGAGTGGCGATTCCTGCGGCGTAATCTGCCGACCGTGGCATCGCCGCGTACGGTGCGGCGATGGGAGGAAGGAGATCATCTTGCGCACAGCGCGAGGGATGAAGGTACTTGCGGCGGTCGGGGCGGCGACCCTCGCTCTCGGCCTGACGGCATGTGGTGGCGGTGACAACGGGGGCGAGAACGGCGGCGGCAGTGACAAGCCGACGCTGAAGATTGGTCTGGCGTACGACATCGGCGGCCGGGGCGACAAGTCGTTCAACGACTCCGCGGCCGCTGGGCTCGACCGGCTCAAGGTCGACCTGGCGGACAAGTTCGACCTGGAGGTCAACGAGCTTCCGGCGACCGTGAACGAGACCGAGGACGACAAGTACGCCCGCCTGGTGGCGCTGTGCCAGGGCGGCTACGACCCGGTCATCGCGGTGGGCTTCGTGTACGCGGGCGCCGACCCGGCCAACGGACCGCTGGCCCGGGCGGCCAAGGAGTGCCCCGACACCAAGTTCGCGATCATCGACTCGGCCGCGGTCGACCTGCCGAACGTGGCCGGTCTGACCTTCGCCGAGCACGAGGGCTCGTTCCTGGTCGGGGCCGCGGCGGCCCTGAAGAGCGAGACCGGGCACATCGGCTTCATCGGCGGCTGCCTCATCGGCCTCATCCAGAAGTTCGAGGCCGGCTTCGTGGCGGGCGCTCAGTACATCAACCCGGACATTCGGGTCGACACGCAGTACATCTCGACCCCGGCCGAGGCCTGCTCCGGCTTCAACGACCCGGCCCGGGGCAAGACCGCGGCTGAGGGCATGTACGACGCCGGCGCGGACGTCGTGTACCACGCCGCCGGTGGCTCGGGCACGGGCGTGTTCCAGGCCGCGAGCGAGAAGGGTGGCAAGGCCATCGGCGTCGACTCGGACCAGTACCAGACCGTCGACGAGGCCCTGCGCGACGTGATCATCACCTCGATGCTCAAGCGGGTCGACAACGCGGTCTACAACTTCGTCATCGAGTTCAGCGAGGGCAAGTTCACCTCCGGTGAGCAGGTCTTCGACCTGAAGAGCGAGGGCGTGGGCTACGCCACCACCGGTGGCTTCATCGACGACATCACCGACCAGCTCGACGAGCTGAAGGAGAAGATCGTCAGCGGCGAGATCACGGTGCCGGACGCTCCGCAGTCCTGACGCCGAAAGTCCTGACTCGACACTCGTGACGGCGGGGGACCTCGGGCCGTAAGCTGGCCGGGATCGTGGCGCACGATCTTGACCGCGGCCCGGGTCCCCCGCCACTCTTGTGGCACCAAACCGGCCAGCACATCCGGCCGACCCTGGGGGCGGAATCCACCGGGGTCGGACACCTCGCCGTTGCGAACGAAGCCGAGCGTGCGGGAGCACCGTACGTAGCGCCAGCGAGCCCGGCCGCGCGAGCAACCGAGGTGCAGTCGCGACATGAAAGGACTCCCGTGAGCGCAGGCGAGGACGGGTCCGGGCCACCGGGCGCGGCCGCGACGACCGACCGGCCGCCCGCGGTGGAGTTGCGGGGCATCACCAAGCGGTTCCCGGGCGTCGTGGCGAACCACGACATCTGCCTGACCGTCCAGCCGGGCCGCATCCACGCGATCGTGGGCGAGAACGGGGCCGGCAAGTCGACCCTCATGAAGATCCTCTACGGGATGCTGCAGCCCGATGAGGGTCAGATCTTCGTCGACGGATCGCCGGTGCGGTTCCACTCGCCTCAGCAGGCGATCCGTGCCGGGATCGGCATGGTGCACCAGCACTTCATGCTCGCCGACAACTTCACGGTCGCCGAGAACGTGGTGCTGGGGGCGGAGAAGATCGCCGGCATCGGCGCCGCGGCCAACCAGCGGATCGCCGAGATCTCGCGTCGCTACGGCCTCGGCGTGGACCCCGGGCGGCTCATGGCCGACCTCGGGGTGGGCGACCGCCAGCGCGTGGAGATCCTCAAGGTCCTGTACCGGGGCGCGCGCATCATCATCCTGGACGAGCCGACCGCCGTGCTCGTGCCCCAGGAGGTCGAGGAGCTGTTCACCAACCTCCGAGGGCTGACCCGGGAGGGCCTCACGGTCCTGTTCATCTCCCACAAGCTGGACGAAGTGCTCGCGGTGGCCGACGAGATCACCGTGATCCGGCGGGGGACGACGGTGGCCACCGTGACGCCGGATTCGGTGACCACCCGCGACCTGGCCACGCTCATGGTCGGCAGCGAGCTGCCCAGCCCGGAGGCGCGCGAGTCGACGGTCACCGATGTGCCGATGCTGACCGTGGACGGCCTCACCGTGACCGACTCGTCCGGTCGGCACCTCATCGAGGACATCTCGTTCACGATCCACAAGGGCGAGGTACTGGGCATCGCCGGGGTCGAGGGCAACGGGCAGGCCGAGCTGGTCGAGGCGATCATGGGCATCCGGCCGGCGACCGGGACGATCGTCCTGGACGGCCAGTCCATCGCCGGCTGGGGCACCCGGCGCCGCCGGGAGGCCGGCATCGGCTACATCCCCGAGGACCGGCACCGGCAAGGGCTGCTGCTCGACGCGCCCCTGTGGGAGAACCGGATGCTCGGGCATCAGACGGAACCCCCGAACGCCCGCGGCGCCCTGCTCGACATCCGCGGGGCCCGGCGGGACACCGAGCGGCTGGTCGCCGAGTACGACGTGCGGACGCCCAGCATCGACGTGCCGGCCGGGGCGCTCTCCGGGGGCAACCAGCAGAAGCTCATCGTCGGTCGGGAGATGAGCCACTCCCCGAAGCTGCTGGTGGCCGCCCACCCGACGCGGGGCGTCGACGTCGGCGCGCAGGCGTCGATCTGGGAGTCGATCCGCGCCGCGCGACGGGCCGGAATGGCGGTCCTGCTGATCTCGGCTGACCTCGATGAGTTGATCGGTCTGTCGGACACGCTGCGGGTGATGTACCGCGGCCGGATCGTGGCCGAGGCCGACCCGGCCACGGTGACGCCGGAGCAGCTGGGTCTGGCCATGACCGGCGGAACCGTATCCGGGGAGGTGGCTGCGTGAGCCGGCTGGACTGGCGTCGGTGGCTGCCCACGACGCTCGCCCCCATCCTCGCCATCCTGCTCGCGGCGGCGATCTCCTCCCTGGTCCTCATCGGATCGGGAAAGGACCCGTGGCACGCGTTCTCGTCGATGGTCGAGTACGCCTTCGGCGAGCGCACCGGGCCGGCGTCCATGGTGGACATGCTCAACCGGGCCACGACCTTCTACCTGTCGGCGATCGCGGTGGCGATCGGCTTCCGGATGGGCCTGTTCAACATCGGTGTCGAGGGTCAGTTCCGCCTGGCCACCCTGCTGGCGGGCGCGTTCGGCGCCGCCACGTTCCTCGACCCGGTGCCCGGTCCGATCCGGATCACGTTGATGATCGTGGTGGCGATGGCGGTGGGCGCCGGATGGGCCGGCATCGCCGCCCTGCTGCGGGTCTACCGCGGGGTCAGCGAGGTCATCTCGACCATCATGCTGAACTTCGTCGGTGGTTCGATCTTCGCGTTCCTGCTGACCGACCAGTACCTCGGAGTGAAGCAACCCGGCAGCGAGAACGTCACCACGCCGATCCTGCCGGAGAACGCCTGGATGCCGAGCTTCCCGTTCCCCAACACCAACCAGCGCGTCTTCGGCTTCATCGTCATCGCGGTGCTGGTCGGCTTCGGGTACTGGTTCCTCCTCGGCCGGACCCGGTTCGGTTTCGACCTGCGGGCCAGCGGCATGAACCCGACCGCGGCCGTGGCGAGCGGCGTCAACGCCAAGAAGATGATCATCGTGACGATGCTCATCTCCGGTGCGGTGGCCGGCCTGGTCGGCCTGCCCGGGCTCCTCGGCCGCGACCACGCGGTCACCACGTCGGTGGGCGGCCTGGGCTTCACCGGCATCGCGATCGCCCTGCTCGGGCGCAACCACCCGGTCGGCATCGCATTCGCCGCGCTGCTGTGGGCCTTCCTCGACCGGACGCGGATCATCCTCGACCTGGAGCAGATCCCGCAGGAGACCATCGTGATCATGCAGAGCGTCACGGTGCTCGCCGTGGTCGTCATGGGTGAGCTCGCTGCCCGGTACAGCCGCCGCCAGCAGCAACGCAGCGTGGGCCGGGCGACCGGGGAGGCGATCGTCGAGCGACCCGCGGTCGCGGCGGCGGGAACCGGTGTCGAGAGCGCGCGGGAGGGATCATGACGACGCCGACTCTGCTCCCGGCGGCCGCGAGCGCGCCCCCGGCGGCGGCCCGGTCGCGGCGGATCTGGCGGCTGCTGCTGGTGGTGACGGCAGCGCTCGCCGCCATCTCCGCGGTTCGGGCCATCACCGGCGCCACCGACCTCACCTCGACCGGCGCGATCAGTGCCGCCCTGGCCGCCGCGGTGCCGATCGGCCTGGCCGGCCTCGGTGGCCTGTGGTCCGAGCGGGCCGGCGTGGTCAACATCGGCCTCGAGGGCATGATGATCCTGGGTACCTTCGGCGGGGCCTGGGGCGCGCTGACCTTCGGGCCGTGGGGCGGGGTCGTGGCCGGGGCGGTCTTCGGCGCCCTGGGCGGCCTGCTGCACGCGCTGGCCACCGTGACGTTCAACGTCGACCACATCGTCTCCGGCGTGGCCATCAACCTGCTGGCCACCGGGCTCGCGCGGTACCTCGCCTCGTTCGCGTTCACCGGCATCGGCGGCGGCCCGACCCAGTCGCCCATCGTGCCGTCGCTGCCCAAGTGGTCGGTGCCGGGTCTGGGCTGGCTCGCCGGAATCGAGCAGCGCGGCTGGTTCCTGGTCAGCGATCTGGCCGGCATCATCCGCGGCGCCCTGACCGAGCTGTCGGCCCTGACCGTCATCGCGGTGATCCTCGTGCCGGTCACGTACTTCGTGCTGTGGCGCACGGCGTTCGGCCTGCGGTTGCGTTCCTGCGGCGAGAACCCGAAGGCGGCCGAATCGCTGGGCGTGAATGTCTACCGGTACAAGTACTACGGCGTCGTCATCTCGGGGGCGCTGGCCGGGCTCGGCGGCGCGTTCCTGTCGATCGTGGCCGCCAGCATCTTCCGCGAGGGCCAGACGGCCGGCCGCGGGTACATCGGCCTGGCCACGATGATCTTCGGCAACTGGCGACCCGGTGGGCTGGCCTCCGGCGCGCTGCTGTTCGGCTACACCGACGCGCTACAGCTGCGCCGCGGCTCGGAGTCCGTCCACGCGCTGTTGCTCTTCATCGCGGCCGTGCTCGCGGCCATCGCGATCTTCCAGTTCTACCGCGGCCACCGCGTCGTGGGGATCGTGAGCATCGCCCTCGCCGCCGGGGCCCTGCTGTGGTACTTCACCACCGACCAGATCCCGGTCGAGTTCGTGCGGGCGATGCCGTACGTGATCACGCTGGTGGTGCTGGCCCTGGCGGCCCAACGCTTGCGCATGCCGGCCGCGGACGGCCAACCCTATCGGAAGGGCGAGGGGTAGTGGGCTGATATGTCCACAGTGGATTGGCCGGCGTTGCGCGCCGCGGCGACCGACGCCATGACGCGCGCCTACGCCCCGTACTCGAATTTCCCGGTCGGCGTGGCCGGCCTGGTTGACGATGGCCGGGTCGTGGTCGGCTGCAACGTGGAGAACGCCTCCTACGGGGTCGGGCTCTGCGCCGAGTGCGGTCTGGTCAGCTCCCTGATCGCCACGGGGGGCGGACGCCTCGTGGCGGTGGCCTGTGTGGATCGGGCCGGGGAACCGCTGATGCCGTGCGGTCGCTGCCGCCAGCTGCTGTGGGAGCACGGCGGCCCGGAGTGCCTGGTCGACCACCGGGACGGCCCGCTGCCCCTGTCGGCCCTGCTGCCGCACGCCTTCGGTCCGGACGACCTGAACGAGCCGCTGCACCCGCCCGCCCTGCCGCCGCGGCTGCGCCGGTTCCAGGGCCAGGGCACGGTGTTCGTGCACCCGGACGTCGAGGGCGGCCGGCGGGTGTGGACGGCGTACTGGGAACGCTCGGCCGGCGCGGAGGACGGCCGCGGCATCCTCGAGGAGGGCCCCATGTGGACGGACGTGGCCGAGGGCGTGGCCTGGGGCCGGGCCCGTACGCCGCGGGTGGTCGTGGTGGACGCCGACGGCGAGCTGGCCTGGGCCGGCACCGGTCCGGCCCCGGCGGAGATCGGTCGGGTCTGGTCGGAGGAGGGCGCGTGATCCAGACCGCGCGGGCCACGGCGTCGCGGCGGCGGCCCCGCGTCGAGCCGTTCGCCGCGGTCGACGTCATCGCCACCAAGCGGGACGGCGGGCGGCTGTCGGACGAACAGATCGACTGGGTCATCGACGCGTACACCCGGGGTGTGGTGGCCGACGAGCAGATGGCCGCGCTGGCTATGGCGATCCTGCTGCGGGGCATGACCGACGCCGAGGTGGCTCGGTGGACGGCCGCCATGGTCGCCTCGGGCGAGCGGCTGGATCTGTCCGGTGTGGACCGACCGACCGTGGACAAGCACTCGACGGGCGGCGTGGGTGACAAGATCACCCTGCCGCTCACGCCTCTGGTCGCGGCCTGCGGCGCGGCGGTGCCGCAGCTGTCGGGACGGGGCCTGGGCCACACCGGCGGCACGCTGGACAAGCTGGAGTCGATTCCCGGCTTCCGGGTGGCGCTGACCAACCGGCAGTTCGTCCGGCAGCTGCGCACGATCGGGGCGGCCATCTGCGCCGCCGGCGAGGGGTTGGCCCCGGCCGACCGCAAGCTCTACGCCCTGCGCGACGTCACGGCAACCGTCGAGTCGATTCCGCTCATCGCCAGCTCCATCATGAGCAAGAAGATCGCCGAGGGCACGAGCGCGCTGGTGCTCGACGTCAAGGTGGGCACCGGCGCCTTCATGAAGTCCCTCGACGACGCCCAGGAGCTGGCCCGCACGATGGTGGACATCGGCACCACCCAGGGCGTCCGGACGGTGGCCCTGCTCACCGACATGTCCACCCCGCTCGGCTACGCCATCGGCAACGCGGTCGAGGTCGCCGAGTCGGTCGAGGTGCTGGCCGGCGGCGGACCGCCCGACGTCGTCGAGCTCGTGCTCACCCTGGCCCGCGAGATGCTGGCGTGCGTGGGGCTGTCCCACGTGGATCCCGCCGAGGTGCTGGCCTCGGGGAAGGCCATGGACACCTGGCGAGCCATGGTGCGGGCCCAGGGCGGAGACCCCGACGCGCCGCTGCCGGAGGCCCGGGAGCGGGAGCTGGTGCGGGCGACGAAGGCCGGGTACGTGACGAAGGTCGACGCGTCCGCCATGGGGGTCGCGGCCTGGCGGCTCGGCGCGGGCCGGGCCCGGAAGGAGGATCCGGTCAGCCCGTCCGCGGGCGTGGTGCTGCACCGCCGTCCGGGCGATCGGGTCCGGCCGGGCGATGTGCTCTACGAGCTTCGGGCCGACGACCCGGCCCGCATTCCCGCGGCGGCGGAGGTCGCCGCCACGGCGGTGACGATCGGCCGGTCGGCGCCGTCGCCCGCCGCCCTGGTGCTGGGCCGGGTGGCCGCCGACGCCGCGCCACGCCGCCGTGGGCGTCGTTCGGTGGCCGGCTCGGGCTAGAGTTCCCCGCGACGACCACCAGTGGGGGTGCCTTCCGTGACCGTTCCCGCACCTGATCCACACCGGGTTCGGGCCGCCAGCATCGATACGCTTCGCCGGCTCGACCTGCCGACGCCGCCACCGCAGTTTCCGCTGCTCTGGCAGCCGGGCGACGGCGTCGAGCTGCGGCCACCGAGCGAGATCGAGGGACGTGCCGCGATCCTCAACGTGGTGTACGCCCGCTGCTACGGCATGCCGAGCGAGGCGGCCATGGCCTGGCTGCTCGATGCCCACCTGTTGGACCACCTCACCAAGCCGGAGTGGAGCTTCCTCGCCTCCGAGGACACTCCGGACGTGGTGCAGCACCCGTCGTTCACGCTGCACCTGGAGGCGATCTACGCACTCGCCTGGTTGCTGGGGCTGGTGCCCGAGATCGATCCGCGGGAGCCGGCGCCGAGCGGGTTGATCGAGAAGCTGCCGCACCTGCCGTCCAAGGAGTCGTTCTCGGACTGGCGCAAGCGGGCCAACCCCATGCTCGCGCCCGCCCCGGAGGCCGCCGCCGCCCTCGACCTCATCTACTGCCTGGACTGGGCCTATTTGGAGGCCGAGCGGCGTCGCATCCGGCTGCCCGGCCTCGTCCACTCCAAGCTCATCGCCCAGCGCCGCTGGGCCCTGGCCTGGTCGGTGATCTTCCGGGGCCCCTACCAGGCCCCGCCGCGCGGTTGGGAAGAGATCGACCTCGACATATAGCGGTGATTGCCCACATTTAGGTGATCACGCGGGTCGTAGGACCGTGGACGGGTGGGGACGCCAGGTGGTCAGGTTGACCGAGACCGTCACGGTCACCGGTTCGGCCATGGTGGCCAGCCGGTCGGCCAGCTCCGCCTCGGTCGTGTGCCAGGCACTGGGCCCCATGGTGACGAACCGGGCCACCTCGGGCCGGGTGAGCTGCAGGGTGTATGCCACCTCCTGGTGGTGGACCGGCGCGAACCACCGGCCCAGGGTGCCCAGCACCCGGTCGTGCTTGTCCGGGGCCACCGACAGCAGCCGCAACGGGGCGATCAGCTCGGTGAGGTGCCGCTGGGTCGGGGTCACCACGAGCAGCGTGCCCTCGGGCCGTAGGACGCGGTGGAACTCGGCGCCGTTGCGGGGAGCGAAGATGTCGAGGATGACGTCGGCGCAGGCGTCGGCCAGCGGCAGGCGTCGCCACACGTCGGCCACCACCGACCCGATGGCGGGGTGGGCCCGGGCGTTCCGGCGGGCCGCCGCCTTGGATACGTCGACGGCCACCCCCACGCTGCCCGGACGGGCCGTCAGCACGGCGGCCAGGTGGTGCCCCGTGCCGGCTCCCACGTCGACGACGGTGGCGATGGCCGGCGGGACCTGGGCCACGATCGCCGCGGTGAGCGGGGCGAGGTGACCGGCGTCGTGCAGCTCCGACCGGGCCGCCACCATGGCCGGCGTGTCGGTGCCGGTGGGGGCCCGGCCGACCAGCAGGTTCACGTACCCGTGCCGGGCCACGTCGAAGGTGTGGCCGGCCGGGCAGCGCAGCCCGCCGGGTGACCCGGCCCGGGACGCTCCGGACGGCGTTTCGGGCAGCGGGGTCGGCCCGGCCGGTGGCTCGGCTCTCCTCAGCCCGGCGCCGCACACCGGACAGGTGAGCAGAGCGAGCACCTCGTCGAGCATCGCTGCGGTACCTCCGATCGTCGGGACCCCATGATCCTCGCGACCTCATGATTCTCGCGACCCGACGTCCGATCGCCCTGACCTCCGATCGTCCCGCCCATGGTCTGGCTAGTGTCGGCCCATGACCATGTCGGGTTCGGGATCTTCGCCCTCAGCACGTACCACGCCGACGCTCGAGGAGATCCGGCGTGCGCCCAAGGCCCTGCTGCACGACCACCTCGACGGCGGGCTCCGGCCTCGCACGATCCTCGAACTCGCGGACGCCATCGGCCACCCCCTGCCCGCCACGGACGAGCAGGCGCTGGGCGCCTGGTTCCAGCAGGCGGCGACCTCGGGGTCGTTGGAGCGCTACCTGGAGACCTTCGCCCACACCGTGGCCGTCATGCAGACGGCCGAGGCGCTGCACCGGGTCGCCCGGGAGTGCGCCCTCGACCTCGCGGCCGACGGCGTGGTCTACGCCGAGGTGCGGTTCGCCCCGGAGCTGCACGTGCGCCACGGGCTGGCGTTGCCCGAGGTCGTGGAGGCGGTCCTGGCCGGCCTCGCCGACGGGTCGGCCGAGGCTGCGGCGGCCGGCACCCCGATCCGTACGGCCGTGCTGCTCACGGCGATGCGCCACGCGGCCCGCTCGATGGAGATCGCCGAGCTCGCGGTGCGGTACCGGGACGCCGGCGTGGTCGGGTTCGACATCGCCGGGGCCGAGGCCGGTTACCCGCCGACCCGGCACCTCGACGCGTTCGAGTATCTGCAGCGGGAGAACTTCCACTTCACCATCCACGCGGGCGAGGCGTTCGGGCTGCCCTCGATCTGGCAGGCGATCCAGTGGTGCGGCGCGGACCGGCTGGGCCACGGCGTACGCATCATCGACGACATCGACACCACGGACCCGAGCGCTCCCCGGCTCGGCCGGCTGGCCGCCTACGTACGCGACAAGCGCATCCCGTTGGAGATGTGCCCCTCGTCGAACGTGCAGACCGGGGCCGCCCCCTCGATCGCCGAACACCCCATCGGGCTGCTGCGCGACCTTCGGATGCGGGTCACGGTCAACACCGACAACCGGTTGATGAGCGGCACTTCGATGTCGCGGGAGATGTTCCTGCTCGTCGAGGCGTTCGGGTACGGCTGGGCGGACCTGCAGTGGTTCACGATCAACGCCATGAAGAGCGCCTTCATCCCGTTCGACGAGCGACTCGCCATCATCGACACCGTGATCAAGCCCGCGTACGCGGCGTTGATGGCCTCGTGACGAGCGGCGTTGAACGAACCGTGATGAGCGAGGTTGATCGGACAGGTGATCGGGCGCCGTTGATGACCGCGGGGCGGGTCTGTACGATCCAGCCGATCCGGCGCCCGAGCGAGCCGCCGTGACGGCGGAGCGTCACCGCTTCGTTACGCATTGATACGGGGCGTACCTGGGCTTTCTCTTTCCCACCTGGCGTGATGGAATCTGGCCGTGATGGAATCGGGCCGCGTCACGTTCGGCGACGCCCGCGGTGCCGGACTCATGTGACACTGCCGCGCGGTCACTCGGCGGCACGGGACCGATGCCTCCGCCGGCGGCAACGCCGTGGATGGCACCGGTACGGAGGGTGGTGAGGTGAGCAAGAACCCCAGCGCGCCGGGCACGTCCACGCGGTTCGCCGGGCCCGCCCGGTTTATCCGGGATCTGCCCATCTGGACCAAGCTCGGCCTCATCATGATCGTCCCGACCATGGCGACGATCGTGGTCGGTACGACCGGGTTGATGGACCAGGTTGAGCAGGCGAGCGCCGCCGAACGGGCGCGCGCGCTCACCGTTCTGTCGGGTGACGCTGGTGCTCTGGTCCACGCCCTGCAGGCGGAGCGCGCCGCCGCGGTGACGCTGCTGTCCTCGCCGCAGGAGGCGATCCCGGCGGCGACCGAGACCTACACGGGGCAGCACACCGTCACCCAAGAGGCCCAGACCCGGTTCCTCACGACGTGGGCCACGATCACCGACATCCCGGCGAACTTCCGCAACCACCTCGACCGGATCGAGAACCAGCTGGGCCAGCTCCAGCCGCTGCGGCAGCAGGTCACGGCTCTCAACCAGGTGTCGTTGAGCGTCGCCGAGGCCCGGTACGAGGAGCTCATCAGCGACCTGCTGGAGATCCGTACCTTCTCGGCGCAGCTGACGGGCGACACCTCGCTGGCCGACCGCATCCGGGCGGCCCAGGCGGTGGCAACGCAGAAGGAGTTCCTGGCCCGGGAGAGCTTGCTCATCGCCAAGGCGCTGATCACGGGGCGGTACTCCACCTCGGAGCGCAACGCGTATGTGCTCGCCGTTCAGAACGCCCGTCAGGCCGAGAACGAGTTCCGGTCGGTGGCCACCCCGGCGCAGATCGACTACTACGAGCGCCTGCTCACCGGCGTGATCCTGCGCGACGTGCTGCAGCTGGAGGGTTCGCTCGACGCCCTCCAGCCGGACGAAGTCCCGGCGCAGGTCATCAACCGGGACGAGTGGCACCGGGCGACCACCGGCCGCTCCGAGGTGCTCTACCAGATCGAGGCAGAGCTCAACCGCCAGGCCTTGGAGGCCGCCGAGACGCTGGGCGCCTCGGTGCAGCGCCGGGTGCTGGTGGAGACCGGCATCCTGCTGCTCACCCTGCTGATCGGTGTGCTCTTCGCGTGGCTCGTGGCCCGGTCCATGGCCCGCTCGCTGCGTGACCTGAGGCAGGGTGCCCTGGCGATCGCCAAGTTCGGGCTGCCCCAGGCGGTGGCCAAGCTCAAGGACCCGTCGCTCACGGCGAACCTCTCGCCGGCCGGGGTGGCCCTGCAGATCGCCGAGCCCCTGCCCGTGCGCAGCAACGACGAGTTCGGCCAGGTGACCGAGGCGTTCAACGCTGTTCACCTCGAGGCGGTCCGGACTGCGGCCGAGCAGGCGGCCCTGCGGGCCTCGGTGGCGCAGATGTTCGTCAACCTGGCCCGCCGGAGCCAGATCCTGGTCGACCGGCTCATCGGACACCTGGACCGGCTCGAGCGCGGTGAGCAGGACCCGGACCGGCTCTCCGAGCTGTTCCAACTCGACCACCTCGCCACCCGAATGCGGCGCAACGACGAGAACCTGCTGGTGCTCGCCGGGGCCGACTCGACCCGCGTCCAGCGAGAGCCGGCCGCGCTCATCGACGTGCTGCGGGCCGCCCAGTCCGAGGTGGAGCAGTACACCCGGGTGGAGCTCGCCTCGGTCGATCCGGATATCGAGATCGCCGCGCACGCGGTCAACGACCTGGTGCACCTGATCGCCGAGCTGTTCGACAACGCGACCTCGTTCTCGCCACCCGACACCATGGTCCGAGTGGAGGCCCACCGCAGCGGCGAGCGCGTGGTGCTGCGGGTCGAGGACCGCGGTATCGGCATGACGGCCGAGCAGTACGCCGAGCTGAATGAGCGGCTGGCCACGCCGCCGGACGTGGACGTGACCGTCTCCCGGATGATGGGCCTGGTCGTGGTCTCCCGGCTGGCCGCCCGGCACGGCGTCACGGTCACGCTGCAGCCGGCGCCGCAGGTCGGACCGCAGCGGGGCACGATCGCCGAGGTGGTGCTGCCCAGCGGCGTCCTCGTGCCGCGCGCCCTCTCCGGCCGCGCGCACGCGCCGAGCGGATTCCCGGCCGTGCGGCCCGAGCCCGCCCCGGCGCCGCGTTCGCCCTTCGGCCCGCCGCTGGCGCTGGAGAGCGGTCCGGCTGGCCCGCCGCCCGCGCCGAGCCTCGGCTCCGCCGAACCCGCGACCGGTGGTGTCCCCGCCCCGACGGGGGGTGTTCCCGCCCCGGCCTTCGGCGGGGGACCGTCCGTGGGCACCCCGCCCCCGTACAGCCCGCCGGCCTACGAGCCGCCACCGGCCCCCGAGCCCACGCCAGCGCCGGCGTTCGGCGCGGCTGCGGGTGCGGCCGGGGCCGCCGCGGGTGGTCTCGGCGCCGCCCTGACCGGCGCGGGAGCCGTACCTCCGCCCAACGGCCCGAACGGTGGCCGCGGTGGACGCGTACCGGCCTGGTACGACCTCACCGGTGCGCCCGACCCGACTCACGGCCCGGTGACCACTCCGGGCGGAGCGGAGCCGTTGCCGCAGCGGCGGCCGGGAGCCTGGGGCGACCTCACCTCCGGTGGCCCGAGCGCGCCGGCGTCGGGTGGTTCCTGGGGGGAGCCGCCGGCCGGCCAGGGTCCCTCTGCCTTCGGCGGGTTCGGCCCACCCGCGCCGGCCGCCGCCCCGGTTCCTCCGCCGCCGGCCCCACCCGCGCCGCCGGCCCCGCCGGCTTCATCCACTCCGCCGGCCCCGTTCGCGCCCCCCGCCCCGTCGGCCGCCCCGCTGCCGCCGCCCGCGTCGCGTCCGCCGGCCTGGCCGCCGTCAAACGAGGACAGCCGGGGTGGGTTGCCCGACCCGGCGCCATCGAACGACATGACGGTGGAGCTTCCCATCTTCTCCGAGCTCGAGTCCGCCTGGTTCGCCTCGGGTAAGCGTGTGGGCCCGCAGCCTGGGGCCTGGCCACCGGACTCGAGCACGGACGGAGGCACCGGTGAATCTTCGTCCGGGGACCAACCGTCCGAAGGAGCCGAACGCCCCGCCGAAGAGGTATCGTGGCGGACCGTCGCCGACGAGGGATGGCGGGCCGCCCAGGCTGCGGCCACCCCGCGTGACGGCGGCACGACCGCCAGCGGTCTGCCCCGACGGATTCCGATGGCTCAGCTCGTCCCCGGCGGAGTGGAGGCGACGGTCGGTGGTGGCTCAGATCGCCGAACACCGGACTCGGTGCGCGGTTTGCTCTCGGCGTATCACCGGGGGGTCCAGCGTGGTCGTGAAGCCCACGGCAGCGTAGCGCCCGGCCCGTATTCCAGTGGCAAGGAGCAGGAGGCATGACAAGTACGCAGGATCTGGGTTGGTTGCTCGCCAACTTCGCCGACCGTGTTCCCGGCGTGGCCCACGCCGTCGCGGTGTCGGCCGACGGACTGCTGCTCGCAGCGTCTCGGGATCTCCCCCGCGACCGTGCCGACCAGCTCGCCGCCATCGCGTCCGGTCTGGTGAGCCTGACTCAGGGGGCTGCCCGCTGCTTCGAGGGCGGCGCGGTGTTGCAGACTGTCGTGGAGATGGACAACGGGTTCCTGTTCCTGATGTCCATTTCGGACGGTTCGTCGTTTGCCGTGCTCGCGTCGCGGAGCTGTGACGTCGGTCAGGTGGGCTACGAGATGGCCCTGCTGGTGGACCGGGTTGGCGACGCGCTCACGCCGGCTCCGCGCTCGACGGCTCCGGCGTTCGGCTGACCCCGAGCTTCGGTTACACAACGTAACAGAACTGACCCCGTTCGCGGTCGGACTAGTGGAGGAGGTGTACGGCGATGGATCCGCGCGAGGAGGAGCCCACCGGCGCGCTCGTGCGGCCGTACGCCGTTACCGGAGGCCGAACTCGCCCGCGCGTGGAGATCGCGATCGAGGCGCTGGTGGAGACGACTGCGCGGGGGCGGTCCAGCAAGGACGGTTTACTACAGGGTCGGGAGCAGCAGTTTATTGTGACCCTGTGTGACGGGCGGCTGCAGTCGCTGGCCGAGATTTCGGCAAAGATGCACCTGCCCCTAGGTGTGGCCCGGGTTCTCGTCGCGGACATGGCGAGCGATGGCTTGGTCGCCATCTACGAACCGACCGCGCTGGATGGGAATGACGCGATGGGTACGGAATTGCTGGAGAGGGTGCTCAGTGGACTACGCAAGCTCTGACATGACGCACCGCGGCTCGTCCGGGCGCGTAACGTCGGCGAAGATCGTCATCGCCGGTGGGTTCGGCGTGGGCAAGACCACGCTGGTGGGGTCCGTCTCGGAGATCACCCCGCTGACCACCGAGGCGATCATGACCTCCGCCGGTGTCGGGGTCGACGACACCCGTCAGGTGCCGGGCAAGACCACGACCACCGTCGCCATGGACTTCGGTCGTATTTCGATCGATCACGACCTGATCCTGTACCTGTTCGGGACGCCCGGCCAGACCCGGTTCTGGTTCATGTGGGACGAGCTGGTCCGGGGCGCCATCGGGGCGGTCGTCATGGTCGACACCCGGCGTCTGGCTGACTGCTTTGCGGCCATCGACTTCTTCGAGCACCGCCGGCTGCCGTACCTGGTGGCGATCAACTGCTTCGACGGCATCCAGTACCACGACGCGGCCGACGTTCGGGAGGCCCTGGCCATCCCGGCCGAGGTGCCGATCCTGAGCTGCGACGCCCGGTCCCGCGAGTCCACCAAGCAGGTGCTGATCGCCCTCGTCGAGCACGTGCTGTCGCTGCGGCGGCCGCGTGCGACCTCTCCCGCCTGACGCGTCTGACGCCACCCTCTCGACCCCGGTCGTGGCCACGTTCGCGTGATGCGCCACTCATCACGCGGTCGTGGCCACGACCGCGTAGTCGGTCAAATGATTCGTGACCGGGCCGGCACGGTGCGTAGGGCGGCCGGCGACGTCGGGCCACCGATGGACGGGTTGGTTGAGGCTAGGCCCGTGCGGGCCGGTCAGGCGATGTGGGCCACGTGGGGTGTGACGAGCCCGGCGAATTGAGCGAGCTCGAATCCGAGGCGCTCCCGGTCGGCGTTCTCAGCGGCGAGCAGGCTGAGCACCACTCGGGGAGCCACCGGCGCTGCCAGCAGCAGCCCACCGTACATCTCGACCACCACGTGTCGGGGCGCGCCGGTGTTCATCATGATGCCCGCGCCGTCGGCGATGCTGAGCAGACCGGCCCCGATCGTCGCGAGCTGGTCGGCCCGCTCGGGCGGCAGGCCGGCCGAGATCGCGATCTGCACGCCGTCGACCGTCGCCATTACGGCGTGGACCGCGCCCGGCGTCCGGGCGATCATCCCGGCCAGAAGCGAGTTGAGGTTGCTGGAGTAGGTCGCTGCGCCCCCGGTGGACTGCTTGGCGGGGGACTGAACTCCGCTCGTGGGCTGCGTCATCATGACAACCTGGCCGCGCCCTGCCGGGCACGCTGCTCGCGATTGAACTCCCAGGCCGCCCGGTCACGGTGACCGACGGCGAAACCGCCGACCTCCTGGCCGCGTCGCCAACCGCGGAAGTACCCCTCGGTGTGGGCGGCGATCCGGCGAGGGTCGCGGACGATGCGAGGCTGTCGTCCAGACGATCCGACGGTGACGGACCCGGGCACGAGGTTGGCCATGGGGACACGGCGGGGCAGCCCGGCCGGCGTCTCCGGCCCGACCGTCGGCTCCGCGACCTGCTCGGCGGCCCGCCACCCTTCGTCCGACGAGAGGTGGTCCCAGTTGGGCTTGCTGTCCCCGCTCGACGCGGTGAACCAGGCCGAGTTGGTCTCCGAGAAGATCAACAGATCGTCATCCGTCGAGCCACCGCCGCGATCGTCGCCCTCGCCCTTTCCGGAGGCCGCCGACGTGTCCAGCGGCGCGGTCAGCGGGTCGGTGCTGAACGACAGGGTGTCCGGGTCGTAGGTCGGTTGCGGCGCCGGGCTCGGGGGCGTCGACGCGGCCGACGGTGGCGGGCCGAACTGCTGCTCCCAGCTCGCGTGGCCGCGCCCGTTTGAACTCGCGCCGTACGCGTGGCCGTTCGGGCTCGGGCCGTACCCGTTGCCGCCGGGCCCGTTGGGGCCGTAGCCGGGACCGTGTCCGTTGGGGCTGTGTCCGTTGGGGCTGTGTCCGTTGGGGCCCGCGCCGTAGGCCGGCCGGTCGGCGGGGTAACGCTCACCCGCGGGTTGCCCGTACGGGGCGCCATGGGCCGCCGGTCCCGGCGCCGGGTGGTCGGCCCACTCCGACCGTCCCGGCTCGGGCCGGGGAGCGGGAATGCCGTACGTCGGGGGAGCCTCCGTGACGGCCCGTGCATGGGCCGGTTCCGGCCCCATGGCCGCGCCTCCGCCTGACCACTCCGGGACGGGCATCTGGGCCACCGCCGGGGAAACCGGCATCTGGGCCACCGCCGGGGAAACCGGTACTTGAGCCATTGCCGGCGAGACCGGCGCGGTCGGCGTCTGAGCCAGACCGGCGGCCGGCGTTGCCGGGGCCGAGAGCCGCTCGGCCAGGCTGGCCACCAAGGCGCCGCTGGCCGCGTCCCACGCCCGCACGGCGACGACCGCCTGGCGGACGGCCTCGGCGATAGCCGGGGCCAGGTAAGGGCTGCTGCGACCACGGGACTCCTCGGCGGCCATGCGTAGGGCATTGACCGCGTTGGTGGCCGTGGTGACGTCGGTGATTCCGCTCTGGGTCAGGTCGGCGATGACGGCCTGGACGGCCTGGGGCGAGGCGAGCATGCCCGGCTCGGGGAACGCCTCCAACACGCGCAGTGGAATGACCTCCGCGGGGTCCAGGTAGGCGCGCAGGGCCGCCGGGTAGAGCTCGCGCAGGACCTCCCGCAGCGCGACCGCGGCGGCCTGACGGCTGGCGACCAGCGCCGCATGGGCCGACAGCACCGGCTTCAACTCGGTCATGTCCCAGACCGGGCTCTGGGCCGTCGCCGACAGCACACCGGCCTGCAACGCCCGGGCCAGACCGACCGCCTGGCGCTGCGACGCGGGAGCCTGCATCTCCTCGTAGGAGTTCTCGTCGGCGAACCGGTTCGCGAAGTCTTGGACGCTCGCCTCGTCGGCGATCGCAATCGGACGGTCCGCCGCGGCGAGGATCTGCGCCACCACGTGCTGGTGATGATCGATGGCTACCGGGCACGGGCCGGTCGTCCGGTTGGCGAGCAGGGCCACCAGGGTCGCGTACCCGGTGGCGTCATCGCCGACGTGCCGCACCTCGAGGAGACGACCGGAGTCGTCCACGACGGCGACGGTGAGCCAGGGTGCCACTTCGGCAGTCGCCACCCCGCAGTACACCCGAACCAACGCCACCGCGTTGACCTCCTCCCGTCCCGCCGGCCGGCGGGACTCCTACTGCCGGCGCGCAGTGCTCACATCCCTCGGCTCTTGCGCGCTCGCCGCGAGTCCGTGCGGCTTGGTGGCCCGGTCCGCCCCGTGGCCGCACTCAGCACCGATCGTCCCTGGTCAGGCCACTCGGCGCCAGTCCTTCTTCATGCGGGTCCGCGACAGTACCGTCGCCCCTGGTGGTTCTCCTTCCCGTCGTGCGCGAGGAGATGCTGTCAGATTACTGACACCATGCACGTTACTGGCTCACTGCCCGCCTGTCAGTCCCGCCAGTCGACCGCGGCCGATATTTTCCCGATGATGGTGCGCCACGCCAGCGACGACTGCTGGGCCGGAATCTTCCGGAGCCGGCGGCGGGCCAGCATTCCGGAAAGCCCGCCCTGCTCGGCCGCCCGCAGGGTCTCGTCGAGCTGGTCAAGCGGCGTGCCCGGCGACAGCGCCACCAGTACCGGGTCGATGCGCAGGGCGTAGCTCAGGTCCCGGGCGATCTCACCGGCCCGCAGGATGAGCGGGGCGTCCCACGCGTCCGAGCCACCGCGGAGGTTCTCCACCACGAGGTCCAGCTCGTAGGTGTCCTCCTCCAGCGGCACGATGTCCTCGCTGGTGATCCGCTCGACCAGCGTGTCCCATGTGTCGATCTGCTTGAGGTCGTTGTCAGCGCCCGACTTGACGAACTTCACCAGCGCGTCGGGGCTGTGGAAGAGGAACAGCTTCCCGTTCCGGGCGAGGAAGACCGGCACCTCCTGCTCGGGCTCCTCGTCCTCTTCGTCGTCGTCGAAGTCGGTCGCCTCGTCCTCGTCGTCCTCGTCCTCGTCGAGGTCCTCGTCGTCGAGATCCCGCTCGTCATCGTCCCGGTCGTCGCCCTCCCGGTCCTCGTCGTCGGACGCGCGCCGACGGCGGGCAACCGCGGCGGAGGCGGCTTCGAACTCGTCGGACTCCTCGTCCACGTGGCCGGCCGGGGTGGGCGGGGCGACCTCGGAGGACATGCGATAGGCGCGCAGCGTGTAGCCGACCCCGCCGGGCAGAGCGATCTCGATCGGATCGACTCGCACCTCGGCCCACAACGCGTCGGTGCGCGACGAGCGCGTACGCGTCGCGACCTCGTCGTCCTCGGCTTCCGCCACCTGATCCTCCATGTCCGGTGCGTACGTCTTGCGGAACTCAGCGCACACACTAATCGGTCCGTTTCGACCCTGCCGGTGAGGTCCCCCGGCAGGCCGGTCAGGGACTTCTGCGGCCGGTCGGTCAGGGCCGGTCAGGTCCCCTTGGGGTGCCAGACGGTCTTCGCCTCCAGGAACGCGGTCAGGCGGGACAGGCCCGGGTCGGCCGTCCAGTCGATCGGCTCGGTCGGGGGTCGCAGCACCCGTTTGAGGTTCGTGGCCGCCGCTGTCTCGGCCTCGACGGCGAGCTCCGGGTCGGTGACCCCGGTCAGGTCGAGCGCGTTGACGTCCAGGTGGGAGGCGAGCCACGGGAGGGTCTCGGCGACCCGGCCGGTGAGCAGATTCACCACGCCCGGCGGCAGGTCGGAGGTGGCGAGCACCTCGGCCAGGGTGATGGCGGGCAGCGGCCGCTGCTCGCTGGCGAGCACCACGGTCGTGTTGCCCGTGACGATCGCCGGGGCGATGACGCTGACCAGCCCGAGCAGCGCCGACTCGGCCGGGGCCACGATGCCGACCACCCCGGTCGGTTCCGGCGTGGTCAGGTTGAAGTACGGTCCGGCCACTGGGTTGGCGGCGCCGTACACCTGGGCGACCTTGTCCGACCAGCCGGCGTACCAGACCCACCGGTCGATCGCGGCGTCGACGATCTGCTCGGCCGCCGCGCGCTTGACGCCCTCGGCGGCGCGCACCTCGTCGGCGAACTGGCTGCGTCGGCCCTCGAGCATCTCGGCGATGCGGTAGAGGATCTGGCCGCGGTTGTACGCGGTCGCCCGGGACCAGCCGGGGAAGGCGGCGCGGGCGGCCCGCACCGCGTCGCGGACGTCCTTGCGCGAGGCCCAGGCGGCGTTGGCCAGGAACTCGCCGGTGGCCGCGGTGACCGGGTAGGAGCGCCCCGACTCGCTGCGCGGGAACGACCCTCCGATGTAGAGCTTGTACGTCTTGCGCACGGCGACCCGGCCCGGTGTGACGGCGTCCGACGGACGCGGGGTTCGGGGAAGTTTCTCAGCAGCCCGCTGGACATCACCGCGCAAGGTACGCCTCCAAGCCGTGCCGACCGCCCTCGCGGCCGTAGCCGGACTCCTTGTAGCCGCCGAACGGGCTGGTGGGATCGAACTTGTTGAAGGTGTTGGCCCAGACCACGCCGGAGCGCAGTTGGTCGGCGATGGCCAGGATGCGCGAGCCCTTCTCGGTCCAGATCCCGGCGGAGAGACCGTACGGCGTGTTATTGGCCTTCTCGACCGCCTCCGCTGGCGTCCGGAACGTGAGCACCGACAGCACCGGTCCGAAGATCTCCTCCCGGGCGATGCGGTGGGTCTGGGAGACGCCGGTGAAGAGCGTGGGCGCGAACCAGAAGCCCCGGGACGGTAGCTCGCACGGCGGAGACCAACGCTGCGCCCCTTCCGCCTCCCCGGCGGCCGACAGGGCGCGAATCTTCTCCAGCTGCTCGGCCGAGTTGATGGCCCCGATGTCGGTGTTCTTGTCGAGCGGGTCGCCCACCCGCAGCGTGGTCATCCGTCGCTTCAGGCGCTCCAGCAGCTCGTCGACGATCGACTCCTGGACCAGCAGCCGCGAGCCGGCGCAGCAGACGTGGCCCTGGTTGAAGAAGATCCCGTTGACGATGCCCTCCACGGCCTGGTCGAGCGGGGCGTCGTCGAAGACGATGTTGGCTGCCTTGCCGCCGAGCTCGAGGGTGAGCCGCTTGCGTGTCCCCGCCACCGCCCGGGCGATCTGCCGGCCCACCTCGGTCGATCCGGTGAACGCGACCTTGTCCACGTCCGGATGGGCCACCACGGCGGCCCCGGTCGCCCCGCCCCCGGTCACGATGTTCACCACGCCGGGCGGCAGGTCGGCCTGCTGGCAGATCTGGGCGAAGGTCAGCGCGGTCAGGGGGGTGGTCTCGGCCGGCTTGAGCACCACGGTGTTGCCGGTGGCCAGGGCCGGGGCGACCTTCCAGGCCAGCATGAGGAGCGGGAAGTTCCACGGGATCACCTGGCCGGCCACGCCGAGCGGCTTCGGGTCGGGGCCGAGCCCCGCGTAGGCCAGCTTGTCGGCCCAACCCGCGTAGTAGAAGAAGTGGGCGGCGACCAGCGGAAGGTCGACGTCGCGGGACTCTTTGATCGGCTTGCCGTTATCGATCGACTCGAGCACCGCCAGTTCCCGGGCGCGCTCCTGGATGATGCGGGCGATTCGGAACAGGTACTTGGCCCGGTCGGAGCCGCGCATGGGGCCCCACACGGTCTCGTAGGCGCGCCGCGCGGCCCGGACGGCATCGTCCACATCGGAGGCATCCGCCTCGGCCACCTCGGCCAGCACCTCCTCGGTGGCCGGGTTGATGGTCTTGCGCGACTCGCCCGAGCGGGGATCCCGGAACTCACCGTCGATGAACAGCCCGTACGTGGGCTGGATGTCCACAATGGAGCGTGATTCCGGGGCGGGAGCGTACTCGAAGACAGCCATGGGTCAGTCCAGCGTCACGTAGTCGGGGCCCGAGTAGGCTCCGCGGGCCAGCTTCTGCCGTTGCAGCAGCAGGTCGTTGAGCAGGGTCGAGGCGCCGAACCGGAACCAGCGCGGGTCGAGCCACTCCTCACCGGCGGTCTCGTTCACGATCACCAGGTAGGAGATCGCGTCCTTGCTGGTGCGGATGCCGCCTGCGGGCTTGACGCCGACCCGCCGCCCCGTGGCCGCGTAGAAGTCCCGCACCGCCTCGAGCATGATCAACGTCACCGCGGGCGTGGCGGCCGGCGTCACCTTGCCGGTCGAGGTCTTGATGAAGTCGGCCCCGGCCAGCATCGCCAGCCAGCTGGCCCGGCGCACGTTGTCGTACGTGGCCAGCTCGCCCGTCTCGAGGATCACCTTGAGGTGGGCGTCCCCGCAGGCCTGCTTCACCGCGACGATCTCGTCGTAGACCTCGCGGTACCGGCCGGCCAGAAACGCGCCGCGATTGATGACCATGTCGATCTCGTCGGCCCCGTCGGCGACCGCGGCCCGGGTGTCCTCGAGCTTCACCGCCAGGGGCGCCTGGCCGGACGGGAAGGCGGTCGCGACGCTGGCCAGGTGGATGCCGGTCCCGGCGAGCTCGGTGGCCGCGGTGGCAACCATCGAGGGATAGACACAGATGGCAGCCACGGGCGGACAGGTGGGGTCGCTCGGGTCGGGCTGGCGGGCCTTGGCGCACAGGGCCCGGACCTTGCCCGGCGTGTCGGCCCCCTCCAACGTGGTCAGGTCGACCATACGGATGGCGAGATCGATGGCCCAGGCCTTGGCCGTGGTTTTGATGGAGCGGGTGCGCAGCGCGGCCGCCCGGGCGTCCGCGCCCACCTGGTCCACCCCCGGCAGACCGTGCAGGAACGCCCGGAGCGTGGCGTCGGACGCGGCGACGTCCGCGAGCGCAGGGGAGAGCGGCGCCGTCGCGGTCATGCTCGGCAGTCTACGCTCGGCCGTCTGCGCGATCCCGGCGTCGCACCCGGGCCCGCTAGGGTGGCGGCGTGGACAACTCCTCCCCGCAGCGGTGGCGCATACCGGTGCTCGTGGTCGACCATCCCCTCGCCCGCACCCGGCTGACGGCGTTGCGCGACGAGCGTACGGACAACTGGGCGTTCCGGGGCGCGTTGCACGAACTCACCACGATGCTGGTTTACGAGGCCACCCGGGACACCGTGGTGGAGAGCTACCCCATCAACACCCCGGTGGCCCCGACCGTCGGGTACCGGGTGGCGCAGCCACCGCTGCTGGTGCCCGTGCTGCGGGCCGGGCTCGGCATGTCCGACGCCGCGCTGGCGTTGCTGCCCGAGTCGACCATGGGCTTCGTGGGCCTGGCCCGGGACGAGGAGACCCTGCAGCCGCGGGCCTACCTGGAGTCGTTGCCGACCGATCTCACCGGCCGGTCGGTCATCGTGCTCGACCCCATGCTCGCCACCGGCGGCTCGTTGGAGCACTGCGTCCGGCTCATCGCCTCCCGGGGCTGCCAGGACATCACGGTGATCTGTGTCCTCGCCGCGCCCGAGGGCATCGCGCGGCTGGAGGCGGCCAACCTGCCCATCCGCCTGGTCACGGCGGCGATCGACGAGAAGCTCAACGAGCGCGCCTTCATCGTGCCCGGCCTGGGCGACGCCGGCGACCGCCAGTTCGGCGGCATGCCGCGCTTCGCCGAGTAACGCGGGCGTCCAGGACCCCGAGGGCTACAGGCCGAGCAGGGTGCCGATCTCGGTGCCCAGGGCGGCCAGGGCGGCCCGGGCCCGGTCGCGGGCGGCGGCCACGTCGTCGCCGGCCACCGGCTCCCGGACCTCCAGGTAGATCTTGAGCTTCGGCTCGGTGCCGCTGGGCCGCACCACGACGCGGGCGGTCGCGGTCCGGAACGTGAGTACGTCGGCGTCCGGGGCCCGGTCCTCGGTCGAGACCACCGGCTCGTCCAACAGCGAGGCCGGTGGCTTGGCCCGCAGCAGGGCCATCATCTCGGCGATGCTGCCCAGCGACTGGACCCGGACCGAGATCTGGTCGGTTGCGTAGACGCCGAACTCGCGGGCCAGGTCGTCCAGCCGGTCGGCCAGCGTCCGGCCCTGGGCCTTGAGCCCGGCAGCCAGCTCGGCCACCAGCAGGGCCGCGGTGATGCCGTCCTTGTCCCGCACGTGGTGCGGCGCGACGCAGTAGCCCAACGCCTCCTCGTAGCCGAAGGCCAGGCGGTGCGGGTCGGCCCGCACGATCCACTTGAACCCGGTCAGCGTCTCGGCGTAGTCGACCCCGCGGGCCGCCGTCAACGCCCGCAGCATCGAGGACGAGACGATCGTCGTTGCGTAGCAGCCGGAGACCCCGCGCCGGATCAGGTGGTCGGCGAGCAGGATCCCGACTTCGTCCCCATGCAACCGCCGCCACCCGGGCGGGTCCGGAATGGCCACGGCGCACCGGTCGGCGTCGGGGTCGTTGGCGATCGCGATGTCCGCGCCCGCCTGCACGGCGGTGCGCAGCACCAGGTCCATGGCGCCGGGCTCTTCCGGGTTGGGGAAGGCCACCGTGGGGAAGTCCGGGTCGGGCTCGGCCTGCTCGGCCACGACCGTGGGCGGTGCGAACCCCGCGCGGGCGAAGGCGGTGGTGAGCACCGAAGCGCCCACGCCGTGCAGGGGCGTGTACGCCACCCGGAGCGCGGCTCGCTGCTCCGGCGTGACCGCACCGGCGTCGAGTACGGCCACGGCCTGCTCCACATAGGAGTCGACGATCGAGTCGTCCAGTGTGGAGTAATCGCCCCGCAGCGGCACGGCGGACAGCGGCCCGACGGCGCGGATGGCCGCCTCGATACCGGTGTCGGCCGGCGGCACGATCTGGGCGCCGTCCCCGCCCGGGCCGCCCAGGCCGGCCCCCAGGTAGACCTTGTAGCCGTTGTCCCGGGGCGGGTTGTGGCTGGCGGTGACCATGACGCCCGCGCAGGCGTCGAGCAGCCGTACGGCGTGGGCGAGCACGGGCGTGGGCAGAGCTCGGGGCAGCAGCAGGGCCGGCCGTCCCGCACCCGCGGCAACCCGGGCGGTCTCCTCGGCGAAGGCGCGGGACTGGTGGCGGGCGTCGTATCCGATCACCAGCGGCCGGTGCCCGTCTCGTTCCCTCAGCCAGGCCACCAGTCCGGCCGCGGCCTGCCGGACGACCGCGAGGTTCATCCCGTTCGGCCCGGCGCGCATCGGCCCGCGCAGCCCGGCGGTGCCGAAGGTGAGCGGGCCCGCGAACCGGTCGGCCAGCTCGGCGGCCGTGGCGGGCAGCTGGTCGATGAGGGCCCCCAGCTCGGCCTGCGACCCCGGGTCGGGATCGTCGGCCAGCCACTGCTCGGCCCGCTGACGCAGCTGCTCGAGGTCGATCGCCGTCGGGTCGCTCGCCTGATGCCCGGAGTCGTTCACCCGGTCATTCTGCGCGATGCGCGGCGGGCGGAGCCGAGTGGAGGTGCCGACAGGGATCTAACGGTCTGCCCTACAGGAACTGGAAGGAGCGGACCATCTCCTCGTAGATGACCCGGCTGGCGGCGAAGTCCGCCTCGTCGGTGGTGAGGAAGATGTGGTACGCGACCCCTTCCCGCACCACGGCCCGCCAGATGCCGTGCCGTTGCCCGTCGCCCTCACCGCAGATGTATTCCAGTTCCGCCCCGACCAGGCCGGCCAGGGACGCCTCGACCAGCCGGACCGGAACGAACGGGTGTGGGCACACGGCCGGGTCCTGCAGGCGTACCTGGGCTCCCTGCAGCAGGACCATGGCGGTGGTGTCGGTCGGCTCGACCGTGATCCGGATCCAGCGCGTGCTGGCCGGGTCGTGGTAGTCGGCCGAGGAGTCTCCGTCCGTACGCTCCCAGCCGGCCGGGACGTTGAGCGCGATGCCCCGGTCGCGGTACTCCTGCGTGGCGACGGCCGGGCCCGTGGCCCCCGGCGGCGTCGGGTCGTCGCCGAAGGCGCCCACCCAGGCGGCCACGACGATGGCGAGCAGGATCGTCGCCAGCCCGGCCCCCACGATGACCCGCGCGCGGTTGCGGGGGGCGAGGATCTCGCGCCGGAGGTTGCGCAGCTCGGTGGCGATCTTCGCGGTGACCTGCGAGGTACGCGAGGGTGCCCGGCGCCGGCCGACGTGCTCCCGCCGGGCGGTCGTGTCGCCCAGCCGGGCGCGTGAGGCGCGGTTGGCGCTGTGCCGGGGCCCGTCGTACTTGGGCGGGCTCCCGCCCCAGCTGGCCCCACCGGCCCAGCTCGGCCGCATGGCCCGCGACGGCGAGTCCCACCAGACGTCGCGCGGCCCGGCGTCGACCGGCTGCTGTGAGCGCGTCCCGCCCGAGCCGTCGCTCGGCCCGTCGTCGCTGACCGGGAGGGTCCGCGTGATGTCCTCGTCGGTCAACCGGTCGGGCACGTCCGGGGGAAGCCCGGCGGCCTCGCGCAGCCGCGCGACCTGCTGGTCGAGCGGCTCGTTCGGGTCGAGCATGGCCCGGCCGCCCACCCCGCCGCGCCGGATGACGGGCGGCGTCTCCGCCGCTTGCCGCCCGGCCGGCTCGGATTCGCCAGCGGCCGGCCGCACCGCCGGCTTGCGGGCCGGGGCGAGCGGTCCGGCGAGCAGTTCGCGCAGCGCGGTCCGGGCCTGCTCGACGGTCCACCGGCGTTCCGGCTCCTTCTCCAGCAGGCCCCACAGCACGGGCTTGAGCGGCCCGGCCAGCCGGGCCGGTCGCGGCGCCTCCTCGACGACGGCCCGCATGGTCTCGAACGGGTCACCCCGGTCGAAGGGCGGCCCACCCTCGACTGCGGTGTAGAGCGTCACGCCCAGGGAGAACAGGTCGCTGGGTGGGCCGAACTCTCCACCGACGGCCCGCTCAGGCGAGATGAAGTGGGGCGAGCCCAGCACCATGCCCGGGGTGGTGAGCTTGCTCTCGCTGGGCAGCCGGGCCACACCGAAGTCGGTGAGCACGCACCGGCCGTCCTCGCAGATCAGCACGTTGGCCGGCTTCACGTCCCGGTGCAGCACCCCGGCCGCGTGAGCCACCTCCAGCGCGCCGAGCATGGCGATGCCGATCTTGGCCACGGCCCGGGGCGGCAGGGGCCCGTCGTCGATGACCATGTCGGCGAGGCTGCGGGCCTTGAGCAGCTCCATCACGATCCACGGCCGACCGGCGTCGGTGACGACGTCGTAAACCTGCACCACGCTCGGGTGGGAGATGGCCGCGGCGGCGCGCGCCTCCCGCATGGTCCGCTCGCACAGCGCGTCCTTCTCGTGCTGCGGCATGGTGGGCGGAAGGATGACCTCCTTCACCGCGACCTCACGGTGCAGGAGCGTGTCGGTGGCGCGCCAGACCGTACCCATCCCGCCGTGGCCGATCGCCGCGATCAGCTCGTACCGCCCGCCGACCACGGTCCCCGGGGTGGCCCGATCCTCCGTCGGGGGGTTGCCGGGCGAGGACTGCTCGCGCCACGGGCTCTTCGTCGTCACAGGCTCGTGTCACTCCAGCGGTCGTGGCGGGGTCTCCGCCCGGATCGGGTGGCCAGACCTAATCTTGCGTGACGCGGCGGCACGGGGAAAGTCGAGGGCTGTGCGACGCGTTACGCCGGGATTTGCGGCAATAAGCGACGATCTTGACGATAACGGCGATCTGGGCAATAAGACGATCTTGACGGCAAAGGTGATCTTGGTGATGAACGGTGATCAGCACGAACGCCTGCGGGCCCACCTGACCGACTGGCTGGCCCGGCACGAGGCCGAGCTGGTCACGCTGCGGCGGCACATCCACGCCAACCCCGAGCTGTCCGGGCAGGAACGCGCCACCGCCGCCCTCGTGGCCGAGCGGCTACGGGCGGTCGGCCTGACGCCTCGCCTTCTGGCCGGGCGCACCGGGGTGATCTGCGACGTCGGCACCGGTGACCGGGTCGTGGCGCTGCGGGCCGACCTGGATGCGCTGCCCATGCCGGACATCAAGGACGTGCCCTACCGCTCCACAGTGGAGAACGTCTGCCACGCGTGCGGCCACGACGTGCACACGACGATCCTCGTGGGCGTCGGACAGGTGCTGGCCGAGCTGGATCGGGCCGGGCAGTTGCCGGGCCGGGTGCGGCTGCTCTTCCAGCCGAGCGAGGAACGGCTCCCGTCCGGCGCGCTTCAGGTCATCGCTGAGGACGGGCTCGCCGACGTGCAGTCGATCTTCGCGCTGCATTGCTACCCACAGTTGCCAGCCGGCTACGCCGCGGTGCGGACTGGTCCGATCACCGCGGCCGCCGACCTGATTGAGGTACGCGTGCAGGGGCCCGGCGGCCACACGGCCCGGCCTCACCTCACCGTGGATCTCGCGTACGCGCTCGGCCGCATCGTCGTGGAGGTGCCGGCGTTGCTCAGCCGCCGGCTCGACCCGCGGGCCGGCGCGAGCGTCGTCTTCGGCGCGGTCCACGTGGGGGCGGCGCCCAACGCCATCGCCGCCGAGGGGTACGCCCGGGGGACCGTCCGCGTGCTCACCCACGACGGCTGGCGGGTGCTGCCGGACCTGGTGCCGCAGCTGGTCCGCGAGGCGGCGGCGGGCACGGGGGCCGAGGTCGCCGTCGACTACGTGCGGGGCGTGCCGCCCGTGGTCAACGACCGGGCCACCACGGCGATCCTCGAGGCCGCGGCGCGGATGGCCCTCGGTCCGGACCGTGTGCGCGAGGCCGAGCAGTCGTTGGGCGGCGAGGACTTCGCCTTCTACCTGCAGCACGTGCCCGGCACGATGGTCCGGCTCGGGGTCGGGCGTCCCGATGGGACGGAGATGGTGGATATCCACCAGCCCGGTTTCGACGTGGATGAATCGGCTCTGGGGTACGGCGTGCGGCTCATGGTCCACACGGCTGTTGCCGCCCTCACTGCTCAGGCGGGGTGACCGCGCGTTGCCGGCGGCGGTGGCGCCGTACGGCCAGCGTGATCAGGAGCGCCGGGAGGCCGAACACGACGGCCCACGGCAGCAACCAGCCGAGCAGGGTCAGCAGGATCTCCACCGAGACGAGCAGGCCGTGCCAGCCGGCGCGGAGCCCGGCGACGAAGCCGGTCTCCGGCTCCTCCTCGACCGGGCCGGATGGTCCGTGCAGGATCAGGGTGATGGTGGCCAGGTCCACCAGCCCGGCCATCGTGGCCCGTCGCTGCAGCAGCGAGTCCAGTTCGGCCTGGCGGCGGGTGAGCTCGTTCTCCAGCGACACGATCTCGGCGATCGTCTCGGCCCGCGCCAGCAGCTCGCGCACCCGGTCCACGCTTGCCTGCTGGGTGGCGATCCGGGCATCGAGATCGACCAGTTCCTCGGTGACGTCCTTGGCCTGCACCTGCCGGCTCTGCTCCGTGCCCAGGCGGGCAAGTCTGTCGAGAGTGGACGAGAACTGGTCGGCGGGCACCCGGAGGACCAGCGTGGCCTGCGACCTGTCCTCTTCGATGGTGCGGTTGTCGCCGGCCACGAAGCCGCCCACGCCGACGGCCACGGCGATCGCCTCATCGGCCGCCTGGGCCACGGACTCCACCTGAACCGTGATGGTTCCCGTGTAGATCAGCGCCCGCTCCTGCACGGGGTCGGGGGCGACGTCCGACCCCGTGCCGCTGCCCTCCTCACGACCGCCGGCATCCACCACGGCGGGCGCGTCGGCCGGCGCGGCGTCCGGTATGCCGCCACCCCCGGTCGAGTCCGCCGCGCTGCAGCCGGCCAGCCCGAGGGCTCCGATGAGCAGGGCCAGTCCGGCGATCAGGATCGATCGGGGCCGGCCCGCAAGCGATGTCGCGCAAGGGGACGCAACCATAGAGGGCTCCTTCGGGTGGGCGCGAGCGCAGCGGTCGCGAGCGGAACAGTAGTGCGTTTGATGTCGGACCAACAGACATGGGTTCCGTCGGCTGGAACGCCGGGGCAGAATCCACAGCCATGACCCCCGACATGGCCGCGGCGGCCGTTGCCCAACTGGCGGAGCGAGTGGAGGCCGCCTGGACGACTGACCAGCGAACGCTGCACCGGGCCCGCGAGCTGCGGCTGTCGGCCTGGGCGTTCGCCGTGGCCGGTCGCGGGGGCGTGCTCGGAGACGACGTCGACGCCGAGACCGTGGTGGCGGCGCTCGGCCTGATCGCGCCCGATGCCCTGCGGGCCGGCTGGGAGGCGGCCGGACGCGTGGGGCCGGCCGCCGTGGCGTTCGCCCGCCTGGCCGAGTGCGCGGCCTGGGGTCAGCGGCAGCTTTCCGGGGCGGTGGACGGCCAGCTGGTCGAGCTGCTCGATCGCGTGGTCACGGACGCGGACGCGACCGCGATGCCGATCTTCGCGGCGACCCGGCGCCTCATCCGGACGACTGATGTCGAGGGTGACGGGGCTCGGGTCGCGCTGGCCCTGCACGCGCTGAGCGAGTTTCGGCACGCGGCGCTGCTGCTCGGCAGCCGGGCCGTGGGCCTGGAGCCGGTTGAGCTGCTGATCGCCGGGCCGGAGGGCGAACAGGAGGCGCTCACGTTCGGGTGGACGCCGCCGTTCCCCTCACGGCTGTCCGTGTTGCGACGGTATGCCCTGGCCACCGCGCTGGCGGACCGCATGATGGGGCAGGCGTTGGCCGGGTTGTCGGCGGCCGAACGGACGGATTTGGTCAATCGCCTCACCGCGACCGCCCGCGCCGCGGAGCCGTCGTAGGCCCCGGGCGTCGTCCCACCCCCGGCGTCGGCCGATCAGGGGATCAGTACGGGCGCCTTGGTCGAGCGCGTGTTAGTCGAGAGTGTCGGTACGGGTCGGTCGCAGGCGGAGCGCCTCGATGTAGTCGTCGGGAGCGCCGGCCTTCCGAGCCGCGGCCACCAGCTCGTTGATGAGCCAGGCCGTCGGTAGGCCACCCTCGTACCCGTCGAAGACGTAGACCCACGAGGTGACCTCGCCGTCCAGGGTCACCACCCGGACGTGCAGCTTCCGGTAGGTGCCGGCGACAGCACCCTCGATCTCGTCGAGGACCGCCTCGTCCTGGGCGTCCACATCGTACAGAGCGACGAAGACTCGGTCACCGACCGTATCGGACTCGACGATCGTGCACACCGCGCCCTCGTACCCCATGAGGTCCTCGCCGGCGAACGTGAGGCGCCATCCCTCGATCCAACCGGTGCCCACAAGGGGCGAACGGGGGCAATATGCCCGCATTCGCCCGGGATCGAGGTTAGAGCCGTACGCGGCGTACAAACTCACGCAGTGACGATAGTCCACGACGACGTGGGGGAGAATGCCAACGCACGGTAATCGGCGGCACTTGACGGGAGTTCGGTGGAATGGCGCGGGTTGTGATCATCGGTGGCGGTCCAGCAGGGTACGAGGCCGCCCTGGTAGCCGCGCAACTGGACGCCGAGGTGACCGTGGTCGAGGCGGACGGTGCCGGTGGCGCCTGCGTGCTCTCCGACTGCGTCCCGTCGAAGACGCTCATCGCCTCCTGCGAGGCGGTCACCGCGTTCCGGCACGGCGAGCGGCTGGGCGTACGGATCGGGGACCCGGCGTCGGTCCGCCTCGACGCCGCGGTGGTGCACGCGCGGGTGAAGCGGCTGGCGCTGGCCCAGTCGGCCGACATCGCCGGCAAGCTCGAGGCGGCCGGCGTTGAGCTCATCCGCGGTCGGGCCCGGCTCGGCCGCCCCGTGCCCGGGCACCAGCACCCGGTCATCATCGAGCCGGCCGACGGCGCGCCGTACGAGGTGCGGGCCACCCACGTGCTCATCGCCACGGGGGCGACCCCGCGAATCCTGCCCAACTGCGAACCCGATGGGGAGCGGATCCTCAGCTGGCGCCAGCTGTACGACCTCACCGAGCTGCCGTCGCACCTGATCGTGATCGGGTCGGGGGTGACCGGAGCCGAGTTCGCCAGCGCGTACCTCGCCGCCGGGGTCGAGGTCACGCTCGTCTCGTCCCGCGATCGGGTGATGCCGCACGAGGACCCCGACGCGGCCAACGTCATCGAGCGGGTGTTCCGGGCGCGGGGGATGAACGTGCTCAGCCGGTCCCGGGCGTCCGCGGTCACGCGGACCGCCGACGGGGTAGTGGTGACCCTGGCGGACGGGCGGACGGTCGAGGGTTCCCATGCGTTGATGGCGGTCGGGTCGGTGCCGAACACGGCCAACCTGGGCCTGGCCGAGTACGGCGTGGCGCTGTCCCCGTCCGGGCACGTCACCGTGGACCGGGTGTCGCGGACCAACGTGCCCGGCATCTACGCGGCCGGGGACTGCACCGGGGTGCTCGCGCTGGCGAGCGTGGCCGCCATGCAGGGGCGGATCGCCATGTGGCACGCGCTCGGCGAGGCGGTCAGTCCACTGTGGCTGCAGACGGTCTCGGCGAACGTGTTCACCGACCCCGAGCTCGCCACGGTCGGCGTCTCCCAGGCCGATGTGGACTCCGGCCGGGTGCCCGGGCGGAGCGTGATGCTGCCCCTGGCCGGCAACGCCCGGGCCAAGATGGCCGACCTCACCGACGGGTTCGTCAAGCTGTTCTGCCGTAGCGGCTCCGGCACGGTGATCGGTGGCGTGGTCGTGGCGCCGCGGGCGAGCGAGCTGATCCTGCCGATCGCCATGGCCGTGGAGAACCACCTGTCGGTGAGCCAGCTCGCCCACACGATCACCATCTATCCGTCGCTGTCCGGCTCGATCGCCGAGGCGGCTCGCCAGCTCATGCACCGCGAGTATGACCTGTGAACGGAGTACGACCAGTAAACGGCCCTGCCCATGACTGCGCCGGCGGGAAGCATGCCGGCATGACTGAGGCTTCCGACGTGTCGGTCCGGTGGACGCGGGCGTCATTTATACCGATATGTGGGTCGATCCGAAAAATGATCCGCGAGTACGCGCGCCACTGTGGCCACGCCGACCTGCTCCGCGAACGGATCGACGACCGCATCGGTCGGTAGCCGGCTAAACCTCTGATCCGCTCGGCGATGCGTCGATCGTGACGGCGACCGGACCGACGCGCAGCACCCCGTCGTCCAGCGGCGTACAGCGGACACCGCCCCGGCCGCGCAGATGGCGCCATGCGCCCGGCCCCATGGTCACATCCATCCAGGCGCATGGGTTGGCGGGGCGGTGGACGGCCAGCCGCACCGGCCCGGCCCCGGAGTCGAGCGTCAGCGTGTGACCAACCAGCTCGTCGACCGCGACGCCGCGGAGGAGGATGTTCCGCCGGCAGTGGGTCAGGTCGGCGCCTGGCGGGAGGGACTCCACGGCGATAACCGTCACTGAGGCTTCGCGGTGCGCGGACTTGCCGAAGTACCGATCCCCGACGATGCCCAGGCCCGCTCGGATCTGCACCTGGTCGACCAACTCGCCTGGTGACGCGGGTGCGGGCCCGTCGGCGGGACGGCCCTCGAACCGGTGCACGGGCGAGGCGAGCAGCTGCATGATCTCCGCCACACCGCCGAGTCTACGAACGACACGAGCGGTCAGGATCCGCTATCGCGTGCGCCGACTGGGATCTGGCCGAGGCGGTCCTGCGCGGCGCCCTGGTCAACGCGGGCGTGCCCTTCGAGGAGGTGCCCGGCGAGGCCGCCTTCTACGGGCCGAAGATCGACGTCCAGATCGTGGACTCGGTCGGGCGGGAGTGGACCCTCGCCACCGTCCAGGTCGACTTCCACCAGCCGGTCGCGTTCAACCTGTCCTACGTGGACGCCGACGCGGCCGTGGTCGGGGCCCGGGAGGCGGCGGCCGGCCAGGTGTCGCTCCGCCCGCGCGGCGGCGGGGCGCCCCGGTCGTGGTCGGTGGCCGAGGCGGTGAGCCACCTCGTCGATGTTTGCGCTCCGCCTCGTTTGTCTGGTTTGTGACGAATTGTGGGGGAGGGTATCCGGTCGCCGCGGTGCGGAGGTGCTCACTAGGCTGGGCGGCATGAGTGCCTACCTCGCCGCGGTGGCCTGGCCGTACGCCAACGGGCCCCGCCATATCGGTCATGTGTCCGGCTTCGGCATCCCATCCGATGTCTTTGCCCGGTACATGCGTATGGCCGGGCACGACGTACTCATGGTCTCCGGGACGGACGAGCACGGCACACCGATTCTGGTCGAGGCAGAGAAGGAAGGGGTCACGCCGCGCGAGCTGGCCGACCGGTACAACCGGGTCATCGCCGAGGACCTGGTCGCGCTCGGGTTGTCGTACGACCTGTTCACCCGGACCACCACGCGGAACCACTACGCGGTGGCCCAGGAGCTCTTCCGCACCGTGCACCGCAACGGGTACATGATCGAGCAGACCACCCGGGGCGCGATCTCGCCGTCGACCGGGCGTACCCTCCCCGACCGCTACATCGAGGGCACCTGCCCGATCTGCGGGTACGACGGGGCGCGGGGTGACCAGTGCGACAACTGCGGCAACCAACTCGACCCGGTCGACCTCATCAACCCGCGGAGCCGGATCAACGGCGAGACGCCGGAGTTCGTGGAGACGGAGCACTTCTTCCTCGACCTGCCGGCGTTGGCCAACCCGCTGGCCGAGTGGCTCAAGTCGCGGACCGACTGGCGACCGAACGTCCTGAAGTTCTCGCTCAACCTGCTCGACGACGTCCGGCCCCGGGCGATGACCCGCGACATCGACTGGGGTATTCCCGTGCCGCTGCCCGGCTGGGAGGACAACCCCAACAAGCGGCTCTACGTCTGGTTCGACGCCGTGATCGGGTACCTGTCGGCCTCGATCGAGTGGGCCCGGCGGTTCGGGGACAGCCCCGACGCGTGGCGCCGGTGGTGGGCGAAGGACGCCGATGCCAAGTCCTACTACTTCATGGGTAAGGACAACATCACGTTCCACTCCCAGATCTGGCCGGCCGAGCTGCTCGCCTACAACGGCGAGGGCGACAAGGGCGGTGAGCCGGGCAAGTTCGGCAAGCTCGCGCTGCCAACCGAGGTGGTGTCGAGCGAGTACCTGACGATGGAGGGCAAGAAGTTCTCCTCGTCGCGCCGGGTCGTCATCTACGTACGGGACTTCCTCTCCCGCTACGATGCCGACGCCCTGCGGTACTTCGTGGCCGTGGCCGGGCCGGAGACGACCGATACCGACTTCACCTGGGCCGAGTTCCGGCGCCGCAACAACGACGAGCTCGTCGCGGGATGGGGCAACCTGGTCAACCGGTCCATCTCGATGGCGGCCAAGAACTTCGGGGCCATCCCGCCGGCCGGCGAGCTGACCGATGCCGACCGGGAGCTGCTGGCCACGGCCAAGGCGGCGTTCGGCAAGGTCGGTGAGCTGATCGAGCACCACCGGCTCAAGGCGGCGATCGGCGAGGCGATGCGCGTCGTGGCCGAGGCCAACAAGTACTTCTCCGAGCAGGCGCCCTGGAAGCTGAAGGAGGACCGGGAGCGGCTGGGCACGATCCTGCACGTGGCGCTGCAGGTCGTGAGCGACTGCAACACGCTGCTCACCCCGTTCCTGCCGCACTCCGCGCAGAAGATCCACGAGCTCTTGGGGGGCACGGGCATCCACGCCCCGATGCCGGAGCTGCGGGAAGTGTCCGATCTGGACGGTGGCCCCGACTACCCGATCATCACGGGCAACTACAAGGTCGGGGCGCGCTGGGAGTCGGTGCCGATCGAGGTCGGTCGGCCGCTCAAGCCGCCGACGCCGGTCTTCCGCAAGCTCGACGAGTCCATCGTGGAGGAAGAGCTGGCTCGCCTGGCCTCCTGAGCGGCAACGGGGCAGCGGGACCGACGCTGAGCAGGATGTCGGTCCCGCTGCCTTTCCTCCGGGCCATGCTCGCCATCGATGTGCACTGGGGCTGGGTCACGGTGACCGGGCCGGGTTCCGCTCCGGGTTCCGATCCGGGTTACGGGGCGGCCGGCGCGTGGGTATCGAGCGCCAGGTGGATCCCGACCGCGCCAAGGAGACCCCCGGTGATCCGACGCTGCCAGCGAAGCCACGCCGGCCGCGTCGCCAGAAACGCGGCGATTCCCCCGGCAGCCAGGATGATGAGCGTGTTCACCACGAAGCTGATGCCGATCTGAATGCCGCCGAGCACGAATCCCTGAATGAGCACGTGGCCGCGCTCGGGCGCGATGAACTGCGGGATCAGGGCGAGGTACATGACCGCTGCCTTCGGGTTGAGCAGGTTGGTCAGCAGCCCCATCCGGAACAGCCGGGCCGGATTGTCGCGGGGTAACGGGCGAGCTTCAAACAACGATGCGCCACCCGGGCGCAGCACCTGCCACGCCAGGTAGAGCAGGTAGGCCGCGCCGGCGAGCTTGATCGTGACGTAGATCCAGGGCAGGGCGATGAAGACGATGGTCAGGCCGAAGTTGGCCATAGCCATATAGACAATGAATCCTGTCGCCGTACCCAGAAGCGAGACAAGCCCGGCCTTCCAGCCCTGCGAGAGGCTGCGAGATACCAGATAGATCATGTTGGGGCCGGGCGTCAGCACCATCCCGAGCGCTACCAATGAGATGCCGGCGACGGCGCCACCGGTCACCACAATGCCACCCTCACTGTCTTCCGGTGGCTTGCTGTCTTCCGGTGGCGTGGTGTCTGCCGTTGGCTTGGCGTCGGCCGTGTGTTTGGTGTCCTTCGCTTGTCCACTGGCCTACAGTGAGACACTCCGTTCCGATCGGCAAAGTGTCCCAAGACGCTTTGGGAGGACCGATGCGAGCCGCCTCGCCCTGGACGCCTCGGCTTGCGGAGGGAGCAGGCTCACCGTACGAGCGGCTCGTCGCCGCGCTGGCTGAGGACATCATCGGCCAGGGAGGCGTTGGCGGCCTGCCCGCGGGCAGCCGGCTGCCCGCCCACCGCGCGCTTGCGCGGGCCCTCGGGATCAGCGTGGGCACGGTGACGAAGGCGTACGCCGCGCTCGAGCGCCGCGGGTTGGTGCGCGGGGAGCCCGGTCGGGCCACGTTCGTCACCTACCAGGCGCAGGACACGGCTGGATCCATCGATCTTGCTGGCAATGCGCCGCCGCGGATGCTCGGCGACCATGCGCTCGCCGCCGCTCTCGCCGCCGTTGGGCGACGCGTTGATGCTTCGGGCCTCGCCGCCTACGGGCCGCCGGGAGGGTTCCTGGAGCACCGCCGGGCGGTTGCCGCGTGGATCGCGCTCGGTGGAAGGCAGTTTCCACCCGACGAGCTGATCCTGTGCAACGGCGCGCAGCAAGGGCTCGCCGCGGCGCTTCTCGCCGCCTCATCGAACGGCGTCAGGGCGGTGGTGTACACCGAGGCCGTGACATTTCCGGGATTCCTCCGGTACGCGTCACTGAGCGGTCATCGCGTTCACGGCGTGGCCGTCGACGAGGAAGGGCTTCAGCCGGCTGCGCTGGATCGGGCTCTCACCCGGCGGAAGCCGTCTGCAGCCCAGGCGCTGATCTACGTCACGCCGACCCTGCACAACCCGACGACCGCGACGATGGGACCGCGACGACGGCGCGAGATCGTTCGCGTGGCGCGCAAGCACGACGCGGTGATCGTGGAGGACGACGTCTACGCCCTCAGCCAGGACCGCGACACGATCTCGCTCAGCTCGCTCGCCCCTGAGCGCACGTTCTATGTCACGAGCGCCTCCAAGGCGCTCAGCCCGGCCGTGCGCGTCGGGGCGGTCCGGCCGCCGCGGGCGGCGTGGGAGCGAACGGAGACGGCGGTCCGCGCGCTCGCGCAGCCCGTGTCACCGCTGCAGTGCGAGCTGCTGGCCGAGCTGACCCGGGCTGGGGTCGCCGATGAAGTCGCCACGGCGATCCGGCGCGAGGGCGCGCGACGCGCGAGGCTGGCTCGCGAGATCATCGGCCCGGCTCTCCGGGCGGCGGACACCGGGTACCACGCCTTTCTTCCTCTCCCGCGGGCCGTCGCCGATGCTGTCGTCCTCGCCGCTGCGGCCCGGGGAGTCGAGCTGACTGAGCCGGTCTCGATGATGGCCGATCCGAACGGTCCGCGCAGCGGTATCCGGCTATGCCTCGGCGCGCCTTCCTATGACGACCTGGCCCGCGGCCTGGGAGTCGTCGCCGACATCGTCGGTCGCCTGGCCACCGTTCGCCCCCAGCGGCGTTGATGTTTCGGTCGTACGCCCAGCCGCCTACGCCATCATGGCGCCTTGCCTCGGCTCGCTCATGACGTCGACATCTGCGGTTGGCCGATCAGCGGATCTCAATCGAGAGCTGAGGTCTATTGCGGACAGCGCGTCGACGTCGGACAGCTACGTCTGTCGCGCGGCTGTAGGCGTGCCGATACGAACATGTGTCGGATGGTTGGAGTAGAGTGTTGGTATGGCTCGACGGGGTAAGGGCAAGCGCAGCCGGCGGGTGGCGACGCCGGCGGTCGCGGCCCTGGCCGGCCTGCCGCCGGGAGCGGATCTGCTGGCGGCGATCGCCGGTCTGGACCTGTCGTCGTTGACCGGGTATGACCTGCCGCTCGTGTTGCGCGCGGTGTATCGGTTGGGCAACCACACGCGGGCGCTGCTGCTCGACGTGGTCGCGGAGATCATGCGTCGCAAGGACCCCGACGGCACGGGCTCCGGCAGCTGGGACGCCGTGGGCGTGCACGAGGTGCGGGCGGCGCTCGCGATGAGCCGCACCGCGGCCAACAGTCTCAAACACCTCGCTCAGGACCTGCACGAGCGGCTGCCGCAGGTCCTCGATGCGATGCGGGACGGCCGGTTGGATCAGCCCCGTGCCCGGGTCTTCTCCTCCTGGACGGGGCTGCTGTCCGAGGCTCACGCCCGCGCGGTGGTCGACGCGCTGCTGCCGGTCGCGCCGCGGCTCACCACCGGTGAGTTGATCGACGAGATTCGGCGGGTGGCGATCGAGCTGGATCCTGACTTCGCCCGGCGCGAGCACGACCACGGCAGGTCGCAACGGCGGGTGCGCGGCGCGATCGACCGTGACGGCACCGGTCACATCACGGCGGAGGGCCTGACGGCGGAGCAGATCGCCGCCTCCTGCGATCGGCTGGATGCGATCGGCTGGCACCTCAAGCGCGCGGGGCACCCGGGTCGGTTGGACCACATCCGGGCCGATGTGTTCGCCGGTCTGCTCACCGGCGAGTTCGCCGGCCTCACCGACGAGCAACTTCTCGAGAAGCTCCTGGCCACCATGCCGTCCGCTTCCGAGGCGGGTACCTCCACATCGGAGGGTCCGCTCGCGCCGGAGAGTCCAGCCGGTTCGGCTGCTGCAGCCGCATCGAGTGGTTCGGCCACCTCGGAGGCGGCGACTGATCACGACGGTGCCGGCGACGCTCCCGCCGAGCCAGGCGGCGAGGCCGGCGAGGAGGACGCGCACGGCGAGGCCGGCCAGCCCGGTGACGACGTCGATGAACTCGACCGCCCCGAGCAGGCGGGAACTGATCTACTCGACCCCGAGCAGGCGGGAGCTGATCTACTCGACCCCGAGCAGGCGGAAGCCGATCGATTCGCTGGTTCCTCCGGCGAATCGAGCGGTGATCTCCCTGGGCCCGTTACGCCGGTCCGAGGTGACATGGACGACGACGGCGGTCCGGCGAATGCCGAGGATGGCGATTCACCGAACGACGGTGGGGAGCCTTCGCCCGAAGGCTCCCCACCGGGGACTCCGTCCGGGAGTTCCGCACCAGGCCCGGGACAAGGGCCACTGAGGACCGCCAGCCGCGAGCACGAGTCCAGCCTCGAACACGAGGCCAGCCGTGAGCAGGAGACCAGCCGTGCGCAGGAGACCAGTGGCGTTCGGTTGCACCGCCGTGGGCTGCGGCTGTGGGTGGGGCTGGGGACGGTGGCTGGCCGGGACCGCCGCGCCGGGGAGCTGTTGGGCTGGTCGCTGGTGCACGCCGAGTTGGCCCGGCGGATTGCCGCTGCGCCGGGCGCCTCGTGGTGGTACGTGCTCGGCGACGACAACGAGCAGCCGGTCCAGGTAGGGCCCATTCGCCGCCGCCCTCAACGGCGCTGGTGGGACGGCGAGGCGGCGACCTGCCGGGGCGTCGAGGTGTGGCTTCAGGTCACGGCGGCCGAGCTGGCCGGCTTGGTGGCCAAGCCGCCGCCCGGGTGGGAGCGCATCATCGCCGATATCGCCCACCGGGTGGCCAACGCCCCCGACGGCGCGCCGAACGGCGACCCGGCCGACCGTTTCCCCAGCGTTGGCCTGCGCCGCTTTCTGGCTATCCGTGACCGCCGATGCGGGTTTCCCGGGTGCCGGGTGCCCAGCCACCGGACGGACGTCGATCACGTCGTCGACTACGCCCGCGGCGGCCCGACCGTCGATGCCAACCTGACTCACCTGTGCCGGCCGGACCACGAGCTCAAGACCAAGTACGGCTGGCGGGTCGATCACCTGGCGCCCGGGCGCCTGCGCTGGACCAGCCCGCTGGGCCACGTCTATGAGCGACCCGCACCGCGCGGTCCCGCCCGCACGCACCCACCTATGCCGCACCCGGCCGGGCCCGAGCACGACTGGTTCCGGCTCTGGACCGACGCGACGTACGTCGGTGACGAGGATCTGTCGCCGACCGCCTGCCTTACCAGCGACGAGCGACGATTCGCGCCGGAGTCGCGGTCGGCGTTCGCGACCGAAGGGGCAGCCGATCGGGGACCTGGCCGACAACCGGGATCGGGCCCACAACCGGGACCGGAGCCACGATCCGGACCGGCTCCGGCGCACGCGGCCACGGTCTCAGTGCCGTCCGGCGGGGACGACGTCATCCCCTTCTAGCCCGGTGCGTTGAGCCGGGTGCCCGCCAATCCGCGCGCCTTCGTGGTCGGACCGGTGCAACGATGATCGGCATGACGTGGACAGCCCCAGCCATTGAGCGCGTGGACCCGCCGATGCTCGGCGATGAGCGGACCATCCTCGAGTCGTTTCTCGACTGGCATCGACAGACGCTGCTGTGGAAATGTTCCGGCCTGACCGCCGAGCAGCTCAAGACGGCCGCGGCGCCGCCGTCGAACCTGACCCTGCTCGGGCTGGTCCGGCATCTGACCGAGGTCGAGCGGGTGTGGTTCACCGTGCGAGTCCACGGGCGGGCGGCGAACCCGGTCTACTGCTCCGACGAGAAGCCGGACGCCGACTTCGAGGACATCGCGGACGCCGACCCGGAGGCGGATTTCGCCCGGTTCCAGGCGGAGTGTCAGGCGTCCCGAGAGGCGGTCGCCGGCCTGCCGCTGGAGCACACGTTCGTCCATCCGCGCACGAAGCGCGAGATCAGCCTGCGCTGGGTGTATGTGCACATGATCGAGGAGTACGCGCGGCACAACGGCCACGCCGACCTCCTCCGGGAGCGCATCGACGGCGCCACGGGCGAGTAACCGCGGGCCATAGACTGGGCGCGTGGCCCGATCGAGTCGTGGCGCGGGGCGGACGGGCGACCCTCCGCCGCCGCCGGAACCCCTGCCCGTCCCGGTGCTCGACGCTCACACGCACCTGGACATCGTCGGCACCGACCCGGCTGGACAGATCGCGGCGGCCGCGGCCGTCGGGGTCGACCGGCTGGTGCAGGTGGGGGTCGACGTCGCCTCGTCGCGGTGGGGCGTGGACCTGGCCGAGCAGCACGCGAGCGTGCTCGCCGCGGTGGCTCTGCACCCCAACGACGCCCCGCGGCAGGCCGACCTGGACGAGGCGCTGCGCCAGATCGAGGCGCTGGCCGCGCACCCGCGGGTCCGGGCCGTGGGGGAGACCGGGCTGGACTACTTCCGTACGGGCGAGGAGGGCCGGGCCAAGCAGGAGGAGAGCTTCCGGGCCCACATCGCCATCGCCAAGCGGTACAACCGGACCCTCATGATCCACGACCGGGACGCCCACGCGGACGTGCTGCGCATCCTCGACGAGGAGGGCGCCCCGGAGCGGGTGATGATGCACTGCTTCTCCGGCGACCGGGAGTTCGCGCTGGAGTGCGTCAAGCGCGGCTTTGTCCTGAGCTTCTCCGGTACGGTCACGTTCGACAACGCCCGGGCCGTGCGGGAGGCGGCGGCCACGACCCCCATCGAATCGATGGTTGTTGAGACCGACGCGCCTTTCCTCACCCCGACGCCGTACCGGGGCCGGCCGAACGGCCCGTACCTGATCCCCCTGACCGTACGTGCGCTTGCCGGCCTGACCGGGGCCGACCTCGCCGAGCTGTGCGAAACGATCTCGGCCACCGGCGAGCGCCTGTTCGGGCCATGGTCGCCGTGACCGCGCCGTCGCCGCCAGGGCCGCGTGGCCACTGGCTGCTCGGCAACCTCGGCGAGATGCAGCGCGACATGCCCAGCCTGCTGCGCCGGGTGGCCCGCGAGTACGGCGGGGTCAGCCGCATCCGGGTCGGCCCCGTGTGGATGTATCTCATCGCCGATGGTGAGATCATCATTGACCTGATCACTCGTCGGGCGGCCGAACTGCGTAAGTCCAGCCGCACCAGGTGGGGGTTGTCGGGGCACTTGGGCGACGGGCTGGTGACCCTGGAGGGCGCCCAGCACCGCCGGCACCGTCGCCTGGTCCAGCCGGTGATGCACACGCGGAGCATCGCGGCCCAGGCCGACACGATGGCCGCCCTCACCGAGGCGCGGGTCGCATCCTGGGCGGACGGCTCCACTGTGGACGTCCTGGCCGAGATGCAGGACCTGACCCTGCGCATCGTCTGCGCCGCCCTGTTCCAGGTGGACAGTCCCGAACAGACCGAACGCTTCGTGAAAGCGGTGCACGCCTTCGCCGCGTCGCTGAACATCGTGCTCCGGCGGGCGTTCCCGATCCCCGGCTGGCTGCCCACGCCCGGCAACCGCCTGCGGGACCGGACGGTCGCCACGGTGGACGCCCTCGCGTACGACCTGATCCGGCGGCGCCGGGCCGCCCCCGGCGAGGACCTGGTTTCGCTGCTGGTGCTGGCCACCGACGCCGACGGCGAGCCGGCGCTCTCCGATGTGGAGATCCGCGACGAGCTGATGACCATGTTCTTCGCGGGGCACGAGACCTCGGCCGCCGCGCTGACCTGGGCGCTCTACCTGCTGGCCGAGCACCCGGATGTCGCCGAGGCCGTGCGGGCCGAGGTCGCCGCGCTGGGCGTGGACCGGGTGGGCATGGCCGACCTGCCCCGCCTGCCGCTGCTCGGGCAGGTGGTCGCGGAGACGCTGCGGCTGTATCCACCGTCCTGGGTTTTCGACCGGTCGCCGCTGGCGGACATCACCGTGGCGGGGTACCGCATCCCCAAGGGGGCCAACATCCTGCTCAGTCCGTGGGTGGTCCACCGCGACCCGCGGTTCTGGGACGACCCCGACACGTTCCGGCCCGAGCGGTTCGCCGGTGAACCGCCGCCCCGCACCGCGTACCTGCCGTTCGGCGACGGTCCGCGCATGTGCGTGGGCAACCGTTTCGCCGAGGCGGAGATCCGGATCGTGCTGGCCACCCTGCTGCCCCGGGTGGAGCTGACCCTCGAGAAGGGACAGACCGTACGGCCCGAGGGCGATGCCTCGCTTCGGCCCCGAGGAGGCCTGCGCATGGTGGTCCGCCGGCGGTGAGCCCTCCGATGGTCCGCCTGCTCGGCCCGGCCGAGATCCGTGACCTGGCCGCCCGTCTGGGGGTTCGTCCCACGAAGACGCTGGGCCAGAACTTCATGCACGACGCCAACACCGTCCGGCGCATCGTCCGGGAGGCGCAGCTGTCGGACGCCGACGTCGTCGTCGAGGTGGGGCCCGGGCTGGGCTCGCTCACGCTGGCCCTGCTCGCCGAGGCGGCCCACGTGCACGCCGTCGAGATCGATCCGGTGCTCGCGGCCGCCCTGCCGGAGACGGTGGCCTCGCACGCGCCCGAGCGGGCCGACCGGCTCACCGTCCACCGGGGCGACGCGCTGCGCCTGACGGCCGAGCAGCTGACCCCGGCGCCCACGGCGCTGGTGGCGAACCTGCCGTACAACGTGGCGGTGCCGGTCGTGCTGCACCTGCTCGCCGAGCTGCCGGGCCTGACCCGCGGCCTCGTCCTGGTGCAGCTGGAGGTGGCGCAGCGGCTCACGGCGCCACCCGGCTCCACTGTGTACGGTTCTCCGACCGCCAAGCTGGCCTGGTACGCCGAGGCTCGCATGGCCGGCCGGGTCCCGTCCACCGTGTTCTGGCCGGTGCCCCGGGTCGAGTCGGGCCTGGTGGCGTTTCGCCGTCGGCCGGCGCCGGTAACGGACGTCGACCGATCGGACGTCTTCGCGGTGATCGACGCGGCGTTCGCCCAGCGGCGCAAGACGCTGCGGTCGGCCCTGGCCGGCTGGGCCGGCTCCTCGGCCGAGGCCGAGGCGGTCCTGACCCGGGCCGGCGTGGACCCGACCACCCGCGGGGAGCAGGTGGACGTCGCCACCTTTGCCCGGATCGCCCGGGTAGGACGGGATCGAGGCGGGCCAGGTATCGTCACGCCGTGACCGAGCCGTTGTGGGAGCAGGAGCGTCGCTACCAGACCGCGGCCGGCCCCGTGAGGGTCCGCGTGCCTGCGAAGATCAACCTTCATCTCGGGGTGGGGCCGCTGCGGGACGACGGCTACCACGAGGTGACCACGGTCTATCACGCGGTCAGCCTCTACGACGAGATCACGGCCCGGCCGGCGGAGACCCTCGTGCTCACCATGGACGGCGAGGGGGCCGACCAGCTGGCCCTGGACGAGACGAACCTGGTGATCCGCGCCGTGCAGGTGCTGGCCGAGGCCACCGGCCGCCCGCCGCATGCCCGGCTCCACCTGCGCAAGCGGATCCCGCTCGCGGCCGGGCTGGCCGGGGGCAGCGCCGACGCGGCGGCCACGCTGGTGGCGTGCGACGCGCTGTGGGGTACGGGTCTGGGCCGGGAGGAGCTCGCCTCGATCGCGGCGCGGCTGGGGTCGGACGTGCCCTTCCTCGTGCTGGGGGGCACCGCCCTGGGTCGCGGCCGCGGTGAGCAGGTGAGCCCCGTGCTCGCCCCGGGTCGGGCCTGGCACTGGGTGCTGGCGCTGGCCGACGGTGGACTGTCCACTCCCGACGTCTACCGGGAGCTGGACCGGCTGCGCGCGGCCGGGGAGGCGCCGTCGCCCGCGGGCAGTTCCGACGGCATCCTCGCGGCCCTGCGCCAGCGGGACGCGGCCGTGCTCGCCGCCTCGCTCGTCAACGACCTGCAGCCGGCGGCCGTATCGTTGCGACCGTCCCTTCGCGACACCCTCGACGCCGGCGTCGCCGCGGGGAGCCTCGCCGGTATCGTGTCGGGCTCGGGGCCGACCTGCGCCTTCCTGTGCCGGGACGCGGCGAACGCCGATGCGGTGGCCCGGGCACTGGAGGCCAGCGGCACCTGCCGGGCGGTCCGGACCGCCGTCGGTCCGGTCCCCGGCGCCCGCCTCGGCTGATTGGGGAGACGTCCGTGGGTAACGTGATCAGCCTGGACCGGGTGAGCAAGGGGTACGGTCCGGTCGGAGCGCTGCTCACCGACGTGTCGCTGGGGCTCGGGGACAGCGACCGCGTGGGCGTGGTCGGCCTCAACGGCGCCGGCAAGTCGACTCTGCTGCGCCTGCTTACCAAGGCGGAGGAGCCCGACGCGGGCCGGGTAGCGCATCGGCGCGACCTGCGGGTGCTCAGCCTCCCGCAGAGCCTCGACTTCCCGCCTGAGGCCACAGTGGGCGACATCGTCCTCGGCTCGGGTTGGCTCGCTTCGGCGTTCGCGGCCGAGCACGAGTGGGCCGGCGACGCCGCCGTACGGACCGTCCTGACCGGGCTGGGCATGCCCGACCTCGGGCTGGACACCCTGGTCGGTCCGCTCTCCGGTGGGGAGCGGCGGCGGGTGGCGCTGGCCGCCCTGCTGGTCCGGTCGAGCGACGTGCTCGTGCTCGATGAGCCGACCAACCACCTCGACATCGCCGGGATCGACTGGCTCGCCGCGTTTCTGCGCCAGCGCAGCGGCGCCCTCGTCGTGGTGACCCACGACCGCTGGTTCCTGGACGCGGTCTGCGACCGTACGTGGGAGGTGGCCGACGAGACCGTCCGGGCCTACGACGGCGGGTACGCGGCCTGGGTCCTGGCCCGGGCCGAGCGGGAACGCCTGGCCGCGGCGGCCGAGGCGCGGCGGCAGAACCTGCTGCGTAAGGAGATCGCTTGGCTCCGTCGGGGTCCGCCGGCCCGCACCTCCAAGCCGAAGTTCCGCATCGAGGCGGCCAACGCCCTCATCGCCGACGTGCCGCCGCCGCGGGACACCGTCTCCTTGCGACGGTTGGCCACCGCTCGGCTGGGCAAGCAGGTCTACGAGCTGGCTGGCGCCACGGTGCGGCTTGGTGATCGCGCCATCCTGTCCAATGTGGACTGGCTGGTCGGGCCGGGTGACCGGATCGGCCTCGTGGCTCCCAACGGGGCGGGTAAGTCGACGCTGCTGCGTGTCCTCGCTGGGCAGCAACCGCTGGACCAGGGGACGCTACGGGTGGGGCAGACCGTCCGGCCTGCCTTCCTGTCCCAGGAGCTGGCCGAGCTGCCCCGGGACAAGCGCGTGCTCGAGGCGGTCGAGGAGGTGGCCCGCCGGGTCGAGCTCGGCGGCAAGGAGCTCAGCGCGGCCCAGCTCGCCGAGATCTTCGGGTTCTCGGACCGTCGACTGTGGACGCCGGTCGGCGACCTGTCGGGCGGCGAGCGGCGCCGGTTGCAGCTGTTGCGTCTGCTGGCCGGTGAGCCGAACGTGCTTCTGTTGGACGAGCCGACCAACGACCTGGACACGGATACGCTCGCGTCTCTGGAGGACTTGCTCGATACCTGGCCGGGCACGCTGATCGTGGCGTCGCACGACCGGTATCTGCTGGAGCGGATCTGTGACGCGGTCTACACCCTGCCCGGCGACGGAAGCCTGCGGCACCTGCCCGGGGGCATCGACGAGTACCTGGCCCTGATGGGGCGGGCCGGCACCCCGGCCGCGGGGAGCCGTACGCCCGGGTCGGCGAAGACCGACGTCGCCGGGGGCGCCGGCCCGAGTGAGGGGCCGGGGTCGGCCCAGGCGCGGCGGGCCGCCACCAAGGAGCTCGCCCGCCTCGAGCGCATGATCGCCAAGCTCGAGCAGCGGGAAGCGCAGTTGCAGGAGGAACTTGCGGCTCACGCGACGGATTACGTCAAGCTGGCCGAGCTAGACGCCGAGCTGCGCCGGGTGCGGGCGGAGCGGGAGGCGGCCGAGACGCGGTGGTTGGAGGTCGCCGAAGCCGTCGGCTGATCGAGCGAAACCGGCCCGGGGCACCGTTCGGGCGGCTGAGAATGAGCCGTATGGTGCACCTCCCGATCAACCATCCGCTGCAGCCGCTCTACCGTCTGCTCGCGGGGCTCACGGGAGCCTACGTGCTGGCCTTCGGGATCGCGGGCGTGCTGCGCACGGGCGGGCGACCCTTCTTCGCCCAGGAGAACCTGCCGTACGTGCTCGGCCTGCACGCCAACCGGGCGTTCGCGATTCTGTCCATTGTGGCGGGTGTGCTCATACTCGCCAGCGTGGTGATCGGTGGGGATGTGCACCGGTGGGTGGCGCTCGTCTCCGGCGTGGTCTTCCTCGTAGCCGGCGTGGCCATGCTGGGGCTGGAGCGTACGGACTTCAACTTCCTCGGCTTCACCCCGGCCACCTGCATCGTCTCCTTCATCATCGGCCTCGTGCTGTTGATCGCCGGCCTCTACGGCAGGGTCGGGACGATGCTGGACGTACGCCGCGAGGAGGAGTTCCGCCACGGTCGCGGGCCGGATCCGACCGAGCATCGGCTCTCCACCCCCAATCCGCCGCACGACTGGCGGGAGGAGCCGCACGACTGGCGGAAGGACCGCAAGGAGCGGCACGCGCGTGAGCGCGCGGCCTCGCACCAGGCCCGCCTGCAGGCCCGGGGCGTGCGCTCGGACCCGGGCGTCACCGGCGGCCAGGAACAGGTGGGAGCCTCCGGGAACTACGAGTAGGTCCCCACGTGTCAGGAAGGCGTCCTTCTTAGGCGCCAGGCGTCAGGAGGGAGTCCTTCCTAGGCGTCAGGCGTCAAGCGGGCGTCCTTCCTGACAACAGCCTCACTTTTTCCGGGTGGTGAGGGTGGGCTTGGGGTCCAGGTGGGACAGGCCGTTCCAGGCGAGGTTCACCAGGTGGGCGGCCACAACTTCCCGGCGGGGCTTGCGGACCTCCAGCCACCACCGGCCGGCCAGCGCCACCATGCCCACGAGGGCCTGGGAGTAGAGCTCGGCGAACTTGCCGTCGTAGCCCCGGGTTTTGAACTCCCGGGCCAGGATGTGCTCGACCTGGTGGGCCACGTCGTTGAGGACGGACGAGAAGTTGCCGGTGGCGGAGCCGACAGGTGATTCCCGCACCAGGATGCGGAAGCCGTCGGTCTCCTCCTCGATGTAGTCCAGCAAGGCCAGGGCCGCCTGTTCCAGCAGCTCGCGCGGGTGTCCCCCGGTCAGCGCGGTCGTGATCCGGTCGAGCAGCGACCGCACCTCGCGGTCGACGACCACGGCGTACAGGCCTTCCTTGCCGCCGAAGTGCTCGTAGACCACCGGCTTGGAGACCTTGGCCCGAGCCGCGACCTCCTCGACGGAGGTGGCGTCGAGTCCCTTCTCGGCGAAGATGCGCCGCCCGACCGAGATGAGCTGCTCGCGGCGCTGGGCGGACGACATACGGACCCGGCCGCCGCCCGCCGGCACCCGGGGTGGGGTAGCGGGCGGGGCGGTGGCCGTGTGGTCGTGGATGGTCGCGCTGTTCTCGTCTGGCTCCGTGTCGCCGTCACCGGCGGGACGGTAGGCCTCGCTCATGTTCCTCCCGTCCTGGGCGGCGGCGCGTGGTCAGCGGGCAGCGCCCCCCAGCACTGTCTTCTCCGGCTCGATCATTTTCTCCTGGAGCCGGGCGGGCTTGGGCCAGCGTACGTTGGTGGCCCAGCCGAGCTTCTCGAAGATCCAGATGAGGCGGGCGTTCATGTCAATCTGACCACGGAGCACCCCGTGCCGGGCACAGGTGGGGTCGGCGTGGTGCAGGTTGTGCCAGTTTTCACCGAAGGACATCAGAGCGAGCGGCCAGAAGTTGGTGGCCTTGTCCCGGCTGTCGAACGGCCGCTCGCCGTACACGTGGCACACCGAGTTGATCGACCAGGTGACGTGGTGCAGCAGGGCGATGCGCACCAGTCCGGCCCAGAACAGGGCCGACAGCGCGCCGCTCCAGGACCAGGTGATCAGGCCGCCCAGGACACCCGGCAGGAGGACCGAGGTGGCCACGAGCGCCGGGAAGAGCCGGTCGATGCGCTGGATGTCCTTGTCGGCCAGCAGGTCCGGCGCGAAGCGGGCTCGGTTGGACAGCTCGCGGTTGAACAGCCAGCCCACGTGGGAGTACCACAGCCCCTTGATCAGGCCCCAGTACGTGGCCCCGTACCGCCACGGCGAGTGCGGGTCGCCCTCCATGTCGCTGAACTGGTGGTGCCGGCGGTGGTCGGCCACCCACTGCGTGGGCGCGCCCTCGATGGCCATGCTGCCGGCCACGGCCAGGGCGATGCGCAGGCCCCGCTTGGCCTTGAACGAGCCGTGGGTGAGGTGCCGGTGGAAGCCGACGCCGACGCCAAACCCGCCGATGGCGTAGAAGATCACGAAAAGGACGACGTCCACCCAGTTCAGGCCCCAGCCCCACATCACGGGGACGGCGGCGACGAGGGCCAGGAACGGCAGGACGACGAAGAGCCAGAGGGCGACGAGCACGCCGACCGGCTGGCGGCCCATGGTGAGGGGCTTGGGCGAAGGGGGTGGCGAGGCAGGGGGATCGACGACAGCGGTTGACATGAGCACCTCTCAGTTGGGCCGGCGGTCTTGGACTGGGCGACGCCTACGACGGTAAGTGACGCTTACGTAAGCGTAGGTAAGGTCGGCCTAATCCGGAAGGGTCATGGTGTGTCGGATTCGGTACGGCTCACCGTGAGCCCACCTGTACAGAGTGTTACGACCGGCGGGGTCGGTCGGATGGGAATCGTGGTGTTGGTTCGCCGCGTACGCCCGCTAGGCTTATGTGCGGCGCCTGATGGGACGTGGGGTAATGGCAGCCCGGAGGACTTTGGATCCTTTTGTCCTGGTTCGAATCCAGGCGTCCCAGCTACTCACTGAGTGGGGCTCAATGCGGAGCCCGGGTGGTCCGCGGTCGAGATCGCACCCGATCGCGTGACGTTTACTTGGCCTGTGTGATCGGCGTGCCTGGCTCGCGCTGGCTAGCATGAGGCGTCCGAAAGGGCGGTAGCCCAACAGATGTCGTCCCGAGCGCGAGAGGAGCGGCCCGGGTGACCGGAGAGCGCACGGTGATCGTCCTTGCGGCAGGAGAGGGCAAGCGCATGAAGTCCTCCCTGCCGAAGATGCTGCACCCCCTGCTCGGCCGCACACTGCTGGGGCACGTGCTGGCGGCGACGTCGGCACTGCGGCCCAGTCGCACGATCGTGGTCGTGGGACACGGGGCGGAGGCGATCACCGCGCACCTGAAGGAGATCGCTCCGGATGCGGTGACGGTCCTGCAGGAAGTGCAGCTCGGTACGGGTCACGCGGCCCGGGTGGCCTTGGACGCGTACGGTCCGGCCGAGGGCACCGTGGTGATCGTCAACGGGGACGTGCCGTTGCTGCGCCCGGCCACGCTGCGGTCGCTGGTGGACGCGCACGAGGCCGCCGGCGCCGCGGCCACCGTGCTGACGGCCGAAGTGGAGCAGCCGTACGGTCTGGGGCGCGTAATTCGTAATCCGGTCACCGGCGCCGTGGACGCCATCGTGGAGGAGCGCGACGCGACCCCGGAGCAGCGCGCGGTGACCGAGATCAACGCCGGCGTCTACGCCTTCGAGGCGTCTCTGCTCGCGCAGAGCCTGGGCAAGCTCACCACCGCCAACGCCCAGGGCGAGGAGTACCTCACCGACGTGATCGGCCTGCTGGTCGACGCGGGCCACGGTGTGCTCGCCCACGCGACCGGTGACCCGACCGAGGTGCTGGGCGTGAACGACCGGGTGGAGCTGTCCCGCCTGCGGGCCCTGCTGCGGGACCGGATCAACGACGCCTGGATGCGGTCGGGGGTGACGATTGTCGATCCACTGACGACCTGGATCGACGTGGACGTCACCGTGGGGCGGGATACGGTCATCGAGCCCAACACCCACCTGCGGGGGTCGACCAAGGTCGGGGAATGGACCGTGGTGGGCCCGGACACCACGCTGATCGACGTGGTGGTCGGGGACGGGGCCCGGGTCGTACGGGCCCATGCCGAGGGCGTGACGATCGGACCCAAGGCGACCATTGGTCCATTTGCCTATCTGCGTCCCGGCACTGAGTTGGCCGAGCGCACCAAGGTGGGTGCGTTCGTCGAGGTGAAGAACTCCCAGGTCGGCGCGGGCACGAAGATTCCCCACCTGTCGTACGTGGGCGACGCCACAATCGGGGAGGAGACCAACATCGGCGCCGCCAACGTCGTGGTCAACTACGACGGGGTTACCAAGCACCGGACGGTGATCGGTTCGCACGTGCGCACTGGCTCGGACACGATGCTGGTCGCCCCGGTGACCGTAGGCGATGGGGCCTATACGGCGGCGGGTAGCGTCATCACCAAGGACGTCCCGCCGGGCGCGCTCGGGGTCGGGCGTGCTCAGCAGCGCAACGTGGAGGGCTGGGTACTGCGGCGGCGGCCGGGGACCAAGGCGGCCGCAGCCGCGGCGGCTGCGGCGGCGGCCAATGCGGCGGTGGGGGAGACCACCGCGGGGTCGGACGGAGCCGCGGCCCACGCCGGCGAGGAGGGCTGATGGCGCACGAGGCGGGTAAGACCGTGCGCGAGGGGATCAACCGTAAGACGCTCATGCTCTTCGCCGGTCGGTCGTTCCCGGCGCTGGCGGAGGAGATCGCGGCCGAGTTGGGCGTCTCGACGACGCCGACGGACATCTATGAGTTCGCCAACGGCGAGATCTTCGTGCGCTACAAGGAGTCGGTGCGGGGCAGCGACGCCTTCGTGATCCAGTCGATGACCGAGCCTGTCAACACCTGGATCATGGAGACCCTCATCATGATCGATGCGCTGAAGCGGGGCTCGGCGCGGCGCATCACTGTGGTGATTCCGTTCTACCCGTACGCTCGGCAGGACAAGAAGCACCGCGGTCGGGAGCCCATCTCGGCTCGGTTGATCGCCGACCTCGTCAAGTGCGCCGGCGCCGACCGGATCCTCACGGTGGACCTGCACACGGCCCAGATCCAGGGCTTCTTCGATGGTCCGGTCGACCACCTCTTCGCCATGGACGTGCTGGCGCGGTACATCGAGAGCCGCTACTCCGGGCAGCCGATCACGGTGGTGGCTCCGGACTCGGGTCGGGTTCGGGTGGCCGAGCGGTGGACCGACCGGCTCGGCGGGACTCCGCTCGCCTTCATCCACAAGACCCGCGACCCCAGCCGGCCCAACCAGGTCGTGGCGCACCGGGTCGTCGGTGAGGTGGAGGGGCGCACCTGCCTCATCGTGGACGACCTCATCGACACCGGAGGCACGATCTGCAGTGCGGCCGAGGTCCTGCAGCAGGCCGGGGCCGCGGACGTCATCGTGGCGGCCACCCACGCGGTGCTCTCCGACCCCGCGCCCGAGCGGCTGACGGCCAGCAAGATCAGCGAGGTGGTCGTCACCAACACCCTGCCGATTCGGCCCGAGGCGAAGCTCGACAAGATCACCGTCCTGTCGATCGCGCCGCTGCTGGCGCGGGCCATCAGCGAAGTCTTCGAGGACGGGTCGGTGACGACCCTCTTCGGCGGCCTTTCCTGACACGCTCGGTAACCCTGTCCTCACGTCCCTTCCGATGTGGTCGGGGCCGGTTGGACGGTTGGCGGAGTGACGTTACTGTCGCGGCGTGGATCGCAGCGACTCCGCCCCGGCCGTGCGTCGGGTAGCCGTCCCCATCAAGGGGTTCGCGAGCGGCATCGGCTACCTGGGGCGCGGTTTTGCCATGTACCGCCGCCATCCGCGCCTGATGTTCCTCGGACTGGTGCCGGCGGTCATCGCCTTCGTGGTCCTGCTCGCCGCGTTCATCGCGATGGTGGTCTTCGTCGATGACTTCGTCCTCTTCATCACGCCGTACATGGAGGGCTGGCCCGAGTTCCCCCGCACGCTCATCCGGGGCGCGGCCGTGGCCGCCATCGTCGTCGTCTGGACCGTCCTGAGCGTGCTGGCCTACGTGGCCCTGACCCTCCTCATCGGACAGCCCTTCTACGAGGCCATCTCCAAGGGGATCGAGGACCGACTCGGCGGGGTGCCCAACGAGGTCGACGTCTCCTTCTGGCGCTCGCTGCCCCGCACGGTCGCGGACTCATTGCGGTTGGGCGTGTACTCCGTGCTGGTGTCGCTGGGGCTGTTCGTACTCGGGTTGATTCCGCTCATCGGCACCGTGATTGCGTTCGTGCTCGGTGCCCGGCTCATGGGCTGGGTGCTGGCGCTGGAGCTGACGAGCGTGCCATTCGAACGCCGGGGCCTGCGGTATGCCGACCGCAAGCGGGCCCTGCAGGTTAACCGGCCCTTGGCCCTCGGCTTCGGAGCCGCGGTCTTCACCTGCACCCTGGTTCCGCTGTTCACCGTGGTCGCCATGCCGGCCGCCGTGGCCGGGGCCACCCTGCTCTCGCGTCGCATCCTTGAGGCCGGTGTCCCCGTGTCAGGAGGGACGCCCTCTTGACGCCTGATGCCTAGGAAGGCGTCCTTCCTGACACGAGTACGGGCTCAGCCACGTACCTGGGCGCAGGTGCGACGCAGGTCGTCGACCACCGCCGCTTCGTCGATAGTGGACAGACGGTCGCGCTCCACGACGACGCGGCCACCGACGGTGAGCAGCTCCAGCGGCGGCGCGGAGCCGAGCACCAGGGCGGCCACGGGGTCGGCGATGCCGGCGTGGCCCAGTCCGTCCACTCGCCACAGGGCCAGGTCGGCCAGCTTGCCGACCTCCAGCGAGCCGATCTCGTCGGCCCGGCCGAGGCACCGCGCGCCGCCCATGGTGGCCATCCACAGGGCCTGCCGCACGGTGAGCGCGCGGGGCCCGGCCAGCCCGTCCGCGTCGACCCGGGTCCGGGCCGCGTACAGCGCCTGGCGCAGCTCGTCGACCAGCCGCCCCGCCTCCTGCGACGCCGCGCCGTCGACCCCGAGCCCCACGGCCACGCCCGCGCCGAGCAGGGCTCGCACCGGAGCCGTGCCCGCCCCCAGCCGGGCGTTCGAGGAGGGGCAGTGGGCCACGCCTGTGCCGGCCGCCGCCAGGCGGGCGATCGCGTCGGCGGGGAGGTGTACGCCGTGGGCGAGCCAGACGTCGTCGCCGAGCCAGCCCAGGCGTTCCATGTACTCGACCGGGTCGCAGCCGAACCGTTCCTGGCAGTACTCCAGCTCGTCCAGCGTCTCGGCCAGATGGGTGTGCAGCCGGACTCCGAGCGAGCGGGCCAGGGCGGCCGACTCTCGCAGGAGGTCGGCGCTGACCGTGAACGGGGCGCACGGCGCGAGCGCCACCCGCACCATGGCGCCCGGCGACGGGTCGTGGAACCGGGCCACCGCCTCCTGGCTGGCCGCCAGGATGTCGTCGATGGACTCCACGACATCGTCCGGGGGCAGGCCGCCCCTCGACTGACCGAGGTCCATCGAGCCCCGGGTGGGATGGAAGCGCAGCCCGACCCGGGCGGCCGCGTCCACTGTGGAGCCCAGCAGGTCGCCGCCCGTGCGGGGGTACAGGTAGTGGTGGTCGGTGGTCGTGGTGCAGCCGGAGCGGGCCAGCCAGGCCAGACCGGCGGTGGCGGCGGCGCCGACGGCGGGCTCGGTGAGGCGGGCCCATACGGGGTAGAGCGTGGTCAGCCATTCGAACAGCGTGTTGTCGACGGCGTACCCCCGGGTCGCCCACTGGAACAGGTGATGGTGGGTATTCACGAACCCCGGCGTCAGCAGGCAGCCCGTGCCGTCGACCACCCGGGCACCCTCCGGAGTGGACGGTGCCGGTCCCGGCCCGACCGCCGTGATCCAGCCGCCCTCGGCGATCAGGTGACCGGAGGCGTACTCGGTGCCGGCCGCGTCCACGGTGGCGATCGCGGCGCCCTCGATCACGAGCGCCGTCATGAGACAGCCCATCCGTTCGTCGGTGTCACCCGTACCGTCGCCCCCTTCCGAGTCCACCCCGCACATTCACGCGGCTAACCGTTTCGCGATCTCACGCCGCCCGCTCGGGACCGGGCCGGCCGGAGGGGTGGGCTGCCGGGACGCCCCGCTCAGCGGATCTTGATGGCCTCGAGCAGGGTCACGTCGCCGGAGGCCTCGATCACGTCGAAGGGCACCCGCCCCCACAGGGCCAGCGCCAGGTCGCTGGCCGAGCCGGCGGCCGTGGCCCGGGCCGGGTGGGTCTCCGCGTCCAGCCGGGTGTCCGCGTCGAGCAGGGAGATCGCCGCGCCGCGCAGCCGCACGTACCACTGCTGGCCGATGTCGGTCGCGGTGAGCTGGATCAGCCCGTGGGCCGGGCGGTCCACCTGACGCCGCCCGCCGGGCAGGAAGGTGTCCAGGGCCTCGGCGATGGTGTCCCCGGCAAGCTTGCTCTCGATCGGCTCGGGCAGGCGGGTCGCCACCTGGGCGTCCCAGCGGTGCACCGCCGTCTCGTGGGCGGCCCGGCGGTGCCAGAACGCCGCCACCCGCGCCCGCGGGGCCCAGTTCCAGGTCGGCAGGTCGGGGTCGAGCGACTCCAGGTGGGCCTCGACGCTCTGCAGCTGCTCCCGGAACCAGGTCACCACTGCCTCGTCGTCGGCCGCCGGCGCCTCCTCGGGGACCGTGAGGGCCGGCCAGGCCTCGTCGGCCCCGGCCGAGCCGGCGTTCAGCCGGATGCGCTGGTAGAAGGCACCCAGATGCCGGACCAGCTCGCCCACCGACCAGTCGGGGCAGGACGGTACGCGGCGGCTCAGGACCCCGGGCTGGCTCACCGCCGCCAGAAACGCCGACCCCTCGGCCCGCAGCGCCGCCAGCCAGAACTCCTTGCCTACGGGAGACCTGCTCGCCACTGTCCAACCTCCGCCCGTTCGGGGCGCCTAGGGTGAAGCCCGTGCACGACGGTACTCCCACCCACCGGACGGTCCCACCCGACGCCGGGGCCCATCCCGTCCCACCCGCCGCCGGGGCCGGGGCGTCGGCCGGCTCCGCCGCCGAGACTGCCCTCGACCTGTCCCGGCACACCACGCTGGGCCTCGGCGGCCGGGCAGCGCGCCTCGTTACCGCCACTCATCAGCATGAACTAGTCGAAATGACTCTCGCTACCCCCGGTGATGTGTTCTTGTTGGCCGGCGGGAGCAACGTGGTGATCGCCGACAGCGGGGTCGACGCCACCGTGGTGCTCGTCCGGACGACGGGGATCTCGGTTGCGGCCGACGACGGGCGGGCCCTGTTGACGGTGGAGGCCGGCCACCCGTGGGACGACGTGGTGTCGTTCTGCGTCGCCGAAGGGCTGTCCGGGATCGAGTGCCTCTCCGGGGTGCCGGGCTCGGCCGGGGCCACGCCCATCCAGAACGTGGGCGCGTACGGCCAGGAGGTGGCCGAGACGATCCAGAACGTCCGCGTGCTGGACCGGCAGCGGGGTGACGTCATCGACCTGGCCGCCGCCGACTGCGGCTTCGCCTACCGCACGAGCATCTTCAAGAACAACGACCGCTACGTGGTGCTCGCGGTGACGTTCGCCCTGGAGCGGTCGCCGTTGTCGGCTCCGGTGCGGTACGCCGAGCTGGCCCGGGCGCTCGACGTGGCACCGGGCGAACGCGTGCCGATGGCCGAGGCCCGTCAGGCGGTGCTCGCGTTGCGGGCCCGGAAGGGGATGGTGCTCGACCCGAACGACCCCGACACGCGCTCGGCGGGCTCGTTCTTCACCAATCCCGTGCTGAGTGCCGAGGCGTTCGCCACGCTGGTCGAGCGGGCCGAGACGACGCCGCCGCACTGGCCCGGGCCGGACGGGACGGTGAAGGTCAGCGCCGCCTGGCTGATCGAGCACGCCGGCTTCGGCAAGGGGTACAGCGGAGGCCGGTCGGGCGTGGCCGTCTCCTCCAAGCACACCCTCGCGCTCACCAACCGGGGTACGGGGACGACCACGGAGCTGCTCGACCTCGCCCGGGAGATCCGGGACGGCGTGCTGCGTACGTTCGACGTCCGCCTCTACCCGGAGCCGGTCCTCGTCGGCTGCTCGCTCTGATTCCGCCGCTCCGGCCCGGTAGGTACGCCGGCGAATCAGCCGGCGGCCGGGCCGGACCGACGGCCGGGCTCGAGGAAGTGGCGGAACGCGGCGAGGTTGGCCACCGACTCGCCCCGGGCGATGCGCCACTCCCACTCGCGCCGGATCGCCGAGCCGAACCCGATCTCCAGCATCGTGTCGAACGACTCGTCGGCGTACGTGAGGACCGCGCCGAGGAGGCGGTCGATCTCGTCGGGGGTGACGGCGTGCAGGGGCAGACGCCCGATGAGGTACACGTCACCGACCGCGTCGACGGAGAAGGCGACCCCGTACATCCGGGCGTTGCGCTGCAGCAGGTACGTCCACAGCTCCAGCCGGTTCTCGTCCGGCTGGCGCATCACGAACGCCTCGATCCGCAGGGCGTGGTCCCCCACGATGAGGTTGCACAGGGTCTTCAGCTTGTGGGCCCCAGGCAGGGTGACGACGACCGAGTACTCCCCGGTGTTCTCCCACTCGACGCCCCGATCGTCCAGAGTGGACCGGATCAGGGCGATGGCCTCGTCCCGGTTCACGGCCGTGCTCCGTTCACTCGGGCTCCATTCGCTTGGGTTCCGTTCACCCGGGTTCCGTTGAGGACCACGCGGGGCCGGATGAGGTCCAGGTTGCCTAGCGCCAAGGCCCGGTGGTCGGCGACGGCGGACCGGTAGGCGGCCAACAGACCGCTGGCCGTGCGGTCCCAGGAGAAGCCGCGCGCGTGCTCGACGGCCCCGGCCGACAGTTGGGCCCGGCGGTCGGGCGAGGCGAGCAGGTCGCGCAGCACCCGCGCCCAGACCACGGGGTCGTGACCGGCCACCAGGAGTCCTGACACCCCGTCCCGGACCGCCGTCACCAGCCCGCCGACCGCGGCCGCCACGACCGGGGTCCCGCAGGCCTGGGCCTCGATGGCCACGAGGCCGAACGACTCGTTGTAGCTGGGAACGGCCACGAGGTCCGCGGCCCGGTACAGGTCGGCCAGCCGCGCCCGGGGCAGGGGCGGCAGGAACCGGACGGACTCCGACAGCCGCAGGGACGCGGCCAGGTCGATCAGCGCGGTGGGCCGGTCCAGCCCGCTGCCGCTCGGGCCGCCCACGATGACCGTGGTGACGGTGTCGGCCAGCGCGGGGTCGGTACGGCGCAGCTCCGCCGCGGCCCGGAGCAAGACATCGGGGGCCTTGAGTGGCTGAATGCGACCGATGAAGGCGACGATGAGGCCGGTGGTGGGCAGCCCGAGCCGGCGCCGCGCGGCGGCCCGCTCGGCGCCAGCGGTGGCGCGAGCGGGCGGCGTGAACACGTCGAGGTCGACGCCGGGCTCCACGACCGCGACGCGCTCGGGTTCGGCGCCGTACTGCTCAACCAGGTCGCGGGCCTCGATCGGGGTGCTCGCGATGAGCCGGTCGGCGGCCGAGGTGACCTGCTCCTCGCCGATGATGCGGGCGCGCGGCTCGGGACGGTCGCCCGCGGCCAGCGAGGCGTTCTTCACCTTGGCCAGCGTGTGTGCACTGTGGACGAGCGGGACTCCCCACCGCTGCTTGGCCAGCCAGCCGACCTGCCCAGACAACCAGTAATGCGAATGAATGACGTCGTACGCGCCCGGCGGGCGCTCCGCCTCGGCGAGCAGCACGCCGTGGGTGAAGGCGCACAGCTGCGCGGGCAGGTCCTCCTTGGGTAGCGCCTCCAGCGGCCCACAGGTGACGTGCCGCACGGTCACCCCGGGATGCATCTCGACCGAGGGCGGCTGCTCACGGGACGTCGCCCGGGTGAAGATCTCCACCTCGACGCCGAGGTCGGCGAGCCGCCGGCTGACCTCGACGATGTAGACGTTCATTCCCCCGGCGTCGCCCGTTCCGGGCTGGTCCAGCGGTGAGGTGTGGACCGACAGCACCGCGACCCGGCGAATCGGCCGGTGACCGGGTGTGTGCGGGCGCGGGGGATCGGGTTCCCAGACCGTGTCGGGCAGAACTGCGGCAGTGCCCGGCAGACCGTTCGTCGTGGGAGACACACGCGCTCCTTCCCCGAACCGTCAGGCATGTCCGGCATCCGGCGGGCACCGACCGTACGGCCGCGCACCCAGGGTGATCGCGACAGCCGCAACCGCTGCGCCCGTAGACAACCTCCGGGCCAGTAGACATCTTCCCCGAGCCGCACGCCGGGTTGACACGAGCCTGTCATGGGATGTGACCAAGATCCGGCCATGCGATCATCGGGGCGTGAGCACGATGAGCGAGCCGGCGAACGACCGCCCGTCCCCCAGCGCGAGCAGCGCGACCGCGTCCGCGGGCGGCCGGGAGACGGCGAGCGTGCCCGACCGGCCGATCGCCGTGGTGACCGGGGCGTCGAGCGGGATCGGCGCGGCCACGGCCCGGCGGCTGGCCGCCGACGGGTTCCACGTGGTCGCCGCGGCCCGCCGCACCGACCGGCTGGAGGAGCTGGCCCGTTCCGTGCCCGAGGGGCAGGTCACGCCCGTGACCTGTGACGTCACCTCCGACGCCGACGTGGCGCACCTCGCCACCGCCGTACGGGCCATCGGCGGGCGGGTGACCGTACTGGTCAACAACGCCGGCGGCGCGTACGGCCTGGACCCGATCGAGTCGGCCAAAATCTCCGACTGGCAACGGATGTACGACGTGAACGTGCTCGGCACCGTACGGGTCACCAGCGCGCTGCTGCCCGACCTGGAGGCCGGCCGCGGCACCGTCGTCGTGATCAGCTCGACCGCCGGGCTCGTCGTGTACGAGGGCGGGGGCGGCTACACGGCGGCCAAGCACGCCCAGACGGCGGTGGCCGAGACGCTGCGCCTGGAGCTGTGCGGTCGGCCGATCCGGGTGGTGGAGATCAACCCCGGCATGGTCAAGACCGAGGAGTTCTCCCTGGTCCGGTTCGGCGGGGACGCCGAACGGGCGGCCGCGGTCTACGCCGGCGTGCCCGAGCCGCTCGTGGCCGAGGACATCGCCGACATCGTCTCGTGGGTGGTCTCCCGCCCGCACCACGTCAACATCGACCGCCTGGTGGTCCGGCCGCTCGCCCAGGCCGCCCAGCACAAGGTCCACCGGGTGAGCTGACGCTCTCATGATCACCGTGAGGCGGACGTACGCCTTCCGGGGCGCGATCGCCTCACCGCGATCAACGTTCACGATCACGGTGAGGCGTTCGCGGCTTCTGGCGTCCTGAAACGCCTCACGGCGATCACGAGTCACCTCGCGGCGCCAATGATCCGGGAGGCACAGCGGAGCGCGCCCCGAGCCGGACCGGTCAGGCGGCCGCCACCGCCGCCGGGGCTGACTCGGCCGCGAGCTCGGCGGCCCGCTGGTCGCGACGGGCCCGGGCGGCGAGGTGCAGCGCGGCCGCGGCCAGGCACAGGACCAGACAGCCGAGCCAGAGGATGGTCTTGCCGGCGTACTGCAGGACCGTCGCGCCCAGCAGCGGGGCGGCGAAGCTCGCCACTCCCCAGGAGAACGTGAACAGGCCCTGGTACCGCCCGCGCAAGTGGGCCGGTGAGAGCGCGGCGACCGTGGCGGCGTTCGACGGGGCCTGGAACATCTCGCCGGCCGTCCAGATCAGCACCGTCACGGCGTAGAACACCGCGGTCGTCGCGAAGGCGGTCAAGCCGAACCCCACCCCCAGCGTGGTGCAGGCAATGACCAGGGCGGTGGTGTGGTGGAGCCGGCGCAGGGCCCGGGTCACGAAGACCTGTCCGACCACGATGAGCACGCCGTTGAGCGCGATCACCGAGCCGTACGTCGACGGTGACAGGCCGTCCCGCGTCATCGACAGCGAGAGGGTCGACATGTACTGCAGGTACACGAAGGCCGTCAGCAGGTTGGCCCCGAGGAAGGCGAGGAACACCCGGTCGCGCAGGGCAGCGGCTAGACCGTCGGGCTTCCGGGCGGTCGCGTCGTCCCCTGCGGCCTCGGCGACGTCTGAGCCTGAAGCTGGTGCCGGCGTCCAAGACCGGGCCGGTTCCTTGACCATGATCGCCACGAAGACGCCGGCCGCCGTCAGCGTGGTCGCGTTCACCAGGAACAGCAGGCTCGGCTCGACGCCGGCCACGAAGCCGGCGACCGTGGCCGCGAAGGCGAAGCCGACGTTGACCACCCAGAACTGCAGGGAGAACGCGCGGACCCGGTCGGCAACCGGAACGACGTCAACCATGAAGGCCGACAGCACAGCGCGTACGCCCTCGACCATCGAGCCGACCAGCGTGGCGCAGACCGCGATCAGCACCGGGTCCCGCGCCAGACCGAGGGCAACCATCATGACGGCGCCGCCCCACAGCCCAGTGAGCAGCGTCCGCTTACGCCCCCACCGGTCGGCGAGGACACCGAGGATCACCGCGCCCGTCGCGCCCCCAGCGCCCCACAGCCCGAGTACCAGGCCGGCGAACGCCTCCGGCAGGCCGCGCACATTGGTCAGGTAGATAGCCAGCACGACGAGCACGAACGAGCCCAGCCGGTTGATGAGCGTCGTGCACCACAGATACCAGAACTGCCGGGGCAGGCCCCCCGCGGTCTCGTAGACCCACCGCCCAATGGTTCGCACCCCGGCACCGTACGACCCGGGTCCGTCAAATCGCACCGAAATATTGCTGCGCTTGGCTATGTGCTGCGCCTGATTGTTTGCCGCGCTTGGCTACTTGCCGCCCTTGGTTACGGCGCCGCCGGGAGGGAGAACACCGGCGGGCGAACACCGGCGGCCGGCGCGTACGGCGGTGACGCGACCGGCCGCCGGGTGAGCGTCGGCTACCGACCCTGGTTGGCGACCGCCTGGGCCGCCGCGGCAGCAGCCTCGGGGTCGAGGTAGGTGCCGCCCGGAACCAGCGGACGCAGCGTCTTCGGGTCGAGGTCGTAGCGCAGCGGCATCCCGGTCGGGATGTTCAGCGCGGCGATGTCGGTGTCGGAGATCTGGTCGAGGTGCTTCACCAGGGCCCGCAGCGAGTTGCCGTGGGCCGCCACCAGCACCGTGGCGCCGGTGCGCAGGTCGGGCAGAATGACGTCGTACCAGTACGGCAGCACCCGGGCCAGCACGTCCTTGAGGCACTCGGTCCGGGGCATCAGCTCCGGCGGCAGGGTGGCGTAGCGGGGGTCGCCGGTCTGGGAGTACTCGTCGTCGTCGGCGATCGGCGGCGGCGGGACGTCGTACGACCGGCGCCAGAGCATGAACTGCTCCTCGCCGTACGTCTCCAGCGTCTGCTTCTTGTTCTTGCCCTGCAGGGCACCGTAGTGACGCTCGTTGAGCCGCCACGAGCGACGGACCGGGATCCAGTGCCGGTCGGCCGCGTTGAGCGCCAGCTCGCAGGTGCGGATGCTGCGGCGCAGGACCGACGTGTGGGCGATGTCGGGCAGCAGACCATGCTCGCGGAGCAGTCGACCGCCCTCACGGGCCTCAGCTTCGCCCTTTTCGGTGAGGTCAACGTCGACCCAGCCGGTGAACAGGTTCTTTGCGTTCCACTCGCTCTCGCCGTGGCGGAGCAGCACGAGGGTGCCCAGACTCATGCATCCATCCTCGCGTACGCCCTCGGCCGGCCGTCGTCCTGCCCCGGTTCCGTCCAGTGGGTGAGCGGACCGGCGTCAGGCGGCCGCGACGAGGCGGCGACGACGCCAGCCGCGGACGGCGCCGAGGCCGAGGGCGAGCAGGGCGAACCCGGCGATGGCCACGAGGATGATCGTCGCGCCGGGGGCGGTGTCGTAGACCCCGGCGATCCCGACGCCCACTGCCGAGGCGAGCACGCTGATCGCCATGGCCAGGTACATGGTCGACCGGAAGCCCCGGGTGACCAGCTGCGCGGTGGCGACCGGGACCACCATGAGCGCGCTCACCAGCAGCAGCCCGACCGCGCGCATGGCCACCGTGACGGTCACCGCCGTGGTGACGGCGAGCAGCAGGTTCAGCGCCCGCACCGGCAGGCCGGCCACGCGGGCGTACTCCTCGTCGTGGCAGATCGCGAACAGCCATGGCCGCAGCAGCAGGGTCACCGCGAGCACGAGGCCGCCGAGGACAGCCATGACCGCGAGGTCGGTGCTGGTCGTGGTGAGCGGGGAGCCGAACAGGTAGGCGGTGAGGTTGGCGTTCGTACGCCCGGCCGAGAGGGCGACGAGGAAGACGCCGCCGGAGATGCCGCCGTAGAAGAGCAGGGCCAGTGCGATGTCGCCCGATGCCCGGCCGCGCTGACGGACGAGCTCGACCGCGACCGCCCCGGCCGCGGCCACGACGACCGCGGTGAGCACGGGGGCGCTGCCGGTGAGCAGGCCCAGCCCCACGCCGGTGAGCGCGATGTGGCCGATTCCGTCGCCGATGAGCGCCATCCGGCGCTGGACCAGGTAGATGCCCAGCGCGGGAGCGATCAGCCCGGTGATGAGCGCGCCGACGAGGGCCCGCTGCATGAAGGCGTATTCGAAAATTTCCATTCTGTCTTCTTTGTCAGTCCGAGGCTGGTTCGTCAGTCCCAGCCCGGTCCCCAGATCCCGGCTCGGTCGGTGTCGGCGTGCGGGTGGACGTGATCGTGGCCGGGCAGCGCATGGTACCCGGTCGGTTCGGGCACGGCACCGTCGTGGGCGATGCGTCCACTGTGGATGACCACGGCCCGGGTCACCAAGGGCTGCAGCGGTCCCAGCTCGTGGGCCACGAGCAGCACAGTGCCGCCGCCGGCTGCGAAGGCGCGCAGGGCGCCGGCGAAGGCGTCCTGGCTGGCGGCGTCGACGCCGGCCGTGGGCTCGTCGAGCACGAGCAGGTCCGGTTCGGCGGCCAGGGCCCGGGCGATCAGCACCCGCTGCTGCTGCCCGCCGGAGAGAGCGGACACCGGGTCGCGCGTCCGTTCGGCCAGGCCCACCGCCGCGAGGGCCCGCTCGATCGCCTCCCGGTCGGCCTTGCGGGGCGGCCGCAGCCCGCGGCGGGCCAGCCGTCCCGAGGCCACGACCTCGCCGACGGTGGCCGGCACCCCGGAGCCCGCGCCGAGCCGCTGGGGGACGTACCCGATGCGATGCCGGTGCCGGCGGATGGCCGATCCGGTCGACCCGAACAGCGCGACCGACCCGGCGACCAGCGGGGCGAGGCCGAGGACCGCCTTGACGAGCGTCGACTTGCCGGAGCCGTTGGGGCCCAGGATCGCCACGACCTCGCGGGCCGACACCCGCAGGTCGATTCCGGTGAGCACGGGCGTGCGGTCGTAGGCGACCGTGGCCCCCCGGACGTCGACCACGGGCGTACGGTCCACGGGGGACGTGCGGTCCACGGGGGACGTGCGGTCCACGGGGGACGTGCGGTCCACGGGCCCCCTGCCGGTGCGGCTCATCAGGCGCATCCGAGCGCGGTTCGCAGGGTGGCGAGGTTGTCGCGCATGACGGAAAGGTAGTCGCCGGTAACGTCCGGCCCGAGCCCTTCGATCGGGTCGAGGACGGCCGTGTCGGCGCCGATCGCATCAGCCACCGCCTGCGCCACATCCGGGCTCACCAGCGTCTCGAAGAAGATCGTGGTCGCCCCGACCGCGCGGGCCGTCTCGACCGCCGCGGCCAGTTCGCCCGGGGTGGGCTCGGTGTCGGGGCTCAGCCCGGTGATCGGGATCTGACGCAGGTCGTACCGGTCGGCGAGGTAGCCGAAGGCGGCGTGGCTCACCACGATCTCGCGCCGGACGCAGTCGCGCAGGCCGTCGGTGTACTCCCGGTCGAGGGCGGTCAGGTCGGCCTGCAGTCCGGCGGCGCGTTCCCGGTAGCCGGCCGCGTCGTCAGGGTCGAGCTCGGCCAGGGTCGTGGCCACCGCGTCGGCGATCGTGGCCAGCCGCGTCGGGTCGAGCCAGACGTGCGGATCACGGCTACCTGGGTCGGACTGGCCCTCGTCCTCGTGCCCGTCGGGTTCGTCGCCCGCGGGCTCCTCCGCCGTCCCCTCGGCCCCGTGGTCGTGGCCGTCGCCGGCCTCCGCCGTCAGCAGGGGCACCAGCGCCGCCACATCCAGCGTCCGGACGCCGGCCTGCCGCACCGCCTCGTCGACGGCCGGCTGGAACCCCTGCAGGTAGAGCACCAGGTTGGCCTCGGACAGCCCGGCGACCTGACGGGGGGACAGCTCGAGGTCATGCGGCTCGGCCCCGGGCTGCGTCAGGGACGTCACCCGGACGTGGTCCCCGCCGACGCGCTCGGCCACGAACTGCAGGGGATAGAAGCCCGCCACGACCGAGAGCCGACCGTCGTCCGCCCCGCTGTCGCCGCACGCCGCCGTCGCGCCCACGACAGCCGTCACCAGGGCCATGGCCACGACCGTGCGTACCCGCCCGTCCACGCTCATGGTCCCGGACTCTAGTCGGTAATGAAAACCATTGTCAAAAAGGGTGGTCATGGGCCGGCGCAGCCTGGCCCATGCAAGAGCACTCGGTGTCAGGAGGGACGCCCTCCTGGGCACTAGGCGTCAAGAAGGCGTCCTTCCTGGCACGAGGGGTGGTTAGGGTGGGGCGTGCCTGGGGCCACCGCATTCCGGCGAGACGGACGCGGGCTGACCTGGACGCGCCAGGGGGTGCGTGAGCGCCTGCGTCGGGTTCGCTTGGACGCGACGTTCGCGGTGCAGAGCGGCGTCGCCGCCGGGGCGGCCTGGTTGGTCGCCCGCGAGGCCGTGGGCCACGACCAGCCGTTCTTCGCGCCCATCGCCGCGGTGATCGTGCTCTCCGCGTCGTCCGGCATGCGGTGGCGGCGCACGCTCGAACTGGTCGGTGGGGTGGCGCTCGGCATCGCCCTGGCCGACGCGCTGATCGTCCTGGTCGGCGTGGGCACCCTGCAGATCGCCGTCGTCGTGACCATCGCCATCCTGATCACGGTTTTCGTGGGCGGCGGCAACCTCGCGGTCGCCCAGGCCGCGTCGTCGGCCGTACTCGTGGTGGCGTTGACCCCACGGGAGGGCGACCTGAACCTCGACCGGCTCGTCGATGCCCTGGTCGGCGGGGGCGTGGGCCTGGTCGTGATGGCGCTCGTGCTGCCGCACAACCCCCTGACACGGGTCCAGCGGACGGCGGGGGCGGCGCTGAACCAGCTCGCCGAGTCGCTCCTCCTGACCGCCCGGGGCCTGCGCGAGCAAGACGCCAGCCTGCCCCGCCGAGCCCTGGCCGATCTGCGCGCCACCGAGGGCCAGTACCTCCACCTCGCGGACGTCCTCACGATCGGCCAGGAGTCGGCGACCCTGGCCCCGCTGCGCTGGGGCACGCGGCCGGCCCTGGCCCGGTACCGGCGGGCCCGGGTGCACATCGAGCGGGCCAGCCGCAACGTCCGCGTGCTCGCCCGGCGGAGCGCGGCCGTGGTTCTGCAGGGTGAGCCTGTGCCGGATGCCCTGCCCCAGGCCCTGGACACGCTGGCCGGGGCGGTCCGGGTGCTGCGCGACGAGCTGGCCGCCCAGCAGGAGCCCACCCGGGCGCGCGAGCAGGCCCTGGCGGCGGTACGGGCGGCGGGCGAGGCGTACCGGGCGGGCCTGGGCTTCTCCGGGAGCGCGGTCGTGGCCCAGCTGCGCGGAGCCGTGGTCGACCTGCTGCGGGCCACCGGCGTCACCGAGGAACGGGCCGACCGGCTCGTGGACGCGGCCGGCCGGGACGACGGGGCGTGAGCGGGACGCCAGCGGCCGGCCCGGGCTACTGTGAGCCGCATGGTTGCCCCGATGCCGCCACCGAACCCGTACGGTCAGGTTCCGCCGGGTCAGGCCCCGTCCGGCCCGGGTCAGGACGGCCAGGGCCCGCACGGCCAGACCCCGTACGGCCAGGCTCCGACCGGTCCGGCCCCGTACGGTCAGGCTCCGGGCGGTCCTCCCCCGAGCGCGTTCGGGGTCGTCCAGGCGAGCACGTCGCGCTCGGTGTGGCGAGCCGTCTGGCTGGGCCTGCTGATCGCCGTCTGCGCGGTCGCCACGATCGGGATGGTCGGCTTCCTGGGCTGGCGGCTGGGGCCGGTGCCGCTCGCCGTCGGCGTGCTCTTCGCGATCCTGCCCGTGCCGGTGTTGATCGCCTGCTTCCTCTGGCTCGATCGCTACGAGCCGGCCCCGACGTGGATCCTGGCGGTCAGCTTCCTCTGGGGAGCGGGGGTGGCGACCGCGGGCTCGTACTGGGTGAACCGTACGTTCGCCGACCTGTTCGAGGCGCAGGGCCGGCCCGACGGCCTGGTCGCCGTGCTCGTGGCGCCGGTGATCGAGGAGGCGCTCAAGGCGGCGTTTCCGCTGCTGCTGTTCGCCTTCTACCGCCGGGCGTACACCGGCATCATCGACGGCGTCGTCTACTGTGGCCTGTCGGCGACCGGGTTCGCCATGGTCGAGAACATCCTCTACGTCGGCGGGTACGGCTTCATCGAGGGTTCGCAGTGGGGGCCCAACACGGGGGTCCTGGTCGCGCTGCTCACCTTTATCGCCCGGGTGCCGCTGACCGGGTTCGCCCACCCGCTGTTCACCGCGATGGTCGGCCTGGGCCTGGGGTACGCGGCGCGGTCGCCGAACCGCGCGGTGCGCGTGCTCGCCCCGCTGGTGGGCCTGCTGGCCGCCATGACCCTGCACGGCTCGTGGAACCTCATGACGATGCTGGCCGCCTCGGTCGACGAGTACTACATCCTCTACGGCTACGTCGCCGTGTTCGTGCCGATCTTCTTCGGCATGCTGGGGTTTGTCCTCTGGGTGCGCTCGTGGGAGGGCCGGCTGGCCGAGCGGGTACTCCCGGCCTACACGGCGGCCGGCTGGTTCTCGCCGCCGGAGGTGGTGGCGCTCGGCACGCTCGGGCGGCGGCTCTCGGCCCGAGCCTGGGCGCGGCGGGTGGCCGGCGACGCCGGTCACACCGCCATGAAGGCGTACCAGTACGCGGCCACCCGCCTGGCCCTGCTGCGGGACGGCCTGGACCGCGGCTTGTACTGGAACCGGGCGGACTTCGACGCCGCTCTCGCTGAGGAGCGCCGCCTGCTCGACGAAATCGACCGGTACCGTAGGGTGTTCACGGGTCGTGATCCGTTGACCCCTCGCGCCTGGTGGAGCGCGGGTACGTACCACATCCAGTTCCCGGACGGGCAGGTACGCGCCGTGGCTCAACCTCCGGTGCCGGTGGTTCCCGTGCCGGTGCCGTCATCGTGGGCCCCGGGTATGCCGGGTGGCGCGGCGCAGTAGGCGGCGACGCCGCGCGGTGCCCGGCGCCATCCACCGAGGGCAGAGCGGGGAACGGACGACATGACGGGCGCACGACAGCGGCCCGGGGAGGTCCGAATTGGGGGATTTACGGGCAAGACTGCGCAGGCTTCTCGCCTCGGGCCGGGCGACGGTGCAGCGGGCCCGAGCGGGTGACGATCGCTCTGCCGGCCAGCGGTGGTCGGGCGCGCGGGCGGCCGGTGACGATGGTGCCTCGCGCGACGCCGACGCCACTGGCGCTCTGCGCGGTGGCGACGCCACCGGCGTGGTCAGCCGGGGCGCGGACGTCGCCAGCGCGGCGGCGACCGAGGTCGATGTGGCCGAGGCCGGCGTGACCGGGGCGGCCGACGCGGCGGGCGCCGGCCGGGGGCCAGGCGGGGCCAATGGCGGCCGTGGCGCCGGACCGGCCCGCGACGACCACGCGGTGCCGCGTGGGCTGCGGATCGCGGCCGCGTGGGCCTGGCGGGTGCTGCTGCTCGTGATCGCCGGGTGGGCGGTCCTGTGGGTCATCGGCAAGCTGTCGCTGGTGGCGATCTCCCTGGCCATCGCGCTGCTGCTGTCCGCCCTGCTCTCCCCGGCGGTCGGCGCGCTCACCCGGCTGCGGGTGCCGCGGTCGCTGGCGAGCGCGATCGTGCTGGTGGGCGGCCTGGCCGCGGTCGTCGGCACATTGACGCTCGTCATCAACCAGTTCGTCGATGGCGCGCCGGAGCTCGTGGCCAAGGCGACCGCCGGTATCCGGCGGATTCAGGAGAGCGTCCAGCAGGGCCAGGGACCGTTCCGCCTCTCCGAGGAGCAGCTTCAGGAGATCAGCGACACCATCACCGGCTGGTTCACCAACGGCCAGAGCTCGTGGGCGGCCGGCGCGATCTCGACCGCGAGTACGGTCGGCCACTTCGTCACCGGCCTGTTCCTGGTGCTGTTCACGACGTTCTTCTTCCTCCGGGACGGGCGGAAGATCACCCGGTTCCTCTTCGGGATGCTGCCCCGGCCCGTACGTTCGTCGCTGCTGTCGGCGGCCGACGCGTCCTGGGCCACGCTGGTCTCCTACGTGCGGGCCACGGTGCTCGTGGCCTTCATCGACGCGGCCGGAATCGGGCTGGCGTTGGTGATCCTCGATGTACCGTTCGCCTTTGCGCTGGCCGCGCTTGTCTTCCTCAGCTCGTTCATCCCGATCGTCGGGGCCACGGTCTCGGGGGCGGTCGCGGTGCTGGTCGCCCTGGTCGACCAGGGCCTGGTGGTGGCGCTGATCCTGCTCGCGGCCGTGATTGCGGTGCAGCAGGTCGAGGGGCACCTCCTGCAGCCCTTGATCATGGGCCGGGCCGTGGCGATCCATCCGCTCGCCGTGATCGTGGCGATCGCGGTTGGCAGCCTGCTGGCCGGCATCGTGGGGGCCCTGCTCGCGGTCCCGGTCGTGGCCGTGCTCAACACGGGCATCCGCCACCTCGCCGAGCTGCGGGAGGCGGCCGAGGAGGGCCGCCCGCCCCGACCGGTCGAGCCCACCGGGCCACCCATGCCCGGCGGTGCTCAGGGCTGGGCGGAGACGACCTGACGGGGCTAGCCGGTCACCTCGGCCGGCGTCGGTTGCGTGGGGACGGCGGGCGTGGCCGCGGCGAGGCGACGCAGGGCCGCCTCCACGACGTCGGGCTTCGTGGTGTACCAGAACGGCGGCAGCGACTTGCGCAGGTACGAGCCGTAGCCGCGGGCCGTCTCCAGCCGCGAGTCCAGCACCGCGACCACGCCCCGGTCCTGCGACGTACGGATGAGCCGCCCCACGCCCTGGGCCAGCCGGACGGCCGCGATCGGCACGCTGACGCTCGCGAAGCCGGAGCCGCCGGCCGCGTCGACGGCGGCGGCCCGGGCGGCGGCCAACGGCTCGTCGGGGCGCGGGAACGGAAGCCGGTCGATGATCACGAGCTGGCAGGCGTCGCCCGGGACGTCAACCCCCTGCCACAGCGACATGACGCCGAGCAGGCAACTGGACGGCTCCTCCCGGAACCGCCGGACGAGCAGGGGCAGTGCCTCCTCGCCCTGGACCAGGATCTCCAGGTCGGTCTCGGCCCGCAGTACCTCGGCCGCCCGCGTCGCCGCCCGGCGCGACGAGAACAGCCCGAGGGTACGGCCGCCCAGAGCCCGGATCAGCCGCACCATCTCGCGGGCCGCCGGTTCCGACAGCCCCGACTCGGTGGGGCGGGGCAGGTGGGCGGCCACGTAGAGGATGCCCTGGCGGCGGTAGTCGAACGGGGAACCCACGTCCAGGCTGCGCCAGGACGGCGGCGGCTCCTCGGCCTCGTCGTCATCCACTGTGGACTCAAGTGTCGGGGGACCGCCCGTCCGGGGAAGGGTCAGGCCGAGCGACCGGGCCACGGTGTCGAACGCGCCGCCGAGCGCCAGCGTGGCCGACGTGGCCACCACCACGCGGTCCTCGTAGAGGTGATGCCGCAGCGTGCCGGCGACCGACAGCGGCGCGACGACCAGGGCCCGCCGTCGCTCGTCCCGCTCGACCCAGATGACGTCGTGGGCGGCGAAGTCGAGCATGCGCTGGGCCGTGTCGTCCACATCGGACAGTAGGGCGCGGGTCTGCTGCTTGCCCACCGGATCAGCATCGTCGGCCTTCACTTCGCCGATGCGCTCCAGGGCCTGACGGGCGGCCGAGTCGACCAGCGTCAAGGCCTCCTGCAGTGCGGGTGGCAGCGCTCCGGTGAGCCGCCCCGGGGGCAGGGGCGTGATGGCGGTGGCCAGCGCGTCGGCGGCCTCGGTGAGCCGCTCGACCAGATCCCCGTCCACAAAGGAGCGGGCCCGGCGGGCCGCGCGGTCGACCTGCTCCGTGGTGAGCTCGGCCTGGGCGGCCGAGCTCACCCGGTCGGCCAGCTCGTGCGCCTCATCGATGATGAGCAGTCGGTGCGGCGGGATGATGTGCCGGCCGGCCAGCATGTCGAAGGCGAGCAGGCTGTGGTTGGTCACCACCACGTCCACCTCGCGAGCCCGGGCCCGCGCCTGCTCGGCGAAGCACTCCGCCCCGAACGGGCAGCGGGCCGCGCCGACGCACTCGCGGGCCGGGGTGGAGACCTGTCGCCAGGCGCTGTCGTCGACGCCCGGGTCGAGCTCGTCCCGGTCCCCGGTCGCGGTCTTCTCGGCCCACTCGCGAATGCGCAGGATCTGCTGGCCGAGCCGGCCGGCCTCGCCGAGCCAGCGCACCCCTCCGCCGGATCCGGTCTCGAACAGCGCGTCCGGCTCCTCGGCCTGCCCACCCTCCAACTTGGCCAGACACAGGTAGTGGTGGCGTCCTTTGAGGACGGCGAACGTGGGCGTGCGCCCCAGCCGGGACGACACGGCCCGGGCGAGCCGGGGCAGGTCGTGGTCGACGAGCTGGTGTTGCAGCGCGAGCGTCGCGGTGGAGACCACCACGGGGCCCGGGACCAGCAGAGCCGGCACCAGGTAGGCCAGTGACTTGCCCGTGCCCGTACCCGCCTGCACCAGCAGGTGCTCCCCGTCGCGGTACGCCTCGGCGATCGCGGTGGCCATGGCCCGCTGCCCCGGCCGATCAGTGCCGCCGGGTACTGCCCCGACGGCGATGGCGAGCAGCTCCTCGACGCTCGGCGCCCCGGCTCGACGGTCGCGCCCCGCCGGCGTGTCGTGCCCTGCCGGCGTGTCGTGCCCTGCCGGCGTGTCGTGGTCGGCTGAGGTGTCGGGCGTGGTCGACGGGTCGGCCTCCTCCCACGGGTCGGGCGCTTCCCACAGGTCGGGCTCAGCCGACGCGCCGGGCTCGGCGGGTGTGGAGGACGGTGACGCGGCCACGATCACGCACGTTACCCGGGTCGGAACCGTCGACGGTGACCGCGCGCCGGTACGGGACGGCGGTGACGTACTGACGATCGTGGCGCGATTTGCCCAAGGGAGGGAGAATCCCGACATGGGCGGGCCGACGGTGATCCAGGTGGTGTTCCTCAAGTACGACGGGAGCCCGCACCGCAGTTACCCGGCGCGCTACCTGGGCACGGACGAGAACGGCACGTGGCTCGGGGTCGCCGCCGGGACGCCGGCCCGGGTGGACGGTGATCGCGAGACCCTGCGGGAGGAGCCGTACGTCCTCCTGGTTCCGCCCCACTCGTGGTGGACGGCCATGTTCAACGCCCCGCCCCGCCGGACCGAGGTCTACTGCGACATCACCACCCCGGCAGCCTGGACGGACAGCCAGGTGACGCTGGTCGATCTTGATCTGGATGTGCGCCGCCGTCGCTGGGGCGAGATCGAGCGCCTGGACGAGAGGGAGTTCGAGGAGCACCGGGTCCGGTACGGGTACCCGGACGAGGTGGTGGCCGAGGCGACCGCGGCCAGCCTGTGGTTGGCCAAGGCGCTGGGGGACGGCACGGAGCCGTTCGCGACCGGGTTCCGGCCCTGGCTCGCCCAGGTCAGCGACCGTACGGACTGAGCCGACCCGCCCGCCGGGCCGCTGCGGCGGGGTCGGGAACGCGGGGTTACGGCCGGTTGGTGCGCCCGCCGACGGCCGTCCGGGCGTACGGTAGAGGGCGTGCGTTAAGTCACACTTGTCCGTTCCGGACGCGGCTCGGTGGTGGCGCTCGTGGCCCCCGGCGCGGCCGTACGACGGTGAGCGGCATCACGTTCCGCCCTGCCGATGGCGAACAACGGGTGAACAGAAGATGAACGAAGCGAAGCTTGCCTGGACCCGCGCTGGCGTTCGGTTCACCTGCCCCTAGCATTCCTCCGGGCGTCTGCTGCGGACGCCCGTTACCTTGCCGATGGGAGCCTCGATGCGCTTCAAGATCCGCCCAGGCGAGGACTCCTTTTACGGGTTCTTCAACGAGGCGGCGGCCAACCTGGTCCGCGGAGCCGAGCTTTTGCTCGAGCTCGCACTGCCCGACGCCGACGTGGCTGGGATCGCTGATCGGCTCAAGGAGTTGGAGCACGCCAGCGACCAGATCACGCACGAGGTGTACAACAAGATCAACTCAACGTTCATCACGCCGTTCGACCGGGAGGACATCTACCGGTTGGCGTCCACCTTGGACGACGTGATGGACCACATCGAGGCGGCGGGCAGCCTCGTGTACCTGTACGGGCTGACCAAGATGCCCGCGCTGCCTCGGGAGATGCACGAGTTGCTCAGCGTGGTCGAGCGGCAGGCCCAGCTCACGGCCGAGGCCATGCCGCGCCTGAAGGCCATGAAGGACCTCAAGGAGTACTGGGTCGAGTGCAACCGCCTGGAGAACGAGGGTGACCAGGCGTACCGGATGCTGCTGGTGCGGCTGTTCTCCGGGGAGTACGGCCCGCTGGACGTGCTGAAGATGAAGGAGGTCGCCGACGAGCTGGAGGCGGCCTGCGACGCCCTGGAGCACGTCTCGAACACGGTTGAGCAGATCTCCGTGAAGGAGTCCTGACCCTTGTCGGTCGAGCTCGCCGCAGTCGTCGCGGTCATCTTGGTCGCGATGATCTTCGATTTCACGAACGGGTTCCACGACGCCGCCAACGCGATCGCCACCTCGGTCTCCACGCGCGCGCTCACGCCGGGCGTGGCCCTGCTGGTCGCCGCGGTCGGGAACTTCGTGGGCGCTCACTTCGGGACGAACGTCGCGAAGACCGTCGGCGACGGCCTGGTGGTCCTGCCCCACGGGCTGGCCAGCCTCGGGGTGGTCTTCGCTGGCGTGGTCGGGGCCATCGGCTGGAACCTGCTCACCTGGTACTTCGGGCTGCCCTCCTCGTCCTCGCACGCCCTGTTCGGGGGCGTCGTGGGGGCGACCCTGTTCGCCACGGGCGGTCAGGTGCAGTGGGGCAACATCGTCGACAAGGTGCTCGTGCCGATGGTGGCCTCGCCGCTGGTGGGGTTCGTGCTGGGCGCCTTGGTGATGTTCCTGCTGTTGTGGACCATCAAGGGCCTGGCCACCTTCGCTCAGAGCGGTCCGGGGTCGGACTCGGCGCTGCGTCGTCGGATCCAAGCCGTCGTACAGCCTCGGCCGCTGAACGTCATCTTCCGCTGGATGCAGACGGCGTCGGCCGCGGCGATGGCGGTGGGTCACGGCATGCAGGACGCGGCCAAGACGATGGGGATCGTCGTCCTCGCGCTCTACATCGGTGGCTTCCAGCACAGCCCCACGCACATCCCCGAGTGGGTGTACTACTCGTCGGCCACCGTGCTGGCGCTGGGCACCTATGCCGGCGGATGGCGCATCATCCGGACCCTGGGCCGGCGCATCATCCACCTCCGGCCCCCGGAGGGGTTCGCGGCCGAGTCGGTGGCGAGTTCGGTGCTCTACTTCACCGCTGCCTACGGGGCGCCGATCTCGACCACGCAGACCATCACCTCGGCGATCATGGGCGTCGGGGCCACGAAGCGGGTCTCGGCCGTGCGCTGGGGTGTCGCCGGGAACATCGTGGTCGCCTGGGTGCTGACCTTCCCCGGCGCCGGCGTGATCGCCTGCGTGGTCTCCCTGCTCGTGGGCCTCTTCTTCTGAGGCCGCACACCGTGGGAGACCCCGCTTCCCCGTTGAGGCCGCCCCCGTTGATCTAGGGCTAGGAGTGGTGGTTGGAGATCAACTCACCACTCTGAGCCCTAGATCAACGGGAGAGGGATGGACACAGAGCCCGGTCAGCGCCAGCCGACGTCGATGCGGTTGCCGTCGGGGTCGAAGAAGTGCAGCGCGTCGAGCCGGACCGCGACCGACATGGGCTCGCCGATGCGGAGCGCCGGGTAGGGCTGGAGCCGGACGGCCAGCTCGGCCGGCTGACGAGCGTGCCGCCCGGTCGCGGATTCCGAGGTCGCGGTGGCCGTACGACCGTCCTGGTGCCCGTTGGCCTCGGCCCGCCCCGACTCCGACCGGGTCGACCGTCGGAACAGCCCGGCCATTCGGCCGGTGCTGCGGCGGCTGTGCCCGTTGGCCGTGGCGGGGGGACCGTACTCGTCGATGTTGACGGCGAGCGCGCCGACGTCGATGAAGGCGACCGACTCGTGGCCGTGGTGCTCGATGTAGTGGACCCGACCGTGCAGGACGTCGCCCGGGGTGTCGGGCGGCACGGGGGTGAGTGCCTCGGCCCGGAACCCGATCACGATCTTCTCGCCGTGGTAGTGGGCCACCTGGCGCGACCGCATGTCGTGCCAGGGCAGGTAGAGCGCCTGCTCGCCCAGGTGCAGCGCGATGTACCGGTCGAGGTGCACATAGACCTGGGCCTCGACCAGGTTCATCTTCGGGTTGCCGAGGAAGGTCGCCACGAACAGAGTGCCGGGACGCCGGTAGACCTCGGTCGGCGTGCCGATGTCCTGGAGCACGCCCCGGCGGAGGATGGCCACGCGGTCGGCCATGGTCAGCGCCTCGGCCTGGTCGTGGGTGACGTAGATGGTCGTGACGCCCATCTCCCGGACCAGGGACGAGATCTCGGCGCGGAGCTGGGCCCGCAGGCCGCTGTCGAGGTTGGAGAGCGGCTCGTCCATGAGGAACAGCGACGGCCGGCGGATGATCGCGCGGCCCATGGCCACCCGCTGCCGCTGGCCACCGGAGAGCTGGGCTGGACGCCGGGCGAGGACGTCGTCAATACCCAGGGCCGCGGCGACGTCACGGATCCGCTCGAACCGGGTGTTGGGCTCGACCCCCGCGATGCGCAGCGGGAAGCCGATGTTGTCCCGGACGTTCATGTGCGGGTAGAGGCCGTAGTCCTGGAAGATCATCGCCACACCCCGTTCGCGCGGGGTGAGGTCATCGGCCGGCTGCCCGTCGAGCAGGACCGTTCCGGTTGTCGGCGTCTCCAAGCCGGCGACCATCCGGAGCAGGGTGGACTTTCCGCACCCCGAGGGACCAAGCAGCACGATGAACTCGCCCTGCTTGATATCCAAGCTCACGTTGTCGACGGCGACCGTGCCATCCTCAAAGATCTTGGACACGTTCGCGAGCGTGACGGTGGACACGCGGTGCCTCCTGCCAGCAACGGACCCACGACCCGGTACAGGCCGCCGCCAGACCAGCACGAACGGCCGTGGGCCCCGACCACAGCGTTGGACCCACTGTGGTCGCGTCGGGGGATTGAAACCATCGGGTAAACGTCCGATAACACGGACCGCTCCCCCGACTTCCGGAGGTTTACGGCGTGACGGGCCGGAGGGCTTTCGCGGTAATTAGAGGGGGTTTGCCACGAAATTGACGGTGACCCGCTCGAATCCGAGCGCCCGCATCATTCCTTCGAGCGTGATCCGGGTGTTCTCGCGGGCCCGCTCGAGAAGGTCGCTCTGCCGGGCCGCCTGCTCGATCTTGTCCACCGCGAGCCGGTACAGGTCGCCCTGCCGGTTGATGTCCTCGCGGACCAGTCTCCGGATGGTCTCGAAGAGGCCCTCGTCGAGCGCGTAGATGCGGCTCTGGTTGAGGTCCAGACGCACCTCCGACAGCTGCGGCTCGGGGAGGGTGATGGTGACTTCCGTGCCGTCGGGCGACACCTCGATGGCTCCCTCGTCGATCGTGGCGAAATCGACGTACGCCTCCACCGAGCCATGTCCAACGAAGAGAGCGTGGTAGCTGGAGATGAAGTCGGGGACGTACGCCCGGTCCTCGCGGTAGTCGACGACCACCTGGAAGTTGCCGCGGGCGGCCACGAAGAGGCTCAGGTCCTGGATCGACTCGAGCAGCACCGGACCGCTGCGGTCGTCGACCCGGGTGGTGAACGGGTTCTTGATCTCGGGCACCAGCTTGAGCGTGGCGGCCCCGAAGTAGCCCGCGCAGAGCAGGCCCATCAGGCCTATGAAGACCAGGAACGTGCCGGCCCAGCTGCGCTTCTGCTTGACGACGACGACGTTCGACCCCTGGGGGGCCGCGGCGTCGCTGGTCTGGGTCGGCATGGGCGCCCCCATTCATATCTGTGCGTACGGTGGAACTGCCGATTACGGTACGGGCACAGCGCAACCGCCGGGAGTGTCCGGCCGGCCAGGGGTGAATCACCGAATCGTCCACTTTGGGAGCGTCCGGGCGCCGGTTGGGCGACGCCACATCGACGCGCGGCGGGGTGTGGGGTTGTCGGCGGGGCGCGGTACGGTCAGGACCGTCGCGCCGTACGTCGGGGCTGCCGTACGGCTGTGGTCAGCGAGCCGTGCTCCGCACGGCGGCGGCCAACGCGCCGTACCTCTGTACAATCGACGGGTTTGTCGATGGTTCGAAGACGGGGCAGGAGGCCGCCGTGGCAAACCCACCAGCAGCCGAGCAGAACCCGACCTCGCCGGCGCCCGACCCGGCCGCGTCGGGGTCGCGGGACGTCATCCGTTGGGGAATCCTCGCCACCGGATGGATCGCGAAGCGATTCACCGAGGACCTCGCCCACCTGCCGGACGCGCAGGTGCTCGCCGTCGGGTCCCGGTCGCTGGAGGGGGCGCAGGCGTTCGCCGAGACGCATGGCATCCCCCGGGCGTACGGCTCGTGGCAGGAGCTGGCCGCCGACGAGGACTTGGACGTCATCTACGTGGCCACACCGCACTCGGCCCACCACGCCGCCACTCGCCTGTGCCTGGAGGCCGGGCGCGCGGTGCTGTGCGAGAAGCCGTTCACGCTCGACTACGCCAGCTCGCTTGACCTCGTGAAGCTGGCCCGGGAGCGCGGGCTGTTCCTCATGGAAGCCATGTGGATGCGGACGAATCCGGCGATTCGCCGCATCATCTCGCTCGTGGCCGAGGGGCAGATCGGCGAGGTCCGGCACATCAGCGCCGACTTCGGGCTGCCCGGGCCGGTGATGCCCGGCCACCGCCTGCGGGACCCCGCGCTCGGGGGAGGTGCCCTGCTCGACCTCGGCATCTACCCGGTCACCCTCACCTATCTGTTCCTCGGGCGGCCCGCCGAGATCCGGGCCTGGGCCAGCCTGTTCCCCGAGGGCACGGACGAGAACACCGGCATCGTCTTCGGCTACGACAACGGGGCCGTGGCGACGCTCGCCTGCGGGCTGCGGGGCAAGACCGCCGTGCGGGCCGTCATCACCGGTACCGAGGGGCGCATCGAGATCCCCGGGCCGTTCCCCGTGCCGCCCGGGTTCACGCTCGTTCGCGGCGACGAGGAGACCTGGGTCGACGTGCCGTACACCGGCAACGGGATGAACCACGAGGCCGCCGAGGTGATGCGCTGCCTGCGGGAGGGCCTGACCGAGAGCCCGCTCATCCCGCTCGACGAGACGCTCGAGATCATGCAGATCCTCGACGAGATCCGGGCCCAGATCGGGGTGGTGTATCCGTCGGCGTGACCCCGCCTGGTCTGATCCGGTGAGCTCTCGGGCGGACGAGCACCGGGTCGCGGCGGTCCGTGCGCCTGGGCGAGGAAGCGGAGGGCCCCGTCCCGGGCCGGGTGGGGAACGCGGTCGCCGACCCGCCCGCGGCCTCCGTAGACTCGTGAGCGCTGGCCTCGTAGCTCAGGGGATAGAGCACCGCTCTCCTAAAGCGGGTGTCGCGCGTTCGAATCGCGCCGGGGCCACTCATGGCGCACCCGGTCTCATGGGGAACCCGGCAGTTCCGGAGCAAGCGTCGATTTTTGTCCTGTATGTTCGGCTAAGTCCGGTTACCGCGCGGGCTGTCGCGGCGGCCGAGCTACTCGCCATCGGAGGCCACGTGATCAGCCGGCCGAGTGCATCGCCGGAGCGTGGCGCAACGGCGGCCTCAGTCGTCGGCAGTACGCCGACCACCGAGACTTTCGCATCCACGCCTGACACGATCGACTCATGAGCCAGCCCGATCGCCACTCGGTCAGCGTTACCGGCGTCGTCATCGACAAGGACCGAGTCCTCGTCATTCAGCGACGCGACAACGGCGCGTGGGAGGTCCCCGGTGGTGTGCTCGAACTCGACGAGCCCATCCACGCGGGACTCCGGCGGGAAGTCCTGGAAGAGACCGGCATCGAGATCCTTCCCGGACCGCTCACCGGCGTCTATAAGAACATGAAGGCCGGCGTCGTGACGCTTGCGTTCCGGGCGACGCCGACAGGTGGACAGCCAACCCCCACCGACGAGTCAGCCGCGGTGGAGTGGTGGACCGTCGAGCAAGTCCGCCAGCAGATGGTGCCGGCTTTCGTCGTGCGAGTCCTCGATGCACTCGCTGACAACGGCGTCGTACCCGTCCGTGAACACGACGGCGTACGACTGATTGGCTCAGGCTGGCCGGCCGCCCCAGCCGACACGTGAACCCCACAAGCGCCGGTCAGAGCGAACCGTATGCTCCCCGCCGCGACGGCCCATGTCGTCCTACGTGCGGGCGGATGACGGGATTGGCGTGAGTCTCAATGTCAGGTCAGCATCGGGGAAGGAGACAAAGCTGAGCGGCGGTTACGTCCAGCCGCGTGGTGCTATGGGGTTGGTCGCGAACCGTTCCAGCCATCCGCCGTCGACGATGAGTTCACCGGCCAGGTCGTCGGAGCACGCACCCGGGTTCTCGACGATCTCGTCGCCGCCTCGGACAGAGAGTCTCACCGGGCCGCCCGTCGTCTCCTGCCAGTCCAGATGGGCCAGCGTCCGGTGAGGGCCCCCCGGAGCGGTGCAATCCTGACTGGCGCCGGTTGTCGGGATTGCTTATGCAGCCGCTGTCCGCCCCGGCCCGGCTCAGCAGGGCGAGGCTGATGTCACCACGCGTACGGGTCGATGCGGCCCCAGGCCAAAGAACCTGTGATCTTGGAGGTTGATACCCCTATAGGGGGTACGAATCTCCAAGATCTGGGCTGCTGAGGCGCCAGCGGCCGCGCAGGCGACGACGGCCCATCAGGCGACACCCTGGATGAGACGACACCTTCAATCAGGTGAGTGCGGCCAAGGCGGCGATGGCCGAGCCGCGGGCGCCGGCCATGTCGAGGTCGGGGACCACGGCGAAGACCGCGGCCGCCCGCTGCTCCTCGCGCAGGCTGGTGGACTCGGCGACCTTGTTCAGGTACCAGTCCCGGAAGTGCGGCGCCGCCTCCACAACCCCGCCTCCCACGAAGTAGGCGTCGGGGTCGGTGAAGTTCGAGGCGATCGTGAACAGCCGCCCCAGCGCCCGCGCCTGTTGTTCAAAGATCTTCAACGCCATCTCGTCGCCTCGCTCGCCCAGGCCGCGCACCGCCCGCGCCGCCTGAATCGGGTCGACGCCGTGCAGTTCGTGACGGGGGTAGCGGGTCAGCCAGTAGGGCAGCAGGTTGTTGCGGATGCCGGTGAGCGAGGCGTAGCTCTCCACGTCGCCGTACTGTCCGCAGTTGCACCGCGGCACCGGCTGGCCCGGCTCGAGCAGACCCTCGGTGGGCAGCAGGACGTGGCCGAGCTCGCCCGCCATGCCGGTGGCCCCGGTGATGAGGTGTCCTTTGTGGACCACGCCGCCGCCGAGTCCGGTCCCGACGATCGCGGCCACCGATGAGCGCAGGTCGGCGGCGACCCCGAAGTACCGCACGTGGGCGTAGAGCGTCGCCGCGTTCGCGTCGTTGTTGTAGACCACGGGCACGCCCAGCCGCTGCTCGAGCGCGGACCGCACGTCGAACCCGCGCCAGCCGGGGTGCAGGAAGTTCGTCGATCCCCGCGACGAGATGACGCCGTGGGCGCTGGCCGGTCCCGGGGTGTCCAGGCCGACCGCCCGTACCGCCGAGCGGTCGAGGGACACGACCTCGAGCACCGTGTGGAGCGTCTCCTCCAGCGCGTCGATGGCGGCCGCCGGACCTTCGGTGACCCGACTGGGTACCTCGACCAGGCGATCCACCAGGAAACGCCCGTCAAGCGTCATGACGGTGCCGTTGTTGGCAGTTCCCCCGTTGTCGAGACCGACCACGACCCCCTGCTGGACTGTCACGGTCGGCAGCCTACCGGGCGTGGGTCACCCTGAGGACGACCCACGTGTGCGGCACCCGACGCGTGGCGCGCCCGCCACCGGGTCGGGCGCCGGCCGGATTCCGACCGTACGGTCACTCGGCCGGAATACGGTCACCGTCGGCGGAAGGACCGGATCGTACGGTCAGACGAGGCTCCGCCGCCGCGACAGTGGACGTACGCCCCGGGGCGGTGCGCCCACACGCCCACGGGACGCCGCACCGGCCGACCATGGGGCGGCGCGACCGTACGCCCGTTGCCTACCAGTCGACGGCGATGTACTTGGACTCGGTGAACTCCAGCAAGCCCTCGTGGCCGCCCTCGCGACCGATGCCGCTCTGCTTCATGCCACCGAACGGCGCGGCCGGGTCGGAGACGAGGCCGCGGTTGATGCCCACCATGCCCGACTCGATGGCCTCGGCCACCCGCAGCGCCCGGGCGAGGTCCTTCGTGTAGACGTAGGACACCAGGCCGTACTCGGTCTGGTTCGCCAGGCGGATCGCCTCCTCCTCCGTCTCGAACGCGACCACCGGGGCCACCGGGCCGAAGATCTCCTCGGTGAGGCAGGGGGAGTCGTGGGGGACGTCGGCCAGCACCGTGGGCGGGTAGAAGTACCCGGGGCCCGGGGTTGGCTCGCCGCCGGTGAGCACCCGGGCACCGGCCGCCACGGTGGCGCGCACCAGCGAGTCCACCTTGTCCCGGGTGGACGCGTTCACCAGCGGGCCGACCTGGACGCCCTCCTCCAGACCGGGACCCACGCGCAGCGCGCTCATGGCCTCGGCCAGCCGCCGCGCGAACTCGTCGGCCACGGGCGCCTCGACGTAGAACCGGTTGGCTGCGGTGCAGGCCTCGCCGGCGTTGCGCATCTTCGCGAGCATGGCGCCGGCGATCGCCGCGTCGAGGTCGGCGTCGGCGAAGACCACGAACGGCGCGTTGCCGCCGAGCTCCATCGAACAGTTGACAATCGTGTCGGCTGCCTGGGCGAGCAGGATCCGGCCCACCTCGGTGGAGCCGGTGAAGGAGAGCTTGCGCACCCGCGGGTCGTGGATCATCGCGTTGACCACCGCCCCGGACCGGGTCGACGGCACCACGTTGACCACGCCGTCGGGCACGCCCGCCTCGGCGAGCAGCTTGGCCAGGTACAGCGCCGTGAGCGGCGTCTCGCTGGCCGGCTTGAGGATCACGGTGCAGCCGGCCGCCAGCGCCGGGCCGATCTTCCGGGTCGCCATCGCGGCCGGGAAGTTCCACGGCGTGACCAGCACGCTCACCCCGACCGGCTGGTGGATCACCAGGATGCGGTTCGCCCCCGACGGCGCGGTGGCGATGGAGCCGTTGAGGCGGACCGCCTCCTCGCTGTACCACCGGAAGAACTCGGCCGCGTACGTCACCTCACCGCGCGCGTCCGGCAGCGCCTTGCCGTTCTCCGCCACCATGAGCCGCGCGATCTGTTCGGACCGCTCGGTCATGAGCTCGAACGCCTTGCGCAGGATCTCGCCGCGCTGGCGGGGCGGGGTGGCGGCCCAGGCCGGAGCGGCCGCGTGGGCGGCGGCGACGGCGGCGATGCCGTCGGCGACTGTGCCATTGGCCACACTCGTGAGCACCGCGCCCGTGGCCGGGTCGATGACGTCGAACCGGGAACCGTCCTCGCTGCCCCGCCACGCGCCGCCTATGTACAAGTCGGTCGGAATGTTCTCAAGATTCATGGCCCCATGATCCCCTACATACCCAGCACCCGTTGGCGGACCTCGTCGGTTGAGCGCAAAGCCTCAGTGGTCCCGGACGTCACAATCCGTCCCTCGATGAGCAGATACCCGCGGCCGCAGGCCGCCAAGGCCCGCTGCACATCCTGCTCGACCACCAGCACGCCCACGCCGGTCTGCGTGACCGCGGCCAGCGCGTCGAACACCTCGTCCACGATGACCGGGGCTAGGCCGAGCGACGGTTCGTCGAGCAGCAGCAGGCGCGGTCGGGCCATGAGGGCCCGGCCGATGGCGAGCATCTGCTGTTCCCCGCCCGAGAGGCTGCCGGCCAGCTGGCCCGACCGCTCGCGCAGCCGGGGGAACAGTTGGTACACCTCCTCCTCGGTCTCGCGGTACACCCGCCGGGCCGCCCGTCGGTACGCCCCCAGCAGCAGGTTGTCCCGTACGGTCATGTGGCCGAAGACCCGTCGTCCCTCGGGCACGGTCGCCACCCCGTGGTCGCAGACCTTGTGCCCCGGCACCGCGGTCAGCTCCACGCCGTCCATGCGCACGCTGCCGGCCGCGGTCGGGTGCAGGCCGGCGATCGTCTTGACCAGCGTGGTCTTGCCGGCCCCGTTGGGCCCGACGATGCAGACCATCTCGCCGGCCGCCACGTCCAGGTCGACGCCCCACAGCGCCTGCGCGTCGCCGTAGCGGGCCTGGACCCCGCGTACCTCAAGCACGTTGCCTCCCCAGGTAAGCCTGGACGACCGCCGGGTCGTTGAGCACTGTGGACGGTTCACCGTCGGCGATGAGCGTGCCCCGGTTGAGCACCACGATCCGGGTCGCGAGCTGCTGCAGCACGCGCAGCCGGTGCTCGACGATGATGATGGAGACGCCGGAGGCGTGGATGCGCCGGATCACCGCGACCGCGTCGTCGATCTCGGCCGGATTGAGCCCCGCGAACGCCTCGTCGAGGATCAGCACCACGGGCTCGGCCGCGATGGCTCGGGCCATCTCCAGCAGCTGTCGCTGGTGCAGGTTGAGCGACTCGGGCAGGGCGTCGGCCAGATGTTGCATGTGGACGGTCGCCAGGCACTGCTCGGCCCGCTGTCGGGCCTGCGCGTAGGAGGCGCCGGTCCGGCCGAACATGACCGCCATGGCCACGTTGTCCCGCACGGTCATCGAGACGAACGGCTTGGGGATCTGGTAGGTGCGGGCCACCCCGGCGTGCGCCACCCGGTGCGGCGCGAGCCCTTTGATCGAGCGGCCGTCGATGGTGATGGTGCCGGCGGTGGGCGGCATGGCGCCGCAGAGCAGGTTCACCATCGTGGTCTTGCCGGAGCCGTTCGGTCCGACCAGACCCACGATCTCGCCCTCGGTGACGTCGAACGAGACGTTGTCCAGGGCCCGGACGCCGCCGAAGTCCTTGGTGACGCCCTGAACCGAGACCAGCACCCGCCCACCCGGCGGCGGTGCAGGCGGAGGCGCCATCGGTCCGGCCGCCGGTCGGGGGCCGACCACCGCGCCCGTTGCGGCGTCGCCCGGCGTGGCCGCCGGCTCACTGTCCACTGTGGTCTGACGTTGCCACAGCCGTTCGACGCGGGGCAGCCCGGCCACCGTGGTGACCAGCACGCTGGCCGCCATGCCGTACAGCAGCGCGTCCAGTTCGGCGTAGTAGCCGGTGAGCAGCAGGACCCCGGCCACCACCAGGAAGGTGACCAGCGCGATCCACGGGTGCTTGCGCAGTCGGCCGAACATCCCCTCCGGCGCGATCACCACGATGCCGACGAGCAGCAGGCCCAGCACGATGTCCCGGTACTGGTCCAGGCTGGCCACCTTGAACCACTCGGTCAGCACCACGAGCAGGGCCGCGCCGATGAGCGGGCCGGCCCAGTGGCGGCGACCGCCGGCCACGCAGATGAGGATGATGAACAGCGGGATGTAGAGGATGAAGACGACCGGGACCTCGACGTAGCCCAGCATCATGGCGAAGACGGCCCCGCTCATCCCGCCCAGCACGCCGCCGAGCACGATCGCCGTCATCTTGTAGCGGAACGTCGGCACGCCCACGACCTCGGCCGCGTCCTCGGCGTCGTGCACGGCGGCCAGGCCGCGGCCCAGGCGCGAGTGGTACACGGCCAGGGCCACGCCCACCGCGATGGTCGCGACGCCCAGGTTCAGCAGGACCATCAGGTGCTGGAAGCTCGGCACCCAGTCGGGCCGGTCCGGGGTCGGGATCGTGGTGCCCAGGCCGCCGTCGATAAACCGGGTGTTCAGCGCGATCGAGCCCAGGATGAACGGCACGGCCAAGGTGAGGAGTGCAAATATTTCTCCTCTCAGTGACCGGAGGCGGAAGGCGACCGCCCCGATCACCAAGGCCAGAACCCCGGCGAGCAGGCCACCCACGGGGATGGCGAGCAGGTAGGGCAGGTCGTTGCGCCCGGCCATCACGGCCATGGTGAAGACGCCTACGCCGAGGAACGCCCCTTGGCCGAAGCTGAAGTAGCCGGCGAAGCCGGAGAGCAGGTTCCAGCTCGTGGCCTGGGCCGCCCAGAACAGCAACGTGGAGATCAGCACCAGGTGGTACGACGCCAGGCCCAGGCCACGGCTGAACGTGGCCAGCACGCCGACGAGGGCACTGACCCCGATCAGGATCAGCAGGCCGCGTGGGATGGTGCCGATGCGGGCCTTCGGCGCCGGTGTCGCCAGCGCGGTCATGCCGCCCTCCTCCGTACGAAGACGCCCTGCGGCCGCAGCACCAGGGCGAGGATGATCGCCGCGAACAGCACGATGGGCACGTAGGCGTGCGACCACAGCACCCCCACCAGACCCGACAGCGCGCCCACGCTGATGCCGGCGTAGAGCGTGCCGAGCAGGTTGCCCAGGCCGCCGAGGATGACCACGGCGAAGACGATGCCGAACCACTCGTAGGCGTGGCTGGGCTGAATGAGGTTGCCCAGCATGAACGCCATTCCGGCGATGCCGGCGCTCGCCCCGGCCGCCCCGCCCAGCAGCACCGACAGGCGTCGGTGGTCGATGCCGAAGGAGGCGGCCACCGTTCGGTCCTCGGCAAAGGCGCGCATGCCGCGCCCCACGAACGTCCGCTGCAGCATCAGGTGGCCGCCGCCGAGCAGGAGCACCGCGAGCCCGATGCAGACGAGGCGGTCGTACGGCAACACCACCGCGCCGAGGGACACCGAGCCGTTGTCGAACGGGTTGATGTCCCGCGGCAGCTCGCGGTGGTCGGCGGTCCAGATGTTCTGGGCCACCTGGATCATGACGATGAGCAGGCCGAAGCTGACCAGCAGCGAGTTGAATTCCACGATGTTCAGCCGGTCGTACGCCCATTGCAACAGGGCCCCGAGCACGAACAGGGCCGGCACGGTGACCACGAGCGTCACGAGGGGGTTGACCCGCCAGATGGTCACCAGCTGGTAGGTGAGGTAGGCGCCGAGCAGGATCAGGCCGAAGTGGGCCAGGTTGATCACCCGCAGCACGCCCCACGTGACGGAGACCCCGGCGGCCATCAGGGCGTACAGGCCGCCGAGCATCGCGCCGCTGAGCACCACCTGGAAGGTGTTCATGGGCTTCCCTTCAAGAAAAAAATCTATGTTCATGTATCCGTACGGGCAACGTTGCCCGTGCCGCCGCCGGCGCGAGGCGGGCGACACGGGCAACGCGGGATTGCGGTGTCAGACAGCGTCAGGTGCGGGGATCACGCACCTCACCGCTGGCGTGGTCACGCGGCCACACCATGACCCAGTCGCCATCCTGAACCTGCTTGATGCCCACGGGGGTCTCCCAGAAGTTGTTCTGGGCCGGGTCGAAGGTCAGCTCGCCCGCGAACGTGGTCTTGGCCCCGTTCTCGTGCAGGGCGTCGCAGATCGCCTGGTCGTCGAGCGAGCCGGCGGCCTTCACGCCCTCGATGAGGATCTCCCAGGCGGTCCAGCTCGCCGCGGCCTGCGTCTCGAACGCCGTGTAGGGCACGTTCTGGGCCTCGGCCCGGGACACGAAGTCGGCCACGATCGCCTTGGCCTCGTCGCCGAGCCGATCCAGCGCCGGCTCGTTCCCCTCGAACATCGACCACGCGAAGACACCCTCGGCGAGCTCACCGAGGCCCAGCACCGGGCCCGGGGCCGGGAACAGCGCGAAGGTCATCGGCGGCTGGTAGTTGAGCTGGGACATCGCGTTGAGCTGGTTCACCACGTCGACGCCGAGGCTGTTGCTGATGAACAGGTCGGGCTTGGCGTTGGCCACCGCCTGGGCGATGCCGGTCCAGTCCTGGTTGCCGACCGGGTACTGCTCGTTGACGACCACCTCGATGCCGCGCTCGGCCGCCACGGTCGGCACGCCGGTCGGGTCGTCATCGAAGCCGTTCGTCACGAACGCGGCCGAGCCGTTCTGCACGGTCGCGATGGCGATCCGCTTCGGCGGGTTGGGCAGCGTCTCGAGCATGTCGAACAGCTGCTCCGGAATGAACCGGTTGGGGTTGGGGCCGATCGACCAGCCCGGGAACTGGCACTCGTACGTCAGCTGCGGCCGCAGGACCGCGGTGTGGTGCGGCATCACCTTGCCGAACCGCTCCGCCACGCCCATGGCCGCGAGGATGTTGGGAGTCGCGTACGGTCCGATGATCAGGTCCACCGCGTCCGGGCCGGAGAGGAGCTGTTCGTAGAGCGGGACGATGTTCTGGGTGCTGGACTGGTCGTCGAGCACCCGCCACTCCACTCGCCGGCCGAGGAGGCCGCCCGCGTCGTTGAGCCGGTCGATGAATGCCTCTCCGGCGATCTTGTGAATGATGCCCGTGGCCGCGAACGCGCCGGTCAGGGCCAGCGTGGAACCAATGACGATCGGCTCGTCGGACCCGGTGGGGTCCGCGCTGGGCTCCCGAGTGCTGCAGGCCCCGACCGAGGCGACCAGCAGGGCCGCCGCGAGTGCGGGTAATGCCCTTCTGCGCACGGTTTCTCCTCTCATTTGGGCGGTGGCCGCGCGCCGGGTACGAGGCGAGACGGTGACGTCGGGCGCGGTCACGCGAGGAACTGTCTTCACGGGAGGTCGGTCGTCACGGACGGCATCGACATGACGGCACGGTTTCAAGCTCGCTGCCGGACAGTGACGGGACCCACATGTTGAGCCGGAGTGTATGGTTCCGATGGACAGTGTGCAATAGGGCTAAGCAAAGCGGTTTGCGTTGGTGAACAGCCGGGCGCGGGCGAAGCCGCCCGGCGGTTGTCCAGAGCAGCCGGGCGTTCAGCGCGGCCAGGTGTTCACCCGGTCATCGGGCCGGTGTTCAACCGTCGGCCCGCGGTGAGGCGTTCAGCGGTACCGCTCGAGCACGAACCAGATGCCCACGGCGGGCTCGGTGCCGTGGTTGGCGTACGAGTGCGGGATCGAGCAGTCGAAGGACACCGAGTCGCCGGGGTTGAGCACGTACTGCTCGAACCCGAGCGTGAGGGTGAGCTGGCCGGAGAGCACGTGACCCCACTCCGTGCCCGAGTGCCGCATCAGCACGCCGACGCCGGAGGAGCTGCCTCCGGGCTCGTACGTGATCCGCAGGAAGTCCACGTGGGTGTCGGGGATCTGGCCCAGCAGCTCCCAGGTGACGCCGGAGTCGAGGCGCAGCACCTCGCGGGTCTCCGGGGTCACCACGGGACCAACCCGCCGCTTCTGCGCGAGTTGCCGCAGGCCCTGGGTGACCGCGGACTCGCCGCTGCGGTCCACCCCGGACGCGGGCACCTCGCCGACGGCGGGTGCGGGCGGGATCGCCCGGGCGTTGACCTCGGGCGTACGCTCCCGGGAGCCCACGGCGGCCGCCGCGGCCAGGTCGGCGGACTCAGATGCCCCGTTGGAGCCGTCGCGCCGGTTTGAGCTGCCGACGGTGCCGAAGACGTCCTCGATGGAGATATCGAGAGCAGCCGTGATGGCGTAGAGTGTGCTCACCGAAGGGCTGCTCTTGCCCGTTTCGATCTGCGAAATCAGGCTGGCCGAGACGTCGACCGCGCGGGCGAGGCCGCGCACGGTCATTCCTCGGCGCAACCGCGCCTGCCGCAGGCGCTCGCCGATCGGAGGAAGAGCCGGAGCGCTCACGCTGTCCGCCTTTCGGTGTGGTCCGTCCATCGCGACGGACCGTTCTCCACGCGTCCGGACGCCAGTGTCCGGACCAGTTGTCCCCGTGCTCGGCTCGCGGTGGCACCAGGGCGTCGGGCGGCCGTCCGGCCGACCCCGACCTCGGTGGTCCGCGAGCCCATGCTGTCGAGCCCAGGTTACCGGTCGTCAACGACACGCCGTTCGCCTGCAGGCACAAAAGCGGCGTTCGCGCGTGTCGCCGCGGCCGTGTCCGATCCCGTCGAACGGACTCCGCGCTCCGGTGTCGGGTGACGCTTGACGCTCGGCTGACCGAGCTACTAGCTTGCCGGTAAGCAACACTGAACAGCCGGACTGTAGCAGAGGGGTGCTGACGTGGCGATCGGCACATGGGGAACGAACGCAGTCGATTGGGAACAGCGCATCGACATGGATCGGCTGCGGCGGGAGCGTCTGGCACGGCTGAAGGATCACCTCGAGCGTTCGAATCTCGGCGCGGTGCTCGCCTTCGACTTCGCGAACATCCGCTACATGACGGCGACGCACATCGGCACTTGGGCGATGGACAAGTTCATCCGGTTCGCGCTGCTGTGCCGGGGTGGGTCCGAGCCGATCGTCTGGGACTTCGGGTCCGCGGCCCGTCATCACCAGCTGTACAACCCGTGGCTCGACGGGGCCAACCGCGCACGGGCTGGCATCTCGGTGTTGCGGGGCGCGTTCCACCCAGACGCCGGCATCGCCGAGGAGCTGGCGCGCAAGATCGCCGCTGAGCTGGCCGAGCGCGGCCTGCTGAACGAGCCGCTCGGGGTCGACATCGCCGAGATGCCGGTGCTCATGGCCCTGCAGCGGGCTGGGATCCAGGTGGTCGACGGCCAGCAGCTGTTCCTGGAGGCCCGCCGTATCAAGACCCAGGACGAGATCGCCCTGCTCACCCAGGCGTGCGCCATGGTCGACGCGGCCTACGAGGAGCTGTACGAGTTCCTGCGGCCGGGCGTGCGGGAGAACGAGTGCGTCGCCCTGGTCGCCAAGGTGCTGTACGACCTCGGGTCCGAGTACGTCGAGGGCGTCAACGCCATCTCCGGCGAGCGCTGCTCACCCCATCCGCATGTCTACAGTGACCGGCTGATCCGCCCCGGCGACCCGGCGTTCTTCGACATCCTGCACAGCCACATGGGCTACCGCACCTGCTACTACCGGTGTTTCGCCGTGGGCAGTGCGTCCCCGGCCATGCGCGACGCGTACGTGCGCTGCCGCGAGTACATGGACATGGCGATCGCCGCCGTGAAGCCCGGCGCCACCACGGCCGACATCGTCTCCCTGTGGCCGCGGGCCGAGGAGTTCGGCTTCCCCGACGAGGAAGCGGCCTTCGCCCTCCAGTACGGGCACGGCGTCGGACTGTCCATTTGGGAGAAGCCCATCTTCAGCCGGCTGGTCTCCCTCGACCACCCCGAGGTGCTCGAGGAGGGCATGGTCTTCGCGCTGGAGACGTACTGGCCGGCCAAGGACGGCTGGGGCGCGGCCCGGATCGAGGAGGAGGTCGTCGTCACCGCCGACGGATGCCAGGTCATCACGAAGTTCCCCGCCGAGGAGCTGCTGGTCGCCGGCCGCCGCTACTACGCGGTCAGCGGGCCGCTTCCGCTGGAGCGCGACGCCCAGTCGCACCTGAACACCAAGGCGGGCCGCGGTGAGCGTAAGGAGCGAGCGGCAGCGGGAACAGCCGCCTCGGCTGCGAATGGAGCGTGAGGACGGTGAGCAACGAGACCACCGAGCTGCTCGCCATGTACGAGCAGATGGCCGTGATCCGCCGCACGGAGAAGGCGGCGTACGACCTGTTCCTCGCCGGCCTGGTCAAGGGCACCACACACCTGGCCTCGGGGCATGAGGCGGTCGCCGTGGGAGCGAGCTTCGCCCTGCGCCCGGACGACTACGTCTTCGCCACCTACCGCGGCCACCACCACGCCATCGCCCGTGGGGCGACGCCGGAGGCCTGCCTGGCCGAGCTCATGCAGAAGGCCACCGGGCTGTGCAAGGGCAAGGGTGGCTCGATGCACCTCACCTGGGCTCCGGGCAACATGCTCGGCTCGTACGCGATCGTGGGGGCGCACCTGCCCATCGCGGTCGGGGCGGCGTGGTCGGCCCAGCTGCGAGGGACGTCCCAGGTGGCGGTGGCGTTCTTCGGCGACGGCGCCACGAACATCGGCACGTTCCACGAGGCGCTGAACCTGGCCTCCATCTGGAAGCTGCCGGTCATCTTCGTGTGCGAGAACAACCTGTACATGGAGTACACCCCGATCGGCGCGGTCACGGCGGCCGATCATCCCGCGGCCGACCGGGCCCCGGCCTACCGGATTCCCGCGAAGGTCATCGACGGCAACGACGTCATCGTGGTCCGGGACGCCGTGGCCGAGGCGGCCGCCCGGGCGCGGGCGGGCGAGGGACCGACGGTCATCGAAGCGGAGACGTACCGCCACTACGGCCACAGCCGCACCGACCCGGCCAAGTACCGCCCGGCCGAAGAGGTCGAGCGCTGGCTCAAGCACGACCCGATCGACGTGGCCCGGGCCCGGCTGGAGGCGCTCGGCGTCACCCCGGACACCATCAAGGGCATCGACGAACGGGCCGACGCGATCGTCGCGGCCGCCATCGACGCGGCCAAGAACGCCCCGGTGGCGGACGTCCGCGAAGCTCTGACCGACGTCTGGGCCGATGGAGGCTCGGCATGGCGCACCTGAGTCCACGCAGCACATGTGAGCGAGCCAGGCAGTCGAGGACACGGACCATGCAGACGAGGACGAAGGGCCGGCGATGACAGAGACGGAGATCATCACGTACCGGGAGGCGGTGGCGGAGGGCATCGCCCGGGAGATGCGTCGCGACCCGACCGTCGTCTGCCTCGGCGAAGACATCGCGGCCGCCGAGGGCGTCTTCAAGACGACCGTCGGCCTGCTCAAGGAGTTCGGACCGCGCCGGGTCTGGGACACACCCATCTCGGAGCAGGCCATCGTGGGGGCGGCCATGGGCGCCGCCATGACCGGCATGCGCCCGGTCGCGGAGATCATGTTCTCCGACTTCTTCGCGGTCTGCTGGGACTACGTGGCCAACGAGATCCCCAAGGCCCGGTACATGACCGGTGGCCAGGTGACCGTCCCGCTGGTGCTGCGTACGGCCAACGGCGGTGGTCTCGGCTTCGGCGCCCAGCACTCGCAGGCCGTGGAGAACTGGGCCCTGACCATCCCCGGCCTGAAGATCGTGGCGCCGTCCACCCCGGCCGACGTCATCGGCCTCATGGCCGCGTCCATCCGCAGCGACGACCCGGTCATCTTCTGCGAGCACAAGGGCCTGTTCGCCACCAAGGGACCCAAGCCGCCCGAGGGCCATGTAATCGAGCTGGGCAAGGCCAACGTCGTGCGGGAGGGCACCGACGTCACGATCGTCGCGCTGGCGTCCACTGTGCACACGTCGCTGGCCGCGGCCGAGCGTCTCGCCGCCGAGGGGGTGTCGGCCGAGGTCATCGACCTGCGCTGCCTGATCCCCATGGACCTCGCCACGGTGCTCACCTCGGTGGGCAAGACCTCCCGGCTGGTCACCGTCGAGGAGAACCCGTACCAGGGCGGCTGGGGCGCCACGGTCGTCTCGGTGGTCGTCGATGAGGGCTTCCAGCTGCTCGACGCCCCGGTGAAGCGGGTCGCCTCGGAGAACGTGCCGTTGCCGTTCGCCGACACGTTGGAGGAGGCGGTGATTCCGACCGTCGACAAGGTGGTGGCAGCGGTCAAGTCTGTGGTGAACTTCTAGCCCAGCCACGTGCACTGGCCGGCGCAGCCCGCCGCACGTGGTCAACGTCCAGAGCCGTCCTCATCTCGCGAGCCAGCCGGCCCGGGTCGTACGGTGCGCCCACGATCGGTCCGATCGGTACCCGTACGGCCCCGGCTACCAGTCCCCGAAGGAGCGCGAATGACCCCGAAGCGCCACGTCGTCGCGTACGCGGCCGACGCCCAGTACCTGCCACCCCCGGACCCGCGGGCCGGCCAGGGCTTCACCCGGTGGACCATCGTCGACGAGAACTCCCCGGGCGCCGTGCACACCGAGTTCAGCGTGTGCGCGCTCGAGCCCGGCGGTTCCGTGGCCACGGCGGTGCAGTCCTACGAGGAGTGCTTCTACGTGCTGGAGGGGTCGGTCATCGTGCAGACCCCGGACGGCGCGACCCGGCTGGCGCCCGGCGACTACGGACTGCTGCCGCTCGGCGTGCCGCACTCGTGGCGTAACGAGGGGTCCGAGCCGGCCCGGTGGGCTCAGATGAGGGCTCCGCAGCCCCGCTCCTCCTACGCCCACGACGTCTACGCGGTGCCGGCGCTGCCCACCACCGAGCCCGGCACCGTGGATCCCCGCGATCCGCGGAACCGGAACTTCGGCCACATCGAGGCCTTCAACATGGAGGTCGCCAACCAGCGTCAGGAGCACCTGGCTCAGTCGGCCAGCATGCGCACCGCGCTGCTTGTCTACAGTGGAATCACCGTGAAGATGATGGTCGACAGCGACCTCGGCGCCGTGCTCACCACCATGTTCATGGTGCAGTACGACGAGGCCGGGGTGGCCGGGCCGCACGACCATCCGTTCGAGGAGACGTACCTGTTCCTCGAGGGCGAGGCCGAGGCGGTCTTCGACGGGCAGACGTACCACCTCAAGGCCGGCGACGCGGCGTTCGCCGGCGTCGGCTGCGTCCACGGGTTCAGGAACATCGGGAAGGGGCCCGTGCGCTGGCTGGAGACGCAGGCCCCACAGCCGCCGGGCCGGCACTCCTACCGGTTCGTGCGCGACTGGGACTACCTGAAGTCCATTACGGGTCACCACCACTGAGCGCTTCGATGTCGCTCATCGCGCGCCTGCGAAGGCGCACCCTACGCCAGTCGACGATCCACACGCCAGTCGCCCCTCCCCGGCGAGTCAGCGACTCACCAGGAGGCGACCATCCACAAGGGAAGGACCAGCACATGTCGGGCAGCGGGTCGGGTCAGGGCACCGTCCTCATCGTCGGCGGGACCGCCGGCATCGGCCGCGAGTTGGCCAGCTACTACGCCACCCGGGGGCGTCCGGTCGTGCTCACCGGTCGCGACGCCGCCAACGCGGCCAAGGTGGCGGCCGAGATCGGTCACGGGGCATCCAGCCTGGCGCTGGACCTGACCAAGCCCCATGAGATCGCTGGCAATCTGGCCAGCCTGGGGCCGATCGACCATGTGGTGCTGGCCGCGATCGAGCGCGACGCCAACGCGGTCAGGACGTACGACATCGACAACGCCATCCGCCTGGTCACGCTCAAGCTCGTCGGTTACACCGAGGTGGTGCACGCACTGGCCGACCGCCTCACCGGCAACGGGTCGATCCTGCTCTTCGGCGGCATGGCCCGGCTGCGGCCCTACCCGGGCTCGACGACGGTCAGCTCCATCAACGCCGGCGTGGTCGGCATGGTGCGCACGCTGTCGGTGGAGCTCGCCCCGATCCGGGTCAACTCGATCCACCCCGGCATCGTGGGCGACAGCCCGTTCTGGGTCGGCAAGAACCTCGACGCGGTCATCGCCAACACGCTGACCGGCCGGCTGGCCACCATGGCCGAGGTCGTGGACGCGGCCGTGTTCCTGCTGGAGAACGGCGCCATGAACGGCGTCGACCTCACCGTGGACGGTGGCTGGCGATGACCACGCCACTGCCCGTCGCCGTCATCGGTACGGGGCGGATGGGCGCGGCCATGGTGGGTCGGCTGCTGGCCGCCGGACACGCGGTCACCGTCTACAACCGCACGGCGGCCCGGGCCGAGGGCCTGGGCGCTCCGGTGGCCGCCACGGCCGCCGCGGCGGTCCGTGGGGCATCGGTTGTGATCGTTTCGCTCGCCGACGACGACGCGGTCCGGGCCGCCTACCGGGGTGAGGACGGCCTCATCGCCGGGCTGAGCGCCGGCACGGTCGTCTGCGACACCAGCACGATCGCGCCGGCCACCGTCCGGGAGATGGCGGTCGAGGTAGCCGCGCGCGGGGCGTACCTGGTGGACTCACCCGTCTCGGGCAGCGTGGCCCTGGTCCAGAGCGGCCAGCTCACCGTGCTCGCCGGCGGCGACGCCGCGGCCCTGGAGCAGGCCCGGCCGGCCCTGTCCACGTTCGCGGCCCGCATCGTGCACCTGGGCGGCCAGGGCGCGGGGGCCACGATGAAGCTGGTCGTCAACTCGGTGGTGCACGGCCTGAACCAGGCCGTGGCCGAGGCGTTGGTGCTGGCGGAGAAGGCCGGGATCGACCGGGCCGCTGCCTACGACGTGTTCACCAGCAGCGCCGTGGCCGCGCCGTTCGTGCAGTACAAGCGTCAGTCCTATGTGGAGCCCGAGACGGCTCCGGTGGCCTTCGCACTCGATCTCGTGGCCAAGGACCTGCGCCTGATCACCGAGCTGGCCGACAGCGTTGGCGCCCGGATGCCGCAGCTGGCCGCCAACCGGGCCGCGGTGGCCGAGGCGCTTCAGCGGGGTCTCGGCGAACGAGACATGTCCGCCCTCGCGCAACTCCTGCGCTCGGCGTGAACCGACCCCGGATTCACGCGGAGGGCTTCGCCGTCGTCGACGTCTGATTCCGTCCATGATCGCCGTGAGGCGTTCGGCGGTGGGCGACGCCCGGACTGCCTCACCGCGATCATGGACGTTGATCGGGGTGAGGCGTTTGCGTGCCCGGACGCGTACGTTCGCCTCACGGCGATCATGAGGGGGAGGGTCCTCCGTCGTCGTCGGGACGATCGGTGCGGTTCGTGGTGGCGACGGCGAGGTTGGTCACCGCGCAGAGGAGGAAGACGCGGCCCGCCCTGCGACGCGGGCCGCGGCGGCGGAGACGACCCGGTGTGCGCCGAAGACGAACAGTGCCCCGCACCCGGGCCCCACGATCGCGTACGCCGCGATGATCGGCGCCAGCGCCGCGACAGGGCGATGCCCGCGAGGACCAGGCTGGCCACGGTGACCGCGATGTCGGCGCGCCGGGGCCGTCCACGACCGGGCGGGCCGGAAATTTCCGGACCCAGAGGGTCCTGGCCCCAGAGAATTTCTGCGCGGGTTGTCGTCTCCGAGGCGGGCGTGACGACCAGCGGAGGGTGTGTCGCTCTGTTTGGCCCGCGGCGCACCAAGCGCGTGGCCCGGTCCTGGGCCGCTGAGTGCGAGGAGGAGTCGTGAAGTACCTGATCCTGATGCAGGTTGATCCCGCGGTCCTGGAGCGGTTGACCGAGGAGCAGCAGAAGATGATCGAGGAGGGCCACGCCGCGTTCACGGCCCGGACGAAGGAGACTGGCGAGTTCATCGCCACCCAGGCGCTGGCCGACCCCAGCCAGAGCAAGGTCGTCCGGGCTCGCAACGGGGTCCCCGAGGTCACCGACGGTCCCTTCGCCGAGGCGAAGGAGTTCCTGGGCGGCTTCTACCTGCTGGATGTCGAGGACGAGGCCCGCGTGGTCGAGCTGGCCAAGCTGATCCCGCACGCACGTATCGACGGACTCGCTGTGGAGATCCGGCCGGTCATGTTCTCCGACCTCGGCGACCTGTGACCGTGACCCCGGCACACGTCGACGAGGGCCTGTGGCGCGAGCTCGTGCCGCAGGCCCTCGCCCGGCTCCTCCGCACGTACGGTCGGGACCAAATCGACCTGTGTGAGGACGCAGTTCAAGACGCCCTGGTCGCGGCGCATCAGCAGTGGACGGTCCAGGCGCCGGAGGATCCGCTGGCCTGGCTGGTGACGGCGGCGCGCCGGCGCTGCATCGACCGCGTGCGCAGCGACTACCGCCGGCGGGACCGTGAGACGCGTGAGGCACTGTTGGCGCTGCCGTTGAACGCCTGCAGCTCGGAGTCGAGCGCAATCGATGACAGCTTGCTCCTGCTGCACCTGTGCTGCCATCCCGCGTTGCCTCGCTCTGCCCAGGTCGCGTTGACGCTCCGTGCGGTGGCCGGGCTCAGCACCGCCCAGATCGCCAACGTGTACCAGTTGCCGGAGGCCACGGTCGCCCAGCGCATCACCCGGGCCAAGCGCCGCATCGCCGAGCTCGGGGGCGCGCTACCCCGGCCGGGGGATGTCACGGAGCGCCTGCCGTCCGTGCTCGACGTCCTCTACGTGATGTTCACCGAGGCTCACCACACCACGACCGGTGAACCGGCGCACGATGCCGATCTCGCGGCCGAGGCCATCCGGCTGGCCCGCCAGCTGCACAAGGCGCTGCCCCTCGATACGGAGGTCAGTGGGCTGCTCGCCCTCATGCTCCTCACCGAGGCCCGGCGCCCGGCCCGAGTCGGCCCGGACAATCGCCTGATCCCCCTCGACGAGCAGGATCGCCGTCTCTGGGAGCCGGCGCTGATCGCCGAAGGGCGAGCGTTGGTGGAGCGCGCCGTCGTGGGGGCGACCCCGGGCCCGTACCTGCTGCAGGCCTGTATCGCCGCGCTGCACGCCGAGGCACCCGACACGGCCTCCACCGACTGGTCCGAGATCCTCGCGTTGTACCGCCTGCTCGAGGTCATCACCGAGAACCGCAATCCGACGATTGCACTCAATCGGATCGTGGCCGAGGCGATGGTCCACGGCGAGGAGTACGCCCTCGCCTGCATCGACGAGCTCGCTGAGCACCACCCCCGCCTATCCCGGTTGGCCGGGGTCCGCGCCCACCTGCTGGAGCGGTTGGGCCGCGACGACGAGGCGGTGGCTGCCTATCGGCAGGCCATCAAGGAGACCCGCAACATCGCCGAGCAGGCGCATTTGCGTGCGCGACTGCGACGCCTCCTGCGCTCCCCGTGAGCTCCGTCGAGTCATCCCGTGAGCGACATCGAGCCATCCCGTCGCCCGACCGGAGTGAGGCGACCGTGGGCCGGAGAAGCCACGATTGCCTCACCGCGATCATGAACGTTGATCAGGGTGAGGCACTTCTGCGCCATAAGGACATCCCCGCCTCACGGCGATCATGGGATCGTGCGAGGAATTCGGTTGGGGGTGGGGCCTCCCAAGGGGTCTCGGGTTGTGGGGCGACTCATGAGGTAGAGATCGTGGGGGCACCCTCATGAGGTGCGGTGGTGAGGGAAGGGCGACGATGCGCCCTCACCCCTCGGGCAGGCCCCACCCCTCGCCAATGGACCGGGCCGCGCGTGGGCTGGCCGGTCAGCCCTTGTATTCGGTGTACATGTACGGGTTGTCCATGGCGCGCTTCTGCTGCTCGGGGATCTCCGGGTTCATGCCGGTGGCCCACGCGTCGTAGCCCATCTGGCTCACCAGGTACTCGACGGTGCGCTCGGCGGCCGCCTTGGCCTTGGCGATGCTGCCCACCAGCAGCGTGTGGTTGTGCTTGACGATGCGGCCGTTGATGACCACCGTGTGCACGTCGGAGCGCTGGGCCTGGTACACCACGTGACCGTACGGGTTGATGATGGGCGTCATGGCCGGGTCCTGGTCGTTCTTGAGCAGCACGACATCGGCCTTCTTGCCTACTTCGAGGCTGCCGATGAGGCTGTCCCAACCCAGCGCCTTCGCCCCGCCACGGGTGGCCCACTCCACCGCGTGCTGGGCCCGGGCGGAGAGGTGGGTGACGGTCTCGCCCCGCAGGTGCGCCTCGTGGTGTTCGCGGATGCGGTCGGCGTTGAGCGTGTTGCGCATCGCGGCGAACATGTCGGCGCTCCACCACACGCTGGTGTCGTTGGAGAGCGAGATCGGGATGCCGTACTTACGGGCCTCCCAGGTGGTGGGGTAGCCCTGGCCGGCGCTGGCCTCGCTCTCGGCCGAGACCGAGATCGATCCGCCGGTCGCGGCGATGCGGTGGTAGGAGTCCTCGCTCAGCGAGGCGGCGTGGACGTAGATGTTCGACGGCCCCATGAAGCCGTTTTCGTACATCCACTTGATGCTGTCGTCCTTGGTCACGTTCCACACGCCGGCGTGCGTCGAGACAGCCACGCCGAGCTCCCGCGCCACCTCGAACGCGGCGCGCTCGGGCCACTCGTTGTTGTCCCGGGCGGGCAGGTCGAAGCAGATCTGGAACCCCAGCATGTCGTCGCCGACGGTGATCCGGCGGTTGACGAAGTCGCGGAACTCGGGGGAGGTGGTCCACTCCCAGGGCGACTGCTGGATGTTGCCGTAGCCGAGGACGAACCGCCCCGGCACCGCCTTGAGCGCGTCCACGGCCGCGTCGGCGTGCTGCGTGGTCTGCAGCCCGTGCGACCAGTCCACCGACGTGGTCACCCCCGCGTCGATCGCTTCCAGTGCGCTTAGATAGTTCCCAGCGTAGATGTCCTCAGGTCGGAAAAGCTTGCCGAACTGCAGGTAGTACCAGACGAAGTACTGGGTCAGGGTCCAGTCCGCACCGTAGCCGCGCATGGCGGTCTGCCACATGTGCCGGTGGGTGTCGACCATGCCCGGCATGATGATGCCGCCGGATGCGTCGATCTCAAACGCGCCCTCCGGAGCGGCGAGCCGTTCGCCCACGGCGCTGATCCGATCACCCTCGATGAGCACGTCGCCGCTGCGAATGATCGTGCGGCGGTCGTCGAGGGTGAGAACAAGTCCGTTTCGAATAATGATCGGGGAGCCGGGCTCAGGGACGGTCATGGAAGCTCCTCGGTGTTCAATTGGACGGAACGAGGGCGTACGTAGCAGGTGAACTGTTCAGATTCTCTGCGCGCTCCATCACAGTGTCAACAGACCGCGCGGCGCCAGAATCGGGTGAGCGAGCCAGGAACCAGCGGAGTCAGGCATCAGCTGAACCGAGGATCAACGGGCCGAGCCGTAAAGGGTCACGCATCAGTCGGGCCGCGGAGCAACCCTGGCGACGGGCCGCGCCGGCTTCTGACGACATCGCGAGCAGGCTTTCGAACGCAGGCTCGTGCCGGCGTCGCCGTTTCCGCCCGAGCCGCCGCCCCTCGATCGACTCCCCGCACAGCGGACGGTTCAGCTCCGCCCGGCCCGATCAACGCCTCGCTGGCCCCCACCGGACCGCGTCGCGTTCCCGTCCGCACACCTTCAGCCGAGACAGGGGATGGGACGAATCTTCACATTGATGATCGAGGCGCCCGCCCGACCGTGGTGGGGGTGGGGCGGGCGCCTGGGGCGTGGTGCGTCGCACGAGCGGCTACCGTTCGGCTACCGCTCGTCGCGACGCTTGGTATCCGGCGCCCGCTTCTGCTCGCGAACCGCCCGCGCCAGTCGCTCGCGGTTGGCCGCCTCGATCAGCTCGCGCTCGCGCTGGCGGGCCAGTTGACGGCGGATGTCCGGGTCGTGCAGCATGTCTGTCTCCTTTGGTCGAACAGAATCCACTCGAAGGCGTCTCTACTGTCGGTCAAAGACTCGGGTCGCCACATCGTCAGCGGATGCGTATCTTCGCGGGCGCGCGACGGCGCCGCCGCGGCTACGTATACGTAGACGCCGTACGCGTGCGGTCTTTTACGCACGTAGCGGCGATGGTCCGCTGGTCGCGTATCCAGCAAGTCAACCGCCCACCAGTTCCATCAGCTCGGCCGCGTTGGTCTGCGCGTAGTCGGAGTAGCAGTTGTTCATCAGTACGTGGACCTGGTCGGCCTGATCGGCCAGCTCGCGTAGGCGGGGCGCCCACTCGGCCAGCTCCCGTCGACTGTACCGATAGCCGAATCGATCGTAAATATCTTTACTCGTCCATTTATCGCTGTGTCCGTGGAACCGGACGACCGCGATGTCGGACGTCGCGGCGATCACAGGCGGGACCGACGACGTGTGTCCCTGCGGCATGTCGACGCAGACGAAGGGCAGGTCGTGGGACGCGAGAAAGTCGAGCGTCTCGGCCTGGTTGTCGCCCTCGAACCAGGTCTTGTTGCGCAACTCGATCGCCACCCGCAGCGGGGCGCACCGCTGGGCCACCTCGAGCAGGTACTGCTTGTTGGCGCGGCGGATCGTGAACCACGGCGGGAACTGGAACAGCACCACGCCCAGCTTGCCCGCGTCCACGAGCGGCTGCAGGGCCGTCAGGAACCGGTCCCAGACCTGCTCGTACGCGTCCCGGGGCAGGTCGTCCGGGTAGACGTTCTTCTTGGTCGTCTCCGGCCGAAGATCCTTGTAGAGGGCGGAGACCTTCGTGGGGTGGCCGGTGAGCAGGCTGAACGCCTTGATGTTGAAGGTGAACCCCTCCGGCGTTCGTTGCGCCCACAACTGGGCGGTGGACTCGGCCGGCGGCGAGTAATAGGTGGAGTCGACCTCGACCAGGGGGAACCGGCTCGCGTAGTAGGCCAGTCGTTTGGCGGGGGTGTCCGCCTCGGCCGGGTACCACCCGGAGGCGAGGAGCGTCTTGTCGGTCCAGGATGCGGTCCCGACCAGAATGTTCCGACGGCCCACGCCCCCAGTCTGTCCGGCGGGACCGACATTTCGGCGCCGTGACCGCAGATGACGGCCCCGCTCGGGGGAGTTTTCGAAAACGGATGGCGGCGTAACCCCGCGGGCGGCTGTTCGTTGACGGTGATCAGGAAGCCCGAAAGTGGGCTGTGCGTGCCATCGACCCCTCGAAGGACCCGTACTGTGTACGCCCCGCTGCCCAGCCTGGCCCGGTCCAGCCTGCCCCGTCGCGGCCCGGCTGCCCGCCTCGGCGCGGCCGCCATCGGCCGGACGATCCTGCTGGCGATGCCCGTGCTCTTTCTGCTTATCGGGCCGGCGTGCCTGTTCGCCCGAGGCGGCGCGCCCGTCGAGCCCGGTCGCCTGATCCTGGGCCCGGCGCTGGCCGGTTCGGCCGTCGACAACGCCGAGGCCACACCGTCCCCGGCCGTCCCGTGGCTGGCCGCCGCGGTGGTGGTCCTGGCGTTCTGCCTGGGCCACCGCCTCTACCGGAGGGGACTGCGTCAACCCTCCGCCGCCGTCGGCGCCGCATCGTCCGGTGACCGTTCCTGGGAGGCGTCCTGCTACCGCACCTGGTATGCCCTGGCGGTCGGCCTGGTCGGGCTGATGGCGCTGGAGGTGTCGGTCGGCGGGTGGTTCGGCGTACCCCAGCGAGCGCTCACGATGGCGTTGGACCTCACGGTGGTCGCCTCCGGTACGGCGTTTCTGGCGGCGCTGGTGAGCCTGCCCGCCTCGGTCGGGGCTTGGGCCCGGCTGCGGCTGCTGGCGGACGGCACGGCCGTGGGACTGTGCCTCACGTTCTGCGTCTGGACGCTGCTGGTGGCGCCCGAGCGGCTCGCCGACCTTCCCACCCCGTTGGTCGTGTTCTGCTGCTGCGTGCTCGCCACCGCGCTGGTGTCGGCGGCCGACCCGTGGCGCCGCGGTCACGGTCCGGCGCTCGGCGCCGCCGGGGTCGGGGCGGCGATGGCCGGGCTGCTGGGACTGGCGTTCGCGCAGGTCCGGCCGGTTCCCGGGTGGTGGCTCGCCGCCGCGACCGGCCTGCTGCTCGCCGCGCCCGTGCTGGGGTGCTGCGCCGTGAGCCTGCTGCTCGGCCAGGATTCGTCGGCCACCCCGCGGTCGTCCGCACCGTCGTTCGGCCCGGCGGATGTGGCGACGGCCCCGGGGGCCGACGACCCGGCGGGCCGGAACGTCACCGCCTGGCCGGTCGCCCTGGCCCTGGCGGTGGCGGTGTACCAGGTCTCCGTCGGCGCGGGAATCGACCGGGCGTCGGCGGTTCTCGGCCTGCTCGCCGCAGTCGGCGTCGGGCTGCGCTACCTGCTTGTCAGCCTCGCTCCGTCGCCCCGCCCGTCCGCGAGCGCCGCGCCCGCGAGTCCCGCGCCCGCGGCGAGCGTCGCCGACGGCACCGAGGGCGCCGAGGGCGCGGCCGCCGATGGCCCGGCGGGCGCCGATTGTGCCCCGGGCCCTGACGGGGCCGAGGGTGCGGTCACCGCGGTGCCTCGTCCCCGGACGGGCGACCACGCGACGCGGCCTCCGGTCCACACGGACCCGGTGACCGGCCTGGCCGATTCCACGCGGCTGGCCTGGTCGATCACGGCCATGCGCAGCGCCCCGCGCAGCCCGGGGGCGCTCCTGCTGATCGGCATCGATGGCCTCGATACCGTTCCGGACGCCAGCCACGACGACGTCGTGCGGGAGGTGGCCACCCGCCTGCGTCAGTTCGTCACGGTCGACGAGCCTGACCGTCCGTTCCTGGCCGATCTGCCGGCGCGGTGGTCCACGGCCGAGCTCGCGCTGCTCACGCCGGCCAACCTGGCTCAGGCGTACGGCCTGGCTCACCGGGTGCTCACGCTGCTGGCCGATCCGATCGCCGTCCCCGGTGGCACGCCGCACCTGTCGGTATGCGTCGGGGTGACCGATCTGGCCGGCGCCGCCAGCACCGAAGACGCGGTGCGCCGGGCCCAGGTCGCGTTGCGGCGGGCCCGGCAGCTCGGCCCGGGTCGGGTGGAGTGGTACGACCCGGCGGTGGCCGAGGCGGTGGCTCGGCGGGAGGTTCTCGAGCGCGACCTGCCCGAGGCGATCGGGCGTGGGGAACTCGACCTGATCTACCAGCCGATCCTCGACCTGGAGCGGGGCCGGCCGCTCGCGGTCGAGGCCCTGCTGCGGTGGCGGCACCCGCAGTTCGGCACGCTGCTGCCGGCCGACGTGATCCCGGTCGCCGAGGAGACCGGGACCCTCGTCGAGGTCGACCGCTGGGCCCTGTGGCGCGCGGTGGTCCGGCTCGCCATCTGGCGGCAGGAGGACCGGGATCTCGCCATGGCGATCAACGTGTCCCCGCGGACGCTGGCTACATCGTCCTTCGCCGAGGAGGTGGCGACCGCGTTAGGGGCGTACGACCTGCCGCCCAACCGGCTGGTCGTCGAGGTGGCCGAGGCCGAGATCGAGGACGGAGCGGCGGTCGACGAGGGCGTCGGGGCGCTGCGAGCGATCGGCGTCCGGACCGCGCTGGACGCGTTCGGCACCGGGGTTGCCTCGCTCACCCACCTGCGTCGCCTCCCTATCGACATGGTCAAGATCGGAAAGTCGTTCTTCGAGAAGCCGGCCGGCTCGGATTCGGGGACCCCGATGATCGATCTCATGGTGGGCGTGGGTCGGCGTCTCGGGGTCGACGTGGTCGCGCAGGGGGTGGAGGCGCCCGCGCACCTCACGGTGGTGCGCAGCGCGGGGTGCCGGATCGGCCAGGGACACCTGTTCGCCCGGCCACAGCCGGCCGAACAGACCGAGGCGTACCTGGACGGCCTTGTCGTGCGCTCGTAGGGTGGCGGGTGCTCGGAGGGTGACGGGGCGGCCCATCGCTACGCCCCCGCCTCCGCGGCGGTAAGCCATCGGTCCCGGCGACCCCTCGGTCGCGGCGACCCATCGGTCCCGGCCACGCAGTGGGCGGCGCGTCGGCGATGACGGCCAAACGTACGGCGCGGCGCTACTGTGTCCCCCGGGGAGGGAGGGGACATGCGCTTCGAGGTCACCCAGGTGCTCGACGCGATCGAGCGCCATCTCACCACCGACTCGGCGCTCGCGCAGGCCGTGGTGGACCTGGGCCAGGTTGCGTGGTACAGCGCGCTGGACGGGGGACGCCCGGTGAGCCTGCTGCGGGTCGGCCTGCTCGTGGATGCGCTGGCCCGGCATCTCGGCGAGGACGCCGTGATGATCTACGCGGTCGCGAGCCGCGACCTGCTCACCGACGCCGATCTCACCTCCAAGGAGCGGATGGTGCTCGGCCGGTGGTCGGGCGACGGTGTCATCGAGGTCGTTCCGGTGATCGCCGACCGGGTACCCGAGGTCGCCGACATCACTGGCCTGCCGGTGGTGAGCGTCGATGGTTTTCCCGGCCTCGAGCGGCGGTACCCCTGGTTGCAGGGGGTGCCGGAGCGGGTCCTGCAGCTCGTTCCCGGCGAGGGTGAAGCCAGGATCGTCGGCGGCTACCCGCTGCCGCCGGAGGGGCGGCCCGCCCTGCTCGGCCAGATCTGGCGCTGCGCGCGTCGGGACTGCCCGCTCTTCGGGGACCGGCGCGCCCACACCCAGGCCGTGCCGCGGATGAACGCCGGGGTGCCGGTGTGTCCCCGCCACGACGAGCCCCTCACCAGCGTCGGCCCGCGGCCGCCGTCGGTGACCATGGTGCTCATCGTCGACGGAATCATTCGGGACCGGTTCGTCGTCCGGGCGGGCCGGCCGGTCGTGGTCGGACGATCCCCGGACGACCCGACCGGGGTCATGATCGGCGGATACCTCGACGGCTCCATCGCCCAGATGATCAGCCGCAACCACGTGCGATTGGAGCTGCGCGACGACGGGCTCGTCGCGACCGACCTGTCCACCAACGGCACGGTCGTCCGGACGCCCGGAGTGACCGGTTTGTACGGTGTGGGGGAGCAGGTGCACCTGACCAACGGGGTGCCGTACCTGCTCGGGCCGGCGGACACGGTGGAGCTGCACAGTGGGGTGGCGCTCGCCCGGGCTGACCGCATCCCTGGCGGCACCACCGGTGGGCAGTCGTCGGTCATGGGCGAGGCCCCGACCATGACGATTCGCCCGTTCTCCTGATGGTTCGCCCGTTCCTCTGACGATTCGCCCGGCCTGCCCGCCCACTGCGCGTGCGCGTGGCCCAGATGTCGGTTGTGTACGCTGTCCGGCGGACCGCCGCTCTACCGGCGCCGCTCCCGCGCGTCACGGCGGTCCGGTGCGGGGAGGACTGTTCGGATCGATATGGCTGACCGAACCTACGGGTACCGCGATTTCTACGGGTACCGCCCGGTGGCGCCGGTGCGGTACACCGTGCCGACCGTCGGTCGGTCGCGGCGGTGGATCGGGCGGCTCGTGGTCGTGGCCGTGGCCGCGCTGGCGAGCGTGTTGGGCTTGTCCGGGGTCGCCATCGCCGATCCGGAGGAGAACCACGACCAGGATCTCGTGACGAAGTTGGAGGAAACGGCCCGTGGCTACTACCAGGCCCAGGCCGTCCTCGCCTCCTCGCAGCAGCGGTACGCGGAGATCGAGCAGAACCTGCAGACGGCCGAGGCGGAGCTGGCCAGGCTGTCCAGCCACATCGGCAAGGTCGTGGCGGCACGCTACAAGGGCAGCTCCGTGGGCCTGCTCGCCGGGTTGATCAGCGGCGAAGGCACCAAGGAACAGCTGCTCGGCGGAGCGGCCGTGGGCGAGTACCTGCTCCTGCGTGACGACGCCTACATCCGGCAGCACCGGGAGCTGGTCGAGGAGTCGCGGAAGCAGCGCGAGCTCTTGGACGCCGAGCTCGCGATCCAGTCCAAGCAGCTTGAGCTGCTCGATCAGCAGAAGCGGGAGGCGGAGCGGGCACTCGCCGCGGTGGGCGGCATGGTGACCACGGGCTACGGCGGCCCGGCCATTCCGGCTCAGCCCGCCCCGCGCAACGCGGACGGCACGCTGCCGTGGGAGAGCTGCTCCGATCCCGATCCGACCAGCGGCGGCTGCATCACTCCGCGGACGTACCACATGTTGACCGAGGCCCGGCTTGCTGGCTTCACCCGGTACGTCGCCTGCTGGCGCGCGGCCACGTGGGGCGAGCACCCGGCCGGGCGGGCCTGCGACTTCTCGGCTTTCCCGTACGGCTTTGTGGCGCAGGCGGCCACGGGCGAGGAGAAAGAATACGGTGACCGGCTCGCCGCTTGGGCCGTGACCAACGCCTACGCCCTCGGGGTGCTCTACGTCATCTGGTATAGGCAGATATGGATGCCAGGAACCGGGTGGCGGGCATACAACTCGTACGGCGACCCGGCGACTGAGCATACGAATCACGTCCACATATCGATGTATTGACGCGCTTCGCCGACGCTGACGGTGGGCGCGGGCCCGGCCCGGAGGCCGGGCCGGGCGGTGTCCGACGGGCGGGCGGTCACGGCCGGTGGAGCGGCGCGGTGTTGCGCCGCGGGAGCGTGGAACCGGGCCGGTGCTCGTGCACGATTGCGGGGGCACTTGAGTGGGCAGCGGCCACGGCCTCCCGGGCCGCGGACAGTCGCTCGGCCCACGCCTGCTGGTCCACGTCCTTGAACGGGTCCGTCCTGAACGGGTCGGTCCCGTCGAAGTCGCCGCTCAGGCTCGACCCGAACCGGTTGTTGCTCGACCACGCCCCGGCGGCCCGGGCTGCGGCCAGCTCGTTGCGTCCGGCCGGCCAGGTGTTGGCGTCGGTGTCGGAGGCCCGACCGGCCATGTCGAGGCGGCCGGACTCGGCGGAACCGTCCTGGGCCGGACCATCGGCCGTCGCGTGCGCCCCGGTGAGCTCGGCCACTGGCGGCGTTTGGCCGGCTCCGGCCGGCAGGGCGGCCCGGCTGTGGTGGTCGACGGCCCGGGCGGCGTCCCGGCCCACGATGGCCACCGCGTGCAGCGCGACCGCCGGCTCCGTCGGATCCCAGTCGTCCGGCCAGGCGGGGATACCTTCGGCGACGGTGGCGGTATGGGCGACGCGCCGACGGACCTGCTCGACCATCCATGGCTCGATCTCCTCGACGTCCGCGTCGGGCTCGAACGTACGGCGCAGGTCCCGCATGGTGGCGGTGCCGAGCGTGAAGTACCAGATGAAGGTCACGATGGCCGCGATGACCGCGATGGCCGGCAGGCCGACCTGCTGCGGCTCCAGGCCCACGAGGTCTCGGGCGGGAACGGGGCCGTCCGGGGTGGGGCGCAGGGTCAGCCCGAACGCGGCCACGTGGTAGGTCACGGCGAGGCTCAGCCCGAGCAGCGTTGCCGTGCCCACGGCGCGGCGCAGCGTCCGGGTGGCGGCGAGCGCGGTCGCCAGTCCGAAGCCGGTGACGCAGGCCAGACCGAGCGCCACCCCCGTCGGTCCGAGCCGCACGTCGATCGGCAGGCCGGTCGTCAGCGAGGTCGCCAGGAAGAAGCCGGTTCCGCCGACCGTACCGACGAGCAGGATCCCGGCGAGCACCTGCCGCGCGAAACCGGGGCGGCCGAAGCAGAGCGTCACCGAGGCGAGCGTGGTACCGCCGACAGCCGTGGCGAGGCCATAGCCGAGCGGAATCGGGGCGAGGAGCAGCACCGATCCATCGACCCGCAGAGCCAGGACGGTCATGAGCGCCGGCAGGACGACGGCCGGTAACGCCAGCGCGGGGATGGCGTACGTCACCAGCCGCACACGCCGCCAACCCGTGTGCCGCCGGGCCCGAGTGAGGAGCAGGATGCTCAGCAGGCCGCCCAGCGCCGCGAAGATCGTCGCTACCGCTGGGCTGACCGGGCCGGTGGTCAGTGCATGTAGGTCACCCACTTGTTCCCCCCCTTAGCGCTGGGTTCCCCATTGGCATGCGATTCAGACACGGGCAGCAGCGGTCCGGTCGCACAGCGCGTCCGGTGGCGGTGTTTTGTCCGGGTCTGGTTGCCCGGTATGTCGGATCGGCGAAGTGCGATGCGCGTCACTGTGTGGTGTATCGCTCTTCGGGTGCGGCGCGCTCCGCCGACGGGGTCGCCTTGCGTCCTCCGGAGCCCTCGAATGGGTTAGGCTCTCCGGTCGCGTGAAATGGTGTGGGTGGGAGGACCACAGTGGACGATGGCGACCGCCTGGTTGACCTATCCGACGAACGTGATCGGTGGCACGAGTCGTTGCTGTCGGAGTCGACCGAGGACGACACGGACACCGGGTGGAGTGCGTTGCGCCGCAACAATGACGACCGCCTGCTCGCGGAGCGTCCACCCCACTGGGACTAGGGTTCCCGTGGATCAGGCGCGACCGGCTGGACCGGTAGCCTGATCACCATGGTCGACATCGACGCCGCGATCGGATTCGTGGTGGCACGGGGGGACGTCCTGGACCGGGCTCGGCTGTCCCATCTCCGCACCGGTGCGATCCCCGGCGACGAGGTGTACGACCAGATCGAACGGGGTCAGACCGAGGTCGGTGGATGGCCGGCGAAGCCCGGCGACCCGATCCCCTCGGTCGATGCCACCTGCTTCCGCCTGGGCGAGCTCGACAGCCTGTCCGGGCTCGGCCGCCCGGCCGCCCGGCGGGCGCTGCAGTGGCTCGTGGGGCGACAGCGGGCCGACGGGTGCTGGGAGGAGGACCCGGCCCTGGCACAGTCCGCCCCACCGTGGGCCGTGCCGGGGGACCCCGACGCTCGGTTCTTCCTGACCGCGAGCGCGGCGTTCTGGCTCTGCATGGCGGACGCCGACTGTCCTGAGAAGGATCTCGGCACTCGCTCCCCCTGGGCCGACGCCATCGATCTCGCCGCCGACGCCCTGCGGGAGCAGATCACCCCGACGGGTGGCTGGCCCGGGTTCCTCGCCTCGGGCTGGCTGGCGGCCGCCGTGCTGCACCGGACCGGCTGGTTCTACGAGGCGGCGCGGATCTTCGTGGCGCTGAGCGAGCGGGTCCGGACCATGGCCGCGGCCGACGCGGCGTCGCTGGCCGCTACCCTGCGCCGGGCCGGTTTCGGACCGGAGGAGTCGCTCGTGGTCGCCGCCCGGGAGCGGCTGGCGCAGACCCAGCGCCCGGACGGGGCCTGGCCCAGCGGCGACGACGTCGCCCTGGATGTGCAGACCACCCTCACCGCCCTGCGCGCCCTCCGATAGAGTGCGCCGGGCGCCGCGTCGGGGGTGACCCTGCCGGTGCTGGCGGCTGGGTTCGGCGCGCCGGGGCGGGAACCCGTACGGCTGATCGTCCATAGTGGACTGCTGGAAGCTCGGCGTGGTGAGCTGTCGTTAGAGCAGCACCATGTCGTCGCGGTGCACGACCTCTTTGCTGTAGTCGGGGCCCAGCTCCATAGTGGAGCGTCCGAGCAGGCCGGGCAGCTCACTGGCGTCGTAGTTCACCAGCCCGCGCGCGATGCGGCGGCCGGACGGGTCCACAAGGTCGACCGGGTCACCGGCGGTGAAGTGGCCGTCGACGCCGGTGATGCCCGCCGCGAGCAAAGAGGCCCGGCGGCTCACCACCGCCCGGACCGCGCCCTCGTCGAGGTGCAGCTGGCCCCGGGGCTCGGTGGCGTGGGCCAGCCAGAACAGCCGGGCCGGTGGCCGCTCCTGCGCCCGGTGGAAGAGCGTGCCCACCTCCGCCCCGGACAGGGCTGCGGAGGCCAGCGCCGCCGAGGTGAGCAGGACCGGAATTCCGGCGCCGGTCGCGATGCGGGCCGCCTCGATCTTGGTAACCATGCCCCCGGTCCCGACCCCCGCCTTGCCGGCCTTGCCGATGGCGATCCCGGCCAGGTCCGACTCGTCGCGCACCTGCTCGACCCGCTTCGAGCCCGGCTTGGACGGGACGTCGGTGTAGAGAGCGTCCACATCGGACAGAAGCACCAACAGGTCGGCGTGCAGCATTGCCGCCACCAGCGCGGCGAGGCGGTCGTTGTCGCCGAAACGGATCTCCTCGGTGGCGACCGTGTCGTTCTCGTTGACGATCGGGATGGTGCCGAGCGCGAGCAGGCGCTGCAGCGTCCGGTACGCGTTGCGGTAGTGGGTGCGCCGGACCACGTCATCCACCGTGAGCAGGATCTGACCGACCGTACGGCCGTAACGACCAAAGGACTCGGTGTACGCCCGCATCAGCAGCCCCTGTCCGACGCTCGCCGCGGCCTGCTGCGTGGCGAGGTCGCGCGGTCGGACCTTGAGTCCCAGCGGCGCGAGCCCGGCCGCGATCGCGCCCGACGAAACGAGGACGACCTCCCGGTTGGCGGCGGCGAAGGTGGCCAGAGCGTCGACGAGCGCGTCCACCCGCTTGGGGTCCAGACCGCCGGCGGCGGTGGAGAGGGACGACGAACCGACCTTCACCACGACCCGGCGGGCCGAGGCGAGGATCTGTTCCCGTGTCTGCTCCTGCACGCCTCCATTCTTCCGGACGGAGGGCGGGCATACTGCGGGGCGTGGCGGATGAGTATGACCCGCGCGACTACATCGAAGCCGTTCTCGACCTGGTGGAGCGCATACCGGTGGGCCGGGTGATGTCCTACGGCGCCATCGCCGAGTGCCTGGCACCGCGGTTCGGCCGGGGTTCGGCGCGACGAGTGGGCACGATCATGGCGCTGTACGGCGGGTCGGTGCCCTGGCATCGGGTCGTGACCGTCAACGGCCGGACGCCGCCCGGGCACGAAGCCGTCGCCCGGCAGCGGCTGGTGGCCGAGGGCGTCACCTTCCGCGGGGAGCGGGTCGACATGGCCGCTCACGCCTGGTCTCCCGAGCCCGGTTCGGCTTAGTGACCCCCCGCTCCTGGTGACAGGAGGGCGTCCTTGTTGACGCCCAGCGCCCAACAAGGACGCCCTCCTGCGCCGGAGACCGATAGGTGCGGGGCCGTACGACCGGTAGCATCCGCGACCATGACCCAGCCCGACGCCCCCCAGTCACCGGCCGTTGACGCCGCCGGTCCGTCCCGTCTCACCCGGCGCGTCCAGGTGGGTTACGCCACCGGGTCGCTGGTGACCGGTGCCTTCGGTACCGTGCCGGGCCTGTTGCTGTTGCCCTACCTCACCGACACCCTCGGCATCACCGCCGGCCTGGCGGGGTTGCTGGTGCTGCTCCCTAAAGCCTGGGACGTCATCGTGAACCCGATCGCCGGGCGGATCTCGGACCGGACGACCAGCCGCTGGGGTGCCCGCCGCCCGTACCTGCTCGCTGGCGGCCTGAGCCTGTCGGTTCTCTTCGCCGCCATCTTCGCCGGGTTCTTCACCGGAAGTGCCGGCGCGCTGTGGGTCTGCGTGGCGTTCCTGCTCGCCGCGACCGCGTTCGCGTTCTTCCAGGTGCCGTACGTGGCGATGCCGGCCGACATGACCGAGGCGGCCGGTCTGCGCGACGAGGGCGGCGAACGGACCCGCATGATGACCTGGCGCGTCGCCGTGCTCGCGGTCGCCATCCTGGTCTCCGGCGCGCTGGCGCCCGAGGTGCGCAACGCCTTCGGCGGGGCCGAGGGGACGTTCGAGGGCAGCATCGCCGGTCACCGCGCCATGGGCGTCTTCGTGGGCGGGCTCATCGCCGTGGGCACGCTGCTGGTCTTCTTCCTCACCCGCGACGCTCCGAAGGGGATCGTCAAGGAGAGCGAGCACTCGCTGCGCGCCCAGCTGCGGATCGCGTCCGCCAACAAGCCGTTCCGGGTACTGGTGCTGTGCTTCGTGGTCCAGGCGGCCGGGGTGGCGGCCATGCTCGCCGGGGTCCAGTACTTCGCCGACCACGTGCTGCACGACCACGGCGCGGTCACGCTGCTGTTCGTCTGCGTGGTGGGTCCGGCGATCCTGGTCATGCCGATCTGGAACCGAGTCGGCGCCCGCATCGGCAAGCTGCGTGGCTACGTGGCCGCCTCGCTGATGATCACCGGGGGGACGCTCGCGTTGGTGGCGGCGCCGGTGCTGCCGGCGTGGGCTGCCTACGTCATCGTCGGTGTCATCGGCTGTGGGTACGCCGGGCAGCAGCTCTTCGGTCTGGCGATGCTGCCGGACTGTATCGCCTACGACACGCTCCGCACCGGCAAGCGTCAGGCGGGGGTCTTCACCGGCGTGTGGACCGCGGGCGAAACCTTCGGTCTGGCGCTCGGGCCGTACATCTTCGGCCAGACGATCGCGCTCTTCGGCTACGCACCGAGTACGACCGGGGAGGCGGCCCCGCAGACGGCGACCGCCGAGCTCGGCGTGCTGCTGGGCTTCACCGTGGTGCCGGGCGCCATCGTCGGTCTGGCCCTGCTGTTCCTGCGGGCGTACCGGCTGGGCCCGCTGCCCGACCACACGACCGCCGCTGCCTTGTCAGGAAGGACGCCTTCCTAGGCGCCAGGCGTCAAGAAGGACGCCCTCCTGCAGCGGGGTGTCAGGAAGGACGCCCTCCTGGGCATTAGGCGTCAACAGGGCGTCCTTCCTGACATCAGGTCCCTGACGACCTACCGCGTGGCCAGCTGCAGTTCGGGCTGCTCAGCGGTGGCCGAGTGCCCGGGGCGGGATCCGTTCTGCTCGGCCGTGCTGGGGTTCTCGGCGGCCGGGGCACGCCGCGAGGACGGCACCGGGCGCTGCCGGGCCGGCGTGATGGCGAACCAGTAGGAACCGTACCCCGGCAGGGTGAGCAGGTACGGGCGCAGGCCGATCGCGGGGAACTTCGTGCCGCCGGTGAGCTCGACGGGGATGTGGCTGTGGAACCGCCGGGCGAGCGGGAGCTGCACCGGCTGCGGGTGCCGCGACAGGTTGTGCACGCACAGCACCGTCTCGGTCTCGCCGTTTTCGTCGGTGTACTCCCGGATGAAGGCGAGCACGGCCGGGTTGCTGCTCTCCAGCTCCTCGTAGGTGCCCAGGGCCAGGGCGGGGTGCCGCTTGCGGACGGCCAGCATCTGGCGGGTCCACTGCAGCAGGGAGTCGGGCTGGTCGCTCTGCCGCTCCACGTTGACCGCCTGGTAGCCGTAGACCCAACCGGCGTTGACCGGCAGGTACAGCTTGCTGGGGTCGCACCGGGAGAAGCCGCCGTTGCGGTCCACCGACCACTGCATCGGGGTCCGCACGCCGTCCCGGTCGTGCAGCCAGATGTTGTCGCCCATGCCGATCTCGTCGCCGTAGTACAGGACGGGCGACCCGGGTAGCGACAGCAACAGGGATGTAAACAGCTTGATCTGGGTCCGGTCGCTGTTCAGCAGGGGCGCCAGGCGTCGCCGGATGCCGCCGTTGAGCCGCCCGCGCGGGTCCGGGGCGTAGGCCTGGTGCATGTAGTCGCGCTCCTCGCCGGTGACCATCTCCAGGGTCAGCTCGTCGTGGTTGCGCAGGAACGTGCCCCACTGGCAGTTGGCCGGGATGGGCGGCGTCTTCTTGATGATGTCCGAGATCGGGGTCCGGGACTCCTGCTTGACCGCCATGAAGATGCGCGGCATGAGCGGGAAGTGGAACGCCATGTGGCACTCGTCCCCGCCGGTGGCCGGATCACCGAAGTAGTCGACCAGCTCCGACGGCCACAGGTTCGCCTCGGCCAGCATGATCCGACCCGGGTACTCGGTGTCGATCATCTTCCGGATGCGCTTGAGGTACGCGTGCGTCTCCGGCAGGTTGGCGCAGTCGGTGCCCTCCCGCTCGTACAGGTACGTCACCGCGTCGAGTCGAAAACCGTCGATGCCAAGGTCGAGCCAGTAGCGCACGACGTTGAGCATCTCCTCCTGCACCGCCGGGTTGTCGTAGTTCAGGTCCGGCTGGTGGGAGTAGAAGCGGTGCCAGTAGAACTGCTGGCGTACGGGGTCGAACGTCCAGTTCGACGTCTCGGTGTCGGAGAAGATGACGCGGACGCCGGCGTACTCGGTGTCGGTGTCCCGCCACACGTAGTAGTCGCCGTACGGGCCGTTGGGATCGCGCCGGGACTCCTGGAACCAGAAGTGGGTGTCCGAGGTGTGGTTCAGGACGAGGTCGATGATGATGCGGATGCCCCGCTCGTGGGCCGCGTCGACCAGGTCCACGAAGTCGTCGATGGTCCCGTACTCCGGGGCAATCTGGTAGTAGTCGCGGATGTCGTAGCCACCGTCGCGTCGGGGCGAGTCGTAGAACGGCGGCAGCCACAGGCAGTCCACACCCAGCCACTGGAGGTAGTCGAGTTTCGCGGTCAACCCGCGAAGGTCGCCGTACCCGTCGTCATTCGAGTCGAAGAACGCCTGCACCAGCACTTCATAGAAGACGGCGCGCTTGTACCAGTCCAGTGAGACCGGCATGGGACGCGCACGGCGGGCGGGCGCCTCAGGTCGCCGCTGGACAAGGGCGGCGTTGGACAACAGGTCGGTCACAGGGACTCCTCACAGCGGTGCGCACAGGCGCGCGGACGGCTACGGCCGCGAGGGATGGTCTTACCACTGCCGCGCTACCACTTGGCCGCCCGGGACGCCAGCGGCCAGGGTGAAAACCAGCAGTAAGTAAATTTCACCGCCTTCACCGCCGGCCGACCGGAGGGCGATCGGATACATTCGCACGACGCTTAGGAGGACCGGCCATCCTCCGATCGTGCGATCACCCGCGCTATCGCCGCAGGTGCCGGCTGGTGACCGGTTTGGCCCGTCGCACGCGTTGTCCGTCGGCGTCACGGCGGCGCGTCGGATTCCAGACCTAAGGGTTGCCAACGGGTTCCCGGCCCGGCCGGGTAAGGGTTTTCCCGATTCCGGCCGGGCGATTCGGCTGGTCGGAACCGCCTCGCCGACCAGGCCTGGCATCGTGGGCGTGTCGACGGCGGCGCCGGATACGGCCTACCGAGGCCGGCTACAGGAGCTGGCTTTCCGGGGCCGGCCTACGCGAGCCGGCGTTTGGCGGCTGATCGGCTTATCGTGGTCCGCTATGCAGGCGCTACCCCCGACTGGAGTACCCGCTGCGCAGGTGCTGGCGGAGATAACGGGTCTGCGCGCGGCCGACCAGCCGACGCACGGCGGGCGGCTGTTCGCCTACGTCTATGACGCCGGCGTGGCGGACCTCGACGAGCTCACCGCCGCGGCCTACGCGCTCGGCGCGCCGGTGAACGGACTCGACCCGACCGCCTTCCCGTCGCTGCTGGCCATGGAGAACGCCCTGGTCGGGGCGGCGTCGGCGCTCCTCGGCGGCGGCCCGGGTTCGTCGGTGGTCGGCAACGTCACCAGTGGGGGTACGGAGTCGCTCATCCTGGCGGTGAAGGGGGCTCGTGATGGAGCCGGCGTGGCCGCGCCGGAGCTGGTCCTGCCCGGCACCGCCCATCCGTCGTTCCTCAAGGCCGCGCACTACCTGGGCGTACGCCCGGTCGTGGTCCCCGTCTCGGCCGAGACCCTGCGGCCGCGTGCGGAGGACGTGGCCGGGGCGATCACCGAGAGGACGGTGCTGGTCGCGTGCTCGGCCCCGGCCTACCCGTACGGTCTGGTCGACCCGGTCGCGGAGATCGCCGCCGTGGCGGCGGAGCGCGGCGTCCGCTGTCACGTGGATGCCTGCTTCGGTGGGTGGACGCTGCCGTACCTGCGCCGGCTCGGCGTCACCGTGCCGCCCTTCGACTTCTCGGTCCCGGGCGTTACCTCGATATCTGTAGACCTGCACAAGTATGCGTACACCCCGAAGGGGGTGTCCGTGCTGTTGCACCGGTCGGATGAGCTGCGGGCGGGCCAGTACTTCGCGTACGCCGACTGGCCCGGCTACACGATGGTCAACCCGACCATCGCGTCGACGCGGTCGGGCGGCCCGATCGCCGCGGCGTACGCCACGCTGCGCCACCTCGGCGACGAGGGTTACCTGCGGCTGGCGGCCGCCACGTGGGAGGCCGTACGGTCTCTGGCTCGGGCCGTCGCGGACGTCGATGGTCTGCGCCTGATGGCCGAACCTGAATCGACTGTCATCGCGTTTACTTCAGTCGATTCAGGGCTGGACCTCTTCGTGCTCGCCGACGAGCTCGCCGCCCGCGGATGGCACACGCAGCCGCAGCTCGCCTGCCCACCCGGGAGTGCCGTGGCGCCGGAGGGCCTGCCCCGGTCGATTCACCTGACGGTGACCGCGGCCGTGGCGCCGCAGGTGGCGTCCTTCGGCCCCGACCTGGCCGATGCGGTGGCGGCGGCCCGCGCGCAGGGCCCCGTGGCCGTGGACGAGTCACTGCTCGGGCTCGCGGCCGCGCTCACCCCGGAGCAACTCACCCTCGACACCGTCGCCGCGCTCGCCGCCGGCCTGGGCTTCTCGCTGTCCGGCGAGGGCGCCCCGCTGCCTGCACGGCGCGCCACCATCAACACGCTGGTCGAGGCGGCCGCCCCAGCCGTCCGGGAGGCGCTCTTCAGCGCCTTCCTCCGTCTCCTGCAGCGACCGACCTACGACTGACGGCGACTGGCGCGCCCGACCGGTTACCTCGACGCCAGGCCGGTCCCTGACCAGGGGCCAACTGTCGGCTGGCTGTCGGGACAGGTTCCTCTGAACACTCCCGGGCCGCTGGTGGGTTTGGCGGCGGAACCTACTGCTCCCAGAGGTACTGGTGCCAGGGCCCGACCTCCCCGGCCCAGGCGGTCGCCGCGGCCTGGCTCATCTGGGCCAGGTGCACGTGGTCGTGGGTCACCCAGGTCGCCAGCAGTTGGCGCAGCGTCACTTCACCGAACGCGGGGTGTCGGCCGGTGCGGTCGAGGTCGGCCTCCGTGAGCTGCCAGGACAGCAGGGTGGCCACGTTCTCCTCGCGCAGCGACCGGAAGGTGTCCAGCAGCTCTCGGGCGGAGCGGCCCGCCGCGGCCGCGAGGGACCCTTCCCTGTCAAAGGGATCGAACGGCCGGGTCGGCCCGTGGTCGAGGATGATCCGGGCCCGGGGAATCCAGTCGGTGCGCTCGCCGTGAATGAAGTGGCCGAGCACCTCGGCCGCCGACCATTCGGTGGGCGCCGGCCGGTGCCAGGCCCACGCCTCGCCGAGCGGTCCGAGGAGCGTTTCCGTCACGTCGGGGGTACGCCGCAGGGCCGCCACCGCCGTCGCCAGATCGAACGTCACGCCGGGATGGTATCGGCAATCGCCCGAGCCCGGCTGCGCCCACGAGGCCATCGTGTCGGTCCCCATGGTCCAGGCCGGCGCGCCAGGGCAACGACGTGGCTCCCTGGTTGTCCACTATGGACAGGTTCGTCGGCGCCCGGATCGACGGAATCACCGACCGTCACCGGCTGGCTGCTGTCGGGTCGCGAGGCCTTCGGCTCGGTGACGACGGATGCCGGCCTGAGCCCGACATCGCGTGCGGCGTTGCGGGAGATTGTCGGCCGGCCGTGGTTGCATGACGGAGTGAGCACGAGCACGGCGTCCCGGGCCCCGGCGCCCCGGTACCGGCTGGTCCGCCGGGGCGTGTCGGCTGCGCCCGCGGCGGTCACGCTCGACGCCGAGCAGCGCGCCGTCGTGGCCCACCGGGACGGCCCGTTGCTGGTCATCGGCGGCCCGGGCACCGGCAAGACCACGACGCTGGTCGAGGCCGTGGCCGCGCGGGTGGCCGAGGGCACCGATCCGTCCCAGATCCTGGTGCTGACCTTCGGTCGTAAGGCCTCGGCCGCGCTGCGTGACCGCATCGAGGCCCGCATCGGCGCCCTGTCCGGCGATTCGGCCTCGATGAGCGGGGCCGGCGGTGACGCCGGGACGGGCCGGACGAAGGCGATGACCGAGCCGGTGGTGCGAACGTTCCCGGCCTACGCGTTCGGCCTGCTGCGGCTGGCTGCGGCCCAGCGGGGCGAGCCAGCGCCGCGGCTGCTCACCGGCGCCGAGCAGGATGCGCTGATCCGTGAGCTGCTGAGCGCCCCCGACGCGGCGCAGCGGTGGCCCGCCGGGCTGCGCCAGGCCGTACGGACCCGGGCCTTCGCCGCTCAGTTGCGCGACCTGCTGCTCCGGGCGGCCGAGCGGGGCATCGGGCCGCGCCGGCTGGCCGAGCTCGGCCGCGAGCACAACCGGCCCGATTGGGTGGCCGCGGCCGACTTCCTCGTCGAGTACCGCAACGTGCTCGCGCTGCGCGACGCGAGCACCCGCGGCACGGTCGCCTACGACCAGGCCGAGCTGGTCCGGGCGGCGACCGCGCTGCTGCAGGAGGACCCGGAGCTACTCGCCGCCGAACGGGCCCGCTGCCGGTACGTGTACGTCGACGAGCTCGCCGACACCGACCCGGCCCAGATCGAGCTGCTGCACCTGGTCGCGGGTGGGGGTACCCACGTCGTGGGGTTCGCCGACCCCGACTCGGCCACGTTCGCCTTCCGCGGTGGCGATCCCACCGGGGTACGCGACTTCACCCAGCGGTTCCGGACCGTCTCGGGCGCCCAGGCGCCTCAGGTGACGCTGCGTACGTCCTACCGGTCCACGCCGGACCTGCTGGCGGCGAGCCGGCGGGTGGCGGCCCGGCTGCGGGGACCCTCGGGCCACCGCATCCTGACCAGCGCCGTCACCGCGGAGCCGGCGACCGACGAACTCGCGGCCACCGGTGAGCCCGCCGCCACCGGCGTACCGGCGGTCGACGTCTGCACGCTGCGCTCGGCCACGAGCGAGTCGGCCTACATCGCCCACCGACTGCGCGAGGCGCACCTGCACGAGGGCATTCCCTGGTCACGCATGGCCATCGTGGTCCGGTCGCTGCGGCACCACCACGCGGCGCTGCGCCGGGCGCTCACCCAGGCCGGCGTGCCGGTGGTGACCGGCGCCGAGGACACCGCGCTCGCCACCCAGCCCGCCGTGGCCCCGCTGCTCACCCTGATCCGGTGCGCGCTGGGACTGTCTCCTTTGGACGAAGCCGCCGCCGTGGACCTGCTGCACTCCCCGTTCGGGGGAGCGGATCCGTTCGGCGAGCGGCGGCTGCGCCAGGCGCTGCGGGCCATCGACCCGGCTCGTCCGTCGGGCGAGCTGCTGGTCGAGGCGCTGCGGCAGCCGGCTCTGCTGTCCCTTGTGGACCAACGGTGGGTGAAGCCGGCCCGCTCGATCGCCACGCTGCTGGCCACGGCCCGCACCACGGCGGCGCGGCCGGGCGCCACCGCCGAGGACGTGCTCTGGGAGGTCTGGAAGGCCAGCGGCCTGGCCCAGCGGTGGGCCGCGCTGAGCGCCCGGGGTGGTCGGCGCGGGGCCACCGCCGACCGGGACCTCGACGCCATGCTGGTGCTCTTCGACGCCGCGGCCCGCTTCACCGACCGACTGCCCGGGGCGGGCATCGAGGTGTTCCTCGACTACCTGGCCGAGCAGCAGTTGCCGACCGACACCCTGGCCCCCACGGCCGACCGGGGCGAGGCGGTTCGCCTGCTCACCGCTCACGCCGCCAAAGGGCTGGAGTGGGATCTCGTGGTGGTCGCCGGCGTACAGGAGGGCGTCTGGCCCGACCTGCGCTTACGGGGCAGCGTGCTGGGCTCCGAGCGGCTCGTCGACGTGGTGGCGCAGCGGGCGCTGCCGGAGGGCCGGGCCAACGTGGCCGCCCAGGTCGCGGCTCTGCTCGACGAGGAACGCCGGCTCTTCTACGTGGCGGTCACCCGGGCCCGCCGCCGCCTCATCGTGACGGCGGTCGACCCCAGCGGCACCGGCGCGGGCGGCGACGAGCAGCCGAGTCGTTTCCTCGGCGAGCTCGTGGTCGCCGTCCGGTCGCAGCCGGACGTCCCGGCCGACCGGCCCGAGGGGACCGCAGGTGCGTCCGGACGAGCCGAGGCTGGCCCCGGGGAGTCCGGAGGTGTTCCCGACGACGGTGCCCCCGGTGACGGTGTCGTTGCTGACGGCCATGTCACCGACGGCCTTGCCACCGACGGCGTTGATACTGACCGGGTTGCCACCGACGACGTCCCCGAGGTGCCGGTGGGGGTGCTGCGGCGACCGATCACGCTGCCGGCCCTGGTCGCCGAGCTGCGGACCGTGGTGACCGACCCCGGGCGCCCCGAGGCGTTGCGGCGGGCCGCCGCCGCTCAGCTGGCCCGGCTGGCCGCGGCCGGGGTGCCGGGGGCCGATCCCGACGAGTGGTGGGGCCTGCGTCCGCTGTCGGACGATCGCCCGTTGGTCGGCCAGGGCGAGCTCGTCCGGGTATCGCCGTCCACGGTGGACAGTTCGCTGCGGTGCGGGCTGCGCTGGTTGCTGGAGCGGCACGGCGGCAGTAACCCGCCCACGGCGAAGCAGACCATCGGCAACCTCGTGCACAGCGCGGCCATGCTGGTCGCCGAGGCGAGCGTGCGCGAGATGGCCGCAGCCGTACGGTCCTATGTGGATGATCGGTTCGACCTCGTCGAGCTGGAGGCGCGCTGGCTGCGGGGCAAGGAGCGTCGCCGGGCCGAGCGCATGGTCGACAAGCTGTTGACCTGGCTCGCCGAGAACCCCCGCGAGCAGGTCGCGGTCGAGCGGGACTTCGACGTGCGCCTGCCACCCGACGAGACGTCGGCCGGTCGGGCGGTCCAGATCCGGGGCCGGGTCGACCGGCTGGAACGTGACGCCAAGGGGCGTCTCGTCGTGGTGGACCTCAAGACCGGCGCCAGTGCCCCGACCGAGGCCGAGATCGCGGTGCACCCTCAGCTCGCGGCCTATCAGGTCGCGGTCGAGGCGGGGGCGTTCGGCGTGGGTGAGGCGTCGGGCGGCGCGGAGATCGTGGCCGTGGGGACCGACAGCGTCAAACCGGCCGTCCGCACCCAGCCTCCGCTGCAGGAGAGCGAGGACCCCACCTGGGCCGAGACGCTGGTACGCCGGGCAGCCGCGGCCATGGCCGCCTCGACGTTCCGGGCCGTGATCAACGACTCCTGTCCCTACTGCGCCGTGCGCACCTCGTGTCCGCTCTCCGGCAAGGGTCGGCAGGTGCCGTCATGATCGGCCCGGTCGGATGCGGGCCGCGGCTGCGAAGGGAGGCCCGATGACCGCTGCGGAAGGCACGCGTCTCAGCGCAACCCTGCCGGGCCCGCGTTACTCCCCGCAGGAGCTGCAGCGCCACCTCGGCCTGAAGTACTCGGGCTTCAGCGACGAGCAGCTCGCGGTGATCAGCGCCCCGCCCGACGAGCCGCTGCTCATCGTGGCGGGCGCGGGCTCGGGCAAGACCGAGCTGATGGCGCTGCGGGTGGCCTGGCTGGTCGCCAACGCGTACGTACGCGCCGACCAGGTGCTCGGCCTGACCTTCACCCGTAAGGCGGCCGGCGAGCTCGCCCACCGCATCCGCCTTTACCTCGGCCGGATCCGCCGGCTGGTCGGCCACGACGACCAGCTCTACGGCGAGGCGACCGTGGCCACCTACCACTCGTTCGCCGCCCGCATCGTGCGCGAGCACGGCCTGCTGTCCGGCTTCGAGCCCACGGTGCGGCTGCTCACCGAGGCCGCCTGCTGGCAGATCGCCGACCTGGTGGTCCGCCAGCACGACAGCCCGGCCATGCGGGAGTTCCCGCTGGGCCAGGCCACTGCCACGGCCGCCGTGCTGGCGCTGTCCGGGGAGCTCGCCGAGCACCTGCGCGACCCCGACGACATCGAGAAATTTACGCTCGGCCTCACCGCCCGCATCGAGGGGGTGAGCGGAGGCAAGCCGCCGCGGACCGTCAAGGACGTGCTCGAGCGACAGCAGGGCCGGATGGCGCTGCTGCCGCTGGTCCGTGAGTACGCGCAGCGCAAGCGGCAGGCCGAGGCGATGGACTTCGGTGACCAGCTGGCCCGGGCCGCGATCGTGGCCAGGGACCACCCCGAGGTCGGCGAGGCGGAGCGGGACCGGTTCCGGGTGGTGCTGCTGGACGAGTACCAGGACACCTCGCACGCGCAGTCGGAGCTGCTGCGCGCGCTCTTCGGCGAAGGCCACCCCGTGGTGGCCGTGGGTGACCCGTGTCAGTCGATCTATGGGTGGCGGGGGGCGAGCGCCGGCACGCTGGAACGCTTCCCGCGCCTGTTCGCCCGGGCCGACGGCGAGCCGGCCGACCACCGGTCGCTGTCCATCAGCTGGCGCAACGCGCCCCAGATCCTCACCGTGGCCAACCGCATCTCGGAGGAGCTCCGCGAGGGGTCGTCCCCGCCGGTGAAGCCGCTGCGCCCCGCGCCCGGCTACCGGCCCCGGTTCGCCGAGCCGCTGGTCCGCTGCGCCTACACGATGTCCTATGTGGACGAAGCCGACTGGGTGGCCGACCAGATCGAGGCGGCCTGGCAGGTCTGGCAGGCCGAGCACGACGGCACGCCCACCACGGCGGTGCTGGTGCGGGCCCGGTCCCAGATTCCTCCGCTGGAGCGCGCGCTGCGCGAGCGCGGCCTGCCGGTCGAGGTCGTCGGTCTCGGCGGCCTGCTCGACACGCCCGAGGTCCGGGACGTCGTCTGTACCCTGCAGGTGCTCGCCGACCCGACCGCGGGGGCGTCGCTGCTGCGCCTGCTCACCGGGGCCCGGTGGCGTCTGGGGCCGCGGGACGTCGTGGCGCTGTACCGGAGAGCCCGGGCGCTGGCGCAGGCCCGGCGCCCCGAGTCCGCCCCGGGGACCCAGCCGACCATCCCGGGCCTGGGCCCCGTCGAGGAGCCCGACCTCGGCGGCGAGCGGCTTGACGACGCGGTGCTGGCCGAGGCCCTCGACGACCTCGGCGAGCCCGAGGCCTACTCCCCGGAGGGCTACCGCCGGCTGGGCCTGTTGCGGGACGAGCTGCGCGAGCTGCGGTCCCGGCTGGACCAGTCGCTGCCCGACCTGGTCGCCGACGTGGCCCAGACCATCGGCCTCGACGTCGAGGTGGCCGCCCGGCCCGGCGCGTCGGCCGGCCTGGCTCGGGCCCACCTCGACGCGCTGGGGGACGTGGCGGCCCGGTTTGCGGCCGAGTCCGAGGGCGGCACCCTGTCGGCCTTCCTCGCCTACCTCGCCGCCGCTGAAGAGGAGGAGCGCGGGCTGACCCCGGGCGATGTCGAGGTGCTCGAGGGGGCCGTGCAGATCCTGACCGTGCACGCGGCGAAAGGCCTCGAGTGGGATGTCGTGGCCGTGACCGGGCTCTGTGCCGACGCCTTCCCGGCCAAGCCGCAGGGCAGCGACCACTGGCTCAAGGGCGTGGGCGTGCTGCCGTTCCCCCTGCGCGGCGACGCGCCCGGGCTGCCGGCGTTCCGGATCGAGGCGGCCACCGACGCCCGTAGCCTGCAGGCGACTGTGGCCGAGTTCGATCAGGCCTGGCGGGACCATTCGCAGCGGGAGGAGCGGCGGCTGGCCTACGTGGCGGTGACCCGTCCCCGCCACCTGTTGCTGTGCAGCGGGTACCGCTGGGGCGACGGCCTCACCAAGCCCCGCGAGCCGTCCATCTTCCTCGAGGAGATCGCCGACGCCTGCCGGGATGGCGCCGGTGAGGTGCTCGTCTGGGTGCCGCCCGTGGCCCCGGACGAGACCAACCCCACGCTCGAGCAGGAGGTCAGCGCCGAGTGGCCGGATGACCCGATCGCCGAGCGCCGGGCCGCGGTCGAGGAGGGCGCGGCCCTGGTCCGCGCGGCCATGGCCCAGCCGGAAGCGGCCGTGGATCTGACCGATAGCGATCAGGAGGTCGTGGCTCAGGCGGCGGCCTGGGAAACGGAAGCGCGGCTGCTGCTCGCCGAGCGGGACCGCCAGCGGCAGGGCGCGGTCATCGACGTGGCGCTGCCTGCGCACCTGTCGGTCTCCCAGCTCGTGGCGCTGCGCCGCGACCCGGCCCGGCTGGCCCGCCGGATTCGCCGCCCCCTGCCCGAGGCGCCGGATGTCCACGCCCGCCGGGGCACGGCCTTCCACCTCTGGCTGGAGCAGCGGTTCGGCGGTGGGGCGCTGCTTGACCTCGACGAACTGCCCGGGGCCGGCGACGAGAACGCGGCCAGCGACGCCGAGCTCGAACAGCTGCAGCAGGCGTTCCTGGCCAGCGAGTGGGCCGACCGCGTGCCGGTCCGGGTGGAGGTGCCGTTCGCCACCGTCGTGGCGGGGATCGTGGTGCGGGGGCGCATGGACGCTGTCTTTCGTCGTGACGATCCCGCGGGTGGTCGTCGTGGCAGGTCGGCGGGCGCCGGCGACGAGTCGGTCCGGTACGAGGTCATCGACTGGAAGACCGGGGCCAAGCCGACCGGGGCCGAGGCCGAGGCGGCCGCGGTGCAGCTGGCCGCCTACCGCATCGCCTGGGCCGAGCTGGCCGGGGTTCCCGTGTCTCAGGTGAGCGCCGGCTTCCACTACGTGCGGGAGAACGAGACCGTACGTCCGGCCGATCTCCTCGACGCCGACGCCCTCGTCGCCTTGATCACCGGCATCCCCACGGAGTGACGGCACCGGTGTCCACGCATCCCCCAGCCGAGCGGTTACGCGAAGCGGCTAGCCTTCATGGCGTGCCGGCAACCCATCAGCAAACCCTCGAGCGGTTCACCTTGGACAACGGCCTGCGGGTGGTGCTCGCCCCCGACCGGTCCGCTCCGGTGGTGGGCGTCGCCGTCGTCTATGACGTCGGCATCCGCTCCGAACCGGTCGGTCGGACCGGATTCGCCCACCTGTTCGAGCATCTCATGTTCCAGGGCTCGACGAACCTGGAGAAGCTCGCCCATTTCCGGCACGTACAGGGCTCCGGGGGCACGTTCAACGGCTCGACGCACCTCGACTACACCGACTACTACGAGATGTTGCCGAGCAACGCGCTGGAGCGGGCCCTGTTCCTGGAGGCCGACCGGATGCGCGGGCCGCGGCTGACCGAGGAGAACCTGCGCAACCAGGTCGACGTGGTCAAGGAGGAGATCCGCGTCAACGTGCTCAACCGGCCGTACGGCGGGTTCCCCTGGCTCAAGCTGCCTCCGGTGCTCTTCGAGACGTTCCCCAACGCCCACGACGGGTACGGCTCCTTCGACGACCTGGAGGCGGCCACCGTCGCCGACGCGGCCGAGTTCTTCGAGCGCTACTACGCGGCCGGCAACGCGGTGCTCGCGGTGGCCGGGGACTTCGACGTCGACCGGGCCGCGCTGCTCGTGGAGCGTCACTTCGGGGACGTACCGGCCCGGCCGGCGCCGCCCCGCCCGGACTTCGCCGAGCCGGACATCACCGGCGAACGCCGCCAGTCTTATGTGGACAAGCTGGCGCCGCTGCCGGCCTTCGCCTCGGCCTGGCGCGTGCCGGACCCGATCAACGACTTCGCCGCCTACCTGCCGTACGTGGTGCTGGCCGAGGTGCTCACCGACGGGGACGCCTCCCGGCTCGTCCGCCGCCTGGTGCAGACCGACCGCATCGCCACCAGCGTGGGCGGCTACGTGAGCTTCATGGGCGAGGCGTTCGACGTCCGCGACCCCACGGCCCTGCTCCTGCAGGCCCACCTGCCGCCCGGCGGCTCGGTCGACCGGGTGCTGGCGGTGATAGCCGAGGAGGTGGACCGGGTGGCCCAGGACGGGCTCGAGCCCGGGGAGTTGGAGCGTACGGTCGCGCGGATGTCCACCCACCTGCTGCGGGACACCGACACGGTCCTGCAGCGGGCGCTGCAGTGCGCGGTGCACGAGCAGCAACGCGGTAATCCGGGACTGTCGTACGAGTTGCCCGCGCGCCTGGCCGAGGTGACCGAGGAGCAGGTCCGAGCGGCCGCCGCGACCCTGTCCACCAACCGGCGGGCCACCGTGGAGGTCGTGCCCGGGGGAGGCATGCAGTGACGACGACTGTTGGACCCCGCGAGCTTCCCCCGCTGGAGGAGACCCGCCCGCTGGTCGTGCCGCCCTCGGCCGAGCGCACCCTGGCCAACGGCCTGACCGTGATCGCCATCGAGCGGCGGTCGGTCCCGCTGGTCGAGGTCCGGCTGCGCCTGCCCTTCGGCCGGGCCGTGCTCGACCCACCCTTCGTGGCCCGGGCCGCCCTGATGAGCCAGACGCTCTTCTCCGGTACGGCCACGATGTCCACTGTGGACATCGCGGCCGCCCTGCAGTCGGTCGGAGGCGCGCTTTCGGCCGGCGTGGACGCCGACCGCCTGCTGATCTCCGGCAACGGCCTGGCCAGCGGGCTGGGGAAGATCCTGTCGGTGCTCTCCGAGGTGCTGCGCGGGGCGACGTTCCCCGAGCAGGAGGTGGCCACGGAGCGGGCCCGGCTGCTCGACCGCATCCAGGTGGCGCAGAGCCAGCCCTCGCACCTGGTGCGGGTGGCGCTGCTGCGCCGCATGTACGGCGAGCACCCGTACAGCGTCCAGAGCCCCGACGCCGCCGACGTGATGCCGCTGGGCACCGCCGAGCTGGTCGAGCTGCACGCGCAGCGGGTGCACCCGGCCGGGGCGGTGCTGGTCATCGTGGGCGACGTCGATGCATCGGCCGCGCTCGACATCGCCGAGGAGGCGCTCGGCGGCTGGGACGGGGCCGGGGCGGCCGAGCAGACCCCGCCCATTCCGGCCCTGCGGACCGGGCCGATCGTGCTCGTCGACCGGCCGGGCTCGGTGCAGTCGTCGCTGCGCCTGGCCCTGCCCGCGGTCGGCCGCACCCACCCCGACCACGCGGCCCTGCAGCTGGCCAACCTGATCTTCGGGGGCTACTTCTCCTCCCGGTGGGTGGAGAACATCCGCGAGGCCAAGGGGTACACCTACAGCCCGCACTCGGTCATCGAGCACTCGATCGCCGGTTCGTCGCTGATCCTCTCGGCCGACGTGGCGACCGAGGTGACCGCGGCGGCCCTGCTGGAGACGTTCTACGAGCTGGGGCGGCTGGCGAACATCCCGCCCGTGGCCGACGAGCTGGAGCAGGCCCGGCAGTACGCGCTCGGTTCGTTGCTGCTGGGCATGTCCACGCAAGCCGGGCTGGCCGGACTGGCCACCACCTACGCGGCCCACGGTTTGCGGCTGGACTACCTGGTGGAGCACACGGCCCGGCTGGCCGCCGCCACCCGGGAGGAGGTGGCCGCCGCGGCCACCACCTACCTGGCCCCGGCCAAGGCGGTGGCCGTGGTCCTCGGCGACGCCGAGCGGGTCGCCGGGCCGCTGGCCACGCTGTCGACCGTGGAGCGGGTGGCGGCGCCGACGGCGGGCACCCTGGAGGCACCTGAGGACGTGGTGACGCCTCCACCGACCGAGCCGGAGGTCGCCGATTCCGCCGCGAGCGCGGGCTCTCCGGAGCCCGGGACCGGACGTGGTTGATCGGCTGCCTCGGCGGCTGGAGGTGCCGCCGCTGGCCCGGTCCACCCTGGACCGCGCGGCCGCGCTGCGGACCGACCCGGCGTGGCTGGACGAGGCGTGGACCCGCTCACGAGTGCTCGTGGTGCACGACGGGAAGGCGTTGGTTGCGGGCGACCGTCTGGTCCTGCTCACGCCCGACGAGGCGCCCGACGGGCTGCGGATCTTCCTGGGCGTCGACCCGGAAGGGACCCCGTACTTCGCGGTCGTGGCGCCCCTGCCGCCGACCAAGGCCAACGACCTGGTCCGGCCCTACGGGGTCCGTGAGGTCGGTCACATCCTGACCTCGTTCGAGGCCGGGCTGCTCATGACCGCGGTGGCCATGGCGAACTGGCACGTACGCCACCAGTACTCGCCGGCCACCGGGCAGCCCACCAAGCCCGGCAACGGCGGCTGGATCCGGACCACCGAGGACGGCGCCCAGCTGTGGCCCCGCACCGACCCGGCCGTGATCGTGCTCGTGCACGACGGTGTGCCCGGCGAGGACGGGATGTGCCTGCTGGGCAGCAACGTGGCCTGGACCCGCGGACGCGCGGGTGACCTGCCCCGGTACTCCTGCCTGGCCGGGTTCGTCGAGCCCGGCGAGTCGGCCGAGCAGACGCTCGTGCGGGAGGTGGCCGAGGAGGTCGGCATCCACGTGAGCAACCTGCGGTACGTGGCGAGCCAGCCGTGGCCGTACCCGGGTTCGCTCATGCTCGGATTCCACGCGATCGCCGACCCCGACGAGCAGCTCAACCCCGACCCGGAAGAGATCGCCGATGCCCGCTGGTTCACCCGAGCCGAGATCCGGCTCGCCATCCGTGAGGACCCCGCGGCCGGCTTCGCGGTCGCGGCGCCCTCATCGATCGCCCACTACCTCATCCGTTGCTGGCTCGACGAGGTTTAGACCCGTCGCTGGTTGGACGACGTCTGGTCTTGTCGGTGGTTGGACGAGGTCTGGGCCCGCCGTTGGCTGGACGAGGTCCCGCGGCGCGGTCGCCCCGTTGCGACCGGCCTCGGGCGTACGGTCAGCCCACCGCGAGGCGGACCAGCCGGGCGCGGACCTCGTTGATCGTGGGATTTGTCATGAACGATCCATCCGGGAACCGGACGGTCGGTACGGTCGCGTTGCCGCCATTGACGCTCTTGACGTACTCCGCGGCCTGCTCATCCTTTTCGATATCTACGACCTCGTACGCGATGCTCGCCCGGTCCAGGTGGTCCCGCAGCCGGCGGCAGTGACCGCACCACGACGCCGAGTACACCGTGAGCAACGAATCCTCCGTGAAGGTGACGGGAGCAACTCTGGGCGCCGGAACTCGATCATCCCCGCTATCGGCCGTCAATGGAAGAATCGACGCTGTGGCGCGCGACTCATTCCCCGCTGAGGCGGTGCTCACGGGGCTCGATGACGAGCAGCGCGCCGCGGTGACCGCGCCGGCCGGCCCGGTCTGCATCCTCGCGGGAGCCGGCACCGGCAAGACCCGGGCCATCACGCACCGCATCGCCTATCGGGTGCTGCGGGGCGAGATCGAGGCCCGCCATGTGCTCGCGGTCACGTTCACCACCCGGGCCGCCGCCCAGCTGCGCAGCCGGCTGGCCGAGCTGGGCGTGTCGGGGGTGTCGGCGCGCACCTTTCACGCCGCCGCGCTGCGGCAGCTCAAGTACTTCGCGCCGCGCCTGCTGGGCGGCCGCGAACTGCCGGAGGTGGTGGAGAGCAAGGCCCGGCTCGTGGGCCTGGCCGCAGCGCGGTGTGGCTTGAAGACGGATCGCATCACCGCGCGCGACCTGGCCAGTGAGATCGAGTGGGCCAAGGCGAGCCTGATCGAGCCGGCCGACTACGTGGTGGCCGCGCAGCGGGCCGGGCGGGACGCCCCCGAGGAACCGGCCAAGGTGGCCGAGGTGTACGCCGCCTACGAGCAGATCAAGCGCACATCCGGGGTCATCGACTTCGAGGACCTGTTGCGGGCCGCTGTCTGGGCGGTGGAGCAGCACCCCGACGTAGCCGACCAGGTGCGCGGGCAGTACCGGCACTTCGTCGTGGACGAGTACCAGGACGTGAATCCGGCTCAGGAGCGGCTGCTGCGGGCCTGGCTCGGAGAACGCGACGACCTGACCGTGGTCGGGGACGCCAGCCAGACCATCTACTCGTTCACCGGCGCGAGCTCCTCCTACCTGCTCGACTTCGCCCGGCGGTGCCGCGACGGCCGGCAGGGCACGCTGGTCCGGCTGGTCCGCGACTACCGGTCGACCCCGCAGATCGTGGCGCTGGCCAACGAGGTCATCAGCAAGTCCCAGGGCGAGGAGGCCCGGTTCCGGCTGCAGCTGGTCGGCCAGCGGCCGGCCGGACCGGAGCCGGTGCTGCGGGGCTACCCCGACGAGCCCACCGAGGCGGCCGCGGTGGCGGCGCGGTGCGCGGAACTCATCGCCTCCGGCGTGCCGGCCCGCGAGATCGCCGTGCTGTTTCGCACCAACGCCCAGTCCCAGGTGTACGAAGAGGCGCTCGCCCAGGCGGGCGTGCCGACCGTCGTGCGCGGGGCGGAACGCTTCTTCGACCGGGCCGAGGTACGGGCGGCCGTGGCCGCCGTACGGGCCGCCACCCGGACGGTCGACCCCACTCTGCCCGTTCGCGAGGCCGTGGTCGCCGCGCTGGAGGCGGTGGGGTGGCGACCCGACGCGCCCCCGTCCGGCGGGGCTGCCCGCGAACGGTGGGAGGCGGTGGCCGCCCTGGTCGGCATCGCCGAGGAGTACTCCCGGCAAGCTGAGGCGAGCCTCGAGGGCTTCGTCGAGGAGCTGGCGCGCCGGGCCGCGCTGCAGCACGAGCCCACTGTGGACGGTGTCACGCTCGCGAGCCTGCACGCGGCCAAGGGCCTGGAGTGGGACGCGGTGTTCCTGGTCGGCCTGGTCGAGGGTGTGTTGCCGACCACATACGCGCGCACGCCCGCCGCGATCGAGGAGGAGCGGCGGCTCTTCTACGTTGGCATCACCCGGGCGCGGCAGTGGCTCACCCTGTCCTACGCGAGCGCCCGAGCCGAGGGCGGGCGCAGCCGGCGGCCGTCGCGGTTCTTGCCCATGGTGTCCGCCGCCGGCGGGTCGGGCGGCCCGGGCCGGCGGGAGACCCGGGACGCGGACGGCACCCGGCGGCGACTGATCGTGACGCCGTGCCGGGTGTGCGGGGCCAACCTCACCGCGCCGGTCGATCGCAAGCTCGGCCGCTGCGCCACCTGTCCATCCACAATGGATGAAGAGCTGTACGAGCGGCTGCGAGAGTGGCGGACGAAGGTCGCGTCGGCCCAGTCGGTGCCGGCGTACGTGGTCTTCACCGATCTGACCCTGACTGCGATCGCCGAGCGGCGGCCGGCCACCGAAGCGGAGCTGACACGGATCAGCGGCATCGGCGCGCACAAGCTGGCCCGGTACGGGGATGCGGTGCTGAAGTTGGTCGCGGGGGCTCGCCCCGATGACGTGCTGAAGGGGTTCCGTCCGGCTCCGGCGGGATGAGGGGCGACGGCCCGGCCCGCCACCCAGGGCCGACGCCACGGTGTCGGAACGCACAGCGAGTCCGACGGAATAAACAGCTCAACTGAATGGAGCTACGGCCCGGCTGAATGAATTGGTGGCCCGACTGGCTGGAACCGTGGCGGTTGGACGAACCCACGGTCCGACGGGAGGAAGCCTGAGCCCGGCCGGACGAAGCCGGGGCTCGATCGCGGAAACCGGTCCGGCTGAAGGGTTTCGGCTGAGTACAGGCTGAGTCGGTCTGAGAACTGGCTGAGCTGCGGCGAGAGCCCTCGGACGGGTGACGCTCGATGGACTGATGGTCCCGATGCCAGGCGTTGGCGGGCCATCGACTGGCCCGGTGTCCGTGAGCGGGCGACGGTCGCGGGGGCGGCTGAGGCCAATCCGTTACCGAAACGAGGCCGGTGAAGCCGTAAATCACTTTGCTCATACCCGTCCAGTCGGCTTACCCTTCAACAACCGGCGTACCACAGCGTCGGTTCACCTGTGTGTCAGTAGCGACGAGCGAGAGGCGGTGACGACGATGGCCACGATGACCACGGCATTGGTCGATCGGCGACCGTCGGCGCCGCGTGCTGTCAGCTCGCCGCAGGTGTCGGTGCACACGGCGTCCGTCCCGGCCCCGTCCACGGGTCGGTCGGCGGCCACGGCCACGCGGAGCGAGCGCGTATATCGGCTCGTACCGACGGCCGCCGTGCTGCTGGGAGCTGAGCGCTCCGGCACCGTGAAGATCAACAACTACATCATCGGTACCCCGGCTGCTGCTCCCGCCATGGGCGCGGTTGTCGCGGGTGCGGCCATGTCGAGCCGTCTTGGCCTGGCCTCCGGCGTCTTCCGGAATCAGCTTGACGTCGACATGGTCAAGGGCATTGACGCCCGTGGGATCCCGCCTCGAGGACGACGATCGGCCTAGCGAACCTAGGCCGCTCGGCTCACCTCGAGGCCGCGGAACCCGACATAGGGTCCGCGGCCTCAGTGTTTTCGCCCTCACCCCTGGCGGGGCATCGGTGTAAGTCACGCAGTCGATTCACAAGATCAACGCAACGACGAACGAGAAAGGTGAACAGGGATGACCCTGGCGTTCGCTCCGCTCGACGGCGCGCTGACCGCGCTGTCCGTCGGGGTTGACACGGAGCTGCCGTGCCGCCAGTACGACCCCGACCTGTGGTTCGCCGACGACCCGGCCGACCTGGAGGTCGCGAAGGCCCTCTGCGGGGGTTGCCCGCTGAAGGCCGAATGCCTTGCTGGCGCGCTGGAGCGTGGTGAGCCGTGGGGTGTCTGGGGTGGTGAGATCTTCGAGCGGGGTGCCGTGGTGGCGCGCAAGCGTCCGCGGGGTCGGCCTCGTAAGGACGAGGTCGCGCGGGAGGAGATCCTCCGCAACCAGGTCGCTCTCCGGGTCCGCCTGCTGACCGAGGGCGGGGTTGAGGTGGCCGACCGGTCCGCCGATCGCGCCGAGCTCAAGGTCGCCTGACCATTCCGCGACATCTCACATCGTCAACCGCACCTACTCACAGAAGAGCCGATGACCATGAAGATCTTCCGGAGCACCGACATGAATCTTCTCCAAGAAACCCTGACTCGAATGCGAATGTCTCAGCCTCATAGCGAGGCTCATCGATCTAACGAGGGCGCGCGTCGCATCGCCATGCGGGCGCGCGCCCGGCAGGCTCGCGAGCTGGGCGAGGTATCCCAGAGCGAGGTATACTAATACATAGGTAACTACGTGCTGGTCGGCGGCGCCCGTCCCGACGACCGGGGTGGGCGCCGCCCTCGTCTCGGCCGGTCCCCGCCGACGGGTACTCAGAAAGACGTACGGGTGCCCAGAAAGCGACTTTCTGGGGGCGGACCTACGTGGGTGGTCGGGGTCGCTGAGAAGGGCCGTCCGTCAGCCGACCGGGGCGGGCTCGGCGAAGCCGGGCAGCCAGCGCTCGGCCACGCTGCGGTAGGGCGCGCGAGCCTCGAGCTGGCAGAGCACGCCGATCGAGCCGAGCGTCACCCGGTGGATGAGCATGTACGACGGCGGCAGGTTGAGCTGCCGGCTCAACTGGTGAGCCGGGCTGCGCGGGTCGGCCAGGCGGGCCGCCTCGGCCCGGAGCCAGGCCCGGGTGAACTGGAACTCCTCGGCGATGAGCGGCTCCAGCATCGGGTGAAGGAAGTCCAGCACCGCCTGGGCGTCGATGTCGTCGGCGTTGCGGATGAAGCCCTCGGCCCGCAGACCGTCGACCACCTCCTGCGCCCGGCCCGCGATGGCCAGGCGGGCCACCCGCCCGATCGGTTCGGGGTGCCCACCGGGCAGCCGCGCCACCGCCCCGAAGTCGAGTACGGCGAGCCGACCATCATCCAGGAGTCGGAAGTTGCCCGGGTGCGGGTCGGCGTGGAGCAGGCCGGCCCGGGTGGGGGCCGAGAAATGCAGGCTGGCCAGGCGCAGCCCGGCGAGGTCCCGCTGCGGCGCCGAGCCGGAGGAGATGATCTTCGACAGCGGGGTGCCGTCGACCCACTCGCTGACCAGCACCTGAGGAGTCGCCGCCACGACCCGGGGCACCAGGATCTCCTCGTCGTCGGCGTACGCCTTGGCGAACGCCTTCTGGGCCGAGGCCTCCAGCTCGTAGTCCAACTCCTCGGAGACCCGGGCCCGGATCTCGGCCAGGAGCGGCTTGATGTCCAGCCCGGGCTGGATGATCCGGAAGAGCTGGGCGAGCCGACCGAGCTGGTTGAGGTCGGCGAGCAGGGCTGGCCCGGCTCCCGGGTACTGGATCTTGACTGCCACCTCGCGCCCGTCGCGCCACACCCCGCGGTGGACCTGGCCGATGCTCGCCGCGGCCGCGGGCGCGTCGTCGAGCTCGCGGAAGCGCTGCCGCCAGCGGGGGCCGAGCTGCTCGGCCAGCACCTTGTGGACCGACGCGGCCGGCAGCGGTGGCGCCGCTTCCTGCAGGCGGGTGAGGGCGGCCCGGTACGGGGCCGCGATGTCCTCGGGCAGGGCCGCCTCGAAGACCGACAGGGCCTGGCCGAACTTCATGGCCCCGCCCTTGAGCTGGCCCAGCACCCGGAACAGGTGCTCGGCGGTGCGCTGCTGCACCTCGGCCGAGATCACTTCGCTGGCCATGCCGGTGACCCGCTTGCCCAGCCCGACCGCGGCCCGCCCGGCGAAGCCCAACGGGAGCGCCGCAAGTCGTGCGGTCCGGCCGACGGCGTTGCGAGGGATCTCTGATGGCTCGGGCCGTCGTTGGGTCACGCGACCAATTGAAACACTAGGAACGGCCTACTGGTGCTGCTCCAGCTGAGAGCACGGTGTGCCGTGGCTCTCCGTTTCCGCTTGATCACGTGGTGCGCCGACGCGGGCCGGACGATGCGGCGTGGATCCCGTTTCTGGCGTGGCGTCCGGCGACAGGTGGTGCAGTCCTGACCGGTCCCCAGCCCCGCCGGTGCGCAGTCCTGACCAGGGTGCGTTGGCCCCGACCGGATGCCTTGGCCCTGACCGGGTGCGCGACATCACAACGGAGTACGGCCGGACGGGCCCGGTTCGGTGGGCCAGGTCGAGCGCCGTCGAGTCCGGCGACGGCAGCCGCAGGCCGGGTGCTGGCTCCACTCCCGGCGGACGCTGTGTCCCGGCTCGCTGATCTCGACGGTGGCGTTGAGCGTCGACGGCGTACCCCCGTCGACATGGGTCAGCACCTCATGCGCCGCGAAGGCCGCCGCCGTCAGCGTGGTCGTCGCGCTGACCGGCTCGCCCACCTCCGGGGCGGTGTGCAACTGGGCGGCGATGGCCCGCCAGTCCGGGTCGCGATCGCTGCGGTGCAGGTCGACGCAGTTGAGGCAGGTGCTTCGACCGGGGCGGACCAGTGGGCCGACCACGACGGTGCCGTCGCGAATCCAGATCGCGAGGTGAGCGAGGCGGCGCGTGCCGTAGGCGTACGCGGTCAAGCTGGCCGGCGCGGAGAAGCCAACCAGGACGGCGAAAGTGGCCCGACCACACCCGGGCCGGTTGATCTCCAGATCGGGGGCGACGCGGCGGAGCGCGTCCACCGCCGCGACGCCGCGCGGCCGGTGCGCGTCGGTGGGGAGCAGGCCGGCGGGAACCGCGTCGAAGCTGCGGGTGATGCCTGCCTGGTCGATGGTGAGGTGGCCGATCCCGGAGGCGGCCAGGATCGAGGCGATCGGCACGGCCAGGCGGCTGGTCCCGGTGACGAGCACGTGCGCCCGCAGCCGCCGCTGCATGACGACGTTGGCGGTCGGGGCCTGGTGGGCGGACCGGTGCAGCTCCGCGGGCCCGGTCCGGAGGGCGATCGCGGCGCACTCCGTGGCGAGCCGCCGACGGGCCGGCTCGGACGCCCGCGGGATGTGCAGCGCGTGCGCGTCCACCACGTAGCCGGCCCGGGTCAGGGCCTGCAGGAGAGCCGAGGCGTCCTCGGTCGGTACTCCGGCGTGGCGGGCGGCCCGCAGGACGCCCCGCTCGCTGTGGCTGCCGTCAAGCAGGTCGAGCAGGCGGGCGTGCACCGGGTCGGCCAGTTCGAGCACGACGGCCCGTGTGGGATCGGTACCGATCTGGAGCCGTCGCGGGCCACGCCAGAGCCGACGGACGGCGGGGAGCAGGGTAGGTCGACGGACGGGTTGCCGAGCCACGGTGGCTGAGCATGGCATCGAGCCACCGCAGCCGGGCTCGGTTGCTCACAGGGGGGCACCTTTGCCACGCCGAAATCCACAACGACGCGCCGCCCCGTCCACATAGCCGCCGCTTGACGCTGACTGGGTTCGGCGGCGGAGCGCGCCAACGTGCGTGTGGTCGGGGCGGCGAGTCGCACGCTGGCTAGCGCGGGACGCGAACGCCCGGTGTCAGGCGCTGGCCTTACCGAGGATGCGGTTCATGGTGGTGCCGCACACGGGGCACTTGCCCTTGGCGACGTTCATGCCCGTCTTGCTGACCTCGACGGTGCCCTCGAAGTCACGCTTCTGCTTGCACTTGACGCAGTAACCGTTGTACGTGTCGGCCTTCGTGGCCACGGTGTCCTCCTCTGTGGATCTCGACCTTGAGGCGAGTCTGCCCGCTCGGTTGGGCTTTACCCCTCTGACACGCCGGTACCCGTAGCCCCGGCCGTGGGGAATCTTCTTAGCAAACCACCATAAACCACCACACACGTGTTGGTACACGTGAACAGGGTCCTTGGGAACGTCGCACCCGCCCGCTACCTTGCCGAATCGTGGGTGCAGTTCGAGGGACGCCAGCGGAGTGGAACCGGGCAGCACAGCGAGCGACGCCCGCGGAGCCGCTCGGTCAAGCGGGGCGAGCGACGCCCGCGGAGCCGCTCGGTCAAGCGGGGCGAGCGACGCCCGCGGAGCTGCGGAGGCGAGCAGTTCCCGCGACTTCGGGGGAGCGGAACCGTCAGGCGGCATCGGGTGGACCGGCGGAGCGGGCCCAACCGGCGGCTCCACTGGTGCCGAGTCACCGCAACGGCGTCACCGCCAACGTGCGACGTCCGAACGTCGAGGTGCGGCGCAGCGCTCGTCGACGGCGTACGGTCTCGGCCTACCGCGACGGCGAGCGCGTCGTGGTGTTGATCCCCGCCCAGTTCACCGGCGCCGAGGAGCGCGAGTGGGTGGACCGGATGGTCGCCCGACTCGCGGCCCGGGAGCGGCGCGACCACAGCGACGAGGCGCTCTTCGAGCGGGCCGTGCGGCTCGCCGAGCGCTACCTGCCCGAGGCTCCCCGTCCGACCAGCGTGCGCTGGGTGCGTAACCAGAACGGCCGCTGGGGCTCGTGCACCCCGGCGGACCGCACGATCCGGATCTCGGAGCGGATCCAGACCTTCCCGGACTGGGTGATCGACTACGTGCTCATCCACGAGTTGGCCCACCTGCTCGTGGCCAACCACAACTCCCAGTTCTGGGCGCTCGTGGCGCGCTACCCGCGCTGTGAGCGGGCCCGGGGCTACCTGGAGGGGGTCTCGGCCGCCGCCGGCCTCGGCATGTCGGACGAGTAGGCCGCCACATCCGGCGAGCCCTGGGCGCCCCGCGGCGCCAGCTCCTCCTCCGGACGAGCGACGGCCCCGGGCTTCGTCTCCGGCGGGCCCTCGCCGCATCGCCGGGGCTTCGCCCGGACCGGCTACTTCTCCGGCTCCGGCGACGGTCCGGGCAGCTCCTCCGGCGGGAAGTCCGGGAAGGTGTCGGTGGTCGAGCGGGCGAACGCCTCGGGGTCGGCGAAGTCGGCCTCGGTGGGGAGCAGGTCCGGGTGGCTCCACACGGCGTCGCGCCCCTCGGCCCCGCGGTGCCGCTCCAGCGCGTCCCACAGCGCCGTGGCCTCGCGGAGCCGGCGCGGGCGCAGCTCGAGGCCGACCAGGGCGGCGAAGGTCTGCTCGGCCGGTCCGCCGGCCGCGCGCCGACGCCGGAACGTCTCCGCGAGCCGGATCGCGTCGGGCAGCCGTTCGTTGGCCGCCTTACCCACGACGTGGCTGACCCACCCCTCGACCAGGGCGAGGGCGGTCTCCAGACGGGCGAGGGCCGCCTTCTGCTGGGGCGAGTCGTCGGCCGTGAAGATCCCTTCGAAGGCGATGGTCCGCATCGACTCCGGGTTGGTCGGATCGATCCGGCTCATCGCCTCCTCGACCGCCTCGCGGTCGACGCTGATGCCCTTGGCGTACGTCTCGACGGCGGTCAGCACGTGCGCGCGCAGCCAGGGCACGTGCTCGAAGAGCCGCTGGTGGGCGGCTTCCCGCAGCGCGACGTAGAGCCGTACCTGGTCTTCGGCGATCTCCAGGCCCTCGCCGTAGCTGGTGATGTTGGCGGGAATCAGGGCCGCCGTGCCGGCCGGGCCGAGCGGGAGGCCGATATCGCCGGCGGAGAGGACCTCGGCGGCGAGCGAACCCAGGGCGCTGCCGAGCTGGCCGCCGAACATGGCCCCGCCGATCGAGGTGAGCATGGCGGTCATGCCGCCCAGCTGGGCGCGCATCTGTTCCGGGACCAGCTCACCGATGGCGACGGTCATCTGCCCGGCCACCGGATCGCAGAGCTTGCGCCAGACGTCGAGCGTGCGGGTGAGCCAGTCGGCGCGTCGCCACGCCTCGGCCTGACGGATTCCGGACGGGAGGGTGCTGACCTCCTCCAACCAGAGGTCGGCCAGGCGCAGGGCCTCCCGCACGGCGGCGCGCTGGCTGTCGGCGACGGGTGGGTCGTCCCGCAGCTGGGCCTGGGCGACCTGGCGGGCGAGGTCCCAGTTGACCGGGCCACCCCCGGGGTTGGTCAGCAGCTGCTGGATCTGGGCCAGGAACGCCTGCAACTGGGCCGGGTCGTTCGGATCCGGTCCACCCGGTCCTCCTGGCAGTGCGAACCCGAACGGAGGCGGCAGACTCATGTTCACCCACGGTACTCGTCTTTGGGCGACCGTCTTGGATGAGCCCGGCTCTGCTCAGCTGGCATGCAGGTTCCGTCAGGCCGGCTGCTGGTTTGGCCAGTCAGGACGCAGGCCACGTCAGTCAGGACGCAGGCCCACGTCAGGGTGGGTGTGAGCCCAGGCCAGTTCTGGCTGCCGGTCTAAATGAGTCGGCTCAGTGGGAAGCGGGGCCAATGAATCGTGACGGGTGGGTGGGGTGAGGTTACGCTCGCGGCGTAACTGGTGGGCCCGCTGGCGGCCCGAGCGCGTACGGCCGGTGGCGCCGTAGGGTGGACGATCGTGACGGTGATGCGGGCGGGCGCGGCGGGCGCGAGCGGTGACCACGGAGCCGGGCCCGTCGGCCCCGAGGCGGGGCGTACCGAGGAAGGGCACGAGACGGCGCGGCCAGGTGGGATGGGCATGAGACAGCGCGGGTGGACGGTCTTCATGGGAGCCGTCCTGGTGGTCCTGTGCAGCCTGCTGGTGTCACAGGCGCCGGTGCCCTACGTGGTGGTGCAGCCGGGGCAGACGTACGACACGCTCGGGCTCAACGACGCCGATCAGGAAATCATCGTCATCGAAGGGGCGGACGCCACCGAGTCGACCGGCGAGTTGCGTTTCCTCACCGTGGCCGTGGTGGGGGTAACGGACAAGCTGACGCTGCTCGAGGCCGTCGTCGGGTGGCTGGTGGACGACAACGCGGTCGTGCCCCGGGACTGGCTGTACCCCCCGGACGAGACGCCGGATGTCACCCAACGGCGTAACGCCGAGGACTTCGTCAACTCGTTGTCGAACGCGGAAGTCGCGGCGCTGGGCTATCTCGGGTACCTCGAGGTGGCGGTTCAGGATGTGTCAGAGACGTCGCCCAACGCCGATCGGCTGAAGGTCGGGGACGTCATCACGGCCGTGGACGGTGTGCCGATCACCGACGCGGACTCGCTGCTGAACGCCATCCGCTCCAAGCCGCCCGGCAGCACACTGACCTTCAGCATGACCCGGGACGGGGAGCCGCTGACCGTCGAGGTCGTGACGATGGCGGACGAGGATGGCGTGCCGCGGGTCGGCTTCACACCCGAGATCCGCTCGGCGGCGCCGTTCACCATCACCTTCAACATCGAGGGAATCGGGGGTCCGTCGGCCGGCCTGATGATGGCGTTGGGCATCATCGACAAGCTGGTGCCCGAGGATCTCACCGGGGGCCGGATCATCGCCGGCACCGGCACGATCGACCAGAACGGCGAGGTGGGGCCCATCGGCGGCGTGCCCCAGAAGATCATCGCTGCGGTCGACGCGGGAGCCACGGTGTTCCTCACGCCGCGCGACAACTGCGAAGAGGCCGTCCGTAACGCCCGACCCGGCCTGCTGCTGGTCCAGGTGGAGTCGCTCGAGTCGGCCCTGGACGCCCTGGAGACGCTGCGCGAGGGTGGGACGCCGGCGCTGTGCCCGGGGGCGCCGCGGCCCTGACACCGGCGGAGGTGTGGATCGTCGGCGCCCGGGCATTGATCATGACGGCCATTTCGAGACGGCCGTCTCGCGGCCCAAACAGCCCATTGGTGCTGTGACCGCGCCGACGAGGGGGGTGTCCGAGCGACCGGTTCCCCGTCGTTCCGACTAGTGTTGCCGCGTGGTTATGCGAGGCTCCGTGCCCAGGGTTGGCCGACGCGGCAAGGTCACGCTGGCGGTCGTCAGCGTGATCATTCTGTTCCTGCTGTTCCTGGATCAGATCGTCGCGTTGTGGACCAACTGGCTGTGGTTCGACGAGGTTGGCTACACCAGCGTCTTCGGTGGCATCATCCGGACCCGGATCTGGCTCTTCCTGCTGTTCGGGCTGATCGTGGGCGGGTTCGTGGGCGGCAACCTGTACCTGGCGTACCGGTTGCGCCCGCTGACGCGGGTGACCACCCCCGACCAGCAGGCGCTGGAGCGGTACCGCATGATGCTCGCCCCGCACATCGGGCTGTGGATCGCCCTGGCCGGTGGTGCGGTGGGCCTCTTCGCCGGGCTCTCCGGTCAGGCCCGCTGGTCACAGTGGCTGCTGTTCCAGAACCGGGTGGACTTCGGCGTCGCTGACCCCGAGTTCGGCACCGACATCGGCTTCTACGTCTTCGAACTGCCGTTCTGGCGGTACCTGCTCGACACCGGCTTCACCACAACGGCGCTGGCCGTGGCCGGGGCGTTGGCGGTGCACTACCTGTACGGCGCGGTGCGGCTGCAGGGTCCGGGCGATCGCCTGACGACGGGGGCCCGGGTGCACCTCACGTCGCTGGTGGCGCTGTTCGTCCTGCTGAAGGCCGCGGCGTACTTCCTGGACCGGCGCACCATGTTGCTCAAGCTCAACACCGGGACGGACACCTGGGGTGCCGGGTACACCGACATCAACGCCGTACTCCCGGCTAAGGAGATCCTCGTCTATATTTCGATCGTCGTTGCGATCGCGATCCTGGTCTTCTCCAACGTCGGGCCCCGCACGCTGACCTGGGCCGGGGCGTCGCTCGCCCTGCTTGGCGTCTCGGCGGTGGCGATCGGCGGCATCTACCCGATGGTCGTCCAGCAGGTCACGGTCAACCCGAACCGCCCGATGCGGGAGGCGCCGTACATCGAGCGCTCGATCGAGGCGACCCGAGCAGCGTTCGGCATAGACAACGTCCAGCGAACCCAGTACCTGTCCGACGTCGTGGTGCCGCCGGAGTCGCTGGCCACCGACACGACCGTGGTGCCGACGATCCGGTTGCTCGACCCGGCCGTGGTGAACGAGACCTTCACGCAGTACCAGCAGATCCGCGGGTTCTACAACTTCCCGGAGAAGCTCGACGTCGACCGGTACGTGGTCGACGGGCGCTTGCAGGACTTCGTGGTCGGCGTCCGCGAGCTCGACTACTCGCGGCTGGAGGGCCAGCAGACCAACTGGGTGAACCGGCATACGGTCTTCACCCACGGGTACGGCTTCGTGGCGGCGCCGGCGAACACCATCTGCGACGGCGAGCCGTTCTTCGTCTCCGGCATCCTCGTGCGGGGCCAGGGGCAGGGCGGCCAGTGTGTCGCCCCGAGCGACTCGATCGTGGTCACTCAGCCACGCATCTACTACGGGGAGCTGTTCGGCGCGGGCGACTTCGTGATCGTCGGTAAGCCGGACGGAAGCCCGGACACCGAGTTCGACCGGCCGCAGGGCGACAGCCAGGAGAACTACACGTACACCGGCGCCGGTGGAGTGGCGATCAACTCGATGCTCCGCCGGATGCTCTACAGCCTGTACTTCTGGGACGTCAACTTCCTGCTCTACGACGGGTTCAACGAGAACTCGAAGATCCTCTACAACCGCAACCCGCGGGAGCGCGTGCAGCGGGTCGCTCCGTTCCTGACGCTGGACGGCGACCCGTACCCGGCGGTCATCGACGGCCGGGTGGTCTGGATTCTCGACGGGTACACGACCTCGGCGAACTACCCGTACTCCCAGATGGTCGACCTGCGGCAGGCGACCTCGGACGCGCTGTCCGACCGGGGCACCATCCTGCAGGCCCGGCAGAACGTCAACTACATGCGCAACTCGGTGAAGGCCACCGTCGACGCGTACGACGGCACCGTGACGCTGTACGCGTTCGACGAGTCCGACCCGGTGCTGCAGGCGTGGAACCAGGCGTTCGGCGGGAACATCATCAAGCCGCACAGCGCCATCCCGGCCGAGCTGGCGGCCCACTTCCGCTACCCCGAGGACCTGTTCAAGGTGCAGCGGGACCTGCTGGCGAAGTTCCACGTCAGCAACCCGGTCGAGTTCAACAACGGCCAGGACTTCTGGCAGGTGCCGAACGACCCGGCCGCCAGCACGGACGGGCGGCAGACCGCGGCCAAGCAGCCGCCGTACTACCTGCTCACTCAGTTCCCCGGCGTCACCGAGCCGCGGTTCCAGCTCACCGCGGCCATGACTCCGCGGGACCGGCAGAACCTGGCGGCGCTGCTGTCGGGCGTGATCACGCCGGAGGGCCTCAAGCTGGAGATGCTGGAGCTACCCCGGGACGGCCGTATCCCCGGCCCCGGACAGGCCCAGCAGCAGATGATCACCAACAACGACGTGATCCAGCAGATCACGTATCTCTCCGGCCAGGGCCAGGCCGACTTCATCTACGGCAACCTGCTGTCGCTGCCCTACGGAGGCGGGCTGCTCTACGTGCAGCCGGTCTACCTCAAGAGCAGCATCTCGACGCAGATCCCGTTGATGCGGTTGGTGCTGGTGAGCTACGGCAACTACGTCTCGTTCGCGCCCACGCTCAGGGAGGCGATCAACAAGCTCGTCGACGCCGCACCGGACGGGGAGACGCCATCGCCGCCTGACGATCCGTCGACGCCGCCGACGGACCCGTCGCCCACGGCGCCGCCAGTGGGTGACATCGTGATGACCCCCCAGCTGCAGGCAGCGCTCGAGCGGCTCGACGCGGCCATCGCCCGGGTCGAGGAAGCGCAGCGGTCGGGTGACTTCGCGGCCTACGGTGCGGCGCTGGCCGAGCTGCACGAGGCCATGGAGGCGGTCAAGGCCGCGCAGGAGGCGGCCCGCTCCACCAACACGCCGGTCACCACCCCGTCGCCGTCACCGTCGGGGTAGCCGGCCGGGTTACCGGCTCGTATGTACGGGCGGCGCGGTACGCCATGGTGCGCGTACGCGCCGCCCGTACGGCTTGTTGGGGGGCGTACGGCTGCCGGTGGGCGTACGGCTTCGATGGCTGTACGGCTTTGCGGAGGCCGTGCCGCTGGCGGCCCACCTCACCGCAGCCTCGCCAGCCACCCCCACCACCCGGTGGGGCGCTCACTGTCCGCTCCTCGTGATCTTGGAAAGCTGTACCCCCTATAGGGGGTATTTGTTTCCATGATCTCGGTGTTGGAGGGTCGCCCCGGTCATGGCTATCACCATTAAGTCGGGCAATTAGTGCAAAGCGTCCAGCGAAGATGGGCGACAGTGGGTTGCGCCCCCAGTCGCGGCGGGGCGGGAACATCGGCTCCGTCGGTGATCATGGTGGGGTGCCCGGGCGGGGACGTTGACCTTGGTTGATTTGCGCCGGGCGGCGGGGTTGGGCTAACTTTGTCGAGGCAAACGACGCGGGGTGGAGCAGCTCGGTAGCTCGCTGGGCTCATAACCCAGAGGTCCCAGGTTCAAATCCTGGCCCCGCTACCAGGGAAAACGCCCTCTCAGAGATCGTCTGAGGGGGCGTTTTCGTGTTCTCTGTGGCCAGATCTGTGACCACAACGCGAGGGCGACGTGGCCTGGCTCGACCGGTCCGGCGCCGACGGTCACCTGGCCGTTCCATCCCCACCCCACCCTGGAGTGCTCACGCGAGACACGCCGGGCGCGTCCATCGTGTGGCCCTCCCATCGCGCGACCCTCCCGCGGTCAGCCCGGACGAGAGTCGGACGGGCGGCGCAGGTCGGCGTACGGGGTCCAGCGGGCGTTCTCGTCGCCGTCCCTGATCGACGCGAGCCGGGTGCGGAACTCCGCCGCTACGCCCGGGGTGCTCGCGAGCAGCGGTACCGCCGCCACGACCAGCTTGAGCTCCCGCGCCTCGCGCAGCAGCGGCCACTCCGGGTCACGGGTGACGTCGTGGCCGTACACCGCCGCCAACTCCCGGTGCGCGTGCACCCGGCCGAACCGGATCTCCCCGACCGCCGTGGCCACCAGATCCACCTGCCACGGCCCCAGGCAGGTCGAGTCGAAGTCGCAGAGGACGACGCGGGTATCCGCCTGACGCAGGAGGTTGCCAACGTGCGCGTCGCCGTGCACGAGCCGCCAGTCGCCTTGACCGCGCAGTCTCGCCACACGGGCCTCGATGCGGTCGCACCAGTGCAGGAGAAACGACCGGTCGTGGTCGTCGAGCGCTTCGGCGTCGGCGAGCCGGGTGCGGGCGTCCTGCACCGGATCCCACTGCGGCAGCGCGAAGGGCGGGGCCGGCAGGGCGTGGAACTCATGCAGCACGCGAGCCAGGTCGGGCACGGTCGGGGCGGGCGGCGTGGGCGGCACGTACCGCCACACCGTGGCGTACAGGTCGCCCACGCGGACGGGTTGGTCGAGGCGATGGTCGAGCCGAATCGTGGGGGCGTCGACGCGTTCGAACCAGGCGCCGAGCGTGGTGACCTTGTGTACGCGTTCGGCCAGCGCCAGCGATCGGGTGATGCGAATGACCAGCCCGGCGGTGGGGAGCGCGAACACCGCATTGTTGGTCAGCCTCACCAGACGGGCGTCATCCGCCGGCACGCCGAGTCGACCGGCGACCTGCCGCATGGCCTGTGTCATGACGGCTTCGGTGAACCGTCCCATGGGCGCGCTCATGGGCCTTCCGTTCGGAACGACGCCGAAGGCGGCACCCTTGGCCCCATTCCAGCGCCTCTGGCAACCAAGACAACATGTACATATCCAGGGATACCAGCGAAAGTCGAGTCGTGATGGCCCGTCCCGACACGGGGGAGAGGCGGCGAAAAGTACTCGTGCGGTCAGCGGTCAGGCGCGTACGGTCTGCGGGCGCCCACCCAACCGGTTCAGGGAGACCGCATTGGACGTACGGATCGTGCCCGCCGGACCCGACCGCGACCGCTACCTGCCGCTGCTTCGCTTGGCCGACGACTCCGAGGCGCAGGTCTGCGGCTACTACCAGAGCGGCGACCTGTACGCGGTCGACGACGGGGAACCACTGGGCATCGTCCTCACGATTCCCCACCCCGATGGCTCGGTCGAGCTCAAGGCGGTCGCGGTCGACACGCGCCGGCACAACCAAGGCATCGGTCGGCGCATGCTCGCCGCGGTTTTCGCGGACCTGCGTCAGCGCGGCGTTCGGCGGGTTATCGTGGGCACCGGGAACAGCAGCCTCGACGCGCTCGCCTTCTACCAGAAGGCGGGGTTCCGGCTGGAGCGCATCGAGCGCGATTTCTTCACGTCCGAGCGCGGCTATCCCGAGGGGTTGACCGAGCACGGAATTCCCTTGCGAGACCTGGTGTGGCTCGAGCGGGAACTGTGATCGCGGTCGTGTCGGCCCGGCGGGTGAACGAACCGCCGACCGACGCGGCGTAGCCGACATCCGTTCCTATGGTGGGGCGTGCTCTGGGCTCGGGGCCGACTACTGCTCGCCTCATCGGTGGTCGGTGCCGCGGCTGTCATCGCCGCCGCGCTGGTGCTGCCAGCGTTGCCGTCGTTCGGCCGGTTCGTGGTGACGGCCCCGGCCGAGTTCTGGATCATGGCCTCGTTGGCGCTCGTCGTCGACGTACCGCTGTTCGGCCGCGGCCGCCAGTCTGAGGTGTGGGTCCGCCCGACCGCATCACCCGGATTGGCCATCGCGATTCTGCTGGTCTGGGGCGCCGCTCCCGGCTACCTGGTTCAGGCGGCGGCGGCCGTCGTCAGTGCCTGGGGACAACCGCAGGGCTGGTTGGGCGGCACTTTCCTGGTCTCGCGTCTCGTCTGTGCCCTCGCTGCGGCCGAGTTCGCCCACCGTCTCGTGACGCCGGAACCGATCACCAGCCGCGGTGGCGGTCTGACCAACGAGGATCTCCTGCCGTTCCTGACGTTGGCCACCACCTGGTTCCTCGTCAGTTACGGCCTGCTGCTGCTTGTGGGCGCCACCGTCTGGCGCGGGGGTCTCCGCGGGGCGGCCGTCCGGGTCCGCGGCGAACTGCTGCGCAGCCTGGCCCAAGTGCTGCTGGTCGCCCCGCTGCTGACCGTCTTCACCGGCTGGTGGGACGTCCTAGTTGCGCTGCCCATGCTCATCTGGAACGAACGCACGCGTGACTACCTGCGGAGTGAGGAGCGGTCGCGACACGAGCCGGTGACCGGGCTGCTCAACCACGAAGGGCTGCAGGCCCGGCTGGACGAGCTCGCGCTCTACGATCCGCTGCGGCCGTACGGGGTCCGACCCATCGGGGTCGTGTTCGTGAATGTCGATGCGACGCTGGTCATCGGCCGAAGCCTCGGTTGGGACACCCACGAGAAGGTGATCCGCGCGGCCGCCCGCCGGCTCACCGACACGTTCGGCCCTGACCGGGTGGGGCGGCTGACCAGCGGCGGCTTCGTCGTGCTGGTGCCGGGACTCACCGAGGTCGACGCCCTGGCCGCAGCGACCACGGCGGCGCAAGCGCTTCAACCGGCCATCGTCGTCGACGACATTCCGTTCGCCGCCGACCCGGTTGCCGGCGTGGCCCTGTCGCCCGAGCACGGCCGCGACTTCGACGTCCTGGCCTTCCGGTCGCAGCTCGCCGCGGGCGAGGCCCGCCGCGCCCACCAACTGGCGCAGGTGTATGTCAAGCAGTCGCAGGATGAGGCCGACCGCCGGATTGCCCTCCTGGCTGGGCTACGAATGGCGTTGCTGGATCCTCGGCGGCATAACGAGATCAGCGTGGTCTACCAGCCTCAGGTGGAGCTGGCGACGCGTCGGCTCGTCGGGGCGGAGGCGCTGGTCCGCTGGACCCACCCGGACTGGGGACCGGTCGCGCCGGGTGAGCTGCTCGACGCGGTGGAGGCGAGCGAGGTGATGCCCCTGCTGACCCGGCACATGCTCGACCGCGTCGTCGCTCAGTCGCGTGCCTGGTACGAGCAGGGGCGGCCCCTGCGCGTGGCGGTCAACGTGAGCATGCACGATCTCAACGATGTTGTGCTGCCGGCGTTGATCTCCGATACGTTGCACCGCTACGGCCTCCCGCCGAGCTGTCTGGCGATCGAGGTCACGGAACGCCTGCTCGTCCTCGACAGCGCACGCGTCCTGCAGACGGCGGAGAAGATCCAGCAGATCGGCGTGGCCCTGTCGTTGGACGACTTCGGTACGGGGTACGCCTCCATCCAGCAGCTGCAGCTTCTTCCGTTAGCCGAGGTAAAGATTGACAAGTCCTATGTCCAGGGTCTCGTGCACGATAAGGCCAAGGCGGCGATCGTGCGGAGCGTGCACGACCTGGCTACCGCCCTGGGCATGACGGTGGTGGCCGAGGGCGTCGAGGACGCGGCCACGGCCAGTGCCCTTGCCCGACTCCCCGGCGTCATCGGTCAGGGCTGGCACCTCGGCCGTCCGGTCCCGGCCGCCGTGTTCGACGAGCAGTGGCACCGCCAGTCGCCCGGACCGACGTGATCCTGTCGGCTCCCATGACCGGTGGGACTGTAGCGACGCTGATCCAACCCGATCATGTGCACGCTTGGGCCCCGGACAGACGTCCGCCCGGGTCCGGTGGGGGGACCCGGGCGGAGGCGTCGGGGAGGGCTGTCAGGTGGGGGGATGTGTCGGGC